>WNFJ01226109.1_pt4 | contig 19659 bp, 20 predicted proteins | sample 5400461 | NCBI WGS metagenome assembly WNFJ01 (sample SAMN13153349, study PRJNA577476) | soil metagenome | isolation source: 115 cm saprolite on Douglas fir-dominated hillslope | place: USA:California | collected 2013-09-17
CGCGGCGACTGGTTTGTCAGAAGTTCATGGAGAAGGGCACCGAGCGAGTATACGTCGGTTGCGATTGTGGCTGGTTGTCCCGCGCTCTGTTCTGGGGCTGCGTACATCGGCGTAAGCCTGCGTTCGACCGCGACTGTCTTATCACCGTCATCAGAATCGACGCTGAGTAACTTCGCGATTCCGAAGTCGAGCAACTTTGGTTCGCCATCGCGCTTCACCAGCACGTTGGTAGGCTTGATATCCCGGTGAATGATCTGGTTTTGGTGCGCGAGATCCAGTGCAGAACAGATCTTCACAAAGAGTTTAAGTCGGCCTCGTAAATCGATGTTTTCCCGCTGAACGAAATGTGTGATTGGAGTGCCTTCGATAAATTCCATAACGAAGTATGGTAAGCCGTCAGTCGTAGTGCCGGCGTCTAGCAGCCGCGTGATGTTCGGATGCTCGAGATTGGCTAAGATCTGCCGCTCGATTCGAAAACGGCGCAGCACTTCATCAGTATCTGTGCCTCGTTTAATTACCTTGATCGCGACACGCTTCTCAAATTGCCCATCGGCACGCTCGGCAAGATAAACTGCGCCCATCCCGCCGCGCCCGAGTTCTTTTACAATGGCATAGGCGCCGACTCGTTCTCCAATCCGGTCGCGTTCGTCGCGCCTAAGGCGCGACCCTGCGAGATCTGCGAATTCTTCGAAGGCCGTGGTATCGCCCGCGAGGAGCTTTTCAGCTTCACGGAGAAGGGCCGTGTCATCAGCGCACGATCGTTTCAGTGTGGCCGTGCGATCTTCGAATGAGGTCTCCTCCAACGCGTCGGCAAGGATGTTCTTGAGGCGCTGCCAGCGTGCTGGATTCGACTTAATTTGCGTCGTGCTCGATTCAACTTTCTTGTTCACGCTATTAGCAAGTGTGCTGCCTCAGTTGGATAATCGGCCCCGCAGCCACAACTTTGCCGTGGCCCAATCCCGCTTAACCGTCGCACGCGATATTTTGAGAGTGGCTGCGATCTCGTCGACGCTGAAACCCCCGAAAAATCGCAGTTCAACAATTTGTGCCTGCCGCGGATCTTCGACTTCAAGCGCTTCAAGCGCTTCGTCAACCGCGCCAATATTCAGGTCGCGTTCAACACAAAAATCAAGAGCTTCATCCAGAGGCAATCGCACTGCTGACGGTCCGCCTCTTTTGTCACGAGTGCGTGCGACCCCGTAGCTGATCAAAATTCGCCGCATCGCCCGTGCCGCGAACGCAATAACATGCGCTTCGTTACGCCAGGCATGATCTGGCCGTTTGAGCACACGCAAGAACGCTTCGTGGAGCAGGGCTGTCGGTTGCAGGGTGTGACCAGCACGCTCGCTTCTGAGATATTCCGCGGCCAGGCGGCGAAGCTGTTCGTACGTTGCAGCGGACAATTCACAGGTATCTCCGCCACAGCTTTCGTCTGCGTCGCCATGCGAACCTACTACGTGTTCGACCGCTACGGACTCGCCTACCATATGCCGAAAAGAATGTAGTCTGAAGTCGATTATCCGTCTAATTCGTTAATCGATGAGCCGTTTCCGTCCGATTCGTGGCTTACCCTTGCATACAGAAAAGGAAACTATGAACTTATTCAGACTAAAAAACCCAACTTCACTCGCAAGAGATTCGATTAGCCGGTCGCCTTTGCGATACGGTTTATTTCTCATTCCGCTCGTGCTCGCTGCTTTCGCGCTTTCGCCGACGGCGCAAGCACAGCTATCGCCACCACCGGACGGAGGCTACACCGGCGACAACACCGCTGAGGGTACTGATGCCCTCTTCAGCCTCACAACCGGCACGGAGAACACGGCCATAGGTTTTGACGCGCTCAATAGCAACACAACGGGTGACTCTAACACGGCCACCGGTTCTATAGCACTTAGCAGCAATACAACGGGCGTTAGAAACACGGCAAACGGTTTTGCCGCGCTCAATAGCAACACGACCGGCGAACGCAACACGGCTACCGGTCGTGCTGCAATGACTTTCAACACAACCGGGAACAACAACACGGCCGATGGTCATGACGCGCTTTTTTCCAACACCACCGCCATCCGGAACACGGCTACGGGTAGTTTCGCACTCTTCTCCAACACAACCGGGCCGAACAACACGGCAATTGGTTATTTTGCGCTCTTCTCCAACACAACCGGCAACAGCAACATGGCCAGCGGTTATGATGCGCTTGTGAATAACACAACTGGCACCGGCAACATCGCATTGGGCAATTTCGCCGGTAGCAATCTGACGACGGGCGCCAACAATATCGATGTCGGCAACCTTGGTGTTGCTGGCGAGTCCAACACCATCCGCATCGGCACGGAGGGGACCCAGACAAACGCATATTTCGCCGGCATTTATCAGACAAACATTGCAGGAGGCTTAGTGGTGAAAGTAGATTCGGACGGTCATCTCGGTACGGTAGGCTCCTCGGAGCGCTTCAAGGACGAGATAAAACCGATGAACAAGGCGAGCGAAGCGATCCTCGGGCTCAAGCCGGTGACCTTCCATTACAAAAAGGAACTTGATCCCGAGGCCACCCCACAGTTCGGACTTATAGCCGAAGAGGTGGAAAAAGTGAATCCTGACCTGGTCGTGCGCGACAAAGAGGGAAAACCCTATACCGTTCGCTACGACGCGGTGAACGCAATGTTGCTCAATGAGTTCCTTAAGGAACATCGAACGGTCGAGCAACAGGAGACGACGATTACGCGGCAGCGCAAGGATTTCGATTCGGCTATCGCGCAACAGCAGAAGGAAATTAAGACGCTCGCTGCGACCGTCAAAGAGCAGGCGTCTCAAATCCAAAAAGTCAGCGCACAGCTTGAAATGAGCAAACCCGCAGCGCAAACCGTCCTAAACAATCGGTAAAAATCAGAAGCACCAGAGTTTGCGAGGTGGCATGCGCTCCAAGCCCGCGGGAAGGTGGAAACAGACTTTTCGAGCAAGCCTCAGTGTCCGTGATAGTGATGTCGTTGCAACGAAGTGCTACTAACGAGGCACGTGATGAGAATTTTTTGCGACGATGTGGTGTTACATGAAGAGATCAGAGCTCTATCGCTCGCAATAGCTTATCCGCGCAGCGACATTCAATGAGTTTGAACTCTCATGCAGCTATGTAGCCGTGCGGACATCCATTAGCGGTCTGGAATTCGAACCGTATCCAAAAAGGAAGCCCTCGTTTCAGTAGATTGAACTGGCTTTTCCTAGTGAACGAGCGGTTCTCTCGCTGATTCAAAAGGCGAAAAGGGAGCTATGCGGGAAAAAGTCGTCGATCGGGCGAGGGTGAGATCAAACTATCAATTAGGGCAAAGATGAAATTATCTGTGGAAATGAAAGTGGCCGCTGCTGTAGCGGCGGGTTTTATAGCTTTGACTGTTGGCGCGATAGCGCAGGGAAAGAGTGGAAGCGAAACTGGCAGTTCCAATGACTACAGCCCGACGAACAATCCTGGCGTTAACAGCTATATGAGTCAGCAGGGGATACGCTAGTCGCTGCCTGACCGCACCAACGCTGAAGAGAACGGAAAGTTCTCCAACAAAGGATGAGACGGCTGCAACGTCCAAAAGGGGATAAAGAGCAAGACTCTCACGTCGAGAAAACACCACACGGCGCGCACGCTACAGGATCAAGGACGGCCATGGCGATCAATTGATGCGATTGGTTTGTAACAAGGAGGTGAAACAATGTTGGGTTGGGCGGTAACTTTTCTAATAATCGCGCTGATAGCAGCGCTGCTTGGATTTGGCGGAATCGCCGCGGCATCAGCAGGAATTGCGAAGTTCTTATTTTTTCTGTTCCTGGTGATGTGCGTGATCTTCTTTTTCTTCGGCTGGAGAGGAAGAAGAGTTCCATAAGTACCGGCTGCCTCACTCAGTCGTTGGACGGTTGCGATGGCCGGGTTAATTAAACCTGGCTGCAGCCGACTAAAGGCTTGACGCATGCGAACGCGACCTTCGCCACTAAGTCCGCCCGTCGCACTGAATGGAATTTGGGCGCTCCTGCTCTTAGCGTTTGTAATAGCTGCATTGTACTTTGGGCGCACAGTGTTCGTGCCAATTGCGCTGGCCACGCTAATCACATTTCTACTTTCCCGCGTCGTCACTCGCCTGGAGGGCTGGATCGGCCGCATCGCGGCCATTTTGGTGACGGTCACCGTGATGTTCGGAATTTTTGCAGCGGCGAGCTGGGTAATCGGTCGCCAACTCATCGATCTAGCCGATAAACTGCCTAGCTACCAGGCGAACATCACCAGTAAAATCCGATCGTTAAAACTCCCTGCTGCCGGCCCCCTGGCGCGAGTTTCATCTAGCGTCTACGCGCTGCAAAAAGAACTGGTGGCACCGAGTCCAGCACCACGCGCGGGGCAAGCCGCTGCTGATTATTCAACTAGAACGGCTTCGCCTATCGCTACCCCTATTCCCGTTAAGATAATCGAAGGACGAAACGCGGTTCCGCAATTATTGCAGGAGACTATCACCGCAATTCTTAGCCCGTTGGGCACAGCCGCCCTGGTGCTATTGCTTGTAATTTTTATGTTGCTAAAGCGGGAAGACCTTCGTGGCAGGATGATCCGGCTCATTGGCCAGGGCCGGATCGGCGCGACGACCCGTGCCATGGAAGATGCCGGCTATCGTGTTTCGCGGTACCTTTCCATGCAATTTCTCGTGAACGCGTGTTACGGCGTTTGCATCACCGTTGGGCTCCATTTCATTCAGGTTCCAAATGCTGCCTTGTGGGGACTCTTGTCTGGAGTGCTGCGGTTTATCCCCTATATAGGACCATGGGCGGGCGCGTTCTTGCCCGTGGTACTTTCATTTGCTATCTCAACCAGCTGGTTCACACCGCTCGTCACGATTGCCCTCTTCATTGTTTTGGAAATAATCGTGTCGAACTTTGTCGAGCCATGGGTTTACGGAGCGCATACAGGCGTGTCGCCGGTTGCATTGATCGTTTCGGCAATGTTCTGGACTTGGCTGTGGGGGCCCCTTGGCCTGGTACTCTCTACCCCTATGACGGTGTGTTTGGCTGTAATAGGGCGGCATGTTCCGCGATTTGAATTCCTCAGCATCTTGCTCAGCGAGGACCAACCGCTGGCGCCTCATGAGGAGTTTTACCATCGTCTTTTGTCATTTTCGATAGACAGCGCAGAAGAGTTCGCCGTGAAATATGCGGAGACGGAATCACTGATTGCCCTGTACGATAAAGTTTTGATTCCGGCGATTGCAGCGGTCGAAAACGACGCGCACAATGGCGCGCTCAGAGTGGAGCAAAGGACCTCTGCATTGCAACGCATTCACGAGATCATCGATGATTTTAGTGGCTGGCAAGGTTCGCCGACTGACGCACAAGAGCAAAAACTAGGGGAGATCACTGGAGTAACTCCGGCCATCGGCAGCCGCGTCCTATGTCTTCCCGCGAGCGCTTACCGGGACGAGCTTGTCGATGAAATGCTCGTGCAGTTACTTCGAAAACAAGGGTTCGAAGCTGAAAATCTTCCTGCTCGGCTTAAGCACCAGGAACTGATTGATCGCGCAATCAACGTTCGACCCCAGTGCGTTTGCGTATCGGTCTTGCCACCTACGACTATAGCTCAGGCTCGCCATTTAACTGAGGTAATTGGAGAGCGACTTGCGGACATAACAATTTTCGTCGGCGTCTGGAGCTCCAAAGTCAATGCGGAGAAGGTAAAAGAGCGTTTGCGCCTGGCTCACGTAACAGAGGTAGCTTTTTCGTTAGCCGACGCCATTGCCTTCGTCTCCAGAACGACTGCGCCAATTACTGACGAAATGCTTCCTGCTCCGACGCCGCCTAATGAGGAAGCTCGCCTCGCGGAATTGAACGGATTAAACCTTTTGGATACGCCTCCGGAAGCAGACTTCGATCAGGTAACAGAGCGCCTAACCAGACTATTCAGGGTTCCTATTGCGCTTCTTACCTTGATTGATAAAGATCGACAGTGGTTCAAATCTCAGGCCGGCTTGCCACCCGACCTTGCTGAGGCTCGCAGCGCTCCGCGCGACGTCTCCGTTTGCGCTCACGTGATCGCCAATGATGAGGTGCTGATCGTCCGCGACCTGGCACGAGACCCGCGCTTTGCTAACAATTCATGGCTTCAGGAGCGAGGCCTGCGCTTTTATGCCGGCGTTCCTCTGCGCGGGCCCAATGGCTTTCCTGTTGGAGCACTCTCTATTCTGGATACCAAACCACGTGACATGTCACCGCAGGAACAAGATCTGCTCAAGATGATCGCGGCAGACGTGATGGAGCAAATAAAGCGCCGTCGCGTTACTCACACGCCGGACGTTCTGGAAAGCGAAAAGAAATAGACGCGCGACGCAGTGGCGTTTGTCATGAATGCTACGCCCCGCAACATCGGAAATTTCGACGGCGTCCAACTCCAGGATGTTTCCTCATGGGACGCCATATTCAATCCTTATTCATTTGCCGCCGCTGGCGACTGTCGCGTTTAAGCTAGAAAGGTGATTCGTTCCCTTCGCCAATCTTTGACCACGTTGTGTCAATAGTCGGGGCAAGCCTAGTTCCTCACTACCCTAGACTGACCCCATTTCCGCCATTTTAGTAAGGAGTGACCCCATTTCCGCCACTTCCCATTCCCATTTCGTGGCTTGCGCTCATTCCCGTGTCACCTGGGGTATAGACTGGTTTACCAAGCATTGGGGCGCTTGGCGCGGCGGTGGACTCCTCGATGACTGCTTCGTCGCGCGAAGAAGCACAAGCCGAGATCAGGAATGCGACCGCTAAAAGCGAAGCGGCGTACGCTGCAAAACGCGAGTTCATCGGACGAACCTAACCAGCGGCACGTTTGATGCAAGCCACGCGGTGGCCGGTAGGTTTTCGCCGCGAGGATTTTGAGAAAGAAAACCGCGCCAATCATGCCTCACGCGGCGCCGCGTGAGACGGAAAAATCGTGGTTTGTAAGCTGAATTAAGCAGCTATCACAATCGCCCGCTTCCGGGCGGTTGCGTCGAGAATCCGCTTCCGCAAACGCAGCGATTTCGGCGTCGCTTCCACATATTCGTCGATGTCGATGTATTCAATCGCGCGTTCCAGACTCATGTATAGCGGCGCTTCGAGCTGAATCCCTTTGCCTTCACCCTGGCTCCGCATGTTAGTGAGATGTTTTGCTTTACAAGGATTGACTGGCAAATCTTCCGGTCGCGCGTTTTCGCCGACGATCATTCCTTCGTAAACGTCTTCCTGCGGACCGATGAAAAGCCGGCCGCGTTCCTGAATGTTGTTGAGCGCGTAAGCCGTGCTGACTCCCGATTCCATCGACACCATCACGCCACGGCCGCGTCCTTCCATTTCACCCTTGAATGGCGCGTATTCGCGAAACAGATGACTCATCAATCCTTCGCCGCGGGTCAGGTTGATTAGATCGGTTTCAAAGCCAATCAGGCCGCGAGTCGGAATAATCGCCTCGATCGACACGCGCGTCGCGTGATGATTCATGCTGACAACCTCGCCTTTGCGATTGGCAACCAATTGCAAGATGTCACCGAGATTGTCGCTCGGTAGATCGACATAAAGATCTTCGAGCGGCTCGCGCAGAGAGCCATCCTCTGCCCGGTGAAAAATCACCTCGGGACGAGAAACCATCAGTTCATAGCCTTCGCGTCGCATCTGCTCGACCAGAATTGCGATCTGCATCTCACCGCGCGCATTGATCTCAAATGCGCCTGCGGCTTCCGTGTCGTTGACTTGGAGTGAGACGTTGCCGCGCGTTTCCCGAATAAGGCGCTCGCGAATATTACGCGCCGTCACAAACTTTCCTTCGCGCCCGGCAAACGGCGAATCGTTGACCAGAATTTGCATACGAATCGTAGGCGGATCGATATCCACAAATTGAAGCGACGCCCGTTCTTCGCGGTCTGTGAGGGTCTCGCCGATGTACACTTCCTCGAAACCGGCCAGTCCAATGATGTCGCCGGCGGTCGCGTGTTTTATTTCCACTTGCTCCAACCCCGCATAGGTAAACAGCGCCGTGACTGTAGCCCGCTCATGGCGGCCATCACGGTGAATGCAGACGATGGAGTCACCGACTGCGACGCGACCGCTGACGATGCGCCCGAGCGCAATTCTTCCCAGGTAATCGCTATAATCCAGATTTGAGACGAGCATTTGAAAGAATGGCTCGCTCGAAATTTTTGGCGCCGGTACATGTTGCACAATCGCTTGAAAGAGCGGCGTCATGTCTTCGTTGTTTTCGTGGAGTTCGCGCATGGCAAAACCGTTCTTCGCGCTCGCGTAGACGATTGGAAAATCGAGTTGCTCATCGGTCGCTTTCAGTTCGACAAAGAGATCGAAAATTTCGTCCAGGACTTTGTGCGGGCGCGCGTTTTCTCTGTCGATCTTGTTGATGACAACAACCGGCTTCAGTTTGTTCTCCATCGCCTTGCGCAAAACAAAACGCGTCTGCGCCTGTGGCCCATCGTGCGCATCAACAACAAGCAGCACGCCATCCACCATTTTCATGATTCGCTCGACCTCGCCCCCAAAATCCGCGTGGCCGGGGGTATCAACGATGTTGATCCGATGGCCGTTCCACTCGAAAGCTGCGTTCTTCGCGCGAATCGTGATCCCTTTCTCCCTCTCGAGATCCATCGAATCCATCATGCGCTCTTCAATCTTTTGATTGGAGCGAAACGTGCCCGATTGGCGCAACAGTTGATCGACCAGCGTTGTCTTGCCGTGATCGACGTGCGCTATGATGGCGATATTACGAATTTTATCCATTGGAGGGGACTCTCTCCCGAGAAGGAGGGCAGCGTATCCTACGAAGGAAGGCGGTCGAGTCAACCCGGGTCCGGCACAACCCGTTCCTAGCTAGCCCACTGTTCTACAAAAAGGAGCCACGCACCTATCGCCGGAAAAGGCACGTGTGTTCACGGAAGCGTACCGTGTTCTGAAGCGGGACGGCCGGCTTCTGATCGCGGATATCATCGCGACCGCAACAATCGAGGCCGTGAAGCCCGAGGCGCGCACGGCGAACCGCTGATACGAAACAGTCTTGGTGAAACGGTCGCTCAGCGCAATCGTAGTCTGGTTATCGATCGCCATAGTAATCAGTTCGGCTGATGTGGCGAGCGCAGGGCCCTTCCGAGATTTCTTTAGAGCGTTACGTAGCGCAATCGCGCACCCAAAGGAGACGCCGCGACCGCATCGGAGCAGCCGGAGCAGTCATAAGCATAATGAGACTCCACCGACCGATGCTTCGAGTAATCAGACTTCGAGCAGCCCAGTCCCTGCGCCTCCGGGTCAGCGCGATGTCCGGTGGGCGAAAGCAGCCTCGGGCGCGAGCCAGCAAAAAACCGAGCTGCCATATGGAACTCCCGTCCCCGGTAAACCAGGCTTAGTTACCAGTCCGTTCGCACCAGATAAGGGTTACGTCGACGTGACCGGTTTTCCGCCGGCAACAGCAGTGGAAGATCCTTACACAGGCAAAATTTTCCTGACGCCGTAGGATCTCAGCGCAATCTGGATTGCGGACGCGCATCGCGGCGACGGAAACCGGTTCGTTGTGCACGCGGACGAAAAACTCAGCGGGTTTGTAGAACTCGAATCGGCGATTCGGGCGTGCGACGAATTATTTTGACAAGCTGGCGTAATTTTCTCCAAACTCGCCGCTGTTAATAAAGAGCTGAATCCAAGGATAGCGTAAGAAGTCTTTCCTCGGTGGCTTCGTCCTCGCTTTCAGAGCCATAGTCAATACGCGTCAACTTACCGGGGAAGAAGGAAGAACTCATGAACTCATCGATTCGATTCCAAAGAGCAATTCGAACATCTCTGTTTGCCTCCGCACTGGTAATTAGCTGCTCAGCGCTTTCGCCGAGGCTGCTAGCACAATCATCCACGAATACAAGCTTTGGGGTAGGCTCTCTCCAAGGACACAGTACCGGAATCCAGCAGACGGCAATTGGTTATAAAACACTTTACAGTCAACCTAGCGGCGACGAGAACACGGCAATCGGGGCTCTTGCGCTTCAGCAAGACACCACGGGCCACGACAACACAGCGGTCGGTGGCGAGGCGCTCTTCAACAACACTAGGGGGAGCGCGAACATCGCCTTAGGCAGGGGAGCCGGTTTCGATCAGGACCTCGGCAACAACAATATCTACATTGGTGGTATTGGTGTCGCCGGCGAGAACAATGTCATTGCCGTCGGTCGGACTCCTGCCAGCGGAATCAATTACCAAGCAACCTATGTCGGCGGCATCCACGACGCTGTGGTGACTGACCGAATCGTTTACGTTCAGAGTGATGGCAGGCTCGGAACGCTCGCTTCTTCGCGTCGTTACAAAGAGGAGATCAAACCGATGAATAACGTCAGCGAAGCACTCTTCGGACTGAAACCCGTCACATTCCGCTACAAGCAACAGATCGATCCCGTTCGCAAAGTCTCCTTTGGTTTGATTGCCGAGGAGGTAGCGGAGATCAGCCCCGATTTGGTTAGCTGCGATAAGGAAGGAAAACCGCAAACGGTGCGTTATGAAGCGGTCAATGCGATGCTGCTCAATGAGTTCCTTAAAGAACACCGTGAGGTCCAAGAGCTGAAGAAACAAGTTGAAGCGCTTACCGCGGGCCTACAGAAAGTGAGCGCGCAACTCGAAGCGAGCAAACCTGCGCCGCAAGTGGTCAACAATCCCTAAAGCCGCGCCCGCCCCAACAGCAGCACTTCACAATCAGCCGTCACGTTTCAACGCATGGCGGCTTTTTGTTTCACACTGTAACGCTCACGGCTCTTTGAAATTGCCCGCGTGCTCGTGCGTTCTCGATCACGTTGCGCGCTTCATCGTAGAAGCGAATCACTGCATCATGTGAGCCGCTGTGTGGCGATGAATGACGCGGCCACGCCGCAGGATACCTTTAGGCCGATTAACCCGGTAACCTATCTGCCAATACGTCTGCCTTCTCAATCTTCGGCGGCTCCGCCAGTAGCTCGGGCGCTTTCTCCATCAGCGCCTTGGCAACTTTTCCTGACAGATGCGCTTCGCGTCCGGCATCATCCGGAAATGCGTCGAAGATGGCGAAGGTGCTTGGGCCAAGGCGAATGCCAAACCAGGCGGTCGTTGCAGGCTCTTGTGCAACCAAACCCTGCCCGTCGCGCAGAAATTTGGCGACTTCGTTTTCTTTGCCCGGTTTTGCCTCCAGTTTAACAAATAACGCCTTCGTGGTCATGTGGTGATCTCCTTGTTACTGTTTTGCTGTCCAGCTGTGGAGATCCTATCTTTGTTTTAGTTTGAGTCGAACTGAATCAGTCCTCAGCTCGATCGGTACGTCCCAACTTTTGACCGGCAAAACCTCTGGGTAATCGGAGGCGGCGAGCTTGCCGCTGCCGCGATGGAAAGAAATACAACTACGGCAATCGTGAGCGTCGCCCGCGTCATTGCGCCTTTTCATATCATTTTGTCATTGCCCTGTGGAGAGCAAAAGCGGCAGAATCCGCCGCGTGAAGTGGCAAATAACGCTGGCGATCTTGGCGACGATGTCGGCGTCATTCGCACTTGCCGAAGACTTCAAAACCATTAACGGCAAAGAATACAAAAACGCTACGATAACCCGAGTCGAACCTGACGGAATAGTGATTACGTTCTCCGGCGGGATCGTGAAAATCCCATTCACGAAACTGAGCGAAGAACTGCAACGAAAATACAATTACAATCCTGAAGCAGCGAAGGCATTCGCGGAGCAAACAGATCACATCAAACGCGACCAAAACGAGGGCGCCGCACAAGAACTCGAAGATGCCCGCAAAAGGGCAACTCCGGCAGCCGTGGAGTTGAAATATGACCCTCCCGAAGAGCTAGCCGCCGATGCTCACAAAGCGGCCCGCGCGAAGATGTTTTCACCTGAAGAAGAGAACGGAGAGCTCGCGAAGATTCCGCCCGGTGGCGCGTTAGAGGTAAAGCTTTATGCGATCAGCATCGGGGCGGCCAATCCGAAATGGCTGAAGTATATCATCGGCAATTCTGCCGGTAAAGTGCTCGAACGAAAGCAAGGTCATCCCTTCGTGCCCTCATCCGAGAGTGAATTTCGGTGGTCTGGGGTTGATTACGTTAAACTTCCAGCATTCAATGATTCACTCCGCGTGCGGGTTTACCACGAGCTTTTTGGCAATCTCGGCGATTATGTTATTCCGCGTAATGGGCAGCCGCAGCGCCTTCCATGAAAAACCGTCCGAGGCTGCTGTGTGGAGCGCAAAGAAAGCGTGGTGAAGTATGGGGAAATCATCGCTGACAATCTCAAGAAACGCGGTTGGAGTTTGGGTTATGTCTCAACCCTGGATTCTCGCCGGCGAACGATCTGGATCGCTGACGCGTATCGCGGCGACGGAAAGCGTTTCGTTGCGCGAGCGGATGAAAAGTTGACTGCTGGCTAGCCGCAAGCCTGTAGGACAACGCCTGACGGACTAAGGTCCTATAGACTCCATGGCTGCCGCATGAAACTACTTAGTGCCAATAATGAGCGGATCTGAATCAGGCGGAGGAGAATTTCCCCGCTCCTCAGACTAAACCCAAAAGAAAAAGGAAAATCCAATGCAAAAACTGAAGGAACATCACACGAAGGCTGCTGAACACCATGAACACGCGGCGAAGCATCATCGCAAAGCAGCCGAACATCATGGCTCCGGCAAACACAACACGAGACGGCGGCTCACCATGCGCATGCCGCGCACGGTCATCAGTTGCACGCGATGCATCACGCTAGTGAAGCAGCAAAGCGTCACGTCGAGTTGCACGGGCACAAGTAAGCTGGGAATGTCCAGAAAAGAGGGAATCCCATGAATCACAATGTGTCAGCTTACGTAAGAAAGCAGGAAACTGCGCCTGCCATCAAAAATTGGGTAACCAGGTTTCTTTCAGCAGGAATTGCGGTCTTCGCAGTTTTTAGCGGAACGCCTTCCTCCGATGCCGGTGTCTTCTTGCCGGAACAATTCACCATTTTTTCCACTGTGCCGCCGAATGGAGACTTGAATCCCTATGGCGTTGCTTTTGTGCCGCAAGGCTTCCAAAGCGGCACCGGCCCGCTACGACCGGGGCAGATTATCGTCTCAAATTTCAATAATAATATGAACCTGCAGGGGACGGGCACCACCATTGTGCGTGTTTCTTCAACTGGCCAACCCTTTGTTTTCTTTGCTGGGCCGCCTCACCCAGGGGGATCATCCGGTCTTGGTCTTTCCACGGCGCTGGCAGTGCTGAAGATGGGCTTCGTGATTGTTGGAAACGTGCCTTCAAGGGATGGCACAGCTGCAACGACCAACTCGGGTTCACTGCTAGTGATTAACAACGAAGGCCATTTAGTCAGCACGATTAGCGGTCCAGAAATTCTTGGGCCATGGGATATGACGGTCCTAGACGAAGGTAATCAGGCGATCGCCTTTGTCTCGATGGTGCTCTCAGGGAGGGTCGTGCGATTGAACCTCAATGTGTCTGCAACTGGCGTAACGGTCGCGAGCACGACCGTGATCGCAGGTGGATATAAACACAGGGCCGATCCGGCTGCCTTTGAAGTTGGGCCCACCGGCTTGGTATTCGATCCAACCCTAAATGTGCTTTATGTGGCATCCACAGAAGATAATGCGGTGTTTGCAGTTCAGGAAGCAGCAACGAGAGGCAACACCGGAAGCACAGGCACAGTTATTTACTCAGATGCTACTCACTTGCACGGTCCGCTCGCCATGGCAGAGGCTCCCAATGGTCATTTGCTCGTTTCCAACAGCGATGTGATTAATCCCAACCCGCACCTGCCTAGCGAGTATGTCGAGTTCACCAAGCAAGGCCAGTTTATTACCCAACTCTCAATTGATCCCGCACAGGGCGGTTCATTTGGGTTAGCCGTGAACTCCAATGGGCAGGAATCGTTCCTCGCTGCGGTGGATGACAACACAGCAACTCTAATCGCTTGGAGGATGCCGTTTTCCACCGACCCGTAGACGGTCGTCCAGACCTTACTGCGTTTTATCACCGCTGGCGGCAAGCTGGTTTGTCGAAGGTAGAATCAGCGAAGGCTCGGAGCCGGGGCTGGTCTGCCGGGTGGATCTCAGCAAAGCCGGTTGGAGTTGGGGCTGTGTCTCAGGCATTGATTCCGAGGGGCGAACGATCTGGATTGCCGACGCGCATCAGGCGGCGGACACTCGACGTTATGACTACTAAGTTTTTTGTGCTCGTTTCAGTAATCGGTCTTGCCAGCACTTGCTTCGTGCAAGCTCAATTAGTCGCGCCGGCCGAGTTGCCTGCCGAATCGCCTTCACCGGCAAAAAAACATCGCCAGCACAAAAGGGCTGAAGCGACAGCCTCACCGGCTGAGACAGCCGCTTCGCCTGCAACAGCTGAGTCGCCAGCAGCATCGCCGAAAGCGAAACGTACTCGCACGAAAGCAAACACTGAGGCAGCAGCGAGTCCGGCTACGAGTCCCACCGCGTCGGCATCGCCCGGTAAATTCCACCTCGGTGATTTGTTCAAACCTAAGAGTTCAGTCAGAGCGTCGCCTGCCGCAGCGCCTGCCACCGGAGGCGCCAGCACCGCGACTCCGGCAGCAGGCGGCGGACACGGGTTGGTGTGGGTCAATACCGAGACACACGTTTATCACAAAGAGGGGTCTCGTTTTTACGGCACAACCAAGAAGGGCAAGTATGTGAGCGAAGCTGACGCAATCAAAGAGGGAGATAGGGCCGCAGCCAAGGGACCGTAACGGCTATCGCCTTTAAAAGACGATGCAAGTCAACCGACTGTGGCCGGCCGCGATGACGCTGATTGAAATCAAACCTGACCGCTGGGGCTGGAAAGTTTTCGAGGCGCCGGGCGTCGAGCCAGTGTTTCACCGCCTTGCAACTGCTCCCATGAGGGGTGCTCGCCGAAGGAGCTGTGTCTGCCCGCTGTTGTCTCATCGCTGCCCTCCTTTCCCGCGCGTGAGGATCTGCCATATCTAAAGCGACCACAAATTGGGGTTCCGCCACTCGTGAAGAGCGGATTATGGCGCACTATTCTCTCTTCTCTTTTTTCAAGTTGTCGAAGAACGCTTGGTATCAATAGAAAGCAGGAATCCTTGATAGAGCGCAGTGGCTTGGATGGGAAACATTGCTTTAGGAAGACGCTGCCACTGCCCGACCCAGGTGCCCCACCCGTAGTATCCAAATGGAACGAGCCGGCGCTGAGATACGAGTTCGTTCACCTGCGTCTGGATAGACACCGCCTTTGCGGGCCCGAAGTAATCATCAATTACCAGCCAGCAAGAATCGGCCAGCAAATCGCCGTAACAATCAAGGTCCCGGCGCACATTGTTGTCCGCATCAAAGATAAACAGGCCTACTTCGCCGGTACCTAACGCGTGACGAACTGCTAACATGGTCGCCTCCTCGAACGAACGCCCGTTGATCAACGTTACGTCGTCCGCCACGCCGAAACCCGTGAGATTTTTCTTCAAGTCCTTGATGATGTTCTTGCTCGATAATCGGAAGTGTTTCAAACGTCCGCCGGCTTCGACACTGACTATTTTCTTTTGCAGCCCTGACTCACGGGCCCCAAACGCAGCCGCGATTGTGGATCCGCCAAGATAGGGGCCAATCTCGAGGACATTCCCTGTGCTGAATTTTGCGAAGTGATAGATGAGAAGCAAAACGTCCATGTGCAGCATGGACGCAGCGCGACCAACCTTTTCCAAGCGATGGCGGACCTCGTGGCTGCGGTACTCCATCAGTTTCCGTAGCAACTCGAGCACTTGCTCTACGTGAGTATATTTGCTCGGAACCATCAGCTCTGAATTCCATGAGTGACGCAATCACACACGGATCGATGATTGCGTTTGCACTTTTCTTTGCCCGCTGCGGGAACAAACGCCTACGCGAAGACTTAAGCAAGGTAAACCAATGTCAGTCAATACCTGAAAAGCGTGCCAGATCAGACCTAATGTGTGGATGCGGCTTTTCGATCCGAGCTTTGCGTGGTGATTAGTGCAGACTAACAGTCTCATTTCTCTCCCCTCGCGGTGCCACCGGCAGCCCTCTTTTTGCAAACTACGATGGGGACGGACGAAGGAGGCTAGAGCCTTTTTGCTCTTCGGCGCGAACGGCAACAACGAGACAGTTCCCCCGGTTGCCGGTACTGATCCGCGGATTGGCGCCAAACCGCTCGGTGCCTGCTTCTGCTATCGTTTCAGCGGGCTTTGTAGCGTGAGAGTCTCAGCAAAGCCGGTTGGAGCTGGGGCTATGTCTCAGCCGTGGACTGCAACGGGCGAACAATTTGGATTGCTGACGCACACCGCGGCGACGGAAAGCGGTTCCTTGCGCGCAGATGAAAAGCTGACGGCGTTTGTGGAGTTTGAATCGGCGATTCCAAGCCGCTCTTTTTCATTTTAGATCGGTCGCGTCAGGACTGAGACTTCGTAATCGCCATTGATTCCGTAATCGGGCCGCTTGCAAATGAAAGCGAACATTGTGGCCACTACCTGAGATGAATTTGACCTGCGTTACCGGTAGGAAGGGTAATGGTGTTACTGGTCTGATCCTGCGCGACACTTGTCTAACACGATGTTCAAGCCAGGAGGTTTGATATTATATGGTAGATCATCTCCTGCTTTCCAAGGCGGCGAAACAGGCCATCTATTAAGACGCTTATCTATCCTAATCTCTTTTTCTGTCGGCGGGTCTGAAGCGTTTTGAATGACGGTAACTATGCGGAATTCGGTTGTACGTTCAGTCAGCTTGAAGCAGACCAGGTATGAGCTGCGATCGCGCTCTACTCCGGCGCCTGGACTGGTGAGCACAACATGAAAGAGATAAAAAGGCCAATCTTTGTCTACAATGTCTACCTTCTCGAATCTCGCTGAGAAGGGATGCGACACACCATCCCACACCAAGAATTGGGCTTGTCTGCGTGCAAAATCATCGTTGTTAGCCGCATCAAAAAGCCAGTCGAGACTTCCAGCGTGCGTTTGGAATGTGGCAACCGTTAGTGCGGTCAGTATAACAATGAGCTGTCGCAAGGGTTGCTAGGCGTCTAATCGGCTTGGCTTCTCTCGTGACCGCCCGATAAAAGCGGAATCATGGAACTTCGTTTTGGCGGAAATTGCGACGTAATGCGAATAAAAAACTGACGCGCTATGGAATCTCTGAGCCGAATTCGCCGTCGGTAACGCGGGTGCGAATTTTCATTTTTGGCCGGACTGCTGCGACTGTGCGGATGATTTTTCCGCGCTCATTCGTGGTGATGCTGTAGCCGCGGCGTAGCGTCGCGTCCGGCCCGAGCACGCGCAGAATTCCTTCGATGTGCCGGAAACGGTGGCTCGCGTTTTCCAGTAAATGGCCGGGGCACGCAATCAGCCGCCGCTGTAGATCGGCAAAACGGTTCCGACGCATCATGAGTTCGCGTGCGGGGCTGCGCGCCTGTAACGCAGCCGCGATATGGACTAGGCCGCGTCTGTAACTGTCGATCTTGTGCATGAGGCAGCGCTGCAGAGTCTCGCCGACGTGATCCAGCCGTTGTTGCGCGTCGCGGACCCGGCTCAGTAACTGGCGCGCAAGCGTGCGCGTGCAACCGTCGATCCGTCGCCGAAGATCAATTATATCGGGCACAATCAATTCCGCTGCGGCACTGGGTGTGGGTGCGCGCAAATCCGCGACGAAATCGCAGATGGTAAAATCGATTTCGTGGCCGACCGCGGAGACAATTGGCACTGCGGAATTGAATATCGCTCGTGCGACAATCTCTTCATTGAACTCCCAAAGATCTTCGATGCTCCCGCCGCCGCGCGTGACCACCATAAGATCGAGAGGCGCAAACGCCTCGTTAGGTAAAGCGAACTCTCGAATCGCAACGGCGATCTCCTGCGCCGCGCCCGCTCCTTGAACGCGAACTGGATTGATCAAAATCTGCAACCATGGCGCGCGACGCCGCAGCACGTTCAGCACATCGCGAATCGCTGCGCCGGTCGGTGAGGTTACGATTCCGATGCGTCGCGGGAATTTCGGCAACGGCCGTTTCCGTTCGGGCGCGAATAATCCTTCCGCTTCGAGCTTGCGTTTCAGCGCTTCGAATTTCGCCTGGAGCACGCCGATTCCGCGCGGCTGAAGGATCTGTACGTTGAGTTGATACTGTCCGCGCGCTTCGAAAACCGTGACGGTTCCGTAAACCTGCACTTGGGCTCCATCGACAAGAGGCTGTCGCAACGGCGCCATGGTATCGCGCCAAATCACGCACGCAATCTGGGCGCGTTGGTCTTTCAGGGTGAAATACTGATGTCCGCTGGGCTGTAGCTTGTAATTCGAAATTTCGCCCTGTACCCAGACGGCGCCGAATTTCGTCTCGAGGGTGCCGCGAATACTTCGCGTTAGCTCAGCGACTGTGAAGACCTTCGACGTTTGCGGGAAGAGGTCGCCGGTTAGCTGCATTGAAGAAACGTCCAACGTCCAACCCGCCTTCGCAAACTACGGCGCGGCAGGCGCTCAACTCCGAAGGATCGCGAGCAGGCGCCCAACGTTTAACTTCAAACTTCACGGATCACTGCGCCAGATATCCATCATTCTTGACACAGTCGCCGATGTGAAGATGATCGGTCGCTTATGAAAATTCGCGTGGTCTTCCGCGTGGTTGTTTGTGTGCTGCTTTTCGCTTTGGTCGATTCCGCTGCAAAAGTTGAAGCGGGCCAAGGGCATTCCCGCCGGCCATTCAAGATCGGTGTGCTTGCGTCGTTGATGGGCTCGGGGTCGTCGCTCGGGAAAAACACGGTTGCTGCGCTTGAAATTGCTGCTGACCAGATTGAAACAGCGACGCGCGGCCGAACTCGATTTCGATTGCTCGTTCGCGATACGCAGCACATTCCATCGAAGGCACTCGACGCGATCAAGGATCTCGACAGTCGCGGCGTGAACATTGTCATCGGCCCGCAATCGAGCTCTGAAGTTGCCGCGATCAAGCCTTATGCGGACGCGCACAATATCCTGGTGATCAGCCAGGGCAGCACCGCGTCTTCGCTCGCGATCCCAGGCGACAATATCTTTCGGTTTTGTCCAAATGACATGCGCGAAGCGGAGGCGCTCGTTGCTTTGCTGCGGCATGATGGCATCCGCGCGATTGTTCCGCTTTGGCGAAACGACGCGGGCAACAATGGCCTGCACGATTCAGTCAAAATACGATTCCAGGCATTTGGAGGCAGAGTAGCTTCAGGTTTTCGTTACGAACCGACGACCACGGACTTTTCCGCCGCGACAAACTCTATCGCATCACAAATTGCAAGTCTGATCAGCGGGGGCACGGATCCCTCCACGATCGCTGTTTATTTGGCCGCGTTCGATGAGGTCGTGGATATATTTCACAGCGCACAAGCGAACAGCACCCTCTCAAATACCGCATGGTATGGCAGTGACGGCGTCGCGCTCTCTGCGGCCCTGACAGGCGATGCGACCGCGGCAGCGTTTGCGGTCAGCGTTGATTATCCCAATCCGATCTTCGGACTGCCTGACTCGCTTCGGAACGAGTGGCAGCCAATCGCCAACGCGATTCAAGCCCGTACAGGCATCACGCCCGATGGATTTGCGTTGTCGGCTTACGACGCGCTTTTTGTAGTGCAGCGTGCGTTGAATGACGTGAAGCAGCCGAACAAGAAATTCGACAACTTCAAAGCAG
>WNFJ01156528.1_pt1 | contig 19652 bp, 18 predicted proteins | sample 5400461 | NCBI WGS metagenome assembly WNFJ01 (sample SAMN13153349, study PRJNA577476) | soil metagenome | isolation source: 115 cm saprolite on Douglas fir-dominated hillslope | place: USA:California | collected 2013-09-17
TCCATAAGAGTCGGAAGAGTGTGTGGAAAGAGTCTTGATTACTTTCGCGTTTCGACCTTGTCGCTTTGATCGCTAGGGGGCGGTGAAGGCGGCGTTGTCGGGGATTCCTTAGCTTTTGCTTCGCTCATGGATGCGAACTGCGCAGCCAGCTCATGAAACTGTATGACATCACGGACCAACGATAGACCGGGCAGCACGTCCCCCGTTGCTCGATTCGGCATGTAAGCAGTCACGACTCCAATTACCATGGGGAGGGGAGCCGTCGGGACAAAAGCAGGGCCGCCGCTCACACCGTTGATCGCCACGCCATCGACGAAGTAGGCTTTGCGATCATTATCCCATGCGCTAATCCGACCACCAAAAAAGCAGAGGTGCGCAGCGACAGCAGCTGGAAATCCAAGCCAGCCAATGTCGTTCCCCACGCGAAAAAATTTACCTGGAGGTGTCAGGGGCAGAGTAGCATCTGGAAAAGGAATATCGCCTCGCATTATCAGCATAGCAGCTGTGTCGTGCGAAGAGTCGAGGAAGAGGGCTCTCTCTGTATGACGAACAAGTCGTATCTTGCCAGATAAGACATGCTCGACTCGGATCGGCTCCTCCCAGTAGTGGGCGTGGTCGACGACATGGGCAGCTGTCGCAATTGCACACATATTCGTTGCGGCTCCGATTGACACGAGAAAGCCCGTTCCTAGGCCAGTTGGTGTAGAAAGCCTTACAATATGCGGCTGCATAAGCTCGACAGCCTCATACCACTTTAACGGTTCCGGCGCGGACGCAGCTGGCGGCCGTTCGCGTTGAGCCGCTGGCGTCTCTTTAGGTGCGGGTGTTGTTGTCGTAGGAGTATTCAAAGACGCGGAGATTGGCAGTTCTTCGTCTCATTGTAAAGCGCGTCCGCCTCTTTCTGACGGGGTTTGCTCGAGTGGACTTCACCGACGCCGTTTCTGCGTTTTGATCACGCGCTTCTTGCGCACCAACAGCGGGTGTGGTCTGCGAGCTCCGGCGATCTGTTCCGGCTTGTCGCCAATGATCACTGCGATACGCGCTTTGAAATCTTCGAGCGATTCGATTGGCCGCTTGTTGCTCACGCGGGGCTACCGAAACAAACTGATCGCGCCTGCCACGCAACCGCCGAAGAAAAGAGCGAACGCGAGGTAGCCCCAAGCGTAGTCCCAGAAGCTAGGCTTCGCACGATTGTCATCGTCCGTTGTAAGTGCGAGCCACTCGATCTGGTCAATCAGATATCGCGTCGAGTCTTTCCTGTAGTCTTTAAAGACTCGCTCGACGCGGTGAAGCTGCTTCGCAACTAGAATGCCTGTGAAAATTACGCCCGCTGAAAAGCAGCACAATGCAATCTTCGGCCCTGGCATTTCTCGCACCTTGTCTGAAGCCATGAAACTGAGCACCGCTACAGCGCCGCCTGCGTTGGTCAGCATCAGATAGCTGACGGCCTTGTCGCTCCATTCCTTGGTCAGCGCATTCAACTGCGCCCAACGCGCATTGATGAAATTAAACCGAAACTGCTGAACTTCCGGCCGTTCGTCGGACAAAGCCATTGGCGCCGCGAATCGTAGGAACATCGTCTTTTCATTGCAAGCCCGTATTCGCGTTTCTCGCCCCTCTGGCAGATCTTATACCCGATCTCATACCCGCATACGTAAATTGCGCTGTTCTTGCGCTCATTTGAGCAGTTTACGCAAAGCACTGATTCGCACTGTAATACGCTGGAAGCGTAAGGCTTTAGAGGGCTTACAGCGACCCGCGCAAAGCCGCTGTTCCTTTATCCCAAACCACGCGCTCTACCAAGCTAAGCTACGCCCCGAATCGAGCGAAATTATTATCACGATTTGGCCTGTTGCGCATCCGCCAGTTTAAAGCCGAAAGGCTTCCCCCGACATTAAGGCCCATCAGACGCTGTAATCGAAGTTCGGCGCGAGTCGTTTTTCCACTGCAGCGACCGATTCACCACGTCGAGTCGCGTAATCCACGACCTGGTCACGCCCGATCTGGCCGACTCCGAAATATTTTGCGTCGGGGTGTGAAAAATAGAGGCCGCTCACGCTTGCACCGGGATGCATCGCAAACGATTCAGTCAGTTTGATGCCTGCGTTCTTCTCCGCGTCGAGTAAATCAAACAACGCTCGTTTCTCCGCATGATCGGGACAAGCGGGATAGCCGGCTGCCGGCCGAATGCCGCGATATTTTTCGCGAATAAGATCTGCATAAGACAATTGTTCGTCGCGTCCGAATACCCAGGCGTTCCGTGTTTCTTTGTGCAGATATTCAGCAAAGGCTTCAGCCAATCGATCTGCCAGCGCTTTCGCCATGATCGCGCTGTAATCGTCATGCTGACGCTTGAATTCTTCTGCAAGTTCGTCTGCGCCGTGGATTGAGACGGCAAATCCACCGAGATAATCTTTCAATTTGGAATTTGAAGCCGGCTCGATGTAATCCGCCAGGCAATGGTTCGCCTGTCCGGCAGGTTTTTGCATTTGCTGACGCAAGAAATAAAAGGTGGCGATTTTCTCAGAGCGCGTTTCGTCAGTATAAACATCAACATCATCCGCAACAGAGTTTGCCGGCCACAAAGCATGAACGCCGCGCGCGACGAACAGCTTCTTCGTGACGATCTGATCAAGAAGTGCCTGTGCATCATCGAACAATTCGCGCGCTTGTTTGCCAATTTTAGGGTCGTCGAAAATCGCCGGATAACGACCACGCAACTCCCACGCATGAAAGAACGGCGACCAATCGATGAGGGCAACCAGATCGCCGAGCGCGATCGCGATTTGCCGGGGAGCACACGCTGCCAGCCTGTTCATCTCGGCAGCTTGCCGAGGTGCTCTTTGCACTTTCGCCGCGCCTCGTGTTTTCGAATTGTCCTCAAGGGTTGCCGGCAAGCTGCCGGCAGCTGCAGGCTGGCAGCCTGCGCTTTCCAGATCGCTCGCGTACACGCGCACACCGAGGAACTCCGGTTTCGGCGGGACGTAGCTGCTCCAATCGATTGGAGTGCGGTTCGCGCGCGCTTCATCAAGCGTCAACAATTTTTTTTCCCGCGTCTTCGCAGCATGCTGCTGACGCAACCGTTCGTAATCTTCGCGCGTTTTTTTATCAAATGCAGCTTTGAGTTCCTCGCTGAGCAGGGAATTTACGACGCCTACCGCGCGCGACGCGTCGAGCACGTGCACTGTGCTGGAGCGATAATGCGGCGCGATTTTCACGGCGGTGTGCGCCCGGCTGGTAGTTGCGCCGCCAATCAAAAGCGGCAAACGAAATCCTTCGCGCTCCATTTCCTGCGCCACATGCACCATCTCGTCCAGTGACGGCGTGATCAGACCGCTGAGGCCGATAACATCGGCTTGTTTCTCTCGCGCTGTTTCTAAAATCTTCGCAGCCGGCACCATTACGCCAAGATCGACCACGTCGTAGTTGTTACATTGCAGCACGACCCCCACGATGTTCTTGCCGATGTCATGCACGTCGCCTTTCACAGTCGCCATGACGATGCGCCCCTGTGGCTTTGCACCCGCAGATTTCTCCGCTTCCATAAACGGCAGCAGATAAGCGACAGCTTTTTTCATCACGCGCGCGCTCTTCACCACTTGTGGCAGAAACATTTTGCCCGAACCGAATAAGTCACTAACCACGCTCATCCCGGCCATGAGCGGACCTTCGATGACGTCGAGCGGCCGCTTGCACTTTTGGCGCGCTTCCTCGGTGTCAGTGTCGATGTAGTCGACGATGCCTTTGACCAAGGCATGTTTCAGACGCTCTTCGACAGGGTCTTTGCGCCACGCATCGTCGGCGACCGGTGTTTTGTCTTTTGCTTTTACATTTTCCGCGAAATTGACCAGGCGTTCAGTTGCATCGTCTCGCCGGTTTAACAGCACGTCCTCGACGCGTTCGCGAAGCTCGGGTTCGATTTCTTCATAAACCGCGAGCTGTCCCGCATTAACGATTCCCATGTCCAGACCAGCGCGGATGGCATGGAAAAGGAATGCCGCGTGCATCGCTTCGCGAACCGTGTTGTTTCCCCGAAAGGAAAATGAAATATTGCTAACGCCGCCACTGACACGCGCGCCCGGGAGATTCTTTTTGATCCAGCGCGTCGCTTCGATGAAATCGACTGCGTAATTGCGATGTTCTTCCAACCCGGTTGCTACCGTGAGGATATTTGGATCAAAAATAACATCGCTGGCCGGGAAGCCCGCGTATTTGGTCAACAGGCCGTATGCGCGTGCGCAGATGTCGATTTTGCGCTGAAAATTATCGGCCTGGCCTTGCTCATCGAATGCCATGACGATCGCCGCAGCGCCATATTGCCTGATCAAGCGCGCGTGCCGGAGAAATTCTTCTTCGCCGTTTTTGAGGCTGATGGAATTCACGACGGCTTTTCCCTGCACGCATTTGAGTCCCGCTTCGATGACGCTCCACTTTGAGCTGTCGATCACGATGGGAATCCGCGCGATCTCCGGTTCGCTGCCGACCAAGTTCAGGAAGCGGGTCATGGAGGCTTCCGAATCGATCATCCCCTCGTCCATATTCACGTCGAGCAGGTTTGAGCCGCCTTGCACCTGCTGTCGCGCTACAGCCAGTGCCCCCTCGAAATCGCCTGCCAAAATCAGTTTCGAAAATTTCGGCGAACCTGTGATATTGGTTCGCTCGCCAATGACAACGAAGCCGAATTCCGGCGTAATATTGAGTGGCTCGAACCCGGAAAGTCGCAGAATCATGCGTAGCTTATTACGGTTCCGGCAACACGCGGCAAAAATTGACGCGCCAATTTTGCCAGCGCACGAATGTGATCCGGTGTCGTGCCGCAGCAGCCGCCGACCAGATTCAGCCAGCCGTTCTCTGCCCACTTCGCGACCTTGGGTGCAAATGTTTCTGCAGTTTCCGGAAAACCGGTCGGCGAAAGCGCATCCGGCAGACCCGCATTCGGATACGCGCTCATGTAGTACGGCGAAATGCGAGCCAGCTCTTCCACGAATGGTTCCATTTCATCCGGACCCAGCGAGCAATTCAAACCGAGGATGAGCGGTTGCGCGTGCGCAAGCGATATTAGCAACGCTTCAACCGTTTGCCCGCTCAGGTTCCGCCCGGACTTGTCGATTACGGTACCCGAGATCATCAATGGCACGCTGTGTCCGGTTTTTTCCAATGCATCAGTGATAGCGAACAATGCAGCCTTTCCGTTGAGCGTGTCGAAAATGGTTTCAAGAATGAGAAGATCGACACCGCCTTCGAGCAGCGCTTTCGCTTCATCGAAATAAGTTTGTCGAAGTTGATCGAAGGAGACTGCGCGAAACGTCAGGTGAAAGGGAACCAGCAACAGGAAGAGGTCCCATTGATCCGCCAACAAATCGCTCCTGACCACTTTCATTCGCGACGCGATCCGCGGCCTGCCGCGCGATTCTGGCCGCTTCAAAATTAATTTCATGAACAAGCGCACGAAGATCGACATCGTCCACCACGCGCTGAAAAAATTCCTGATCTTTGCGACCATGTTTCGGCTCTCCTTGAAACAGGAAATCATGCAAGCCGATGGTTGTTCCGCTGAAAGTGTTGGTTTCGATGACGTCGGCGCCCGCGTCCAGATAAGCCGCGTGAATTTCCTCGACGACCTGCGGCCGTATTAAGTTGAGTAATTCGAGACTCCCCTTGAGATCTTTGCCTTTCCAATCAGCGAATCGCTTTCCTCGATAATCCTGCTCGGACAACTTGTACTGCTGAATCATCGTGCCCATGGCTCCATCGAGCACGACGATGCGTTCGCGCAACAGCGCCTCGAGAGGATGAAGACCGTTTGTTGCCATGATTATCAGGCAACTAAACCGGTGTTTCCTTCGGTAATCAAGCAACAAATCTACGCATCATGATGCGTAGATGTGTCAAAACTCCTGCTCGCCTGCCGCGCCGTAGCTTTATGCGAAGGCTCGGTGCTCCTGCTCATAATCGAGTTGAGCATCGGAACGTTAGCCGGTTGGGTGACAGCCAATGGCGAAATCCGAAGGTCGAATGACGAATTTTGGGATTTAACCACGGATCACGCGGATAACGCGGATGTTGTAGAGGCGGNNNGTGTGTCGATGCTCGCCGCGGCGAGCACCGCTACAAGCACGTATCGCGCGTGCTAAATTGGGAACACATGCGTCTCGTCCGCCACGGGACGGATTCGCCGTGGCGAACATGTTGGTTTCGGTATCTGACCGAAACGATCTTCCTAATTGCATGCGGAAAGTTCGTGACCCGCGAAAGCTTTCGGGGTCGCCAGCACGCGCCGCCTTCGCCAAGGCTACGGCGAGCCAAGGATGCGCGTGCGCTCCCCAGAAAATCCCGCTTCGCCCTTTACGGCGCGAGGCGGTCGGTCAGTGTGTCGGTATGAAAATCGATGTGATCGCGCAAACGGAACCAGGGACTATCCTTCTTGGTTGTCTGCGCCACACTGTTTTTCTCGCCGGTGGCAAAGTCGTCCCAGGAATTGTACCGAGCGATAGTCAGAAATGTCCAAGGCCCGCCTTCCAAGTGCTGCATAAGGACGTTGCCAGTAGTCGTGTCGTTTGACGCGCTCGGCAGTTCGCTAAGCATCTTCTCCGATTGCTCGCGATGACCGGGAGCAGGGCGATAATAAGAGACCGAATAAACCGAACCCGCCGTCTTAGACACTGAGTCCTTATCAATGCCCATGGCCTGTGTGAACTCTTCCCACGAAGGACCATTCACAAACGTATCGTTATGCCAGGCGCTCAGGTCACGTTTGTCCGGAGGCACGGCCGTGCCTGCAGCTTCCACGGTCGCTTTTTGGCCGAGATGCGTAATGACCACGTAATCCCATGCATCGCCGTCTTGATGGCGAAGAACAATGAAATGATCGGGCATCGGGTTGCTGCGATCCGGCGTCTTCAGCCAATCGCCCAACTGAACAGCTTTGCCGAGAGCTGCCTTGGTGAAATGGACATGATAAACGTCTGTTCGTTTACCAGCTCCGGCGGGCGCGCCGCTCTTTGCGGCTGCAGCGGGCTTTGGTGACTGGGCCTGAACGAACGGAACAGGCGACAGGAGAAGTGATGCGGTTGCGAGAATAGCTACGACTGATTTCATGATGATTCTGTATTCTTTAATTTTAGGTTGAACGGAAGCAGAGGGTTATGCGGGCAGCGGTTTTGGATGTCAACGTTTATTTAGATTTTGCGCGTACGCGCGCCTTAGGTAGGGGCGGTTCACCTGAGCCGCCCAAGGCGATTGCGGTCAATCGCCCCTACCTGCTGCGCCACATGCGCACCATCTGCAGCATTGACTTAATTTGCAGATTTCGGTTTTGATACGCCATGACTTCGGACCGCGGGGCCCATGTGCCATGTAGAGTAATAAAGCAATGGCCAGGATAGTTCGACAACCGCCGCTCGAAAAAAAACGTATCCTCGTCGTGGACGCGTACCCCATGCTTCGCCACGGCCTCGTCACTTACCTCAACGCCCAACCGGACTTGATTGTCTGTGGCGAGGCGGACAGCATCCCGGGCGCCTTGATCAAGATCGCGGAATGCAAGCCGCACCTGCTCGTCATTGGGTTGCGGCTGGGTGCCGCCGACTGCGTCGAATTTGTCAAGGCGCTCAAGGTGCAAAGCCCCGGGTTGCTGATCCTGGTGTATTCCGGGTTTGAAGAAAGCATTTTCGCTATGCGAGCGCTGCGTGCCGGCGCAAGCGGCTACCTGATGAAAAGGGCAGCCAGAGACGAAATGGTGGCGGCCATCTCGGATATTCTACGCGGGGAGATCTACGTCAGCCGAGAGCTCGCCATGCGCGTATTCAAAGAAGCCCTTGAAACACAGCCAGCATTCCGCCTCCCGGGAAGAGCGGCACGCGTTGAAAATTTGTCCGACCGAGAGATGCACGTCTTCCACCTGCTCGGCTCGGGACTTGGTACAAGTAAGATCGCGCACGCCCTGAATCTGAGCGTGAAAACGATTGAGACCCACCGCGAAAACATCAAACACAAGCTTGGCCTGAATTCTGGCCAGGCTCTAGTCGAGCGTGCCACTAAATATGTGGAGGAAACTCTTGAGCCGCGGCCCGGGGAGACAATCTCCGTCCTAGGCAAAAAGAAACTGGTGCGCTTCCCGGCAGCTTTGTGAAATTCTAACGAGCCGCCCAGATCGAACAGAAGGAAACGAAGGCAACGAAGAACACAACGCTCACGGACTGCGAAATTGCGGCATCCCTTCGTTTCCTTTCTTGCCTCCTGTTAAAAACGTTGGTTGCTGCTTCCGAAAAAGTTCGTAACCCACGAACGCTCCCGGGCGTCACCGGCTCGATGCGGGCGTGCGCTCCCTACGATCGGGGAAAGTTTCCCTAAACCCCTAGGGGTGCATCGGGAGTTCCGCTAAGGGACTATGCTCCTAAAGATCAGGGACTCCCCCCGATGCACAATCTCTTTACAAAGTATTCGGGGCCAATGACACTCCGCGCTTCAATTGAATGCACGCGCACTCGAAGCAGACAGCCAATTGGTTCGACTTTCTGATAGAAGCCAGATCTTTCTCGCCAGCTTCGCCCAGCCGTTTCCGGAGTCAGCGCCCACCAACATTCCTTGGCGCCACGCGCCAGAGCTTACGTCTTTTCGCCTTTCTCCCCGAGGACATCAACACGCACGCGACGACGGGTGGAACCGCGGTCGCGGCCACCCGTCGGCTGCAGCGTAACCATTCCCCCAGCCCCCCAGAACATAACTGAACTGTTTATCTAATCTAAAAAGATAAGCTGTTAGACAATGAGCGCCGGGAGGTGAAAATCCTCTCGGCGCTTTCTCTTTTGTGGGATTAACGACAGATGGACACTAATAGACACTAATGTTGTAGGGCGTCTCTGCGAGACACCAATGAATTCAAACCACGGATTTGAAACTCGCTCCTTTCCTAACTCGCTCGCCGCTACCCTTTGCGGCGCTTTACCTTCTATCTCGCTGATCCCGTCAGCTCGGTTCGCGGATAACACGGATTTCGGATTGGGGAGCATACGCGTCTCGCGTGTTGGTCGTTGCGTTTCGCGACGACCAACTTTCCCTTAGTTGATCTGAACGGGTTTGGGATTAGAAATCCGCGAAGGCGGGACACCTTCGCCAACAGGCGGGGAGGGCATGTGCTCCCCAGAGGCATCAGAGGCGATTGAGACCAATCGCCCCTACCTAATCCGTGTCATCCGGAGCCTGCCCGCCATGGCGGGTGATCTGTGGTTTATCCGATCTGCTTAATTCGTGTTTCTTCGTGTTCATTCGTGGTTAATTAACCCCGCCGTGGAAGCGATCCGGCTCTTTAAACTGCTCGACCGCAATCAACGCAATACTTTCGCCGCCTGTTTCCTCGGCTGGGCGCTGGACGCGTTCGATTTTTTTCTGCTCACGTTCGTGACGCGCCAGATGGCCGACGATTTTGGCAAGAGCATCACCGATCTCAGCTACGCCATCACCATCACGCTGGCGATGCGCCCAGTTGGCGCGTTTATCTTTGGGCTACTCGGCGACCGGTTCGGCCGGCGGATGCCGCTCATGATCGACATCATTTTTTATTCACTAATGGAATTGCTCACCGCGTTTTCACCGAATTACACTTGGTTGCTGATTTTCCGCGCACTGTACGGGATCGGCATGGGCGGTGAATGGGGACTGGGTGCGTCGCTGGCGATGGAAACTTTGCCAACGGCCGCGCGCGGGTTGTTCTCGGGAATTTTGCAGCAGGGATACATGTTCGGATATTTATTCGCCGCGCTGACTTATGGAGTTGTGTTCCCGTTGTTCGGCTGGCGCGCATTGTTTGTCGTCGGTGCGCTGCCGGCGTTGCTCGTGATTTATATTCGGGCGCGCGTTCCTGAGTCGCCGGCCTGGTTACGACGAAGATCGACCGTTAACTTCTGGGCGAGCCTGGGCGACATCCTCAGGCGACACTGGCTGCTGTTCATATACGTCATTCTGCTGATGACAGCGTTCAACGCCATGTCGCACGGCACCCAGGACATGTACCAAACGTTTTTGGGCGAACAGCGCGGGCTCAGCGTGAAAGAAAAATCGATTATTGGAATTATCTATGCCGTCGGCGCCATCTGCGGCGGAGTGTTAGTCGGCCATCTTTCGCAAAAGTTCGGCCGTCGTCGATTGATTATTGTCACTGTGATATGCAGCATCATTTTAATTCCCGCGTGGGTTTTCTCGGCCGGATTGTCGATGCTGGTGGCCGGCGGGTTCCTGATGCAGTTCACGGTGCAAGGCGTCTGGGGAATCGTGCCGGTGCATTTGAATGAGCTGTCGCCGGGTGAAGTGCGTGGCACGTTTCCAGGATTCGCTTATCAGCTTGGAAATCTTTTTGCGGCCAACACCGCCGTGGTAGAGGCGCGATTGGCCGAGCATTTCCGCGGTGCTGCTGGCCACCCCGACTATGCAAAGGCCCTTGCTTTGTTCACGCTGGTGACCGCTCTCGCGTTGATCATTATCGCTGNTCTCTAACCACCAATAGACACGAATAAACACGAATTTTGCACGGATACGGGACACAAGGCCCTGAATCACTGCGCCTGGCCCGACTTGCGGGGAGCCGGTGGACTTGAATAGCGAGTGCCAGGAAGTCTAGTGATGCTCGCCGGCCGGCGCTGGCTGGGTGCTGCTATTGGACGATTCCGTCGATGGCTGGAGTTGTGCAGCGATCTGAGAGGGACTGCGATAAACGCCGGCACCGTAGCGCTGCTCGACAATCGCTTCGGCAATTCTGTCCGCGAGTAGTTCGCGATATTCCCAATCGCGCGCCTGGCCGCCTTCATTGCGGTTACTCAAGTATCCGCATTCCACCAGCACGGCAGGACACGTCGCATTGCGCAGCACCCGAAAATTTGCCGTGTGGATTCCGCGATCTGCGGAGTGGGGGATCGTCATCAGTTTTTGTTGAATGAGGCTCGCAATATCGAATGATGCGCCGGAATGATAGTAGGTCTCGAATCCGCGAATGCCGCGTTGGCGCGAATCGTTGAAATGTATGCTGACGAAGATTGCGTCCTTCTGCGAATTCTCAATGTTGACGCGTTCATCAAGAGGAATGAAAACATCCGAGGAGCGAGTCATCACTGTTTTTAGTTGGGATTCGCGCAACTTGCTATTGAGACGCTGGGCAACATCGAGAGTAACCAGCTTCTCCGGTGGACCGTAACGGCGATATGCGCCGCTATCTTTGCCGCCGTGTCCAGCATCCACCACCACGGTAGAAAACGTCTTGGTCGTGTTCTTGACCTTCGCAGTCCGCATACTTGCGCACGCAGGCAGCAGCGCGAGAAGCCCAACAGTTACGATACGATTTATCAGGCGCGGCATTCTGATCTAATAGCAAAAAACAGGCGATCTACCAAAAGGTTTTTCCGCAAGCTTAAGTGAGACTGCGGCTTTGCACGAAGCGTTCATCTGTTTCTCCCAATTGCATATAAAATCACTTGTGTTTTGCGCCGTCCTGTTTAATCCCTTAGCACCTTTATGATGATCCGATTTGCAATTGTTCCATTGTTCCTGGCACTGAACTTTTCGATGTGCAAGAAGCACGAAACTGTTTCCCAGAACCAGCCGGCGGGCGCCACATCGCCAGCGCCGGGTGCCACACCCGCTGGCGGCAGTCCTGGTGTTCCGTCGGTCGCGGCGACGCCGAAGATTAAGAAGCCGGTTGTCGATCAAACGGCACAGACGATTATTTTTTGTTATCATCTTTTGGTCGACAAGGTCCGCTATCCGGGAACTGAGATCACACCCGCTGCCTTTGAAGCGCAGATGAAGGAACTCAAGGACCGCGGAATAACGGTCATTTCGATGCAGGATTTGCTCGCATGGAAGCGTGGCGAAAAGAACATACCGCCCCGATGCGCGGTCGTTACGTTCGATGATGGCTATAAATCGCAATACGAAGTCGCGTGGCCGATCCTGAAGAAGTACGGCTATCCGTTCACCATGTTCATTTACACGGAAGGCGTGCGCGGTGGATCGTTAGGCGGAGGAGGAGCGATCACATGGGAACAGCTCGCGGACATGCGCGACAACGGCGTCGACATCGAGGCGCACTCCGCGACGCATCAGGACTTGCGCGAAGGGCATACGATCACGCTCGCCAGCCCCGGCGGGAAGAAAACGAGGACCAAACTCACCGGGGCGCAGTATGAGCAATGGGTGCAAAACGAAGTTGTAGGCTGCAAGCAACTGCTCGAGCAGCGACTCGGGATCAAAATAAATTGTTTTGCCGTGCCGTTTGGCAATTACAACGAGCATGTGAAAGAGCTTGCGCGAAATGCCGGTTACGAGGCGATGTTTACGGTTTACGGTCAGCCCATCACCTTTACTTCGCCCCTCGATTCGATCGGTCGTTACGCGATTGAAGCGAACAAACCCAAGGTGTTCGAAGATGCTGTGAAGATGATCGGCGCGTCGGCCGCCGGTGGCCCAGCAGTGGCCGAAGTTGGCGCGAAAGATCTCGCTACTCAACCCGCAGATGGCGAAACAGTGCGCACCGCACTTCCGCTGATCAAAGCCAATCTCAGCGGGATCGGGCAGGTCGAACCCGGCAGTGTACAAATGCGGGTGAGCGGCCTCGGCGTTGTTCCGGCGACCTACGATGCCAAAACGGGTACTGTCTCGTACCAAGTCACGCAAAAATTACGCGAGAAATCGTGCAGCGTATTTATCAGCGCGAAATCCCAAGGAAAGAAGGTCGAAGCGCATTGGACATTCGGGATCGAAGAGAGCGCCGGACGGGTGGCACCCCCGGCAGCGCCAACGCCCAAGAAGTAATCGCGCGATGAAAGTCTGGGTAGCGCAGGCTGCCAGCCTGCAGTCGCCGGCAGCTTGCCGGCGACATCATCGCACCAGCACGGGTTACCGCTCACCTCGCAGTGGCTTTTCGGCAGGCTGCCGAAAAGGACAGGCTAGCTGCCTGTGGTCCCCAACCACACCCCGACGACCCGTTTAACTCCATGTTTCCACAACTCAGCGATAAGCTTCAGGAGATTTTCAAAGAGCTGCGTGGGCACGGCACACTCAGCGAATCAAACATTGATGCCGCATTGCGGCATGTCCGCCTGGCACTGCTCGAAGCTGATGTAGATTTTCAAGTCGCCAGAAAATTCATCGCGCGGGTAAAAGAAAAAGCGCTCGGCGAAGCTGTTATGCGGAGCATCACGCCGGGTCAACAAATTGTAAAAATTTTCCACGACGAATTGACCGCATTGCTCGGCAGCGATTCCGAGCCGCTTCGCCTTCAAGACGGCAGCCGGATTTTAATTGTTGGTCTCAACGGCTCTGGTAAGACGACTTCGTCGGCAAAGCTGGCGCGTTTCTTACAGAGACAGGATTATTCGCCTGTGCTGGTTCCGTGCGATCTGCAACGTCCGGCAGCGGTCGAGCAGCTCGTAACGCTCGGGAAACAAATTGACGTGCCGGTTTTCGCTCCCGATCCCAGAGAGAAAAACGTTCAAAGCGCTGCAGCAGCAGCGCTGGCACAATCTGGAGGGCGGAGTTCCCGCGATGCCGGGGACGCAGCCACCCCAGTGCCGGGACTCGCCGGAGCTCGCCCCTCCATTTACATCTTCGACACGGCAGGCCGGCAGGAAATCAACGAGCCGCTCATTCAGGAACTGAAAGAGCTGAAAGAGTTTTTGCAGCCGCAGGAAACTTTGCTCGTCGTGGATGCGGCAACGGGCCAGCAAGCGGTCAGTGTCGCAACTCATTTCAACGATGCGCTGGCGATCACCGGTATCATTTTGACCAAGCTAGACGGCGACGCGCGCGGCGGCGCAGCATTATCAATGCGCGAGGTGACGCATCGGCCAATCAAATTCGCCGGGACGGGAGAAAAACTCGATCAGTTCGAAGTCTTTGTTCCTGAGCGCCTCGCGGGACGAATTCTGGGGATGGGCGACGTGGTTGGTCTTGTAGAGAAGGCTGCCGAGGTAGTGGAGACCGAAGACGCCGCTCGGCTTGAACGCAAGTTGCGCACCGCTTCATTCGATTTCAATGATTTCCTGGCCCAATTCAAAATGATGCGAAGGATGGGGCCACTGGAGAATATTCTTGGCATGTTGCCTGGCATGAGTAATGTCCAGGGCCTCTCCATTGACGAGAAGCAGCTTAAGCGCACGGAAGCCATCGTGCTTTCGATGACGAATGAAGAGCGGACGCGTCCCGACATTCTTAATGCGAGGCGCCGTCAGCGCATCGCGCGCGGCAGCGGCTGTACTGTCACGGAGGTAAACGATTTGCTGCGGCGTTTTGATCAGATGCGCAAGATGATGAAAAGCGCGGGCAAAATGAAGAAAATGTTAAAAGGGTTACAACAATTACATCGTTAAAGTGCTGGTCGCTCTACCTTTGTGACCTTTTTAACCGTGCAACCTTAAAATTATGGCAGTTTCAATCAGATTACGCAGAGAAGGCGCAAAAAATCGCCCGTATTACAAAGTAGTAGTTGCCGACAGCCGCAGCCCACGCGACGGGAAATTTATTGAGATCATTGGCAGGTACGATCCGAAAACACCGGGTCACAATAGTTCGTTGAACGTCGACCGGGCCGAATACTGGATCAGCAAAGGCGCGCAACCCTCTGACACGGTGCGTAGCCTGATCAAGAGGAACAAGAAAATCGCAGCGGCTGGCGAGCCTTCATCGCAAGTGGAACAGGGCACCTCACAGCCGAGTCAAGAGCAGGTTTCGCCTCCGCCTCCACCGGCGCCGACTGAGATTTCAAGCTAACTCCTGTGTCGTTAGTGGTCGCACCTGTAGAGTGCGCTGTCCTCAGCGCAGCGCGCAGCGCCCTGTAACTCCCGACATTTTGATCCACTGAGGACAGCGGACGCTACAGCATTGCTTCAGCGACTCCGAAGATTCGTGTTTATTCGTGTTTACCTGTCGCGCCGTAGCACATTGTGCGAAGGTGGATTCGTGGTTAGTTTCCTGGCGCATGAGAGAATTTCTCGAGTTCGTCATTCGCCAGCTGATTGAATTTCCTGACGATATGGTGCTGACGGAAATTCCGAGCGGCAGAACGACGATCTTTAAAATCCAACTTCGGAGAGGCGATGTCGGCCGTGTGATTGGCCGAGGCGGACAAACAGTTCACGCTATTCGTGCGTTGCTGGCCAGTTCCGCCGCGCGCCACGGCGAACGAGCCAGCCTCGAAATTATAGAATAGGTAGGGGCAATTGACCCCAATCGCCCGGCGTTTCAGTATTTCACGGAGCTTGGACGTTCAGGTGTACCGCCCCTACCAATGAGGATCGACATCGTCACGCTGTTTCCTGAAATCTGCCGTGCGCCCTTAAACGAGAGCATGATGAAACGCGCGCAGGAAAAGGAAGTTGTTGATGTTCACATTCAGAACCTCCGTGATTGGACGACCGACAAACACCACGTGGTCGATGATGCGCCATTTGGCGGAGGGCAGGGGATGGTGATGAAGCCGGAACCGATTTTTGCGGCGGTGGACGAGCTCCGACATCAAAAATCGAAAGTCATTCTCATGTCGCCCGCAGGCCGACGCTTCAATCAAAAAACGGCGTGCGGCCATTATGAAGGAATCGATCACCGCGTGATCGAGCACCTTATCGATATGGAGATTTCGATTGGCGACTACGTGCTCACCAACGGCGCGATCGCTGCGGTCGTTCTTGTCGATGCAATCGTGCGGCTGCTGCCGGGTACGCTTGGCCACGAACGATCCGCGGTGGACGATAGCTTTAGCAGCGAACACTCCGCACTTGAAGCCCCGCAATTCACGCGGCCTGCCGAGTTCCGCGAGTGGAAAGTGCCCGAGGTCTTGCTTTCCGGAAATCACGCAGAGATCGCGAAGTGGCGTAAAGAACAGGCGATCAAGCGCACACGGGAAAATCGCCCGGATTTGCTCCGCTGAGAGAGCGGACACTACAACCTGGGCGTGTTGTAGACTGCGCTGCCCTCAGCGTAGCCGACGAATTAATCGCGAATTCTTCCGAGCACCACGCTGGCGTTAATTCCACCGAAACCGAATGAATTGCTCATGACATAATTCAAGTCTGCGGTGCGTCCGTGATTTGGCACAATATCGAGATCACATGCTGGATCGGGGTTTCTATAGTTGATCGTCGGCGGGATCCATTGCCGATCCAAGGTTAGCGCACAAAGCGCCGCTTCGATCGCGCCGGTCGCGCCCAACGGATGGGCGTAATAGCCTTTCGTGCCGCTAATTGGGATTCGCCCCGCATGTTCGCCAAAGACTTGTTTGATCGACGCTGTTTCGGTGCTGTCATTGAGCTGCGTCGAACTAGCGTGTGCGTTGATGTAATCAATCTGCTCGGCTGCCAATTGCGCGTCCGCGAGCGCTTCACGCATGGCACGAATGCACGATTCGCCGTTGGGCAACGGTGTCGTCATGTGAAACGCGTCATTGTTCAAACTGTAACCGAGCACTTCTGCGTAGATGCGGGCGCCACGCGCTCGCGCGTGTTCGAGTTCCTCGACGACAAGTGAAGCGCCGCCTTCGCCCATGACAAATCCATCACGCGAGAGATCGAACGGACGACAAGCCAGAGCGGGGTCACCTGGCCACCTGCTCATAGTCTTGATGATGTCGAATGCTCCGACGGTTATGGCGGTGAGAGGTGCTTCCGCTCCGCCCGCAACCATTACATCTGCGAAATCATCTCGAATATATCGTAGCGCCTCCCCGACAGAGACCGTTCCACTGGCACAACTATTTGAATTTGTTGTGCCGACGCCGCGAAACCCGAATTCAATCGCGATATTTGAATGGGCCGATCCACCAAAAACCTGGACGGCAAGTGTGGGTTGAACGCCGCGAGCGCCTTTTTTCAAATACCTGATGTATTGTTCCTCGGCCTTGCAAACCCCGCCCAGCGCCGTGCCGAAGCTGGCTCCAATACGGTCCTGTGGTTTTTCGCGGGAGTACTCGATCTGCGCATCATCCAGCGCAAGCTTTGCAGACACTACGGCAAACTGCGCATAGCGGTCAAGCCGTTTCAGGCGCTGTGGCGAAAAAAACTGTTCTGGGTCCCAACCGCTAATCTCGCCAGCGCAACGAACGCGGAAAACGCTTGGATCGAAGCTCGTGATGCTCCCAACGCCGCTCCTTTCGGCCAGGATTCCGTCCCAAAAACCATCGACTCCGATGCCGATGCATGTGATGGGCCCGATACCAGTGATGACCGCACGTCTTCGGTTCATGCGGCTACCTGGTTTGTCCTTGCTTCCACGTAAGCTTTCATACAGCGCAGTGTTTTATTGGCGATGTTATGAATGAAAAAATCGCCGATGACCAGATCAACAATCGGACCGAGCGCACGAATTCGAAATACGCCATCTGGCGTATCAGAGAATGTCCAGACCACGCGCATCCCTTTTGTCCAGGCCTTTAAATGGTGAAAGTGAATTTCGAGCCTGCTGCGATCGATGATTTGTTCCGAGGTCCACGAGATAGGAATACCGGAACGCCGCGCTGCCATGATTACGACGTTGCGATCGGCACCACGCTCCAGAAACCGGATGTACCGGTAGTGTGGAAGGATTTTTGGCCATAACTCCAGGTTTGCTGCCGTCTCAAAGATCGCCATCTTCGGCGCCTGCATGACAATCGAGTTTACTTTGTGCATGGGATCGCCAGCGTCAGATGGAAACCCGCTCAGCCAGCGATGTTGCGCAACTTCCGCAGAACATGGTGACAGTTCGCCGAAAAGCATTTCCGTCAAAGCGAAAATCACCGCTTCAAAAACTTCGGATGAACTGGGGATGCCTCAAACGGGTCAACGCGGATGGAGCAGACGATGGTGCAAGCAGAACTGCATGCAACGTTCCGAGCGTCGCTCGTTCTACTACGCCGATACAGGAAAATGAGGCCTTGCCGGTTTTACAACCCTCGCTGTGCGGCGTCGGCATTACTGGCCAGGCTACTGAGCATGTTGAGGAATGCCTGTGACTGACCTGAAAAGATGCCTGAGCCGCTAAAAGCGTGCAACGCATGCATTGCTCCCGCGTTTGCCGTTAGCGTTGGCCGAATGATGGCGCAAGACGGCAGATCATGATCAATGAATGCGCACGGCTCCGGCATAATCAGATTTGTTTGCCTGGCCTGATCCCCATGGAACTGCGACAAGTCCGGAAAACGAACTCCGCCGGATCCCGGAATTGTCACGGCCGGTGCATTTCCAGCCTTATCATGCCAGATCGCGAAATGATTCACTTCCGCGCCGCCGATGCTCACCACAATCCTGAGCACTGTAACATTAGTAACTTTCAACGCGAGGGCCGAGTAGAGACTTGAGCCGCCTACTTCAATCGCCGCGAAATGGAAGCCTGCAGCATTAGCAATCGCTTGAATCTCATCGGAACCAGAGGGGAAATCCATGGGAGGAATTGCCGGCCGGTTTGAGATGTTAATGAATTGCGGAAAGTCGAAGTTAAAGTCGGGGTTGTGAGTACTGCGATAACGCAGGTACCAACTGGTATCTACATTTATGCGCATGAGGTTCGTCAGCCGTCCGATTTGCTGGGCTCCGCTCGCCTGACTGCTCGGTAGCGTCCGGAACTGATCGAAGTTCACAGGCTGGGCTCCAATCGAAGTAAGAAAGCCGTTCAGAAAAGCAACGTGACTGATTTCATCGTCAGTGTTGTCGTGTACGTACTGAGGCATGTCTCCATCGAGTTGCTCAAGAGCCTGGGTATAGGGCGCGTTCCCACTCCCGCCGGGCACCTCACTATCTTGAATCCCACCCAGCTCATTGTATTGCTGCCACATGTCGGTTTCGATGATCTCCGCGGCTGCCAGCCATTTGAGGATTGCGATGTCGCCGTTCGTGATGTCGCCACTCGCCCTTGCGGTTTGCGCCAACACTCCTGCCCCCATCGTTCCCGCTCCCAGAGCGAGCGATTTGCCCAAGAACGAGCGCCGGCTAATACGGTTTTTCGGAGACTTGGTTGTTGCTTCTGTTTTTTTTGCCTGACCATTTTGATTCGTTGGGGAATCTAGTTTTTTCATATGTTTTCCTTTAGGTGTGTTGTTGCTTTCTTGCTTCTACAAAAAAATTACCACTGAGGTCAAGACATTAATTTTCATCGTCGGCCCCTGAACCCGCCGCCGCCGAATCCATTCGCGATTGTTTCATCCAGTGTCTTCATAACCACAGAATGGAAGCGCGTCGCGTCGAGCACTACATTGGAAAGGTTACGCGATTGTTACCGTCCAGAAATCGGACTACGCACTTCTTCGATTCTGAGATCGAGGTGGCCGCTCCCACACCGGCTGCCGTTATACAAGGATGGAAAAATGGCGTCTGCGGACAAGGGAACTGATGAACCCTCGGCGCGCCGAACGGTCGCTGCCTGTCTGCGACCGCTCGCGACCTTTTCTATTATGTGTGCCTAGCTAGTCCTGCAGTTACATGGCTCAACCACGACCGTGTCTAGCGTGATCTGCTGCTTGCGCCAGTCCCGTCATATACGCAAAGAACGCAGGCGATTGACCAATGAAAAGCCCCATGTTTGTTAAAAACGTGAGAGCACCCATGGCAATGCCCTGCGTTTGGGTCGGTCGAATGATCGAAACAATCGGCAGGCTTCTGTCCAGGAACGGACACGGCTCTGGCATGATCAGGTTCGTT
>WNFJ01113404.1_pt4 | contig 19644 bp, 21 predicted proteins | sample 5400461 | NCBI WGS metagenome assembly WNFJ01 (sample SAMN13153349, study PRJNA577476) | soil metagenome | isolation source: 115 cm saprolite on Douglas fir-dominated hillslope | place: USA:California | collected 2013-09-17
CCGCGTCCGCCAGCGACGGGGCAGATTTCCTAGCCGACCGTGCTTTTCAGCAAACCGGAGGGGGCGGCTAGGGAAAGGGCAGGCCCGGCGTCACGTAGATGGCCGGGCCTGCCCCCTTCTCCACGGCCGGGCCGGCGAGCAATTTCACTCCGTTACCGCATCCCGCTGAACGACGCCCTGAATCCCTGATTAACCCGGTCCCGCTTACAGCGGGATATCGCCGACTAGCCCTGGCCGGCACGTACATAAGGAGAACGTTATGCCCACTAGGAGGACGCGCGTCCGGCGCGGCGCCGCGCCGCGCCGGCGCCGCCCGACCCGGACCCGCGGGCGGGCGAGGGTTCGCCGCCAGCCGCCGCACCGCCGCCCCGCCAGCACCCGCCGCCGTGCCGCCGCCCGGCGCCGTCCTAGCCGGCGGAGCGTCCGGGCGTCCCGGCCGACCATGGGCAAGTCGCTGATGACGGCGGCCACGGTGGGCGTTCTGGTCACGGTCATCGCGTCTGTGGTCGCTTTCCTCGCGCACGGCTTCCCGGGAGGCCAGCACCTCCGGGTAACGAGCAGCACGCGCACGGCCGGCCCCGGCGCCGGCCCCGCGGCCGGCCCGGTGGCGGGCCAGATCGTCTTCACGGCCCGCACGGCGAACGACGCGGCGATCGCGCTTCCGGACGTGGTCCAGGCCGGGCTGCGCCAGGCCGGCCTGGCGTACCAGCCGATCGAGCTCACCCGGGTCGATTACGGGGGAAACGTATCCACGTCCTACATCGATATGACCCCCCGCACGGGTACCTCCCCGCTCAAGGTACGCGGCCGAGCTATCCCCGCCATCGACGCCAAGATCTCCGGCATCACCAAGGACGTCAACGCCGTGACGGGAACGGCCGGCGGCCGCGCCCTGTACGCCGGCCTGACCAGAACGGACTTCACCGATGCCCCCGTGACGATCGTCAGTTCGGGCATGGACCTGGCCGACCCCGACGACTTCCGGTCGCTGCGGTGGACGGTTCCCCCCGGAGACGTGGTTTCGCGGGTGGAGAGCTCCGGGGCCCTGCCGGCGCTGCACGGCCCGGTGACGTTCGTCCTCGTGCCGGTCGCCGGGCCGCAGCCCCAGCTCGAGCAGGCCCAGAAGAACTACATCAAGGCCGTCTGGACCGTCCTGCTGAAGGCGGCGGGCGCCACCTCGGTCACGTTCATCGACGCCAGCGCCATCACGGCCAGTTCCGCGGGCCCGAGCGCGTCCACCGTCCCGGTCCCCGGGCTGCCGACGACCCCTATCACGCCGGTGCCCGGGCCGAAGGGCGTGACGTGCACGGTGACGGAAAGCTACTTCGTCTTCAACACGGCCAGGCTGATCGACGCCGCGAAGACCATGCGGGACCTGACCCCGTGCGTCACCGCCGCCCTCGCCGCCCACGCCACCTTCACGCTCGACGGGTGGACGTCGTACGAGGGGCCGCTCAACGCCGAAGGCAGGCCCGTGGCCAATGACCCCGCGAACATCGCGCTCAGCGACGAGAGGGTCCAGACCATTACCGACCTGCTGGTCAACGACCTGGGAGTGCCGAGCTCCGCCATGACCCGCATGACCGGGCACGGCAACCTCGACCAGCCCTACCCTGACCCGCGCAGCGCCGCCAACCGGGTCGTGGTCATCACTTACACCATCAAATGATCCATCAAACGAAAGAGGCGAGCGCCATGACCATGGCGAATGTCACGGAGGCCTGGGAGCCGGCCCTCACTCCGAAAGAGGCCGCCAAAGTCGATATCCATAAGGATGAGTACGAGTCCGCGGCCCAGTACGCGCGCATGGTCGTCGAGGAGCACCAGCGTCTCGGCACCCCCCGCCACGGCTGGGAGCCCACGCGCCTGCACAACGGCAACCTGGCCGCCCCCTACATCGCGGACGGCCAGCAGGAGCAATCGAGCCGGCTCGAGAAGGAGGCCGACCCTCCTCTCGATGAGTCCCGTGGCCTCATCGAGAACGTCAAGGCGAGCCTCGACGAGGTCACGGAGCACACCAAGCCGATCATCGGCTCGGAGACCGGCGCTAGCTACTCCGTCGCCGAGGCCGTGGCCTGCGTCGAGGAGTACGACATGAAGATCAAGCGGGACCAGGACGCCGGCCAGCACCACCACCACCGCGCCAGCACCCTGCTCCAGCGGCTCGCGACGTGGGCCCCGTGGATCGAGGCGGTGGGGTTCCTCACCTTCATCACCTACTACCTCAACGTGCCGCTGCTGGAGCCGTGGCAGGACTGGCTCGGCTGGTCCTTCGCCGCCACCGTCGTCGTGGCCATCATCCTGGGCCAGACCTGGCTGGTCCGCCACGCCGCTAAGAGCCACAACCACGCGCGGGAGGCCCGCGCCGACCATAACCGGCACGAGGCAGAAGAAGGGTTCAAACGGCGTAACTGGTACCTCGCGCTGACCGCCGTGACCGCCGTCGCCATCACCAGCGGCATGATCTGGCGCGGCATCGCTGCCCTCGGCAACGCCAGCATCGGCACCACAGCGGTGCTGGTCTTCGTCGCGGCGGTCACCGGCCTGCTCCTGCCGACCCTCGCCTTCCTGGGCGTAGCCCTGGACGGCTCCAAGGTCTCCCGCGAGCGCGAGAGCCTCGCCGCCGACCTGGACGATGCCCTCGACGCCTACCTCGAGACCATCGGCGACAGCCGCCGGGACCTGGCCCGTGTCGCCGAGATCGGGGACACGCTCAGGGACAAGACGCTCCCCGACATCTGCCACACGACCCAGGAGGTGGTCGACGGGGTCTACGAGCGCTACGGCACCGTCCGCCTCCTCATCGGCGGCCTGTCGGCCGACCCGCCGTCCAGGACGACCAAGACGATCGGGCGCGACGCGGCGGGCAGCATCCGCGGGTACATCGGGACCAGCATCCCGGGCGCCGGCACCGTCAACCTCGACCCGCTCCTCGACCGCGGCCACCGGCTGGCGGAGATCGAGGTCCAGCGGACCAGCCTGCTCGGCCGGATCGACGCCCTCGCGCCGCACCCGTGGGGCAAATCCCGCACCTGAGCCTCGCGTGAGGCAGCGCGTGGCGAGCGGCCCGCCGGATCCGCGGGCCGCTCGTCACGCAGAACGATCCAGGGGCCTGCCGGCCCGGCCGCCGACCTGCTCGCCGGGCTGGAGCCGTATCAGGAGCTCGTCGTCGCCGAGGTCGCTGACCAGGGCGCCGAACTCGTCCGCCCGGCGGCGCAGGGCAGCGGTATCGGGCCGGCCGCGCACATGAGGTGACCGTCAGCTCGGCCGCTAGATCCGCACGGGGATTCCAGGTCCACGAGGCCAGGGCGACCACCAGGACCGGGACCGGCAGCAGGAACCGGGCAGACCACATCGCCCAGGCGGTCCCCACCGGCATGACCAGCGCGTCAATGTTCTCCAGGAACGGGCTTCCCGGCACGGCCAGCGCCCGGGACAGCAGCAGGAGCGACCCGGTCGCTACCACCATCAGGCCGAGACTCCGCTGGGACGGCGGCCGCGATACCGCCCGCAGCGCCTGGCCGGTCAGCAGCACGCTCAGCAGCAGGTTCGCGGCCACGCCGCCGGGTCGCTGCCCGGCCAGCGTGGCCGTGCTGGACCAAAAATCCACCACCATCAGCACCAGGAACACGGCGAAGATGCGCCCGAGCGCCCGCTCGAACCCCGCCTGGTGCACCGCCTCCGCTGGCTGATCCGGCCCCATCGCGACACCACCCCGGCTCCGGCTCCGGCTCCGGCTCCGGCTCCGGCTCCGGCTCCGGCACCACAATGCCCGTGGCGAACCGGTTTGGGCAAGGAACCGGGCGGGTGGCTACCGGACCGGCTCGAGGCGGATCATCGGCCAGCTTGGCTGGCGCCGCCGCCCGGTCCCGGTCAGCCGCCACCGCGATCAGGCTCATTGGTCGCGCAGATACCAGTCCTCGGACACGTACTGATCCCGCAGCGCGATTTTCAGCATGTCGGTCCTGGTGTACACCGGCTCTCCGTGCGCCCCGTAGCGGGTCTTCACCCCCTTCAGGTGACTCTTCACCGTTTCCAGCGTGCATCCCTGCAGTGAGGCGATCTTCTGGGCGGGCACGCCGGTCGCGTACAGCCGCAACACCTCCATCTGAGCCGGTGAGAGCCTTGGTCCGGGAGCCACGAGCACGACCGAGGCCATCAGCGGCGATACCCAGCTGTGGTCACCGTTCGCCACCGCGAGCAGCGCCTCCGGCAGGAGCCCGGCTTCGTTCTTGCACAGGACGGCGTCGGCGCCGATGCCCAGCGTGCCTATCAGCCGCTCCGGTCGCTCCTCGTCGGTATAGATCACCACCGGATACCCGGCGGTCTTCAGCCGGGCGATGTTCTGCGCGGGGGCTGACCCGTCCCTGAGCCGCAGATCGAGCAGGACCACGTCGGAAGGACGTGTCTCGGCGGCGTCCAGCGCGAGGAATTCCTCGACCGCCGCGGCCATGACCCCGGCGGCGAATGACGAACTCGTCTGCGGCAGCCTGCCCAGCACGCCGTAACACAGGTCCGGATGGTCGTCGATAATCGAGAAAACCACCGGCCTACCATCGGCAGCCGACTTGTCTGTTCCCATAGCACACCATCCAGTCACCTGCCCCGAAAAGCCCAGGGTTCAGCGAGCAGTTACTATTCGCATCGCCACGGCATCTTGATGAGCGGGCGCCCCATCGGGCCATCACCCATCACGGCCGGTCCTGCACGAGATCGCCGGTCCATGATTCAGTGTTCCAAGCGGGCAAGGTCGGCGGTATCCCCCGTTAGGGGCAGCCCCATTCGCGGGTTTGCGGTATCGTCCGCGAACTCTCAGTCAGCGGAGCCAGCTTGTCGGCCCGGGACAACGAACTGAGGCTGCCTGCGGAGGTGGACGGCGCATCCCGCCCCCGGCCGGATAAGCCCGGACCCGGCCGGGGCGGGAATTTAGACGGCACCGGGGGCGTGACACCCGGACCGTTCGGGCCCATTGAATTTCTTTTTACCGAACGAACCTGGGTTCGTGCGGCCGGTCATTGGTTCAGCAGGCCGCACGCTTCCAGCCGGCGGGGTGAGCTGCTCGACACTCGGGGACGTGCTGGTTCCCGCGCGAAGGCCTCGAAGACTTCGGCCGGCGTCTGGCCGACCGAGAAAGCAGCGGTGAAATCATTCACGGTGTCCTCCGTTTCACGCTTGAAGAAACGCGCGGTCTCTGGCTGGTCTTTCAGGCCGCGGAAGGCTGCGGCGGCACGAAGGCCGCGTTCTGCCGCTCGAGTTCCTTGGCCACGCCGCTGCGCCAGCCGTGGGCGAGGGACGCGGACAGGGGATCGGGGAAGATGTCCTCCTCGCCGCCGTCCACCGCGTCGAAGATGGCATCGCCCGCTTGCCGCCCAGCTCGTGCCCGCCCGCCGCGATGCGCTGCGGCCACCCCTCAGGCGCGTACCGCTTGCGGGCATGGGTCAGGCCGCGGGGTGCCCTGACCGGCAGCCGGAAGCCGTCCGGCCACCTGTCCCGCCAGCTGCGGAACGCCGCCGGCCGGGGCCAGCGGTAGAAGCTGCTGTTGAGCTCGGCGGTACCGACGGCGGCCGGGTACCGGGCGAGCCGGTCCCGGGCGGGTACAGCCCGGGGGATGCCAGTGATCGTAACTCCAGCCCGACGTGCCGATCCTGACGACCACCGGTGCCTCTCGGCAGGTAAGCGATCAGGCGGATGGCTGGCCGCCAGGCTCCCGGCCTGGGCCCGCCGGGCTGCCGGAGGGTATGTCCGCATCCACCAGGGCGGTCGACCCGGCCGGGCGGGTGACCGTGTCCTCGGTCCGCTCCCGCAGCCGCTGCAGCGAGCCGGCGTCGCCGAGCGGGACCGTTGCCTCCAGCCGCGAACTGGCCTGCACCTCGGGCAGGTCCATCACCGCATCGACCAGGCTGGCCCGGCTGCCCGGCGGCACGTGACCGGATGAGGGATGCAGCGATGCCCGGACGGTCCCCCCGGCATCATCCAAAGCCGTCACCTCGGCCGCGGCGACCGTCTGGTCACCGTCCTTGACTTCAACGTGACGAGACTTGTCAGGACTGGTCATGGCATTCTCCTGAATCCCGGCCTGATCCGGGCCGCACCGGCCCCATGCCCGGGACCGCAGGGACGAAACAGCTAACGCGGGAGCGCCCGGCCACGGCGGCACGCTCAGGCCGGACACCGGACGCCGCCCGGCCGGGATCGGCTTCCTCCGCTTCCGCACCTGAAGGTGACCGCTGAGCCGGGCGAACCCGCAGCAGCGCGGCGATGACCGGCCAGGTGCGTGATAATCACGCCGCAACATGCGCCACGACGGCAGCGCATCGAGGCAGCGGCCAGGTGCCGAAATCGATCGATTTCCGCACCGTCACGCTGAGTGTGGTGAGGCGGGACCATCTGCGGCGTTCAGTGGGAGACTCGATGACATGACGGGCGCGAACGGCGGCGCGGGCCCGGGCGCCCGGCCGGAGCGGCAGTGGGATGTCGCGCTGTCGTTCGCCGGCGCGCAGCGGAACTACGTCGGGCAGGTTGCCCAGGCGTTGAAGGCGCGGGGGGTGCGCTGCTTCTACGACGCCGATGAGCAGACCGAGCTGTGGGGGAAGTACCTGGCCGATGAACTGCCGGTCATCTATGGCGAGCAGGCAGCGGCGGTCGTGATGTTCGTGTCCGCCGAGTACGCCGCCCGGGAGTGGACCCGGCTGGAGCGCCGGACCGCGCTGGCCCGGGCGGTGCGGGAACGGCGGGAATACGTACTTCCGGCCCGGTTCGATGACACGGCCCTTCCCGGGCTGCCGTCGGACATGGTCACGGTCGACCTGCGGGCCCGGAAACCGCGGCAGTTCGCCGCCATGATTGCCGACAAGCTGGCCGCCCTCGCCGCGTCGGCAGCGCTGGCCGATGCGGGAGGCCCCGCCCGGAGCGCCCGGCAGGCGCGCCCTGCCGGGGTGGTGCGGGTGCGCGAAGCCGACCCGCGGAGGCTGGGCGTCCACGCGGCGATCAGCCTGCCGGGAGCACCCGACGAAGTCTTGCCGGAGTACGTGCCGCGGGATGCCGATGCCGCCGGGTCCGGTGTCCGGGCCAAGGTGACGGCCGCCGAAGAGCAGGGCGGGTTCGTGCTGCTGGTCGGCGGGTCCTCGGTAGGCAAGACCCGGTGCGCCGTAGAAGCGGTCAGAGCGCTGCTGCCGGACTGGTGGCCAGTGCTTCCGGCCGGGCCGGACCAGGTCGCCGCGCTGGTGGCCGCACCGCCGCTGCGGACGGTGGTGTGGCTGGATGAGCTGCAGCGCTACCTGGACGGCGAGCACGGGCTGACCGGCGGCGTGGTGCGGGCGCTGCTGAACGGCCCCGCACCCGGCGTTGATCATCGGCACGCTGTGGCCGGACCGGTACACCGCCTACCCCGCCATGCCGACACCCGGCGGCGATCCGCATTCGCGGGAACGCGAAGTGCTGGACCTGGCCGACGTCGTCCGCATCGGCGCGGCGTTCAGCCCCGCCGAGCAGGACCGGGCCCGGGCCGCCGCGGCCCAGGATCTGCGGCTGCGGGTCGCGCTGGGCGCGGCCGGGTACGGGCTGACCCAGACCCTGGCCGCCGCGCCGCAGCTGGTCGCCTGCTGGGAAGACGCCAAGACCGCAAACCCGTACGCGTGGGCGGTGCTCACGGCGCTGGATGCGGCCTGGCTCGGCGCCCGCGCTCCGCTGACCGCTGAGTTCCTGCGCGCCGCCGCGCCGGGCTACTGCACCAGCCAGCAGCAGGCTAAGGCGCCGGGCAACTGGTTCGAGCAGGCCCTGGCCTACGCCGCCGAGGAGCTGCACGGCGCCGCCTCCGCCCTCAGCCCCGCCGGAAAGGGGATGGGCCAGGTCGCCGGGTACATCGCCGCAGACTACCTGATCCAGCACGCCAGCCGGGAACGCCGCTACGCCCGGGTGCCCGCCAGCACCTGGGACGCTATCCTCAGCCACATCAGCGACCCTCCCGACACCGCCCGGCTCGCGGACAGCGTCGAAGGGCGGCTGCTATACCGCTACGCTATCCCGCTGCACTGCCACGCCGCCGACGCCGGCGACGGGGCTGCCGCCGAGCGGCTGGCCGGGTTGCTGGCCGAGCGCGGCGACCTGGACGGGCTGCGCGCCCGGATCGACGCCGGCGACCCGTACGCCGCCATGCGGCTGCCCGACCTGCTGGTTAAGCAGGGCCGGAGCGAAGAAGCGGAGCGGCTGCGCCGGTTCGGCTTGAGCCCGGCGGCGCGGCCGCCTGCCCAGGCCCGTCCGGGTGCAGCAGCCACAGCCGCCGGGTCCGGCCTCGCCGCCACCCCGCCCGGCGGACCGCCGCCGGGCGGGGGCGGGGACGGGCCGATGGCGAGCTTGGCCACCACCAGGTCCGCGAACTGCGCGGGTGCATAGCGGCGCAGGTCGACCGCCACTACATCGTCCGCAGCCCGGGCAGCTTACTGTCGTCGAACCGGGCGGGCAGCACGTACACCCCGGACTCGCGCACCGCCCGGCCGAACGTGGCCCGGCGTTCCAGCCGGGGCCAGTCCCGCCCGGCGTAGTCGGCCGAGACGAACACCACCACCGCGGCGGACTCTTCCGCGTAGATCCGGGGCAGCTCCTCGCCCAGGTGCGTGCCCCATAGCCGGACCTGCTCATCAGCATCGTAAAAAGCAGTGCACCCCGCGCGCCTTCAGCGCCGCGGCGACCCGCCCGGCATAGTCCCGCTGCGCGCCGGCGAACGACAGCGCCACATCCCACCGCCGCCCGGGCCGGGCACCCGGGTCCGCGCCGCCGCCCGCTCCCGCCATCACCACCGAGTCTCCCACCAGCCGCCGCAGAAGACACCATCACGCCATACCCCAGCGTGACTGCCCGGGAATCGAACGATTGACGACATGATCACCGGGCGACGACCGGACGGGCCGGGCGCCGTCCGGTGATTGTCGTAAAAGGCGTTGCCGAGTCGACGTTTCTGACAATCCGGTGGGGATCGTGTACGACACGCGGTCAGGCTGCGGGTGGATCCGGCGCGCCTGCGGCCGCGCCCTGGGCCTCGTGCACGCCGTTGTCCTTGCCGGTCAGCTCATGGGCGTCCGCGACAGCATCATCGTGAACAAGGGTCGCCTGGGCCGCTATGCTGACCCCGCGTGCCTGGCCGATGACGGCCGGACGTCCAGCTGCGGAGGTCACATCCAATGAAACACCGGATCGCTGCGCTGACGGGGGCGGGTGTGATGATCGCGGCCCTGGGAGCGGCGGCGCCCGCTGCGGCCAGCACCATGGCAACCAGCCCGTCTGCGGGCCGGATGGTGCCGGCCGCCGCGCAGGCATCAACGACCTGCGGGTCCTGGCGCTGGCCGGTGAAGACCGGCTCCGACGCCACCCGCAACCAGGTGTCCCGGACCACCCGGTACACGGGCGTCAACTACCTGGACAGCCTGACCCCGCCCGGCTCCTTCGGGTCCTATGCCCAGGATCACCGGGTCATATGGCCGGAGTTTCGCACCTGGCAGATCAACGACACGACGCTCGTGGCGGTCAAGCTCGAGGACGACGGCGATCTGCACCTGCGCCTGCGCAGTTCCACCGGCCAGACCATGATCGCCGAGATTCCCCGGCCGGGCTGCGTCAGCTCATCATCGCTGTGGAAGACCGGCATCACCGCAGCCCGGAACGAGGTCACGGGCCGGTACTGGGTCAGCCTTTCCCGCTGGCACTACCTGTATAAGAAGATCGACATCAAGGGGCTCGGCTTCTTCGATGAGGAGCACGGCGTGACCGGCGCGGCGCCGAACCAGATCGAGCTGCACCCGGTGATCTACATCAGGTTCCGCTGACCGGGCGTCAGCCGTCCGCCGTCAGCAGGTCTACTGCCCGCTGCAGGTCGGCGGCGCTGGGCCGGGGTGTAGAGCCGGGTGGTTTCCAGCGAGGCGTGTCCCATCAGCTCGGCCACCGTCACCAGGTCGACGCCGCCGCGGGAACTGGTCGGTCCCGAACGTGTGGCGCAGCACGTGGCTGGTCACGTGGTCATCCAGGCCCGCCGCCTTGGTGATCGCCGTGATGACGTCGGCGATGGCGTCGGTGCTCATCCGGGTGCCCCTGCAGAGATAAACAGGGCGGCCAGGTCCGCGCCGGGCCGGGAGGGGCGCCCGGCGAGCCAGGCGGCCAGCGCCTGGCGCAGCTTCGGGTGCACGGGCACGGTGCGGGACTTCTCGCCCTTGCCGACCAGGTGCAGCTCGCCCTTGCGGGCGCTCAGCCGCGCGTCGGCGACGTCCAGGGCGCGGATCTCGGCGATGCGGGTGCCGGCGTACAACGGCAGCACCTCGATCGCGCGGTCCCGGGTGCCCGGCCAGGCCTCCACGGCGCGCAGGTAGCGCAGCTTCGCCCGGGGGTCCAGGGCCCTCGGCACGTGCCGGGGCACCTGGTGGCGCCTGACCAGCGCGGATCCGACGCCGGTGTCCTGGCCGCGGAGCCGGGCGGTGGCCAGGGTGATGGCGGGGGCGAAGATCAGGTCGAGGCCCAGGACCAGCAGCGGGCCGAGGACGGCGGCGGGGTAGCTGCTGGTCACGGTCAGCCGGGTCAGCCAGGCCAGGCCGGCCGGATTGGGACATGGTTTGGAGTATCACCAGGCCTCGCCGGGCTCCGGATCACCGCGGGACTGACCTCGAGCACGATGTCGCCGCCGGTGCTGCCGGAGCCCGGCTCCTGAGAATGGCCGTTCTCAAGAATCCGGACATGCATCCGTCTCGCTCTGGTCATAGCTGCCTTTAGGCTCAGGACGACAGCCAGGCTCGCCGGCGCTCAAGATGATCACGGGTCCGGGCCAGCCTGTCCGGCCGGATAACTGCGCGGCGCAGGTCACCTCGCGACGCTGCGCGCGCGGCGGGCAGATCTCGAAGCGCGGGCGCATGTGCCGCGCCCGGCATACCGGGCCGGGATGCCTTCGACCCTGCGGACGACACCGGTCCGGTTGGCTCGGAGGGCATCGAGGCCCCGGCTACGCGGCTAGATCCTCGTCTTCCTGCTGTTCCCTGGCCTGGTAGGCCACGCCAGGACAACGGACGTACACCCTCATGATGGCGCGGGCGCCGCTCGCGGCCCGGCCAGGGCTGCCGATGGTAAGACTGCTGGCTTTCTCTTCATGGCGGACCCCCAGTGCGACGACCGCGACGATCCCGAGTGCGGCACCCCAGCCGATCAGTGCGATTGCGATGATCGCGTACATCCCGATCATGACGCCCGCCTGTTCCGGGGAGCCTGGTCACGCTGCTGCCTGCCGGGCCCGCTCCGGTGACCCGGGCCTCGCTGCTCCACGGTGGTAATCGCCTGCGTCCCGGAGCCCGCCTGCCCGGGTATGCGGTTGACCGGGCTCGGCGCCTGGCTGGTGGCGGCCGCGGCGGGCAGGCTGCAGGAGGGGGAGGGGGAGAATGCGCCGCTGCCGGGGGCGGAGGTGAACGCTGCCATCACGGTCGGTCACCCGCTCTATGTAGCCGGATCAGGCGCAGGGACCTGATCGCCTGCGCGCAGGTCGCGGGCAATTTCATACGCCCACGCTCCGCTAGGCGCAGCGACCAGAGCGGAGGCTGCGCCCACGGGATCTGCCATCCCTACGTGAATTACCAAGCGGACGCCAGTGCTGGCTAGCGTGTGCGCTATCCGCCTGACCCTCGCCTCCACGCGCTGACTTGCTCCGAGTTCCTTCGCGATCTCACCTGCCACCTCGCCGACTGCTATCCCACCAGCCAAGCCGGCGACCTGTGCAGCCGGAATTGACCACGGCATAATTGCACCTCGCATTTCGGTAAGCCGCGTCCGCCCTTAGCGCGGATGTGGCGTGTTGTCAGGACCAGTGAAGCCCGCCGTCTGTGACGGCGAAATAGCAAGGTGTTACCTGCTTCGGCGGCGCTGGCGCACACGGTTACGGCGGCTCGGCCCGGGGCGGGCACAGCTGTGCTCCGGCGGAACGGCCGTCGGGCACAGATGTGCCTGGCGCCGCGGAGGTTCGCGCGTCAAGCTGGAAGAATGCCGCAGCCCCTATGGGATTCTGATGACTTGCTGCGACGTGACGCGTTGTGGAGAGATTTCGACCAGATCCTCACCACACGGGCCATGATGCGCTGCGCGCTGGCGGCGGGCTGGATCGGGCTCGCGGCCTTGACGATCCCGGGATACGCCTGGGCCGGCGGGATCCCGATGTTGCTCAGTTCCGGGCTGTCCCTGCTGCATGCCAGTCACACCCTGGTGGTGCGCATCGAGGAGCGCCTGCCCCGCGCGCTGGGGCGGCTGGTGGAACGCCTGTTCGTCTATCCGGACCAGCCGCACCTGAACTGGGTGGGGATTGTGGAAATCGGCGGGTTCGTCTCGCTGGCGATGGCCACGGGATGGCCGGGCCGGCTTCTCGCGGCGGATCCCGCGGCGGCCGCCGTCGGTTCTGGGATCACCGTGCTGATCGTGGGGTCTATCGTCGCCAACTTGTCTGCGCATGTCGTCTGGGAACTCCACGCCGGCCCGTCGTGGATGCGCCGGGTCAGGCTGTTCATCGGCCCGATCAGCGCGGTAGTGGTGGTCGCGTTGTTGTGGCCGGCTTCGCCGGCGACACCGGCCCGGTTCGTGGCCGTCTTCGGCCCGGCGATGGTGATGGCCGGTTCCTGGCGGTTGATCGCCCAGGTCGCCGCCCAGGTCAGGAGGTTCGACAATGCGCGGGAGCAGACCACTGAGCTGGCTCACCGTATCGACAGCAGGCTGGTGCACGCGACGTTGAAGAACCCGAGCCGGGCGATCATCGACGAGCTCGCCCTGATCCCCGACCCCGGCTTGCGCGAGGGCGTCCGGCGGCTGTGCTATAGCATCGGCGGCTTCGCGCAAAGCCTGGCCCTGGGAAGAACGCGCGACCTGAGGAGCGCCGGCGAGGTGCTACAGGCGCTGCTGTCCTTCAGCTCGGACTGGTCGGAGCGCTACGGGGCGAGCGTCACAGACGATCTCGAGCCGGAGGATCTGACCCACCGTGATGCCGGCATCGTCTTCATGGCCGTCAGCGATCTGGTGACCAACGCGGCGCTCAGGTCAGCCGCGCGGCTGGAGATCGCGCTGACCAGCGCGCCGACGGCGGACGGCAGTACGCTCACGCTGCGCGTGCTGTGCTGCTGCGGCACCCCGATAGCCGAGGTCGCGCCCACCTCGAGCCTGATGGGCCTGGCCCGGCTCGTGCACGCGGAGAACGGCACGATGACGATCGAGGATGCGGGCGACGGCAGCCATGTCTTCCAGCTGACCTGGCCGAGCAGCAGCCGGCCCCGCGCACGCCGGGTCACCGCAGCCAAGGAGTCAATCGATGCCTAAGCCGGTCAGCATCGACCTCACCGCGCGCGTAGCCGCCGAGGAACGCGCGCAGCGCGCGGACCTGGCCGTTGGCGAGCGCAGCATCGACATCCTGGTGATCGATGACCAGCCCGACCACGAGGCGGGCTGGTTCGCCCGCCACCTGTCCAGCCACCGCAGGCTATCGCTGGAGAGCGTCGGGGAACTGGAACGCTTCCTGGCCGGCACCGCCGTACAAGCCGGAACTGGCCATCTTCGACCTGAGCCTGGGCGCTGGCCAGCGCGACGGCCTCCAAGCCCTGCACATCCTGCGGCTCAACCCCGCCACGCGCGGCCTGCCGGCGATCCTGAACACTAACGGCCTCGACGACCACCGTGACCTGCTGGCCGTGCTCGCCGCCCAGATCAACGGCGGCGCCATCCCGGTGGCCAGGAAAACGAGCACAGACGGGCCGCCCGTGCGCGATCACGCCCGCCGCATCGCCCACGCCAACGACGCGGACTTGCCCTGGCCGCTGGACAAGGCGGTCCCCGGATTGATGCACGTGCAGGAGGTCCTTTGGCACGGCGGCGACAAGGCCGCGCCGGTAAGCCTCCTGGCCTACCTGCTCGACCTGCCGTGGAAACGCACGTACTGGAAGGAAATGGCCCGGCACCGGAACCACCAGAGCGCCGCGTTCGAGGCCCGCAAGCGCCACGGCACCCTCACCCCTCGCACCGACGGCGGGGCCGCAGAGCCCGAGGCACGCAAAGAGGTGCAGAACCATGCCCGTTTCGTGGCCAACCAGTTCGGTCCGCTCGCCGTCGCCTGGGATCTGGCCGGAGGCCACCTGCACCGGCTGGGCGGACGGCTCAGCCTGATCGCCGCGCAACAGGAAGACATCTTCCCCGAATTCAGCGGCAATCGCAGCGCACACCTGGTCGCATTCGCCACCCGGTACGGCCCCGTACTGGCCGACCCGTTCGTCCAATCGCTGCTGGACCACCCGATCCGCGCACGGTCAGAAGAACCCCGGCCATGAACGCGCTTCCCGTTCTCGGCGCGCCCCTGCACTGGCATCCCGCGCTGCTCACCCTCACCGCGTTTGCCGTCTCCCCGGGCGTCCACCTGCTGGCCTCGCCCCTCATCGAAGGACGCAAGGTCACCTGGCGCGACGACTATGCCGCCGTACTCATCGGCGATCCGTTGCTCGCCCTTGCCGCCGGCCTGGGCGCCAGCATGTCACGGCCGGGCGGACCACACGGCTGGCCCGCATCCTGGCTAGCAGGCTGCGCCTGGCTGGCCGGCGGCTGGACCTTCGGATGGTGGCAGTCGCGCCACGAATTCGTCACCGGACGCTACACCCTCGGCCAGATCCTCAGCCCCACCAAACTCTGGCACCAATTCGTCGTCTATCCCGTGCTCGGCTACTGGATCACCGCCGCGGACCTGTCGGGCCTCAGCGCGGCCGACACCCCCGAACGACGCCTCCAGGCCGCGGCGGTCATCGCCTGCACCGCCATCTGGGCGGGACTGGCCTGGGATGCCATCCGCCACCCCAAATCCGGACACGGCACACTCAACCGGACCCGCATCCACAAGATACGCAGCCACCTCGCGTCTCTATACCGCAGCCGGCAGTAAAGACACTCGCGCTCAGGAGTGCTGATATCGGGAGCTGAATTCACGAGGTTCAAGCCAGCAGGGACGTCTGGTGGCAGGCTAATCAACTGGCCCACGGAAGAATATTTCAACTTGTCGATTTGACGCGACCACACCTTCTAGTGACTGTGAACGCGCGTAACTAAGGTAGAAAACGGAGCATATCTTTCGGTCTCGCCTGCTGAATCCCTTGGACCTCCGCGTATTCTGCTCGTTACCGGCGGCTCCACCTCCGATATCTCCAAATCGCTCTCAATGGTCATCTCCAGGCGAAGCTCCGCGAGGAGCGTCGCACCGGCCCACGCCATTAGTACGATCTGTTGGCGGCCAGCCATCTGGACCTGGAACGGAAATTCGAGCACATTGGATTCTCCGGAGTTCGGTATGCGCAGGACCTGAGACGGTTCACTAAGCGCCTCCAGCCCAGAAGGCATTTGAGCGACGACGGTGACGCCAACGTCCTCGCCTTCTGCCGCAAACTCCCGCAGCCGAACTGATCCAGCAGCATTTGGGTCGGGCGGGACGCCGACCGCCACCCATACAGCGGGACGAGGATCGACCCATACGAGGGCCGCACTTCGGGAAAGCCTGCGGCGGCGAAGCGCTCGGCGAGCAGTTCGTTCCACCGCTGGCTCGCCTTGGCGAGCAAGAAGCCCAGGTTGTCCCGTGTCAGCGGCGACGGTCGGCGGGTGGCGGCCGTCTTTGCCGTTTTAGCCACTGGCTGTCCTGCGCCGGGCGGGAGGGCGTGAACCCTCCCGCCCGGCCCCGGTGCGGCTGTGCTGCGCCTGAGTAGTGACGTTGCGGCATGGAGCGTTCCTTCCTTGCGGTTGCCGTAGCGGTGCCTGCACTGGGCAACGGGCGTGCGCCTGGCGGCCTTCCCGCCCGCCGGGTTGCGGTCGCTGACGGTCAACACCGCGGCGCTACAGGTCAACGGTCCCCGGTGAACCAGCGTGCCGCCGGGCACGTATGGTGAGCTGAGGTGATCGTCGTGGACATCGCGTTCGCCACTGCCGAGGTCGACCCGGCCGAGCAGCTGGCCGCCTGGCGGGATCTGGTGAACCGGGTTTTCCTCCCGCTAGCCATCACGCCGCTGCCCGGCGCGGACCGGCCCAATGAGTTCAGCGGCTCGGTCGCCGGCGGTGACTGGGGCGGGCTCCGGAGCCGCCGTGGAACTAAATTTCGTCGTCGACGACGAATCTGGGGGCTAGCCCGCGCATACGCCATGCGCCCCCGACAGGCCGCCGACTACCTGAAGATCGTGGGCGAAGATGTGCCGGGTCGATGAAGATCAGCTTGTGTCGTTGGTCTTGCCCCAGGTCGTTGCGTCCTCGACCGGCTTGGCGACAGCGAACACCTGCTCACGTGTGAGTTCCATGCCGTGCTCATCGCGGGCGTGCTCAGTGCACGCGACGACGATGTCGTCTTCGCCCCCCCGGCATGTCCACCCGCACTCACATTCCACAAACCATTCCAATCGGATCACCTCCTCAGCGGGATAAGAGCATGCGGATCTACGTTGTTGGTTCGTTGACTGTTGAAGCCTTTGGGGCGGTGCTCCACGAGCGCTCGTTGCCGGGTGGTCAGGGCAGGGTGATGCTCGGGATGCTCGCGGTCGAGCATGACAGGCCGCTGAGCCGTGAACAGATCGCCGACGAGCTCTGGCCGGAGGGGCTGCCGCGCTCGTGGGAGACGGCGTTGCCGGCTGTCGTGAGCAAGCTGCGGGCAGCGCTCTCCGCAGCCGGGATTGCGACCGATGGTCTGATCACCAACGCGTTCCGCTGCTACCAGTTGCAGCTGCCGCGAGACGGGTGGCTCGACGTGGATGCGGCGAGAGATGCGCTGCATGCTGCGACGAGTGCTCTCCGCCGGGGCGATGCTCCCGCGGCCGTTTCGAGCTCGAGAGTGACCGCGCTGATCTGCCGTCAGCCGTTTCTCCCGGGCCACTACGGGTCCTGGACTTGCGCGCAGCGCGAGCGTCTCAAGGATATGCGTATTCGGGCGGAGGAGTGCCGGGCGGAGGCTCACGCGACGCTCGGGGAGTACACGCTCTCGGCCGAGGCAGCTGAGGCAGCGCTCGCGCTTGACCCATACCGTGAGAGGCTGCATCAGCGCTTGATTCAGGCGAGGCTGCTCGCTGGTGACCGGGCAGCCGCGGCACATGCCTACCGCCGGTGTCACGAGCTGTTCGCGCGTGAACTGCGGGTGGCGCCGACCGCAACCACGCTCGCACTGATGCGTCAGGCCGCACCAACGGCCTAGCGCAGCGGTCGCCTGACAGCTTCGCACACGCGGCACCGTAGCGAGCGGCAATTGGAATTCGGTTGCGGGGCATGCGCCCGACCAGGCGTGACGCCAATCGAATTCCAAGCACGTCCGCATACTGTCCCGACTGGCCAGATGACCGAATCGAACCTGTGAAGGAGCTACCCCATGTCAGTCACCTATCCAGCCGACGCCACCGCCACGACCTATTTGTTCACGCTCCGCGGCAAGGTCAACACGCCGACGGTCGCCGACGCGCGGGAGCTCCACAACAAGACCGCCGGTTCAGCAGATGGCATTGCCGCCGCTCGCGCCCTCGGCGACCTCAGTCACAACGTCTACACCAGCGCCGGCAACGGTGCTGGGAGCGACGAGGTTCTGATCATCGACTACTGGAACAGCCCCAGCGGGTTCGGTCAGTTCTTCGCCGATCCCCAAGTCCAGGCCGGCGCGGAGCTTCTGTTCACCGAGCGAGAAGGAATCCTCTGGGCCCCAACCAGCGGCTTCGGCGACTTTCATCTCGCGCTGCCCTCCGGCGCATCGCGGGCCGCTGTCGGCCTGCTCCGCGCCGGAGTAGCCTCGCTGGAAGCGGCCGCGGCGGCGTTCAACGCATACGCCGCGGCGACGATCAATACCGCGCGCAAGTACGGGCAGATCGCACACGCGACATGGTCGCGACTCCCGAATCCGGGCGAGACGATCTCGCCTGAAGTCATCGGCGTCGATCTGTGGATCGACGCGGACCAGATGAACGCTTACTACGAGCTGGGCATCGGGTTTGAGCACCTCGGGCCCGTGTTCGACGGCGAGCCGCAGACGTCCGTGTGGCAAGCGGCCGAAGGTCAGTGGACGGAGTGGTAACGAGCACCCGTACGCTCAGCGCGTTCCCGCTCTCCCAAGAGTCCTGCTCCCCGCGGTCGAAGGCATGACGATCTCCATACTGCTTTACGCAGACGGATGCCTGCGATCTGGTCGCCCCCCGGTGCTCACAGCGAACCGTCCCTACGACCCGCCAAGCAAAGACACATAGAGGGCCGCTCCTGCCTACACAGGCTGAGCAGCCGCCAGATGACCTGGCTCGCTGACTGGTGGACCAGACGAGGTGCACCACGTGGCTGCCGCGATCGGCGGGCTCCTCCTCGGCCGAGTAGCGGAAATCCCGCGCGGCGAGGGCAGCAGGTCTTTGGCCCCGCCGACGGCGGACCCGCTCCTCGTCAGAAGCGCAACCCGCCGGCCCCCGACCCCGCGAGCGGGCTCGTCCCGGCTCTCGGCATGAAGAGAGGAACCATGTGATGAGTGACCCTGCACGCCCTGGGCCGCGCGCCGGCAGCCACCGGCACTCACGATCAGCTCGCGGTCGTTTTGGCCTGTCTGTTGCTGCCGCCGCGTGCCTGCTCACCGTGGCGGCACCCGCAACTGCGGCCAGCTCGCCGGTCAGCAATCCCCGCATCATCGTCCACCTTGATTTCAGCCGCGGCCAGACGCCGGAGAACCTGGCCCTGGAACCAGGCGGATCAGCGGACGTCACGTTCGCTGAGGCGGCCCAGGTCGCGCGGGTGTCGCCCGATGGCCAGGTGCGCATCCTGGCCCAGCTCCCCGAGCCCGCCAGCGGCGCGGCCTGCCCCGTCCTCGGCCCGCTGCTGCGGGTGCCAGCGCTCACCGTCGGCATCGTCCGCGACCACGCCGGACGCCTATACGTCGCCTTGTGCACTGGTAGCCCGCACCTGCAGGGAATCTGGCGCATCAGCCCGGGCGGGTCAGCCCGCCGCATCGCGGCGCTGCCCCCAGGCGGCATCCCCAACGGCATGGCCCTCAATCAGCAGAACGACCTCATCTACGTCGCCGACTCCCTGCTCAGCGTCATCTGGCGGGTATCCATCACCGACGGCCGCGTGACAGCGTGGGCAGCCGGCCCGCAACTCGCCCCCAACGGCTTCCTGGGCGCCAACGGCCTGAAGCTCCACGACGGCGCGGTGTGGGTCAGCAACACCCAGCTCGGGACACTGCTGCGCATCCCCATCCAGCGCGACGGCTCCGGCGGCCCGATCGAGACCATCGCCACCGGCCTGCCCGGCATCGACGACTTCGCCTTCACCGGCCCGGGGACCAGCGCGCCGATCCTGGCCGCGATCAACCCCTTCAGCACAGTCGTGCTGATTCAGCCCGACGGCAGCCAGCAAACTGTGCTCACCGCCGCAGACGGACTGTCCAACCCCTCCTCACTCGCCGTCCGAGGCGGCACCGTCTACGTACTCAGCGCCGCCTACCTGACCCAGACCGATCCCAACATCATGCTGGCCAACCTCAACCACCAGGCCGTGAGCGCGCCCCCAGCTGTCCATCGGGGGACGCCAATCGTTCGACTACCGGATACCACGCCGCGATAGCCCTTCCGCAGCGCAGATCAACCCTGATCTCGGCGGCGCGAACGGACGACCGGG
>WNFJ01684956.1_pt2 | contig 19641 bp, 17 predicted proteins | sample 5400461 | NCBI WGS metagenome assembly WNFJ01 (sample SAMN13153349, study PRJNA577476) | soil metagenome | isolation source: 115 cm saprolite on Douglas fir-dominated hillslope | place: USA:California | collected 2013-09-17
AGGACCAAAATGCCGGGCAAGACGCTGATCCGGGCAGGGCTGCTCGGCACCTTCGTCATACCATCGTATCTCGCCGCCGTTGCGTGGATCTTGCTGGCCGGCCCCAATGCCGGCTGGATCAATCGTGCCTGGATGCTTCTGAGCGGGGCCGAGAATGGCCTGTTCAACGTCTACTCCTTCGGAGGGCTGGTGTTCGTTAGCGCGCTTTATGCCATTCCCTACATCTTTATATACGTCAGCGATGGGTTGAGCGCGGTATCCACCGAGATGGAGGATGCGGCGCGAATGCTCGGCGCAGGACCGATCGGTGTTGCCGTCAAGATCACCCTGCCGCTGGTAGCTCCCGCCATTTTCAACGGCTGCCTGATTGTGTTTCTCGACACGATTGCGCTGTTTGGGACACCGATCGTCCTCGGCCTGCCGGCGCATTTCAACGTCGCGGCCGTGCAGCTCCTGGAGTTTTTTGAGTATCCGGTGCACGCGGAAGCCGCGGCTGCGTATTCCCTCCCATTGATCGCAATCACCTGTCTCGCGCTTTGGCTGCAGCGCGTCCTCAGAGGCCGGCGCAGCTATGAAAGCGTGACCGGTAGGACAAGCGCAAATGCCGGCGCGGCGCCGGCTACGCTGGAGTGGGCCCTGTTTGCTTATTCGATGCTGATCCTAGCGCTTGCGGTGGTGTTCCCGGTGGCATGCCTCGCGAAGGCGGCCTTCAGCATCGCCTGGGGACAGCCGCTGATCATGGCAAACCTGACCATCGCGAATTTCAGCGAGTTGTGGTCCTCCGGTGACGCGCAGCGCGGAATCACGAACAGCCTGGCCATCGCGGCGCTGGCCGCGAGCGCGGCCGTGGCGCTTGGGATCTTCGCCGCCTACGCGGTGGCCCGGCGCGCGTTTCCCATGAGCGGCGTCCTGGGGCCAATCAGCCTAGGCACCCTTGCGATCCCCGGGATCACGCTTGGGATCGCCTTCTACAGCGCCTTTTCCACGGCCCCGTTCCAGCTCTATGGAACGATCACGATCATCGTGCTGGCTTTCATAGCCCGCTTCCTGCCGATGGCCTATGGCAGTTGCGTCTCGGGTTTGGCGGCAATCAGCACCCAGCTCGAAGAGGCCGTGCGCAGCCTCGGCGGCTCGCAACTCACGAGCGTCCGGCACGTCATCGTGCCGCTGCTGCGCAAACACCTGCTGAGCGGATGGATCCTCGTCTTCATTCTCGCGATTCGCGAATTGAGCGTCGTGGTGTTTCTCGCCGGACCCGGCTCGCGTACCATTTCGATGTTTCTCCTAGATTATAGCGAGAGTGGAAACCTGGAGCTGGCGGCGGCCCTCGGCCTGGTTCTTCTGGCGATTACATTGATCGTAGTGGTCGCCGGACAGGCCACACTTGGCCGGGATCTCCTGTCGCGCAGCCAATAGGTTATAGGTGACCAATGATATCTGAAATTCCAGAGGTCTCGGGTCGGGCGGCGCCGACCGGATCCGGTGCGATTGCGGACGCCGTGCCGCACCTCGCGTTGCGCGCACTCGGCCGCAGTTTTGGCGCCGAAGTCGCTGTTGACGATCTCAATCTGCAGATCGCCAAGGGCGAGTTCATTTCGCTGCTGGGGCCTTCGGGCTGCGGCAAGTCCACCACGCTTCGAATGATTGCCGGCTTTATTCAGCCTAGCTCCGGCGTAATTGAGAAGGATCAAGTGATCATCGCCAGCGCCAAGCGCGCGCTGCCACCGGAAAAGCGTGACATGGTCATGATCTTCCAAAGTTATGCGTTGTGGCCGCACAAGACCGTAGCGGAAAACGTGGCGTTCGGCCTGCGGCTGCGCAAGCTGGACAATGCGTCCATCCACCGCAGGGTTACGGAGATGCTGCAGGCGGTCAGGCTCGACTCGCTCGCAGGCCGCTATCCGGCGGAGCTGAGTGGCGGCCAACAGCAGCGTGTCGCGCTTGCGCGTGCGATCGTCATCGAACCCGCGGTGTTGTTGCTCGACGAGCCCTTGTCGAATCTCGACGCCAATCTGCGCGAGGAAATGCGTCTCGAGATCCGGAGGCTGCACAACAAATTCAGGATGACGACGATCCTCGTCACCCATGATCAGGCGGAGGCGATGGCGACCTCGGATCGAATCGCGATCATGAACAAGGGGAAGCTGGAACAGGTCGACACACCGCTCGCGTTATATGCATGGCCGAAAACGCGCTTCGTCGCGAATTTCATCGGCCGGACGAATTTCCTCGAAGCCCGCTGCGACCAGACCGATGTGGTGTTCGACGGATTTTCGATCGCCAGGGAACGGTTCGGTCCGCCAGGGCTGAAATTTTCGGGGCGCGTGACGTTCTCGCTCCGGCCGCAAAATATCGGCATCGCTCGCCGGCAAGCGGTCAGCGGGATGCCGCATGATGAGACATTGATGCGCATGCCGGCGACAATACTCGAAGCCGCGTTTTTCGGAGAATATTGGGAATATGTCGTGGCGCTGGCGGCTGGGGCCCAGCGCTGGCGCGTCGTCTGCCGGCCGTCCGAAACCTTTGACGCCGGCGAGGAGGTCCTGCTGAACGTCGATCCACGACAAATGGCGCCGGTCGCCTGATCGGCGGGGCGAGCGCCGAACTGCCAAGGGGCAACGATATGACGAAGGTATCGGCGATGAGCAAGAACAGGCGGACACCGCGGCCGTCCCTGTATGAGGAAATTGCCGACATCATCCGCGATCGGATCGTCGAAGGCGATTTGCCGGCGGATGGTTTCATCGATGAACCGAGCCTGGCGCTCGAGCTCGGCGTTTCACGCACGCCGATCCGCGAAGCGCTCAAGGTGCTGGCGTTCGAGGGCCTGGTGGATATTTTCCCGAACCAGGGAAGCTATGTGTCCAAGCTCACGGCCGACGATGCCCGGGAACTGATCGAGCTTCTGGCGCAGCTCGAGGGATTTGCCGGTGAGCTTGCCTGTCAGCGCTACAGCGACGAGAAGTTAAAGGCCCTGACCGGAATGCATGAAGAAATGGTTCTGGCGTATCGGCAGGGCGACAAGCCGGCTTATTTCAAGATCAATCAGCGCATCCACGATGATATCGTGGCCGCCTCCGGCAACAAGCACTTGGTCGAAGCGCACCGGCGCTGTACCCGCCGGCTGCGGCGGATCCGATACCTCAGCAATCTTCAGCGCACCGCTTGGGAACGATCGGTCGTCGATCATGAGGCCATGCTGAAGGCCCTGGCGGCCCGGGACGCCGCCGCGACCCGCAAGATCATGACCGATCACGCCGCCGATATCTGGACAACCGTCCAGACCAGTCTTGAATAGCAGCGCGACAATTGGGCGGCGGGGCAAGCATCCCGGACGATGCGCCGTACGCAATAGATCGAGAGCACTGTTCCACGCTCAACAAGAGCATCGAGCGATGGGCCGCGCAGCGTACTCGGGCGCTGGGACCGCGCCCGGAATTTCCGTTTGCCCGGCTGCAGGCGTGGGCCCGGTCCAACAGCAATGCGATCCTTGTCGAGCGGCGCAAGATCGCACCGTTTGGCGTCTACACCCTGGTTTGTTTCGAGCGGACCGTCGCGTCCCTGGCGGCGTGAGCAGTCGTCACTGCTTACCGAGCTTGGATAGCAGCTCGCGCGCCCTGTACCATCGCCGCCGCCGTCATTTGCCGCACGGATCGTTCCGCGTCGCGCGCCACCTGTTTGCGGTCGGCGCTGAGGCCCATGGGCCTCGGATCGCCCCAGCTTACGGTGACATCGACCGCGCCGGCCGAAAGCAGGCCAATGAGATGCGGGATCAGGTCGGCGCTGCCATACCATGCAATCCGATGGCGAAACGCGCGCCCGACCGGTAGACCGTTGAACGCCACATAGGCGAGCGACACCGGCTGCACGGCGATTGCTTCGTGATGCGACAGGCCCGAGAGCGCGCGATGCACTCCGCCAATCAGCGCAGATCGAAACGGCAGGATGCGAATCCCGTCGCTCGACGTTCCCTCGGCGAACAGCACCACACAGTCGCCGTTCAGCAGTCGGTCGCCGATCTCGCCGGTCGCAACGCCCGTCTGCAGTCGAGCCTGACGATCGATAAAGATTGTCCGCTGCAGCCGCGCCAGCCATCCGAACATCGGCCACGTCGCCACCTCGCTCTTGGACACAAACACCACCGGCGTCAGCGCGGAAATCATGCAGATGTCCAGCCACGAGACGTGGTTGGATAGAAATAGAGTCGGCGCAACCTCGCTGCGGCGTCCGATCTCGCGGATCCGCACACCGGCCAGCGCACATATCGCGCGATGATAAAGATGCGGAATTGTCCGCTGCAACGGGAAATCAAAAGCCAGCCCGATCAGCTGAAACGGCAACAGCGCTACGGTGAGCAACGCGAGCGCAGTTATTACGAAGGCTATTCGGATCATGTCATCTTCGTTTCGCGATTGCCGCCCCGGCGTGATCGGTCAATGCCAGCGACCGGTAGCGCGGAAGCGGAGTTATGCTGCGTGGCGTGAGGCGTCGATGCCAAAGTGTTCGATGTAGCGGGTCTTGATAGCGGCGACCGGCATCACGATCAGCACATCGATGGTGCCGAATTGATAGTCAATCACCGCGCCGTCGCCGATGTAACCGCCGAGCCGGAGGTATCCTTTGATCAGCGGCGGCAGCCGGCGCAGCGCGAGCTTCGGGTCGATCGCCTCTTTCGCCATCCGGTTCATCTCGACGTGACGCGCGGAACTTGCCCGGGCACGCCAGGCATCGGGCGCAGACGCATAGTGATGCAGAAACGATAACGGCAACGCCAGACGATCCGGATCGGTGCCGTCAAAGCTGGCGCAGCCGATCATCACATCGACCCGATGCCGGCGAACGTAACTCCAGATGCCATGCCACAGCAGTTCGACGGTACGTTTGTTACGATAGCTGGGCAGCACGCAGGATCGTCCAAGTTCAAGAAAACGCAGGGCGCGATGGCGATCGATCAGGCCTGAAATGTCGAATTCGTCTTCGGTGTAGAACCCGCCATGGCTGCTGGCCACCTCCTGGCGCAGCAGCCGGTAGGTGCCGACGACCGGCTGCTTGCCGCTGAGCGAGGGCCTGGCCGCGTGATCGATCACCAGCAGATGATCGCAAATGGCATCGAACCCGTCCTTGTCGCGACGCGCCAACACGGTGATGGCGTCGGCAACAGCTGTCCCGTTTTCATAGAAGACATGGAAACGCAGCTTCTGGGCACGTTTTATATCCCGCTTGTTCTGCGCCAGTCGCACCTCGAGCGAACCGAGCCGGCCCAACGTCGCCGGCGAGGTCGGGATTTCGCGAAACGCCGGGCCGGAATCCCAAAGCCTGGGCGTCGGCTTCAACCAGGTGAATGGCGCCCGCGCGGCGCCCTCGACATGCTCCGGTTGCGGCAATTTCGAAAACTTCCCGGTCGCGCGGGCCAGTTCGTCGCCGTGCATGTGATCCTCGCGATGACTCTCACCCGAATCAGAATGAGGTTCTCAAGGATCAGCAATCACGCGCGTTCAACAGCCATGTGACATCGCGATTGCCAGCGCATGACAGGGCTGAAACTCAGTTGCGGTATATATTCGGAAGCACAGGGGGTTATCGTGATGCCATCGCATGATACTGGAGCGCAAGGACGGGAGCTTTGCAGTGGTCGACGTAGCACTTGTGATTGCAGTAGGCGAGCTGCGTTTCGATATCTCGCAGGTAGCTCTCCCCGACCGACTCACAGCACAGCGCGCAGAACGATTGCGTGCGGGGTGTCCTGCCATTTACCAATATGAATTTCATGTGGCGCCTGCTAATGCAAAAAACACCATGTGCGCGGGCCCTCTGATAGCAAGACTCAAATTCGAGGCCGGATATTCTCGATCGCGCAAATTGCTTTAGACTGCAGGATCAATGTTCCGCGATTTATTGGAGGCGGTCGCGATTAGAGGAAATTAATTCACGTAGTCGGGGAATATTATCACCCGAACTTGAGTCCCTCTACAAGAGGGAGTGCGCCTATCCATCACCAAGACGCGTTGCGTCGAAGACCTTTCGCTCCATCCAGAGGAGGGAGGTCAAATGAAATCAAGGCAATTATACCTGTCGCGACTCTTCTCATTATCGCAAATAGCAGCACACGCCGGGTAGTTGTCGATAGTGCTAACAACGGGAGGCTCGTTTGACAGCTTCATCCACGCCGGAAGACACCATCGCAGAATGCAAGCGTCGCGTTCACGAATGCCATGCACTTTTGGAAAGCACGATTGTGCCAGAGTATCGCCAAGCCTTGTCGGCGATGGCTAATGCATGGATTAAGATCGCTCAAAGCGAGGCGAAAATCCAAATAGACAAGCGAACAGCGAGCGCCGCAACATTGCACGCAAGCGTCGTCGAAGTCGAATCCCCAGCAGAACTATAACGCCTGACGGCATCGGCAATGGGCCTGTCCGCTATTGCGATGCCGATGAGCGGATTGGAATTGCTCCGGCCTGCCAAAAGACCTGATGCCGCGCGCACTGAAGGGTGCCGTTTGGCGCCAAGCATCGCTTAAAAGCGCCAACAATGAGTAGGTAAAAAAGCGTCCCAGTCAGGGGCGGCGGCTGGGACGCTTTGGAGGCTCTGCCGATCGAACAGCTTCGGCGCATTTGCTGCTTGGGCGCAGCCACGCGGCCTCCAATAACAAGACCGAGATTCGGCTATCGATATTCCCGAATCCTTGCGCCTATGAATTCTCAAAAAAGTGTTGCGAGCGTTATTTCTGCTCATGCAAGACGCTTGTCCCACCTAAATCATCAGACAGTCAGCGGGACTCCAGGTGAGCACGCCCGACGCTTTTTCGCGATGGCTGGATAACTCTCAACATTCGGTGTTCGGGAAATATCACGACTGCAACGAGAGTCTGACTATCAGCAGCGCTGAGCACAGCGGGAACCAGATGGAGACACTCGATGACTCGATTTGTATTTGTTGGCGTGGCCGCAATTCTGTCGACGGCGACCGCAACTCCGGTATTCGCACAAGCCGTTATCCAGGAGCCTGGCGCACACGCCTTTTACCATCCCAATGGGGATTTGGGCATTGGGTCCGCACCGTCTCAACGGCGAGATGTTGTTGGTCGCGGACCAGCCGACGCCTTGGCATTTGCACCGCCCAGTCGTTCAGTGGCGACAGGACAAGAAACTACAACCAGACCCTGGTCGGCGCCGGTAGGGCACCGCCAGCCGCGTGCAGCCGATGTTCCTGCGCCGACGTCTGCATCTCAGCAGACCCTTGATCCGGAAGACGCCAACGTCGACCGCAGAATCAGAAACGTTTGCCGAGGCTGCTGAACGCCGTGGATCTCAGCTTTATTTATCAAGCACTTCTCGCGACCACTGACAGGGGCCGCGTTTATCCCAACGCAACTCGGGTGCGCCTCCAGTGGCGCACGAGTCCGCAATCAAGGAAGTAAACGATGAAGATCACATGCCTTCTGGCGGCGCTATTGCTTGCGCCGTCGCTCGCTACGCCAACGACGGCTCAGGAGCAAATCCACAAACGCGTCACTCGAGCGCATACAAACGTGATCGAGGGACGCCAGATCGCAGCTCCGCCCTGGAGTGCTGCCTGCATGACGGACCACGGTCCAAGCGAATGCGGCGAGCCGATGTGGATTTATGGTAGCCGCAGCGAGATCGCGCGATACAGGAATGCGTTCTGACGCATCGTCGGTGCGACTGAATTCGTAATCGAGTGGTTTCAACCGCCAACGGACCGATCCGGTTCAGATCGATCGAAGGAGAGCGACATGCCCGTACCGGAACCGCTATTCTGCTTCACGTCCAACAAAATTGAAGTTCATCCTTGCGCAAATTGTCGCGCCCCGATGATGCTCGTGTGTAGTTCGAGCCAATTGAATTTCGAAATGCGCACCTTCGAATGCTTCAATTGCGGTGGTGTTGAGAAAAGTTCAAGTGATCGACCCCTCGCCTCCGATTGAGGCATCAAAGCAGGGATGGCTGAATGTGACGGAGCGACCGGAGAAAGTTCACGGTGCCATCGCAATCGCCGAGGCGGAATTTTCAACATCCCCGGCAGATGCCGCGCAGGCTTTTATAAACCGCGTCGTCTTCCCGTCGCATTTCTTGCAGCGATTCCATCGTCTTGGTGTCGCTGGTCGGCTCCGGCTTGCGTTTGGCGGCGAGCGCCGTGGCTTGACGGGAGTAACATGCCTCCCGGTCGGCCTTGGCCTGGATGAACCGGCATTGCTCCACCGCTGCCAAAGCGGGAGCAGCGCCGATCATGAGGCCCAGCAAAATCGATACAAACAAGTTCAACGTCGCTGGTCCCTTCGCCTTGCCGCTTTTCGATTCGGCATGTTGCATGTCAGCCTGACTGCGCAACGCCATAGGTCTTGTCGCGCAGCCGCCGCATCCCGGCCAGCCACCGGTCGATGCCGGAGGCCTTGCGCTGCATGTATTCATGAACTTTTGGATGCGACAATATCAGGAAGCGCTCGGCTTCCATTGCCTCGATCACGATACGGGCCACTTCGGCAGGCTGCATGACGCCGTCGACCCGCGCGGCGCTTGGGCCGGGCGTTGTCATGCCCGTCTGCACCGACTGCGGACAAAGCACGGAAACCCGGATGCCGCGGTCGCCATATCGAATGGCGAGATGCTCCGCCAGCGCCACCGCGGCATGTTTTGTCACGCCATACGGCATCGAGTTCAGCGACGCCAACAGGCCCGCCGCCGACGCGGTGTTGAGCAGGTAGCCGGACCCGCGCGCCAGCATGCCCGGCACCAGCGCGCGCGCCGCGAAAACATGGCTCATGACATGCACCCGCCAGCTCACGTCCCAGTCGGCATCGTCAGCGGTCTCCTGTCCCTTGCGGGAGAGACCGGCGTTGGAGAAGAACACGTCGACCGGCCCGAACCTCGCCTCGGCGGCTGCGATCAGCGACTTGATCTCGGCTTCCTGCGCAACGTCAGCGGTGACGGCAAGGCCATCGATGTCGGCTGCGACGCTCGCCAGCCGGTCACGGGAGCTCTTGAGGTCGGCGACCACAACGCCGCGCGCGCCGGCCTGCGCATAGGCGCGCGCCACCGCCTCGCCAATGCCGCTCGCCGCTCCGGTGACGACACAGACTTTGTCTTTGACGTGCATGCTGCAGTGCCTCATTTGCCGATGATGGTTCACTTTGATTGAAGCATTGCTTCGACGGTACGGCAACCGCAGCGCGCCCCCTCTCCCACCCAACTCGGGTTTACCCGAGTTGGGCATATCAACTCGTCGAAGTCGGATATATCCGACTTCGATTGGGAGAGGGTTGGGGTGAGGGGTTCAGGTCTATCGATACGCCGTAACCCCTCTCCCGGATCGCATCGTTGATGCTTCGCATCGCCGGTTCGATCCGACCTCTCCCACAAGGGGAGAGGTGATGCCGAGCGCGTGGAATCGACGAGTCCAAAATCACGGCTCGGACCGCGCGCCGCGCCGTCGCGCAAAAGCCACTGCACTCACCCCTTGTACAGCCCCTTGTCCCGCGCCTGACGGATGGCCAGGCCCGCCAACATATCGAGCATCGGCGTCGACAGGCCCGCAGCCCGAGCAAACGCCGCGGGCGCCCGCACCAGCGCATCGATCTCCATCGGGCGGCCGAGTTCGTAGTCCTGCAACAGCGAAGGCTTGTGATTGGGTGCCGGCCCGCTTCTCGTGGTGCGTTTGACGTCGGGAAAACAGCTTTGACCGATGCTGTTGGCTTCATCGAGCAGGCGCGGCACCACATCGCGCAATGCCAGGTCGTCCCTGACGGCTCTGGCTGTTTGCCCGGTAATCAGACACAGCACCGACATCGACATGTTGGTCAAAAGCTTGGACCAGATCGTCTCCCTGATATCAGGCGCCGGCGGCGAGCTGATCGAAGCTTCATTGAGCACGGCTCTCAAGCGTTCGATCCGCTCGCTCCGGCGGTCATCGCACTCCCCGACCAGCAGCATGTTCCGGTCTGGAGAAAGATTTACGACAATTCCGGGCTCGACGACCTCGTTCGACGAAAAGATCACGCCGCCGATGATCCGATCCTTCGAGACCGCGGCGCGCAACCGGCCGCCGGGATCGAGAAAACCAAGCTCCGGCGGCGCCGGATGATCGGGGGCAAGCCCGATATCGTACCACCAGGGAATGCCGTTTTGGGCAAACACCACAGCGGTGTCGTCGCCGAGCAGCGGCGGCAGGCCCGTGACCAGACCGCTCAGTCCGTTGGCTTTCAGGGTGCTGATGACGAAATCCTGCGGGCCCAACGCCGCCGGATCGTCGGACGCCTTGACCCGCGCCGAGAACTCGGCGTCCCCGACGCGAAGCGTGAGGCCTCTTGCCTTCGTAGCCTCGAGATGCGGCCCTCGCATCACGCAGGACACATCATGTCCTGATAGCGCAAGCCGCACCGCAAAATGGCTGCCGACGGCGCCTGCGCCGAAAATGCATATCCGCATGGGGTGGATGTTCCTGTGAGTGGGCGGGCGATCTAGGGCGCGGACTCATTAGCACGCAACCGTCAAAACCGAACAACCGGCATTTCCGAGATTACCGACGTGACTTGAGAACCGTTCAGACTGTGCTATGCTTTTGTCTCGACGCGTCGCCACCTTGGAATTCCGTGTTCACGATCCAGGGGAGCACTATGGTCGCGAAAGAAATCCGGCTCAGCGCCAACGGTATCGGTAAGATGGCCCCCGGTGCTGATAGTGCCGGGGAGAGAATGCCCGGCTCATCGCGCTCTGATCCCGGCGTGCGCCGCCGCGAATTACTCATAACCACCGCCATGACTTTGGTGTTCTCGGCGACCTCCGCCCGGGCGCTCGTCGTCAAGGGCAGTTTGCCGTGGGCAACAAATGCCGGCACTCCACCAACAGCGGTGCACCCTGGACCATGGGTGTATTTCACTCCGGAGGAAGGCGCTGCGATCGAAGCGCTTGTCGACCGGCTGATCCCGCCGGACCCGCAGACGCCGGGGGGCAAGGATGCCGGCTGCGCGGTCTTCATTGACCGACAACTTGCGGGATCCTATGGCAGCGCTGAGGGGCTCTACATGCACGGGCCCTTTGCCGACGGAACGCCGCAGCAGGGCGATCAGTCTCCATTGACCCCCGCAGCGCGGTATCGCCAGGCGTTGGCCGCATTGGACAAATATTGTCGCGCCACCTACTCGGCAAAATCTTTCGTCCAGCTTTCCGACGACGAGAAGGACAAGGTCATCTTCGGGCTGGAGAAAAGCCAGGTGCAGCTGGAAGGAACGAGCGGTCGGACGTTCTTCGAGTATCTGCTGCAGAACACGCGTGAGGGGTTCTTCGCAGACCCCGTCTACGGCGGCAACCGCGACATGGTCGGCTGGAAGATGATCGGATTTCCCGGCGCGCGCTATGATTACCGCGGCTGGGTGGAGCGGCACAACGAGCGGTATCCGCTGCCACCCGTCGGCATTGCGAGCCGACCCGAATAGGCGCCAAAGGCGCAACAAGTCTCGTCCGGAGTATCGGGAATATGACGCGCAAATTGCCAGCAACTGATGTGGTGATTGTCGGGCTGGGCTGGACGGGCTCCATCCTGGCGCATGAGCTGACTGGTGCCGGATTGAACGTGGTGGCGATCGAACGCGGCCCGTGGCGCGACACGGCGACCGATTTCCCGCCGGCCTATGCGCAAGATGAGCTGCGCTACCGCATCCGCCACGATCTGTTCCTGCGGCCGGAGCAGCTGACGATGACTTTCCGTAACAACGCTAATCAGACGGCGCTGCCGATCCGTAGCTGGGGATCCTTCATGCCGCCCAATGGCGTTGGCGGCGGCGGCGTGCATTGGAATGCCGAGACGTGGCGCTTCCTGCCCAGCGACTTCGAGCTGAGAACGCATCTGGTGCGGCGCTATGGCGAAAAATTCCTGCCCGAGGACATGACGATCCAGGACTGGGGGATTACCTATGATGACCTCGAGCCCCATTACGACAAGTTCGAGTATCTGTGCGGCACGTCCGGCAAAGCCGGAAACATAAAGGGGCGGATACAGGCGGGCGGCAATCCTTTCGAGGGAGCCCGCTCCCGCGAATATCCGACGCCGCCGCAGAAGCAGCCATACGGCCCGACGCTGTTCGCACAGGCCGCTCAGGAGATGGGCTACAAGCCGTTCCCGCAACCTTCCGGGAATCTCTCACAGGCATATACGAACCCGCTCGGCGTCACGATAGGCCCTTGTACCTATTGCGGCTTCTGCGAATGGTTCGGCTGCGGCAACTACTCGAAGGCTAGTCCGCAGACCACGATCCTGCCGGCACTCATCCGCCGCCCTAACTTCGAGGCGCGCACGCAGTGCGAGGTGTCGAAGATCAACCTGGATAAATCAGGAAAACGCGCCACCGGCGTCACATATGTCGACACCAGTGGCAACGAATGGGAGCAGCCGGCCGACCTCGTGCTGCTCTGCGCCTTCCAGTTGTTCAACGTGCACCTGCTGCTGCACTCGGGAATCGGCAAGCCCTACGATCCGCGCGCGGGCGAGGGCGTGATCGGGCGAAATTATTCCTACCAAGTCACATCCAGCGTAGACGCCTTCTTCGACGACAAGATATTCAATCCCTTCATCGCGTCGGGCTCGATCGGAATGTGCATCGACGAGTTCAACGGCGACAATTTCGATCACGGACCGCATGGCTTCGTCGGCGGCGGCTATATGGGCGCGGTGCAGACCAATGGCCGACCGATCCAGACTGCTAGGACACCACAGGCAACGCCGAGATGGGGCGCCGAGTGGAAGAAGGCGGTGGCGAAGAGCTACTTGAGCAGCTATGAGGCCGTCACGCATGGCGGCTGCCATAGTTATCGCGACGTGTATCTCGACCTCGATCCGACCTACACGGACCGCTTCGGAAGCAAGTTGATGCGCCTGACGTTCGATTTCCACGAGAACGAGCTCAAGATGTCGACATACCTGACGGACCGGCTGGCTGAGATCGTGCAGAAGATGGGACCGCGGCAGCTTGAGAAGCACCCGCGTCGCGGTCATTACGACGTCACCGTGTACCAGACAACGCACACCTGCGGCGGTGCCATTATGGGCGTCGAGCCCAAGACCAGCGCGCTCAATCGCTATTTGCAGAGCTGGGACGTGCCCAACCTGTTCGTCATGGGTGCCACGGCCTTCCCGCAGAACCCCGGATATAATCCCACGGATACTGTGGGCGCGCTCGCCTATTGGGCGGCAGACGCGATCGTAAACCACTACCTGAAGAGTCCCGGCCCGCTCGTGCAGATTTGACAGCCAGCACCCCGAGGTATTGGCATGAGAATGCGCAATCTGATGACTCTTGCGCTCGCGGCCTGCGCGATCGGCCTGGCTGCGGCGCGCGCGGCGGAAGACAACCAGGCGTTCGAGAAGATCGAGCGCGGCCGGTACCTCGCCGTGCTCGGCGATTGCGTCGGCTGCCACACTGCGCCGGGTGGTAAGCCTTTTGCCGGCGGCGCTGCGCTGGAGACGCCATTCGGAGCGTTGGTCGGTCCAAATATTACGCCGGATGTTGCGACCGGGATCGGTGCCTGGTCCGAATCGGATCTCTGGCGGGCGATGCATGAGGGCATCGCAAGGACGGGGGCTCGCCTCTACCCAGCGATGCCCTATCCCGCCTACACCAAAGTTACTCGCGAAGACGTATCGGCGATCTGGGCCTATCTGCGCACATTGGAGCCGGTACACAACGAGGTTCAGCCGAATCAGCTTACGTTTCCGTTCAATGTCCGCCGGCCGGCAACATCCACCTGGGATTTGATCAATTTCAAGCCCGGCGTGTTTCAATCCGATCCGGCAAAGTCGGATGTGTGGAACCGTGGGGCCTATCTGGTCGAAGGCCTCGGCCATTGCGGAACCTGTCATACACCGAAGAACATCACGGGCGGCGATCGGGGTGGAGAAGCCCTGCAGGGGGCATTGTTGCAGGATTGGTATGCGCCCGATCTGACCGCGGATCCCCGTATGGGCATCGGTAATTGGTCTACGGAAGACATCGTCCGCTATCTTAAGACCGGTGCCAACTCTTTCGACATTGCGTCCGGGCCGATGGCCGAGGCCGTTGAGAACTCCACCTCTCATATGACAGATGCCGATCTTCTCGCGATCGCCACCTATCTGAAGGATCGTGCTCCTCGAAGTGCGAAAACGGCCATTGCGCTGGCGCACGATGACACACGCATGGTCGCGGGCAAGGCAATCTATGAAAACCGTTGCGCGGCATGCCACACTTCTAGCGGCGCCGGCGTTCCAACCCTATTCCCGCGCCTGGCACAAGCGCCCTTGGTCCAATCCACTGATCCGACATCCTTGATTCGCGTCGTTCTGATCGGCAGTCGCGCTGCCGCCACTTCAGCTGCCCCAACCGCACCCGCCATGCCGTCCTTCGGTTGGAATCTCAGTGACACAGAGATTGCGGACGTCCTGACCTATGTTCGCAATACCTGGGGAAATGCCGCGTCAGCAGTCCAGTCTACGGATGTCACTACGCTGCGTGGCCGTGTGTCTCGATAAGATCGACCACGCTGCGTCCCAACTTTGGCGGAACCGATCGACGGCATTCGCTGTGCCTGTCGCAAATCAAATCCGGACGTACTGCTGATGCAGTCCCCGCGCCACGGCCATGTCTGAGTTTGGCCTGCAGCGCAACCGTTTATGCGGGAAGGTCGCGGCCGTTTGTGCTGCCGGCGTTCCCGGCGTATGCAACACGACCATCGCCAGTCTCAAGCGAGAGGATCGTCCATGCCTGCCAACCCGGTTTTGTGGGAACTCGACGAACGGGGTGTTGCGACGGTCACGTTGAACCGCCCGGAGGTCAACAACGCCTATGATGCCGGCCTCATTCATGGTGTGCTCTCGGCGATGGACGAACTGGGCAGCAAGCCTCAGCTTCGCGTCGTTGTCCTGAAGGGCAATGGCAAGCACTTTCAGGCCGGCGCCGACCTGAAATGGATCAATGCCGTGAGGCCGCAATCGCCTGATGAGAACGAGGCGGTGTCGCGGGCCACGTTCGAAGCCGTGCAGCGGTTGAACAGGCTGCCGATCCCGACCGTGGCGCTGGTTCAGGGCGGCTGCTTCGGCGGCGGCACCGGCGTGATTTCCGCCTGCGACGTGGCGATCGCGGCCGACAATGCGGTGTTCTCGATCACCGAAGTTCGATGGGGGCTGACCGCCGCGATCATCATCCCGCAACTGTGCGACGCCATCGGCGTGCGGCAGGTCCGCCGCTATGCGCTGACCGGTGAGCGGTTTAACGCGCAGGACGCTCGCCGCATTGGTCTCGTGCACGAGGTGGTGCCGCTGGCCGATCTGGAAGCCGCTGGGGCAAAAGTCGTCGAGCAACTGCTGGCCAACGCCCCTGACGCCTTGGCCGAAACCAAGGCGCTGGCGATGGAAAGCTCGTTTGGCGGCATGAGCGTGGACGACGATATCTATGCGCGCCTCGTCCGGATGCACGCGGCCAAGCGCCAGACCAGGGAAGCCTCGGAAGGCCTGGCCTCGTTCGCCGAAAAACGCGCGGCCGACTGGAGGGCCGGCAAGACATAGCGGTGGCGATACCGCGTCGTATTCAAAAAAGCTGGATTGTCGCCCAGTTACGTAGCCCTTTGGGCGATAGCTAAAATCCCCCACCCAAGGCATGATCGCCCGCGCATTATCCGGGAACCCCAATTTGCCGCCCAAAACCATCGAAGAACCCGCGCGCCAGGTGCCGCTCTACGGCGAGTATGAAGTCGTCATCCTCGGGGGCGGACCCGCCGGGATTGCCGCCGCCGTGGCTGCGGCGCGCGCAGGAAGGCGCACGCTGCTGATCGAGCGTTATGGATTCCTCGGCGGCATGGGGACGGCGGCGGGGGTGACGAACTTTTGCGGGCTGCATGCCAATGTCCATGGCGAGATGCATCGGGTGGTGCAGGGCATCGCGTCCGAGCTGCTGGCGCGGATCGACCGTCTCGGCGGGCTCAATGCGCCGCATCTGATCCTCGGAAAAATCCTGGCGCAGGCCTATGACACCGCGGCCTACAAGATCGCGGCCGACGATCTGCTGTTGATCCACAAGGTCGATATTCTCTTCCACGCGCTCGGCGCCGGCGTGGCGATGCACGACGAACGCCGCATCAACGCTGTCATGGTCGAGACCAAGGCCGGGCGGCAGGCGGTAACAGCTGACATCTTCATCGATTGCTCCGGCGACGGCGATCTGGCGGCCTGGGCCGGCGCGCGCTATGAGGTCGGCGATAACAACGGCAGCATGCTGTACCCTTCGATGATGTTTCGTTTGAACGGCATCGATCCGGAAAAGGCCGGCGATGCCTGGCGGACGATTCCGGCGCTGATGGAGCAGGCCGAAGCCGCCGGCAGCCATCATTTCCCGCGCAAGGCCGCGATTATCAGGCCGCAGCGCTCAGCAATAGAATGGCGCGTCAATTTCACCCAGCTTTCGCGCGCGGACGGCACCGCGATCAACGGCCTTGAGCCCGACGATCTCACCCGCGGCGAAATCGATGGCCGCCGCCAGGCGCTCAACGCCTTCAATTTCCTGCGCACGGTGCCGGGGTTCGAGAACTCCTACATCGTCGACCTGCCGCCGCAGCTCGGCATCCGCGAAACCCGGCGCGTGGTCGGCGGCTATATGCTCTCAGGCGACGACGTGCTGGGCTGCGCCGCGTTCGAGGACTCGATCGGCGTCAATGGCTGGCCGATGGAGCAGCATGTCACTGGAGACGTGATCTTCAAGTTTCCGCCGATTCCGGAATCCCGCGGTTTTAATGAATTGCCGTATCGCATGCTGACGCCTGAGGGCATCGACAATCTGCTGATGGCCGGACGCTGCGCCTCGATGACCCATGACGGCCAGTCGGCGGCACGCGTCTCCGGCGCCTGCTTTGCGATGGGGGAAGCCGCGGGAACTGCCGCGGCATTGGCGCTTGATGGCAATGCGATGCCGCGCGACATCGCGGTTGACAAGCTGCAGCAGCAGTTGAAACAGCAGGGGGCTTTCATCGGGCGAGAGCAGAGCGTGCCGGAAGGGCTGTAGAGCTGAATAGAGCGAGCCGTAGGGTGGGCAAAGCGTAGCGTGCCCACCAGCGTTTCAAGCAAAAAGGTGGGCACGGCGCAAGCGCGCCTTTGCCGACCCTACAAAGTAGAAGAATAGAAGACGGAGGAAACTGGATGACAGGATTTACGCGGCTCGTGTTCGCGGGCTTGCTTGCGATCGCGGCGACTGGACTCGCGCGAGCCGATGATGTGCTGAAAGCAAAGGTCGGCGTATTGCGCCTGTCGTCGTCGGCGCCGGTGTTCATCGCGCAGGATAAGGGTTATTTCCGCGACGCCGGACTCGATATCGAATTGAAATTCTTCGATGCCGCGCAGCCAATCGCGGTCGCGACCACGTCGGGCGATGTCGATTTCGGAATCACCGCGCTTACCGCGGGGCTTTATAATCTCGCAGGCAAGGGCACGCTGAAAGTGATCGGCGGCATGAGCCGGGAGAAGGCCGGCTATCCGCTGATCGGCTATTTCGCCAGCAACAATGCCTATGCCGCCGGCCTCAAGACGCCGAAGGATCTTGCGGGAAAACGCATCGCGGTGACGCAGGTCGGCTCCAGCTTTCACTATTCGCTTGGGCTACTCGCCGACAAATACGGTTTTAAGCTTGCAGACGTCAAAGTGCTGCCGCTGCAGTCGCTGTCGAATGCCGCCGCCGCGCTGAAAGGCGAAACTGTCGATGCCGCGCTATTGCCGGTCTCGACCGCGCGGACGCTGATGGACGCCGGCGGGGCCAAGCTATTGGGCTGGGTCGGCGACGAGACGCCGTGGCAGCTGGGCGCGGTGTTCGCCTCGCCCAAGACATTGAATAACAAGCCGCTGGTGACAAAACTTCTTGGCGCGCTGGTCCGCGCCGACCGCGAATATCACGATGTGATTCTGGCTAGCGTTACCGACGGCAAGGCTGACATCAACGACAAGACAAGGCCGCTATTGGAGATCATCGCCAAATACACCAACCTGCCGGTCGAGCAGGTGGTCGGCAACTGCGCCTATATCGATCCCAACGGCAAGCTCGACGTCAAGAATGTCGGCAACCAGATCAGCTGGTTGCAGGAACAGGGTTTTGTGGACAAGGGGTTCACGGTCGATGCGATCATCGCCAAGGACTATGTGAAACCGGATTGATGCGCCAATTGGTAATTACACCGTCATTGCGAGCCAACGGGTCGCGCGAACGCGCGCCCGATGACAGGCTCAGCGAAGCAATCCATTGCCGGAACACAAAGAAAGAGTGGATTGCTTCGTCGCTTCGCTCCTCGCAATGACGCCGAATACGACCTAATGCCGCAATGAATTACGAGCCTCGGGAAACGGGACACCAGATGGACCTGATCGCCGACCATATCAGCCACCGCTTCGGCGCGCTCGAGGTGCTCGACCGCGTGTCGTTCACGGTTGGATCGGGCGAGGTGGTCGCGATCGTCGGCCCCTCCGGCTGCGGCAAGAGCACGCTGTTGTCGATCCTGGGCGGGCTGTTGCAGCCGAGCGCGGGCGCCGCGGAATTGCGCGGCGCGCCGCCGCCGGGCAGCCTCAACCCGCTGACCTTCGTGTTCCAGGATTTTGCGCTGCTGCCGTGGTGCACGGTCGCGGAGAATGTCGAATTCCCGCTGCTGCATACGTGCCTGAGCGTCGGCGAGCGCCGCGCGGCGGTCGACGACGCGCTGCGCCGCACCAGCCTTGCGGATTTCCGCGGCACTTATCCCAAGCAATTGTCGGGCGGCATGCGCCAGCGCGTCGGCATCGCGCGCGCGCTGGCGGTGCGGCCCGCGATTCTCTTGATGGATGAGCCGCTGTCGGCGCTGGATTCGCAAACCCGCGAATTGCTGATGGAGGATTTTATCAGGTTGCTCGCCGATGGCACGTTGGGCGCGGTCTATGTGACGCATAATCTGGAGGAAGCGGTCCGGCTCGCCGACCGCATCGTCGTGCTGTCGCGGCGGCCCGGCCGCGTCCGCGAGGTCGTCGCTATCCCGCTGACGCGCACCGAGCGCGGCGACATCCATGCCCGCGAAAAATTGCTCGCGCTGCAGAGCGAGCTGTGGTCGCTGATCCGCGAAGAGGCTGTAGAAGCCGAGCGCGAGGTCCAGCATGCTTGACCGCGCGGAAATGCCTGACGCTTCGCCGCAACCCGATCTTGAGACCGCCCCGCGGCCAGTAAAATTTCGCGGCGGGGGATTTACGCCGAGGGCCGGCCGCTATTCGGGCTGGATTGCGCTGGCGCTGGCGATCGGGCTTTGGCAACTCGCCGGCAGTGCCGGGTGGGTCAATCCGCTGTTTCTGCCGGCGCCCTCCGCAATCGTGGTCGCAATCTACAAGCTCGCGCTGTCGGGCGCGCTTTGGCACCATCTGTCGGCTTCGATCATGCGGATCGGATCGGGGTGGATTCTCGGGTCCGTCGCCGGCGTCATCGTCGGCTTCGCGATCGGGCTTTCGAGTCTCGCGCGCGGCATCGGCATCACCTTCATCTCGGCGCTGTTTCCGATTCCGAAAATCGCGCTGTTGCCGCTATTGATTCTGTGGCTCGGGATCGGCGAGGAGCCGAAGATCGCCACCATCGCGCTCGGGGTGTTCTTTTCCACCGCGATC
>WNFJ01716324.1_pt1 | contig 19637 bp, 21 predicted proteins | sample 5400461 | NCBI WGS metagenome assembly WNFJ01 (sample SAMN13153349, study PRJNA577476) | soil metagenome | isolation source: 115 cm saprolite on Douglas fir-dominated hillslope | place: USA:California | collected 2013-09-17
GAGCGCGGCGACGAAGTCGTCCCTGCTGCATGCGTTCAAATCGGAGAGCGTTTGCTGAGACATTTCGCCCTCAGGATCCGATATCGAACGCGTCGGCGGCGAGATGAGAAAGATTGGCGTGCCAGTGCTGCGCGATCTGAAGCCGCGTCGGTACCCAGACGCGCTCATGATTCATGATGTAATCGAGAAACCGCATCAACGAAGCCGCGCGCCCCGGCCGCCCGACCACCCGGCAATGCAGGCCTACCGACATCATCTTCGGCGATGTTTTGCCTTCGGCATACAGAACGTCGAAACTGTCCTTGAGATAGCTAAAGAACTGGTCGCCGCCGCCGAACCCCTGCGCATTGACGAAGCGCATGTCGTTGGCATCGAGGCTGTAGGGAATGATCAGATGCGGTCCGGCCGGTCCCTTGATCCAGTACGGCAGATCGTCGGCGTAGGAGTCGCACGAATACAGCAAGCCGCCGGCTTCCATCACCAGCCTCACCGTATTGATCGACGACCGCCCGGTGTACCAGCCGAGCGGACGCTGTCCGGTGACCTCGGTATGGATGCGGATCGCCTCGGCGATCTCGGCGCGCTCCTCGGCCTCCGACATATCCTTGTGCTCGACCCACCTCAGACTGTGGCTGGCGATGTCCCAGCCGGCTTCCTTCATGGCGGCGACAACTTGCGGATTTCGTTTCAACGCGGTCGCGACACCAAAGACCGTCGTCGGCAGCTTGCGCTCGGTGAAAATCCGCCATAACCGCCAGAAGCCTGCGCGCGAACCATATTCGAACATCGACTCGATATTGGCGTGACGCTGCCCGGGCCAAGGCTGCGTGCCCAACACATCCGACAGGAACGCTTCCGATGCGGCGTCGCCATGCAAAATGTTGTTTTCGCCGCCCTCTTCGAAATTGACCACGAACTGCACGGCGATACGCGCGCCGCCGGGCCAGCGCGGATCGGGCGGGCTGCGGCCGTAACCATGGAGGTCTCGAGGGTACCTGGCTTCAGCCATTTACGCGGCCTCGAAGCGGACTCTCTGCGCACCCTTCCACAGCACGGTCTTTCCCAGCTCAGGCAAATTCTCCAGGCCCGAGGTCAGCGTGATGAAGTGGTTGCCGGCGAGCTGCCCCATCTTGCTGGCGAAATGCACACCGCCATAGGCCAGCAAAATCTCGGTTTCGCTGATGCCGCCGGGATAAAGAATGATCTGGCCGGGCGCGGGATAACTGGTGTGGTTCTCGTAGGCGACGCCGAAGTCGAGATCGCCGAGCGGCATCCAGACCCCCTCGCCGCTCCAGCGCACATGGATGGCCTGGCTCTCGAACGGCATCACCTTACGAAACGCCGCGCAGGTCTTGGGCGCCAACTGTTCCTCAAAACGGGCCTGGAACGTGAAGTCGCCGGCGTGGATAATGAGTTGGCTCATTCATGATGCTCGTGATGCTTACGAAGGAAAGATGTTGGCGAAACAGACTGCGGCCGAAGGTACCAGAAGCAAGAACCATTCCTGCAAAAGCGCCAAATTCTAGGTCTTTTGCAGCTCCCGGCAAAGGCCGATCGCGCGTGGCCCGCCGGGTAAAGGCCATTGGCCTTTAGAAAAGCGTGCCTATTCGCCCGGTCTCTTTCTCTCATAAGACCAGCCAAAAATCCCGCTGCGCTGCACCTCCGGCTCCGGAGCCGGCACCTCCCTGGTTTCAGCCTGCGGCGGCGGTGGCGGCGGGGCCGGTAAATTCTCGCACTTCATCGAATAGACCAGTTTGCCGTCTTCCGTCCGGCCGATCGGCGCACAATGGTCGGCTCGCGCGGTCGCACCCTTGGGTAACAATTTCGTTTGCGCCCAGGCAGGCGATGAGATCAGGAGAATTGCAAGTGCCAGCTTCTTCATCGGTTTCTCTCGCCGGACAGGCGCCTTCGGCCTCCATTGAACCGGATCGGCCAAAAGAAGTCCATCAGAGTTAGCCAGCTTCGAGCAGGAAGACTTCGGTTCGCCTGCCGAATATTTAGCCGAGAAATTTCCTTGACCAATAATTTTGCTCGCCGCTTCGTGATGGGCGGGAGCGTAATAATTCGCATCAGCCATCGTTATGTGGGGGACAACGCGCCGAGGCGCGAGACGCCTCTGCCCCGCAACAGCGCGCTTGCACAAGGGAGATTTACGATGCGAAAGACAATCCTGACAATTCTCGGCTCGGCCTTGCTTGCGGCGTCGACCGTCCAGATCGCCGCGGCCGCGGAGCATTATAAGGGCCGAAAGGTATATCGCGAGCCGGCGCCGATGAGCGAACCGTTCCGCAACAGCAATGCTTACTGGCCGGCTCCCTACGCCGGGTCCGATTGGTCCCGCTACCAAAACGGCGCGGAGTCGGCCCCCGCTGGTCGCTGAACGGCAAGCTGAATGCAAAAGCCGGTCGCACGCCGCGACCGGCTTCTTGGATCGCAGCATTTGTCGCGAGTTGATGCCGCCGCAGTTTCACCCGTCGATGATGGCCACCGCCCGGGTCCAGCCGGCGGAGGCGCTTTCGATCTTGACCGGGAAACATGAGACGGTGAAACCAGTCGATGGCAATTGCTCGAGGTTGTGCAGCTTTTCGATGTGGCAGTAGCCGATGTGGCGTCCAGCCTTGTGACCTTCCCAGATCAGGCTGGCATCCCTGGTTTCGGCGTACTTCTTCGCGGTGTAGACGAACGGCGCGTCCCAGCTCCAACCGTCGATCCCGGTCAGCCGCACCCCGCGCTCGAGCAGATACATCGTCGCCTCGTAGCCCATGCCGCAGCCGGAATTGACGTAATCCTGGCGACCGTATTTGGCTCCGGCGCTGGTATTGACCACGACGATCTCCAGCGGCGAAAGCGTGTGACCGATACGCTTGAGCTCGTTTTCGACATCTTTGGCGGTAGCCACATAGCCGTCCGGCAGATGCCGAAAATCCAGTTTCACGCCGGGCTGCAGGCACCATTCCAGCGGCACTTCGTCGATGGTCCATGAGCGCTCGCCGCGATTCATCGTGGGGTGAAAGTGCCAGGGCGCATCGAGATGGGTACCGTTGTGGGTGGAGAGCTGCACTTGCTCGACTGCCCAGCCCTGCCCGTCCGGCAAATCCTCGGCCTTCAATCCTTCGAAGAACTGCAGCATGCGCGGCAGGCCCTGCTGGTGGTCGATGTACTGGATCGTGGGATGCCCTCCCGGCGGATCGGCCGGAACGTCGTTCTGCAACGGCACGGAAATGTCGATCAGTCGTCTGGCCATATGCGTTTCCTCGATGGTTTATATTTATCGACGTTCTTGAGCCTCAGGCGTCCTGGCGCTCGACCTTGTTCTTCAAGACCCCGATTTTTTCGACGTCAAGCTCGATCTCTCACTTCGCAGAGCTGGGCGACGACGCAAGAACCGCAGCCCACTTTTCGATGTCGGCACGGATGAAGTCGGCAAATTCCTTCGGCGTGCCGCCGGCCGGATCGGTACCTTGCCGCTTCAGCGCCGTGCGAACCTCCTCGGTGTTTAACGCATTGTTCGCAGCGACCGATAACCTCTCAATGATCGCGGCCGACGTTGCAGCCGGAGCCAGAAGTCCGATCCAGATTCCGGCGTCATAGCCTGTCATTCCGGCCTCGGCGAGCGTTGGAACGTCCGGCATGATTGATGCGCGCTTGGACTGCGCCACGGCGAATGCCTTCAGCTTGCCCGTCTCGACATGCGGGGCCAGCGTCGCGGCCACATTGAACATCAGGTTGATGCGGCCGGAGAGCAGGTCCGAGAGGGCCTGATTGCTTCCGCCCTGATAGGGAACCGACACGATTTTGGTACCCGCCTTTGCGTTGAACAGCGCGGCCGCCATATAACTCGCCGTCGCATAGCCGGAAGAGCCGAACGTCAGAGTCTCGGGCTTGCTTTTAGCCAGTGCTATCAACTCCTGCAAATTGCTGGCCGGGACCGAAGGGTGCGCCACCAGCACGTTGGGAACGACGCCGAGAAGGGCAATCGGCGCAAGATCCCTTCCGAGATTGAAACTCGACTTCGTCTCGGCCGGATTCAGGGTGTTGGCGATGGTCGCCATGAAAAGCGTGTATCCATCGGCGGGGGCGCGCGCCACGGATTCCGCCGCGGTCATGCTGCTGTTGCCGGGCCGATTTTCGACCACGATCGGCTGACCGAGATTGGCTTCCATTTGTTTGCCGACAAGTCGGGCAAGGATGTCCGCGGCAGAGCCTGGCCCGAAACCGATCAGAATCTTGATCGGTTGCGTGGGATAGGTTTGCGCCATGACGGAGGCCGTGCTTGCGGCCAATGTCATTGTAACGCCCACGCAACACGCGACCATTTTAATATAACGGCTGAACATATTCCCCCCGACCCGCAACCTCTTGCGCTTCATTTGCATTCGCTTTGTTGACGCTCACGGATGTCGGCCCTACAGCTTGGATGATTCCTTGCGTGAGGCCACACCGGCTGCAAGTTTACTCTAACGCGACCGGCGACAGAAGGAAGCTACGATGCAGTCAGATCCCCAACGCCGCGCGCGCGGCGCACAAAAGATCGGTGAGATCCTCGGACAAACACCGGACCAGGTCGAACGATCGCTGGGAGATGTAGCTCCTCAGCTCGCAACCTATGTGTTGGAGACCATCTACGGAGAAATCTACCAAAGCCCGGCGCTGGACTCGCGCACGCGTCAGATCGTCACCGTTGCTGCCCTGGCAACGCTCGGGACCGCGGCGCCGCAGTTGCAAACCCATATCGGCGGAGCGCTGCGGTGCGGCGTCACGCGGGAGGAAATCGTCGAAATTATGATGCAGCTCGTGCCCTATGTCGGCGTTGCCGCAGCGATTAACGGCGTGTTTTGCGAGCTCCGACAAGAAGTAGCTCGATATTTCAGGGATACCCATTTCGTCAGGGGGGAAAGTGGTTTGGCACAAAACGATAGGCAGCGGCCCGACAAAAGTCGTGGTCATTCACGGATGGTTCTGGGATCACCGGGTATTCACGCCGATCTTCGACTGCCTTGATGCCAATCGCTATACGTACGCCTTTATCGATATCCGCGGTTATGGCAACTCGCGCACCGTCTCCGGTGGCTACACCATCGGCGAAGTGGCGGGAGATGCGATCGCGCTCGCCGAAAAGCTTGGATGGCACGAGTTTCATGTTGTCGGCCATTCCATGGGAGGCAAGGCGGCGCAAAAGGTGGCGATGGATGCTGGCGCGCGCGTTCGCTCAGTCGTGGCGGTCACCCCAGTGCCTGCTTCGGCCTTGCCGTTCGATGATGCGGTATTCGGATTTTTTGCAGCGGCATGCGAACAGGACGAGGTGGCATTGACGCTAATGGGCGATTCCATCGGCAACCGTGCTTCCAAAACCTGGCTGAAATTGATGCTGCGGCGGGCGCGCGATACGGCAAGCCCGGAGGCATTCAAAAGCTATATGCGCTCCTTCATCAGGGATGACTTCGCAGCCGATGCCAACAAGGTCAAGGCCCCAATGCTCGTGCTATACGGTGAATTCGTGGCATCAGCGAGGATCTTGTGCGCAGCGTCTATCCTGGGCTCTATCCGCACGCAGAAATCGAAAAGATCAGAAATTCCGGGCACTATCCGATGCAGGAGACGCCGATCCATTTTGCAACCCGCCTTGAGGCCTTTATTTCTGGGGCTGCATAAATGCACGGACCGGCGCGCAGCCCGTTCAACTGCCCAGGCCACTGCAGTCTGATCCTGATTCGCTTGGGCGGCCGAATTCAATCGGCCGCCCGCTTGGTATTCAAACTCTTCAGTTCCAATCACTTCATCGCTTCATAGACTGCGAAAGTGTAAGCGCCTTCCGGCTTCTTGGTAATGACGGGATCCGATCCGCCCGACATCAAGGTAGCAACCGTCCGGTCGTAATCCTTGACGTCCAGCTTGCCGTCGGCCGCGCCGAGCAATTTGGCGATTTCGGTCATCATCCGCTTCTGGTCTTTTTCAGTTTTTGCGCCGGTCGTGTCACCGGCCAGGATGATCTTCACGGCCTCGTCCGGATGACTCTTCGCGTAATCCCAGCCCTTCATCGAGGCCTTGACGAATTTCGCCATCTTGGCCACGAACGCCGGGTCCTTCAGGTTCTTTTCCAGCACCCAGAGACCGTCCTCCAGCGTCGCGACACCCTCGTCTTCATATTTGAAGACCACCAGCTGGCTCGGTTTGTAGCCGCCATCGATGACCTGCCAATACTCGTTGTAGGCCATGGTCGAAACGCAGTCGGCCTGCTTCTGCAGGATCGGATCGACATTGAAGCCCTGCTTGATGATCTTGATGCCGCCGGGCGAGCCATCGGTCTTGTAGCCAAGCTTCGACATCCAGGACAGGAACGGGTACTCGTTGCCGCCGTACCAGATCCCGATGGTCTTGCCCTTGAAGTCGGCGGGCTTCTTGATGCCGGTTTCGGCGCGGCAGGTCAGCTCCAGGCCGGACTTCTTGAATGTCTGCGAGATATTGACCAGCGGCACGCCTTTCTCGCGCGACGCCAATGCCGACGGCATCCAGTCGACCACCACATCGGCGCCGCCGCCGGCGATCACCTGCGGAGGCGCCGTCGAGTCCGGCTTCTTTGTAAAAGCCCTTCTCCTTGGCCACAAAGTAACCGGCGAACTGGGCCTGCGCGACCCATTTCAGCTGGATGGTGACGGTGTCCGCCGCCTGCGCATTCGCCAACGACAAACCCATCGTCATGCCTGCTGCGAGTGCCACTATGTTCTTCATTCGATGCTCCGAAGCTCTGAGAACCCGTCGCCGAGTCAGGTTCGATAGGATGGATGCCAGAAAGTGGTCGCGCGCTCGGCCAGCGCGACAAGTCCGTAAAACGCCATTCCCGCGATCGCGGCGAGAGCGATTTCCGCCCACACCATATCGATCGCCATTCGTCCCGCTTCCGTCGAGATGCGAAAGCCGATACCCTGCGTCGGTGTTCCGAAGAATTCGGCGACGATCGCGCCAATCAGCGCCAGCGTGGCGTTGATCTTCAACGCGTTGAAAATGAACGGCAGCGCCGCTGGCAGATAGAGCTTCGTCAAGGTCTGTCGGTGGTCCGCGCCGTAGGATCGCATCAGGTCGCGCTCCATGTGCCCCGATGCGGATAATCCGGCGAGCGTATTCACCAGCATCGGGAAGAATGTCACCAGCGCCACGACCGCGGCCTTCGATGGCCAGTCGAATCCGAACCACATCACCATGATCGGCGCCACCCCGACCAGCGGCAAGGCCGAGAAAAAATTACCCAGCGGCAGCAGGCCGCGGCCGAGAAAAGCAAAGCGCTGCGCGACAATCGCGACCACGAGCCCCGCACCGCAGCCGATGACGTATCCGATCAGCACGCCGCGAATGAAGGTCTGAACGAAATCTTGTCCGAGGGTTGGCAATGATGCGGCAAATCTCGCCGCCGCCGCACTCGGTGCCGGCATGATCACCGGGGATACGCCGAAGCCGCGCACCCCTACTTCCCAGAGATAGAACACCACCGCTCCGAACAGCAGCGGGACCGCGAGGTTGAGTGCGCGGCGCGATGCGCCGTCACGCGGACGCTGAGAGGCAAGTTGCATTACGCAAAGCGCGGCGCCGAGCCAGACCGCAAGCACTATTGCCCAGAAGCCCGCCGCGGCTGATCCCGCGACGGTCGGATCGTGCAGCAACGAAAGCGTCGTCGCAGCTCCGCACAGGACGCCGGCGAGGCCCAAAGCCACCGCGCGTGATCCGCCGGTCCAGCTGGCGGCTGCAAATAGCAGCGCAGCAGCAAGCGTCAACGCCAACAGTATCGGCCGCGCCGCCAAGGGAGCGACGGCTTCGCTTGAAAGCGGCAGGACCGGGGCCGACAGCATGCCTGCCGCGGCAAGGATGAATCCCAATTTGAGCCTTTGCGGATTCAAGGCCGTGTCCCCATTTGCCGCGCGACGCCACGCTCCGCGAGGCCCACCAGTCCGATCAGGCCCGAGGCAAGGATCGCCGACGCCAGCAGCGCCGCCCAGATCTGAATGGTCTGGCCATAGTAGGAGCCCGCAAGCAGCCTTGCGCCTATGCCTGCCTCTCCTCCGGTCGGCAATTCGGCAACGATGGCGCCGATCAGGGAAATCGAAACCGCGACCTTGAGGCTGGCGAAGAGATAGGGAACGGCCGACGGCCAGCGCAGCTTCGACAGCATCTGCCGCGGGGTCGCTGACCATGTTCGCATCAGGTCGAGCTGCATCGGATCGGGCGCGGTAAAACCCTTCACCATTCCGATCGTGATCGGGAAGAAACACAGATAGGCCGATATGATCGACTTCGGCAGCAGGCCTTGCAATCCCATCGCACCAAGCACCACGATGAAGATCGGCGCCAGCGCCAGGATCGGCACCATCTGCGAGCAGATGATCCAGGGCAGCAGGCTTTTCTCCAGCACGCGGCTGTGCACGACGATTAAGAGCGCCAGGCCGATGCCAAGCAGCGCGCCGAGTGCGAAGCCAAGCAGCGTCGCCGACAACGTCACGGCCGAATGATAGACCAGACTGCGCGGCGCGGTCGGCGCGTAGCCTAAAACCGAATCAGCGAAGGCTGCCATGACTTGGTGCGGCGCCGGCAGCAGCGGTCGCTCGGCACTCATGGTGCCCACGAGAAGGTCAGAGACGGCGTAGGGCGTCTCCTCTCGCTCGAATCCGTCGCGCACCAGCGAAAGGTTCATTAGCACCGCCGCGATATACCAGATCGCAATCAGCGCCAGAACGATCGCTACGATCGGCGCGTAGCGCGCCACCAACGGATGGCGCCGCAGCGCGCCGATACCTGACACCGGGAGAGCGAACGCGCTACTCGTCATAGGAATGCCCCGCCCGAAGCCCGACGCGCACGCGCTGCGCGATCTTGAGGAATTCCCGCGTCTCGCGGATTTCCAGAGTGCGATGGCGCGGAAAATTACAATCGATGACATCGATGATCCGCCCCGGCCGCGGCGACATCACCACGATCTTGGTCGAGAGATATACCGCTTCGGGAATCGAATGGGTCACGAACAGCACTGTCTTTCCGGTTTTGTCCCAGAGTTGCAGCAACTGTTCATTGAGGTGGTCGCGGACAATCTCGTCGAGCGCGCCGAACGGCTCGTCCATGAGTAACAGCGCGGGATCGAACGACAACGCGCGGGCAATCGACACCCGTTGCTGCATGCCGCCGGACAATTGCCAAGGAAATTTGCGCTCGAAGCCGGTGAGATTGACCAGCGCCAGATAGCGCGCCGCGCGCTGCCGCTGCTCGCTATCGGAAAAACCCATGACCTCCAGCGGCAGCTTCAGGTTCTTCTCGATGGTGCGCCACGGGAACAACGCGGGCGCCTGAAACACATAGCCATATCGGCGCTCGAGACGCGCCTGCTCCGCGCTCACGCCGTTCACGAGGAGGCTACCGGCCGTCGGCTGCTGGAGATCGGCGATCAGGCGCAGCATCGTGGTCTTGCCGCAGCCGGAGGGACCGATGAAGGAAACGAATTCGCCGTCGGCGATCTCAAGGCTGACGTTCGACAGTGCATCCACCTTGCCGTCTGATGTCTCGAACGTCAGTGAAACATTGCGAATGTCGACCGCCAGGCGCTGCGGCGAAACAACTGATTTAGCCGTGAGATCGGCGGCGTTGCCCATGCGTACCGTTTCGATCGAAGCGACGAACGGTTCTCGTCCGTCCGGTCGCAGCGTAGCGCCGGGATTACCTGGCTTCAATAACTTCGGCATTTGCAACGCCATAACCAAATAGTGGCAAACACCGCTGCAAATGGCGCGCTCAATGTTTACGCATGCCGAGATATTAATGGGCAAGAATCACCATCGGGGCCAAACATCCCGCTATCGGATTTTCAGATAACCCGATGAGGGCTGGATTTTTTGACTTGCGCAGGGGGCCGTCTCATACTTTGAGGGCGGCGTCTCGCCATTGCGCGGGACCGCGTTTCTGTTTGCTCCTCTGTCTCCTTGCACGCGAGCGCCATGAAGCCTGCTCCTTTCAAATATATCGCCGCCACCTCGCTGGAGCACGCGCTCTCGCTCAAGGCCGAATACGGCGATGACGCGAAGTTTCTGGCCGGCGGACAAAGCCTGTTGCCTGCGATGAATTTTCGCCTGGCTCAGCCCGCGATGTTGGTCGACATCAACGAGATTGATGATCTCGCCGGCATTCGTCCGTCGGGTGGGTCAACCCGGGTTGGACCGCTTACGCGCTATCGGACGCTGCAGCGCGACGCGACTTTCGCTCGCCTGTTTCCTTTGATTGCCGAAGCGCTGCCGCACATCGCACATCCGCAAATCCGAAACCGCGGCACCATCGGTGGAAATCTTTCGCACGCCGATCCCGCATCGGAACTTCCCGCGATCGCGGTGGCGCTCGGGGCACGGCTTCACATTCAGGCAGCAACCCACGATCGATGGATCAGCGCATCGGATTTTTTTGTGAGCGCACTTACCACCGACCTTCACCCCGATGAAATGCTGGTGGAAGTCGAGTTGCCACTGACAAACCCACGCAGCGGATCCTGTTTCATGGAGATCGCGCGCCGGCGCGGCGATTTTGCCATCGCCGGCGTCGCCGCGATGGTTACTCTCGGCAGTGAGGACCAATGCACTAATGTTCGGCTGGTTTTTTGTGGAGTGGGTGAAACCCCTGTCGATGCAAGCTCGGCGGCCGATTGTCTCATCGGACGTGCGCTGACAGAAAAAGCTATCCGCGATGTCGCGGCGTCCGTGCAGAGGATGATCGACCCCGCCGGCAGCGTACATGCGACCGCTGACTATCAGCGCCATGTCGCGGGGGTCCTCACCGAGCGCGCCCTGCAGACCGCCCACCAGCGAGCGCGCGATGGACGCTGACCACCATGAAATCACGGTGCTGGTGAACGGCACCAAATATCAGCGCCGCGTCGAATCGCGCCTGCTGCTCAGCGACTTCCTGCGTCATGATCTGGCGCTCGCCGGCACCCATGTCGGCTGTGAGCATGGCGTTTGCGGCGCCTGTACCATCCTACTCGATGGCCAGCCGGTTCGCTCATGCCTGATGCTTGCGGTGCAGGCCAAAAATCATGAAATCTCGACCATCGAAGGCCTTGCAAATAAGGACGGCGAATATCATCCGCTGCAGCAGGCGATGCACGATCATCACGGCCTGCAATGCGGTTACTGCACGCCTGGTATCCTCATGACCATGACCGCATTTCTGGCCGAAAATCCTTCGCCCGGCGAAGACGATATACGCGAGGCGCTGTCGGGAAATCTGTGCCGCTGCACCGGATACCAGAACATCGTCGATGCCGTGATGACAGCTGCCGAACGGATGCGGGGCTGAGGGATGTCCACGCGCACATTCGGCGAACCGATCAAACGCAACGAGGATCGCAGGCTTCTCACCGGCCAGGCATTGTTCATCGATGACATCGAACTGCCTGGCATGCTGCACGCTGCGTTCCTGCGCAGCCAGGTTGCGCATGCGCGAATCCGCAGGATTGATATTTCCAAGGCGTTGCAGCGGCCCGGCGTCGTCGCCGCCTACGTCGCCGCCGACCTCGGCCATTACTGGCAGCCCGGCCCGATCCTGGTGCCGCCCCCACCGATCGAAGGCATTGTCTTCCACGAACGAACCCAGCTTCCTCTGGCAAAGGACAAGGTCCGCCATGTCGGCGAGCCGCTCGCGATCGTGATCGCCAAGAGCCGCTATATCGCCGAGGACGCGCTCGACGACATCGATGTCGAACTCGAGCAACTTCCGGCGGTGGTCGATATGGAAAAAGGGCTCCGCGCCGGATCGGCGCTGGTGCACGAGGACGTCGGCTCCAACGTTTCAGCGCATGTTCGGCAAACCAAGGGCAATTATGCCGCGGCCGCGGCCAAGGCCGACCGCATCATCAAACGCCGTTTCTGGTATGAACACGGCATTTCGTCGCCGATCGAAACCCGCGGCGTGGTGGCGCGATGGGATGCGCGCGCCAACCAGATGACGATCTGGGACACGACGCAAGCGCCCGTGTTCGTCCGCAACGGCCTTGCCGGCATGCTCGGGCTCAACGAGCGACAGGTCCGCGTGATCGCGCCCTTCGTCGGCGGCGGCTTTGGGCCCAAGATCATGATGTTTTATCCCGAGGAGGTGCTGCTGCCCTGGGTGTCGATGAAGTTGAACCGGCCGATCAAGTGGATCGAGGACAGGCTGGAGCATTTTTTTGCCACCACACACGAGCGCGGACAGATTCACGATGCCGAGATTGCGCTCACTGGCGATGGCCGGATTCTCGGCATCAAGGACGTTTTCCTGCATGACGGCGGCGCCTACGATCCATATGGGCTGACGGTGCCGATCAACAGCCAGTGCACCCTGCTCGGCCCCTATGTGGTGCCGAACTACGACAGCACTTTCACGCAGGTTTTTACCAACCTGCCGATCGTCACGCCGTATCGCGGCGCCGGACGGCAGCACGGCGTGTTTGTCATGGAGCGCCTGCTCGACTTCGCGGCACGTGAATTGAACATCGATCCGGTCGAGATTCGGCGGCGGAATCTGATTCCACCGGATGCGTTCCCTTACAACAATGAAATCATCTATCAGGATTTTGAGGTCCTCGAGTACGATAGTGGCAATTACGAGCCGGTGCTCGACATGGCGCTGGCGGCGATCGGCTACGATGCGTTCAGGGATATGCAGGCGGCGGCGCGCCTGCAAGGCCGTCACCTCGGCATCGGCGTCGCCTGCTATGTCGAAGGCACCGGGATCGGCCCTTACGAAGGCGCCAAGGTTCAGGTGCAATCCAACGGCAAGGTCAGTGTCGCGACCGGAATCGGCACTCAGGGGCAAGGACATTTTACGGTCTTCGCCCAGATTGCCGCCGATCAGCTTGGCGTCGCCGTTACCGATGTCGACGTCATCACCGGCGACACCGATCAGTTCTACTGGGGCGCCGGCACTTTTGCCAGCCGCGGCGCCGTAGTCGCAGGCAATGCCGTCAATGAAGCCTCAAAAATGGTGCGGCAGAAGGCGCTGAAGCTCGCGAGCGATCTGTTCGAATGCTCCGAAGAAGACCTCGTGATCGAGGACGGCAAGGTGTCGATCGTCGGAATCCCCGAAAAATTCGTCAAGCTCGGCGATCTCGCCAACCAGGCCAACCCGATGCGCGGGGCGGTCGAGCCGGGCACCGAGCCCGGTCTCGAATCAACGCAGTATTTCGGCCCCAAAATGGGGGCGACGGCAAACGGCGTCCACGCCATGATCGTCGAAATGGACCCACGAACGTTCGAACTGAAGATTCTGAAATACGTGGTGGTGCATGACTGCGGCACCGTAATCAACCCGATGATTTTGGGCGGCCAAATTCACGGCGGCGTCGCGCAAGGCATCGGCAACGCGTTCTACGAGAAGCTGGCATTCGACGATCAGGGTCAACTCCTGAACGCCTCGCTGGCCGACTATCTGCTGCCGACGGCGCTCGAAATTCCCCGGATGGAACTTGCGCACACGGTGACAAAATCGCCGCTCAATCCGATGGGCATCAAGGGAGCCGGTGAAGCCGGCGCGATTCCGGGCGGGCCGCTGTTCGCGCAGGCGATCGAGGACGCGCTCGACCTGAAGGGCCGCGGCGTCGAGTTGCTGGAAATTCCGCTCAGCCCGAGCCGGTTATTTGAGCTCACCCGGAGCGCGCGCTAGCGCATTGTTGGCGTATAACATGATCCTGGTCACGGGTGCTGGCGGAAAGACGGGGAAGGCTGTCATCAAGGCGCTGGTCGCGCGCGGCGTGCCGGTGCGTGCGTTCGTCCGAAGTCCTGCGCATGAAGCCGCGCTCATGGCGATGGGTGCCCGCGAAGCGGTCGCGGGTGCCATGGACGATGCGCGGGCGCTTTCCCGGGCGGTGAAGGGAACGGATGCGATCTATCACATCTGTCCGAACGTCAATCCGCACGAAGTCGCTTTCGCGAGGGCTCTTATAGCGGCTGCGAATGACTTGGGCGTATCGCGGCTGGTCTATCATTCGGTGCTGCATCCACAGATCGAGGCGATGCCGCATCACTGGAACAAGCTGCGGGTCGAGGAGATGCTGTTCAGCGTCGGGTTGGACATCACCATTCTGCAACCGGCTGCCTACATGCAGAACAGCCTTGCCGAATGGGAGTCGATGAAACGCGACAGCATTTATCGCGTACCCTATCCAATCGAAACCCGGCTTAGTCTGGTCGATCTCGATGATGTCGCCGAAGCCGCGGCGCTGGTCCTGACAAACGAGGGGCATTCGGGCGCGACCTATGAACTGGTCGGCACGCCGCCGCTCAGTCAGATCGAGATCGCCGAGACGTTCGGCCACGCGTTGAACAAAACCATTCGCGCCGAAGCCGAAGGCATCGAAAGTTGGGACCGTCGCGCCCGCAGCGCCGGGATGGACGATTATCAACAGGAGACATTGACAAAAATGTTTCGCGCCTATGCGCGCGATGGCCTCAAGGGCAATCCCAATGTCTTGAGCTGGCTGCTCGGGCGTCCGCCGACCTCGCTCGCCGCCTTCGCCGCGCGCACCGCCGCGGCTCAGGCGTGAGGCGGCCAGCCCATCGGGTGGGTCTCTTGAACGATCTTCATCACAGACAGAATCAGCGGTTCCTCGAAACGCGGACCGACGACCTGGATTCCAACTGGCAATCCGTCGCCGGTCTTGCCGGCCGGCACGCTTCCGCCGGGCAGGCTCATCAGCGTAATCAGGAACGAGCCGGCGATCCAGTCGGTGTAATTGTCGAGCTTTTTACCGTTGATCAGCGTCGGGAAGTTCATCTCGACCGGAAATTGCTTTACCGGCGATTGCGGTGTGACCAACAGATCATATTGTTCGAAGAATTTTGCGAAACGCTGGAACAGCTGCGCGCGCTTCTGCTCGGATGCTGCAAAATCCGTTGGCGTCACCTTGAGGCCGGCCTTGACGTTGCCTTTAAGGTTGACCCCGAATTCTTCGAGCCGGTCGAGATTGGCCAATTGCTGCCCCACCATCCATAGCCCGCGCCAGGCCTGATAGGGCGCCTTGCCGTCGGAAATATCGAACGCAATCTCCTCCACCGTCGCGCCGGCGTCGCGCAGCGACAGCGCGGCGGCCCGGCAGATATCATCGATTTCCGGCTCGACGCCAATGCCGGCGATGTCCGACACATAAGCGATGCGCAGGCCCCTCGCGTCCTTGGCATTGGCGACGATGGCGCGGGCACTGGCCCAAGGCGGCGCGACCGAAATCGGCGAGGCGCGGCTAAAGCCTGTGATTGCATCAAGCATCAGCGCAGCATCTTCGGCGCTGCGCGCCAGCGTACCGTGAACCTGACCGGGGTCCCAGGCGAGCGGCATCGGCCAGTTCGGCGTCAGCCCCGGTGTCGGTCGGATACCGACAATGCCGCAGAACGAGGCCGGCATCCGGATCGAGCAGCCGAAATCCGTGCCCTGCGCCAGCGGCACCATCCCGGTCGCCACCGCGACCGCCGATCCGCCGGAAGAACCGGCCGGGCTCAACGCCGGATTCCAGGGGTTGCGCGTGAGACCGAACACATCATTGAAGGTGTTGGCGCCGGCCGCAAATTCGGGCGTGTTGGTCTTGCCCAGCACGATGACGCCGGCCGCCTTCAGGCGCCGTACCACTTCGGCGTCCTCGGTCGGCACGTTATCCCTGAACAGCGGCGAACCGTAGGTGGTGCGGATGCCTGCGGTCGGCGTAATGTCCTTGATCACGACCGGCAGACCATGCAGCGCGCCGAGCTTGTCGCCGCGCATGACAGCCGCTTCGGCGTCCTTTGCCGATCCGCGCGCGGCATCGGCCACCAGTGTGACAATGGCATTGAGCTTCGGATTGACCCGCGCGATGGTGGCAAGATGCGCATCGAGCACCTCGACCGGGCTAACCGCTTTGGTGGCGATCAGCGACGCCAGTTCGACGGCTGTCTTGCGGCTCAGAGCCTCGGTCATATCGGATTTCCGTTACTTGCCCGACCAGTGCACGAAGGTACGCTCGATGGTCAGGAACAGGAGATTGAGGCCATAGCCGAGCGCGCCGGCGGCAAAGATCGCGGCATACATGTTGGGCATGTCAAACAATTGCTGCGCCTCGAACACGCGCTGGCCGAGCCCGTCGGTCGAGCCGATGAACATCTCGGCCACAACGACGATGACCAGCGCCAGCGACACGCCGTTGCGCAGCCCCACGAACGTCTGCGGAAGGGACTCCAGCAGCATCACGTCCCAGAGCACCCGGATACGGGATGCGCCCATCACCCGCGCGGCGAGAATTCGCGTCTTGCGCGCGTTCATCACGCCGTAGGCGACGTTGAACAGGATCACCAGCGCAGCGCCAAACGCCGCCACCGATATCTTGGTGCGGTCGCCAACGCCGAACAGCACCAGGAACAACGGAAACATCGCCGACGCCGGCGTCGAGCGGAAGAAATCGATCAGGAATTCGACAGAGCGGTACACCTTTTCCGAGGACCCCAGGAGGATGCCGAGCGGGATCGCGATCACCGCCGCGATCGCGGTGGAATAGATCGTGCGCTCGACAGTTTTAAGGAAATCAACGCCAAGCTTGCCGCTGGTCATGCCGATCCACATCGCGCGGAACGTCGAAAGCGGCGATGGCAACAGCACCGGATCGACCACCCGCGCCCAGACCGTCAGCGACCAGACCGCCAGCAGCACCGCGACGCCGACGAAAGGTAGTAACGGCTGCAGGCGTTTCATCGCGCGCTCATCCCCTGCGAACTTCGCGCTGGAACACGTCGAGACAATGCGCCTTGATACTGATGAAGTCTGCTTCCGACATCGTGCCAAGCGTGCGCGGCCGCGGCGCGTCGTAATGCACGAATTCGACAGCGCGCGCGGGATGGCGCGACAGTAGCAGGATGCGGTCCGACAGATACACCGCCTCTTCCAGATCGTGCGACACCAATACCGTGGTCGTAGCCGTCTCCATGAAAATACGCTGCAGCTGCTCACGCATGAACAGCGTCATTTCATAATCCAGCGCCGAAAACGGCTCGTCGAGGAACAGGATTTCCGGTTCCACGATCAGCGCCCGCATGATCGAGACCAGCTGCTGCTGTCCCCCGGAGAGCTGATACGGATAAAGCCTGAGATCGATCTTGACGCCAAGATTGGCGACGAGCCGGTCGACCCGCGTCGCGCTCTCCGGTTTTGTGACCCTCATCAGCTTCAGCGGGTAGGCGATATTGTCGAAGGCGCGCAGCCAGGGAAACAGGGCTTCACGATAGTTCTGGAACACGTAGCCGAACCTGATCTTGCTGATCGGCTGCCCATCGAACAGGATTTCGCCGGCATCGACCGGAAACAGCCCCGCGATCATATTGATCAGCGTGCTCTTGCCGCAGCCGTTCGGGCCGAACACCGAGATCAATTTGCCGCGGGGAATATCGAAGTCGAAATTGTCATAGATCGTGGCCTCGGAAAATCTCTTGCTCAGCCCGCGAATCGTAACGTGAGGCGCTGTGCGCTGCGCCGAATCGTGAACCTTGCCCGCCACTTCGATCCTGCCAGCTAGCTGTACTCCGGCCACGGGTGCGCGCTTTCAGAATTTCTGCAGGACTTTGGCGACGTCGAGCTTTTCGGGGACGACCCCGATCGAATTGCCGAAGTCGGCAAGTTTTTGCAAATCACCGACCTGCTTGGCGCTCATATCCCCGGCCATGACGTATCCCAGCATCGAAACCATATCGACGACGTTGTCGGGCGTGAACGTGTTCTTGCCGAGATATTTGCGCGCTTCGTCCGGGTCCTTGTTGATGAAATCGATCGCCTTACCCCACGCCGCGGCGAACCGTTTTGCCACTTCAGGCCGCTTCGCGATGAAATCGCTGGTCATCGCACAGCCGGCCGCATAGGCGTCGGCGGCCTCGTCGCCGAGGATATATTTCGAAATCACGCCGGCCTCGAGCGAGCGCGCGACGCCGGCCTTGATCATCATCGACGCGTTGGGCTCAAGCGTATAGCCGCCGTCGAACGTACCGGCGGTCATCGCGTTGACGTGCTGGCCCATGTCGAGCTGGTCGATGGTGTAGTCGCCGTCCTTCAGTCCGTTCTTGGCCAAAATGGCCTTGGCGGTGTTGAGATTTGCAGGCCCCGGCGCCGACATCAGTTTGGCGCCTTTGAGGTCGGCGATGGTTTCCGCCTTGAAGCCATTGCGGACCACGAATTGTTCCATCTTCCAGACCTTGGTCTGGCTGTTGAGGCTGATGTACATCGCCACGCCGGGCTTCTTTACGTTGGCGTTGAGGCCTTCAAGCATAACGAGCACGGCTGAAACCTCGATCTGGTTGGTCATCATGGCCGCGACGTTCGGCGGACCGCCCATCAGTTTTGTCATTTCCGGTTCGATGTTTTGCTCTTTGAAGAACCCGCGTTCCAGCGCGACAAAATAAGGCAGGGAGGAACTGACCGGAAACACTCCGACCGAGACCTTGTCCTGCGCCAAGGCCGGTCCGATTGAGAGCGCCAGGCAAGCGGCTACGGCGAAGATCGTTCGAGTGAGCAAATTCATAGGCTGCCTCCTGCAATCCGGTCGCGCGGAACCGCCTTCAAGGGGATCGCGACGCTTCAACCAAAGTCAGTCGCTTACGAGCAAGGATCGTGCCTAGATCATGATCCGATTAGATCAAATCGGATCATGATCTCATCTCTTCGTTTGAGCATGATCCTTTCGGAAACCCGGTTCCCACTTTGCGCTAACGCGGCCCTCCGGGTCCGGATCATGCTCTGGTTTACTCGTCCAGCTCGACAATCGCGATCACCGGGCCGCCGCCATGCGGGCCCTGGTGCATGGCATCCACCGACACGAACACCGCGGGATCGCCGATCGCCAGCGCCGCCACGCCGCCGACCGCCGCCTTGGAATGGCGGTGATGGTGGACGTCCGAATCGTCGAGCATGATCTGCCGCCGTCCGCGCAGCACGCCCCGGCGGTCGGCCTCGCATTTCATGAAGCAGTTGACGACGCGACCCTTGAGGTCTTCCGATCGCGGCCGTTCCGGCAGTTCGATGCCGGCGTCGCGAATTGAATCGTAGATGCCGTCGATATCGAGCGCGTCACGCATCACGGCATGACCGATGCGGTAGCGGCCGCCGGCGCCGGCCTTGTTACCAAGCAGCACGATCTGCGCCTGTGTCAATTCCACGCCTGAAGAACAGGAGGCCACCGACGAATACAGGTCGAGATCCCTGCAGATCTGTTCGGCTTTTGGCATTGGCACCTCGCCCAGCGCCACGCCAATGCCGAGTGCGGTGGTGCCGTTGGAAACGCCCATGGAGTCGTGGACCTCGCAGGCCAGCGTCTGGTGGCGAGATTCCGCATCGCGGACCGACTCGATGGTCAGCAGCGGCGTCTTGGTCTGGACGTAATGCACATCCTTCGGATCGGATATCCCGGCATCCTTCATCGCTGCTTTGACGGCCTCGGCGACCTTCTGAACCATTGCCGGACGCCCGATGTCCTCTGGCAATAATTCCGCGCTCAGCGCCGTGCCGATCACGAGGCGCGACTTGTCGGCCGGACCGGTCTTGTTGTTGCGGGCAAAAATCGTGGCATGGGGCGTGATGACGCCATCGCAGCCACCGGACCAGACCATCGGCACATTGTGAATCTCAGCCTCGGAGCG
>WNFJ01400886.1_pt1 | contig 19630 bp, 16 predicted proteins | sample 5400461 | NCBI WGS metagenome assembly WNFJ01 (sample SAMN13153349, study PRJNA577476) | soil metagenome | isolation source: 115 cm saprolite on Douglas fir-dominated hillslope | place: USA:California | collected 2013-09-17
GCGAGTGCGCTTTCCACCTCGCTCAAGGCCGTAGAGGGCCTGTTGCTTCGCGCGCGGCGATTCTTAAAGCAACGGTTGCAGTCACAAGATGTCTAGGGGGTCAGGCCGATGACACTCTCCGAATTCCAACGCCTGCTGAACACCTGGGGTAGCGATCTCCAGCGATGGCCAGCGGGGGAACGAGAACGGGCGGCGGCCCTGCTGCGTGGTTCCGCGGCCGCTCGTGAGTTGAGTGCGGAGGAGCAACAGTTGGATCATGCTTTGGATGCCCAGCCGCTGCCGATCGAACCGGAGGCGAGCGCTCGTGCCCTGCGGCGGGTAATTCGAAGTGAGCTCGTTCGCTTGCCGGAGCAGGTGGGCTTTTGGGGCGCTAGCTTCAGCTTTGGTTGGGTCCGAGCGGGCGCATTCGCTGTGGTGGCGGTGCTCGCGATCGCTCTGGGATGGGTAATTTCCGAGCCGGGCGACGCGCAAGGCTCGGCAGATGACGTTGCGTCGTTGTTGATGCGTGACACCCCCGGGATCGGTCCATGAATTCCCGATTCTGGACCCTACAAAAAGGGCTTACTCTATCGGTCGCCCTCAATGTCTTCCTCGTTTTCCTGGTTGGATCGCACGTATGGCGCCACCGGCAGTATGAACGTAAAGACAAACTCGAGCGCTTTTTCGCGCGCGTAAATTCCGAGCTCCCGAAGGAGGACGCGCGCAAGTTCGAGGCGGCGTTCGGCCCCCACCTGCAGGACTTGACCGGCGCGGAGCTTGAGCTCAAGCGCGCTCGACAGCGGGTATTCGAAACACTCAGCGTCGAGCCATTTGACCCTGAGTCGTTTCGTCGAGCGGTCGACGAGGCACGAAACCGCCGGGCGGCTTTCGAGAATCAACTTCTAAAATCGTTCATTGAGGCAGCTCAGCGGATTTCCCCGGAAGGTCGTCGGCGGCTATCTACGCTAAGAGTCACTCCTGGATAGGAAAGGGAGGGCTCATTGAAGAGCGCGATCACAATCAGTTTGGCGTTGCTGACCAGCCTCGCGGAGGCGCAAACCACCCAACCCGAACGGAGAATTTTGTCCTTGAGCGATGCAGTTCGAACGGCGCTTGCCCAGCAACCGGCGCTTCGGCAATCTCAGGCTGGAACCGATGCTGCCTACGCGCGGGCCGATGAGGCCCGAGCGCCGTTGCTTCCGCAGGTCAACGCCAGCGCGATCTATTCGCGGCAAACCGGCAACTTCGTACAACGACCGGGACAACTTCCGACCAGTTTCCAGTCCGCCGCGGCCACCAGCTTTCGTAGCTTCGATTTCTTTCTGTTTGGAGCCGCGGCCACGCAGCTGATCTGGGACTTTGGCTGGACGCTCGACCGCTGGCGGGCGGCGCAGGCGAATGCTGCGGCACAGCTCGCGACGGAAGAAGCATTCCGGCTGTTCACGATTCTCAACGTTCAAGTTTCCTATCTCAACGCTGGCGCGCGTCGAGACCTCGTGCAGGTGGCACGCGAGACGCTCGCCAATCAGGAACTGCATCTGAAGCAGATCACTGGATTCGTGCAGGTGGGCACCCGCCCGGAGATCGATCTTGCCCAGGCTCGCACCGACGAGGCCAATGCGCGCGTCCAGCTGATCACCGCCCAAAACAACTATGCCATTTCAAAAGCACAGCTCAACCAAGCGATGGGCGTTGAAGGACCTACAGACTACGACGTGGGAAATGACACCATTCCCCCGTTCGCCCAGGAGGATCAGCTACTCGCTCCGCTGTTGGACCTCGCGCTTCACACCCGTCCGGAATTTGTCAGCGCAGACCAGCAAGTGCGTGCTCAAGAACTGACCATCGCTTCCGTCCGCGGCGCCTACTTCCCGAGCCTCGGGGCGGGCTTTACCTTCTCCGACATTGGTCCGAGGCTGGACAGCCTGACCTGGAACTGGACGGCGCAGGCGACGCTGCAGTGGAACCTGTTCCAAGGTTTTTTGACCAACTCGCAGATGCACGAGGCGCGCGCCAATTTGATTGTCTTTCAGACGCAGCGCGACATTCTCCGACAGCAGGTGCGCCTGGAGGTGGAGACAGATCGCCTCGTGGTTCTAGCGGCGAAAGAGGCGTTGGGTGCTGCTGAGGAAGCGCTCACCAACGCCCGAATCCGCCTTCGGCTCGCGGAGCGCCGTTACCAGACCGGGGTTGGGAGCGTGATCGAGCTGAGCGATGCGCAGGTGGCGGCCACCGCCGCCGCAGCTCAAGAGGTGGGGGCCCGATTCAATCTGGCGATCGCTCGCGCCCAGTTGCTGAAAGCAATCGGAAACTCCAGCTAGGGGCCGTCAGCTGCGAAGGGCGACCACGGTTACGCCATCGCCTCCTTCGTGGCTGTCCCCCGGCCGGTAGAGCCGAACGTAGCGCGAATCGGCCAGCAGCTCTCGCACCGCTCGTTTCAGAACGCCGGTCCCGTGTCCATGGATGATTAGCGCCTGGCCCTGCCCCGACCGAAACGCGCTGTCGAGAAACTTCTCCACCTCCCGGATCGCGTCCTCGAGCCGCAGGCCGCGAATGTCGCAGGTCGCCTGGCTCGCTTCGGCCAGTGCTGGCGCAAGTTGTTCCGCCTTCTGGACGGCCCGCTCGGCGCGTCCGCTCGACTCGAACTCGGGCTTGGGGCGCCCACGCCTTGCCGCGGTGAGCTGGGAGACCGGGACGCGCATCTTCAACGCTCCTGCGGAGATCAGTGCCTGATCTTCAGCCAACTCCAGGATTTCCACGTCCGCATCGAGCCCGTGGTAATGCACCCAGCCGTGTTGCCTTAGGTCCGGCATGCCCGATCGCGTTTCGGGGGGTGAGAGCGACCGTTTGATCTCGTCAATCCGCTCGGCCTCTTCTCGAACCCGCTGCTCAATTTGCCGCTGAGCCTGCCGGATCGCCTGTGGCGATGACTCCGCGCGAATGTTGGCCAACAGGGTGCTTAGATCCTCAGCGGCCCGGTGAAGATCTCGCTCGAGCTGTTCTCGATGTGACAGCTCCTGCTCCGCGGCGCGGCGCGCGTTCGCTAGCCGTTCCGCTTCGAGCTCGATCCGCGCTTGTTCCGTCGCAGCGGCAGCGCGCTGGGTATTCTCTACTTCCAACGTCAGGCGCGCGCGCTCTGCTTCGAGCGCGGTGAGGGCTTGCGAGAATGGGCCGGCGGCCCCGCGCATCAGCTCGCGCGCTCGCTCACAGATGCTGGCCGGAAGTCCAGCCCGGACCGCAATCTCGATTGCGGACGAAGTGCCGGCAACGCCCATCTGAAGGCGATACGTGGGCACCAACCGGGCGGCGTCGAACCCGACGCTTGCATTGAGAAACCGCGGATCGAGATGAGGAAGCGACTTCAGCTCCTCCAAATGGGTGGTTGCCAGGACCGTCGCCTGTCGCGCGGTGAGATGTTCGAGGACTGCCATCGCGATCGCCGCTCCCTCTCGAGGGTTGGTGTCAGCGACAATCTCGTCGATCAATACCAGCGAGTCTGCATCCACCGCGCCAGCAATCTGCCGCAGCTGTTCCACGTGGCCGCTAAAGGTTGACAGGTCGTGTGAGAGATCCTGCGGGTCGCCGACAATGGAATAAACCCCTCCATAAAGCGGCATGCGCGAGTTGGCGCGAGCCGCAATGGGTAGACCCGCCCGCAACATGAGGGCAGACAAACCCACTGCAGTGAGGGTGGCGGTTTTACCGCCGGCATTCGGCCCGGAGATGATTACCGCCTTGACGGGCAGTGTGATCGAAAAATCGTTGGGAACAACCTGTTTTCCGCGAAGCACCAGCAGGGGATGTCGAAGCTGAACCAAATCGATGGAATCGGAGCTGTCGCCGATCGCCGGTGAGCTGGCGTCGAGGTCGCGGGCCAACGAGGCGGCGCCGGCCGCGAGGTCCAGCTCCGCCGCCGCCTCCACGCCGCCCACGATCTGCTCCTCAACCCGACCCACCGCCGAGCTCAACTCCTGCAACACCCGGCGCTCCTCTTCCTGCATCACCGATTCAGCGATTGCCAACTCGTTGCCCTGAGTGATCAGAAAATCCGGCTCGATGAAAAGCGTCTGTCCGGTCTGACTCGCGTTATGGACGATTCCCGGGACCTCGGAGCGTCTTTGGGCCAGCACCGGAAACACGTAGCGGCTGTTGCGGATGGTGAAGTAGTTCTCGCGCAGTACGGGCAAGAACTTCTCGTCGCGCAGCGTCGCTTCGATTTTCGCCTTGATCCCCCGGTGAAGAGCGCGGCATCGCTCCCGCGCCTCCTTGAGCTCGGGACTGGCGCGATCGGAAATCTCCCCCGAAGGCTCGAAGGAGCGATCCAGCCGGCTGGCGAGTGTGTCGAGCACTGGCAGGCGCTCGGCAATCGCGCTGAGGAGCGGAACGCCGGACCTGACGTTCTCCAGGGACTCGCGGAGGCGCACAATGCCGAACAGGATGTGGGAGATCTGGATCAGCTCAGCGGGTTGAAGCGCTGCACCCTTGCCCGCCCGCCGAACCGCGGGCCGAACGTCGGGAATCCAATCCAACGGTAGCGGAGCGCTGTCCGCGAGCCCGCGCGCCTCTTCGATTCGTCGTAGGCTTGCGCTGACTTCCTCTATTGTTTGAAGGAAATCCAGGGAGGCTGCGCGGCTGCGGCCGACCTCGGTTCGACATCGAGCCGCGAGCGCGCGCGTTACCTCGGAAAACCCAAGGTCCGAAAGGGTGCGAGCAGAAGCGATCAATCGATCCTGTTTCCACCGCGCCGCTTCGGTCCGTCAAGTTCCAAAATGATGATCTGCTTTGGCATTGGTGATTGAGCACCAATCGGCTTAAGTAGCCCCGCATGACGCCCTGGCGGATCCTCGCTCTCGTCGCCTTGTTCCCGTCGATCTCAATCGCCGACGAAGCTCCATTCTTCCAGCCCCTGGTCACCACCGTCGAGAATCTCGGCAGCATCCCAGCGTCGCAGGCCGCCAGCGGCTTAGGTTTCAACATCAATCCGGCGAATGAATGGGAGTTTCGGATGGCCGCCGAAGCGGGTGCGGTCGAGGGCCGCGTGCAGTTCAGTTGGGAGGCGGTCGAGAACTTCGACGGCGACCTGGCCCTTTCTCCCGCTGCCGAGAACGCCCTTAGTTGGTTCGCGCAGTATGGTTTGCAGCCCCTGATCGTGGCAGCCTATGGGCCGCCGCGCCGCAGGGTCCTGACCATCACCGTCGGACGGGACGTACCGAGCGGGTCGTACCAGATCCCAGCGGATGAAGACCTTTCAGGAGTCGAGCCCTTCTGTCACGTGCAGCGCTCGAACGGAGCGCAGATTGTCCCCGAGGGCAGATGGGCCTACTACGGCGCATTGATCCATTCTGTCGATCTGCAGAACCGCTCATTGACGCTTGCCGCACGAACCAATGTCAGCCTTGTGGCTGGCGATCGCCTGGCGGTGAATTGCTTGCGCTATTCAAGCATCCCCAACACCGATCCAGCCGATCCTTCGGTCCTTGCCTATGCTCGCTACGCGGAGTTTTTGGCCAACCGTGTGGACGGACATGGGATCAGCGGCAGGGTGGAGCTGTGGAACGAGCCGCCCTGGGCGCACGACCCCTGGGATACCCGCTACCGCTTCTACGACAACCCCCCGCCGGAGCTGGAGCGACCTGCGGTGCAGTTCGGATTCGCTGCTCGGTTACAAACCACGCTTCCGCCCAGCGGCGTCCGGTACAACTGGGCTGGCAGCCACAAATCCGGCTTCAACTCGCTGCTGGGCCCGCGAATGGACCCGCACCCGACGTTCGAACAGGTGGACCGCAGCCTGTCCTCGGAGTCGTATCACCCTTATGGCAACTCCCCCGAAGACCATGCTTGGGATCCCGCTTGCCTCGCTGATTTCAGCCGCAGCGAGTTTACCTGTCACCTGATTGGCACCAACGCTGGCTCCAACTTCAAATCAGCGGCTCGCTACAACCTGCGCAACCAGATCGAACAGGGGTGGCGGATCGAGCAGAACATCACCGAAACGGGGCGCGATACCACCAACCAGATTGGCAAGGCGCGCTTCGTTGTTCGCCACTATTTGCTCTTTCAAGCGCTTGGGATTTCGCTGATCAACTTCTATCGGCTCGCCGACAACGGTGGACACTACGGGTTTGTCGATGCAAATACTCAGACCCCGCTTGCGTCGTACGTAGCGATTCAGGGCTTAGTAGCGGACGCAGCGGGGATTGGTCTTCCGCCCCTTCCTTATTCCGACGGCGATCTACCGTCTGTGATCGACTACGCCGGATTCTATCCGCTCACCACGGCTGCGTTGGTGGGCACGCAATCGGATACGGACACCTCGAATTCAATTCTTTACGTTGGGTGGCAGCGATCCTATCCAAACGGAGGGGACTGGCTGGACTTGCCTTCTCCCGATCCTGCTCCGGCCACCGTGCAACTGCCCGCGGGATTCGCTGCCTCGCGCGCGTATGATCTGGTTACCCGTACCGACGTGCCACTGTATCGATCGGGCGATGGCCAAGTGACCTACGAAGTTGCGGACAATCCGGTGGCCCTCCTGGTAACCGTCGGCTGCCATTAGCCATCCAACGTGAATCGACTGATGCCCGCGATCTGGGGGAAGGCCACCGCCACCCTCCGTCGTTCCCCGCAATTCAGTTGGGTAGACGCGATCGTCCTCCTGACACTTGCCGCGGTCATCTTTGGCATCGGCCGTACCGCCCAGCAATGGACCGGAGCGCTGCGTCCAGCGGTGGAGATCGATCTCTCGATTCGAGCACTTCCCAAGTACACCTTGCTTTCCCTCTCTCGCGGGCTGGTGGCGTACGTTCTGTCATTGCTGTTTAGCCTGGCGTATGGGTACTGGGCGGCAAAGGACCGGATCGCCGAACGGGTGCTGATCCCAATCCTGGATGTCCTTCAAAGCATTCCGGTGCTGGGCTTTCTTCCAGGAGTGGTACTTGCCCTGGTCGCCGCATTTCCCAGGAGCAACATCGGGCTTGAGCTGGCCGCGATTCTACTGATCTTCACCGGTCAAGCCTGGAACATGACCTTCAGCTTCTACCATTCAGTGCGCTCGATCCCGAACGATCAGCAGGAGGTAGCCACGATTTACCGATTCACCGCCTGGGAGCGCTTTCGGTGGGTGGAGCTACCATTCTCGACCATTGGCCTGGTCTGGAACAGCATGATGAGCATGGCTGGGGGTTGGTTCTTCCTGATGATTAGCGAAGCCTTCGTCTTGGGAGACAATGATTTTCGGCTTCCCGGGCTCGGCTCGTACATGAGCGTCGCGGTCGCTCGTGGAGACACGGGCGCGATGCTTGATGCGATCGTGGCCATGACCGCCATGATCGTCCTGCTGGATCAGCTTCTCTGGCGGCCGGTAGTGGTCTGGGCAGAGAAGTTCCGGGTCGAGGAGGGTGGGGCAGATCATGCCCAAAGCTCGTGGTTTCTCAGTTGGTTGCGCCGCTCGCAACTAATCGGATCGCTGGTCGAGCGGCTGAAGCAACCCAGCAGCCGCGATCATTCGCGGCAACAGCGCGCGATTCGATCCGGGCCCGCCCGCTCGCGGAAGCTAGGGAAGACCGTTTCGATACTGTTGCTGCTGGCACTGCTCCTTGGCAGCCTACTCGGAGGTTACCGGCTGTTCGAGCTGTTGCGCCTGGTGAGCATCGCCCAATGGAAGCAGACGGTTTTCTCCGGACTGTTCACCCTGGGGCGCGTCCTGCTCGCCACCGCGTTGGGCACCGTGTGGACCGTTCCGGTCGGACTTGCAATCGGATTGTCACCGCGGCTTTCCCAGCTGTTGCAGCCGGTCATCCAGCTGCTCGCCTCCTTTCCCGCGCCGATGCTCTTTCCCGCGGTCACCGCGATCCTGGCTGCCGCCGGGGTCTCACTCGGCTGGGGCAGTGTCGTGCTGATGCTTCTGGGCACCCAATGGTACGTGCTGTTCAACGTCATTGCCGGAGCGATGGCGGTGCCGGCCGACTTGCGAGAGGCTGCGATCAGTTACCACTTTCGGAGATCCGAAAGGTTGTGGAAGCTGTACTTGCCCGCGATCTTTCCCTATTTGATAACCGGTTGGATCACCGCCGCTGGAGGCGCGTGGAATGCGAGCATCGTCTCTGAGTACGTCACTTTCAACCGACAAGTCCTCTCCACCTGGGGATTGGGTGCGCAAATCAGCCAGGCGGCTGCCGCGGGGAACTTTCCTCTTTTGTCCGCCAGCGTGGTGGTGATGTCCGCGATGGTCGTGGCGTTCAATCGTCTGGTCTGGAAGCGATTCAATATGCTCGCCGAAACCCGATTTTCTCTCAGCAAATGAACACACCGCCGCAGACCGATCGCGTGCTGCCGGGCTCGCCTCTTTGCGAGGTTCGGCATGTGACTAAGGACTTTCCCCAGCCACACGGGCAATGGCTGAGGGTGCTGGAGAACATCGATCTGCAGATCCGAGCCAACGAAGTGGTCGCTCTGTTGGGCCCATCTGGTTGCGGCAAATCCACTTTACTGCGGATCCTCGCGGGCCTGCTCGCGCCGACCCAGGGCGAAGTGCTCTACCATGGCAGAGGTCTTCACGGTTTGAACCCTGGAGTGGCGATCGTCTTCCAGAGTTTCGCCTTGTACCCGTGGATGACGGTGCTTCAGAACGTCGAGGCCGTGCTCCACGCCGCGGGATTTTCCCGCAGCGACTCGAGCGCTCGAGCGGAACAGGCGATCCGGACGGTGGGCCTGGCGGGCTTCGAGGGCGCTTACCCACGCGAGCTCTCCGGGGGGATGAAACAGCGGGTCGGAATGGCGCGTGCGTTCTCCTTGAACCCTGAGATGCTCTTTATGGACGAGCCTTTTAGTCAGGTGGACGCGCTCACCGCCGAAAGCCTTCGCGCCGAGGTGATCGACATCTGGACTGCGAAGGACAAGAAGACTTCGTCGATCCTGATCGTCAGTCACGACATCAAAGAAGTGGTCTACATGGCTGATCGGATCATCGTGATGGGCGCGCACCCAGGCGTGATGAGAAAGATGGTCGAGAACACGCTACCTCGGCCCCGCGATTATCGATCCCCGGCTTTGCTGCAGTTGGTGGACCACCTGCACGACATCATCACCGGGATCGAAATGCCCGACGTCCCCGCGGCCACGGCGGCGGGGGCCCCGGCGATCGAACCTCTTCCCGCGGTCTCGGTGGGAGAGATTCTCGGCTTACTCGAGTACCTCGATGCCCGTGGCGGCCAGGAGGATGTTTTTCGGATCGCCAGTGATACCCAGCGGGAATTTGGCACGGTGATCAGCGTGGTAAACGCGGCCGAAATGCTGGATTTCGTGGAAACCCCGAAGCGGCTGGTCCGGCTTGCGCCGGAGGGCACGAGGATGGTGAGGGCTCCAATTGCCGACCGGAAAGTCCTCTGGCGTCAACGGATTCTCACCCTTGGGCTGTTTCAGCAAGTGCTGCGCGCGATCGAGCGCAGTCCGGAGGGACGAGTGACGAAGGAGTTCGTTCTCGAAAACATCGTTTTGGCGATGCCCCTGGAGAATTACGAGGCGATATTTGACACCTTCGTCAAATGGGGACGATTCGCCGATCTGTTCGACTACGACGAGGAACGAGAGGTTTTTCGCGCTTTCAGTGAGTCAGAGGGCGGAACTGATCGGCGTCAATCCGGTACCGGCTGAGCCATCGCCGGACCTGGGTTCGGTCTTTGCTCATCGCGCGCGCGATTGCGCTGACGTTTCCCTGGAACTTTTGAACCAGCTGTACCATCTGTTTCGAGCTCGGAGCGGTCGACTGAGCCCGGCGTCGCAGCTTGGGTGTCACAAAGTCTGACTCCGCCTCGCGTACCAATTGTCGAAGAGCGATCGCTGCCGAAATTCGGCGCTGCTGAGCGATTCGCTGCAGAATCGTGACTTCTTCATCATCAAACTTTACTTGATAGCGCTGGGTCCGCCCGCGCCTCGGCAGCTGAAGCAGCCGCCCATTCTTAGCCGAAAGCATTTTGCATCCCCCTGCGACCGTCTGCCTCCCAGAGCGGCCGCCGCACTAGATATAACGACAAACTGACTGCCATCACATCAACCTTCTAATCGTGAAACCCCGAGAGGATGAAAACGTTTACTTGCGTTGTCGTTCGCCTGGGACATTGAGCAGACCGACCCACGGGCAGCGTCATGGCATGCAAGCCCGTCGACCCGGGACTTCTCGCTCACATCCATGCTCTCGGGCCGCCTTTTTATCTGTTGCGTAGGCCTGAATTCCGGACCACAACCGGAGCACCATGGGTCGGGGAGGAATCAATGAAATTGTGCGTTCAGAAGACCAGCCCTGGGTCCACTTCACTTCCATCACGGTACCGAGGAGGCTCTCGACGCTGCATCCGGACGTGCGAAGCTCCGCACCTCCGAGGGTGAAACACCGCTTTCGGAAGGCGATTTTTTCTCTTTCCCGCCCGGCGGGCTTCTTCTAGACCTTCTTGAACTCGCACTTGAGATGCGAACCGTTGAAGGCTCTCAGTTCCCCCTGAGGGGCTGATGCGCACGCAAACGAGTTGTTCAGCGGGGCAAGGACTCCAAAAAGGACGGCGGCGACGACCAGAACCCAAATGCTGGCGATAGCCAGCGCGGCCAAAATGCTCGAACGGCCGTCCGCAGTGGCGGCGGCGGTGAGAAAGGGGATTCCGGTCACTTCGACTGAGGGGCTCTTGGTTGAGGCGTTCACAGTTGTCTCCTTTTCAGGCTCATTGGTTCTCGCCAACGCCAAGGAGCACGGTACGTGCCACGGTCTAAGTCGCTGAAACGACAGAGAGTTCGGCGGATCATCGGTCGCAAAGCTGTGCGCTTTCGAAATCCGTGTCCCAGAACCGGTCAATGTCCGCTTCTGGGACGCGATTTCCCAGCTTCGGTCAGTTGCCGTGTGCTCTCGAGCGTAAACAGGCCTGATTTCATTTGATTGGCCTGGGCATGCGGGTTGCTCTCCTTCTCGCGGGAGGCCCATGCCATCACTGCCGAGCGTAGCTACCGACCAACCGACGCTTGCACCCTCAGAACGCCAAGCTGCGCCGCTGGTCGAGCTGGTCGGGGTTGGGAAAGTTTTCCCGGGCGAAGACCTCGAGACCCAGGCGCTCAAGGGCATTCACCTCCGAATTGTTCCCGGCGAATGGCTGGCGGTGGTCGGGCCTTCCGGCTCGGGCAAGACGACGCTCCTGTCGATTCTTGGCCTGCTCGACACACCGAATGAGGGAAGCTATCGGCTCAACGGCACTGATGTGCTTTCGCTAGCTCCCAGTGAGCGAGCCCGGCTGCGCAACGAGCACATCGGATTTGTCTTTCAGATGTTCAACTTGATTGGAGATCTGACCGTCTATGAGAACGTGGAGCTGCCGCTCACTTTCCGCAAGCTCAACACCCTGCAGCGACGCAAGCGGGTGGAATCGGCCTTGGATCGCGTGGGCATGCGCCATCGCTCGAATCATTTCCCCGGGCAGCTCTCCGGCGGCCAACAGCAGCGCGTCGCGGTGGCTCGCGCGGTGGCCGGAGAGCCGTTGTTGCTGTTGGCCGATGAACCCACCGGAAATCTCGACTCGAAAAACGGGGAGTCGGTGCTGTCCTTGCTGGCGGGCTTGCACGCGCGTGGCACGACGATCTGCATGGTCACCCACAACGACGAGTACGCGCGCCGGGCCTCGAGAACGATCGGCCTGTTCGATGGACGCATCGTGGCGGACAACCTCGCGAAGGGGGTGCACAGGTGAAAGCCCTTCTTGATTTGATCCTGCTGGCAGCTCTGGGTCTGTTTGTAACCTGCTCGACCCGTAACGCAGAAAGATTGTCGAGCCATCCGAATCCGGTGTCCCGCGCAATTTGGCGGCCCCCGATGGATGACCAACAACTGACGAGTCACGTACCCAATCAGCGCGATCCGGAGTGGTGGCTCGAAGCGTTGAACCTTCGGCCGCACGTTGTTCGTGCCGCGAAGCACCTGGCGGTGGCGGCTGTCGCAGCCCGATCGCTCCAACGCGCCTTAGCCCTCGCAAGCACCTTTCCAACTGTAGAGCCTTTGCCCATGCCCCATCCGTGCGCCGAGTCAGGGAACGACGGATGAGCTGGGTTCAGCGGCTGCGTCAAGATCTGGGATACGGGTGGCGAGACCTGATCGGCACGCCCGTCTTCAGCTTGATTGCGGTGGTTGCGTTGGGAATCGGCATTGCGGCCAACACCACCTTGTTCAGCATGGTCGATGCCCTGTTGCTCGACCCGTTTGGAATCGATACCAGCGACCTCGTAATCGCGGTCGAGAAACCACCGAGCCAGGAGTTCTATCCAGTCTCTGCGCCGCTGATTGCTGATTGGAAAGCGCGCAACCAAACCTTCCAGTCGCTCGCCGCCGTAGTTCAATCTCGGCGGCAGCGCCGAATACGAACGGATTCTTGGCTTTCGCGTCTCGCCAGACTTTTTCGAGTTGATCCGGATGCAGCCCAGCCTGGGGCGCCTCTTTTCACGGGAGGAGAACGAAAATCCTGGCGCGCGGGTGATCTTGCTCAGCCACGCGCTTTGGCAAAACCGATTTCAGGGTGCGCCGGACATTGTGGGCAAGACCGTTCTGCTCAACGGCGCTCGGTATACGGTCGTGGGGGTCGTCCGCGAGCGGCTCCGATTCCCCCACGCGGCACAGTTCTGGATTCCATTGGTTCCCACCGGATCCGAAGGGAATGACCGCGAGCTGAGGCAGTACTACGGTGTCGGTCGCTTGCTCCCGGGGGTGAGCCCCGCCCGGGCCGAAGCAGACCTTTCCTCATTGATGGCTCGATCCCAACAGGCCCATCCCGAACTCGATCTCTACTCGCAAGCTCGGGTGGTTCGCTTCAGCGAAATCGCGACCGGAAGCCGGACCCGGGTGCTGGTGATGATGGCGGCTGCAGTATTCGTCCTGCTGATTGCGTGTGCAAACATCGCGAACATGCTGCTGGCGCGCGCCTCGCAACGGGAGCGCGAAATCGCGATCCGGGCCGCCCTCGGGGCCAGTCGACCGAGGATCGTGCGCCAGCTGCTAACCGAGAGTCTTTTGCTCGCGTTCATTGCCGGCGTGTTCGGGTTGGTGCTGGCGCTGTGGACCACCGACGCGCTTCGTTCAATTTATCCTCCTGCGGCCAACCAGTTCGTGCCGGGTTTTGATCAGATCCGCGTTACGCCCCGAGTGATCGGCTTCGGTTTCATCCTGTGCTGCGTTACCGCCATCCTGTTCGGGCTGGTACCCGCGCTGCGGCTTTCATCCGTCAACATCCATCAGGTGCTTCAGCGCGAGGCGAAAAGCCTCACTCCCGCGCGGGTCACCAACCGATTTCGACATGGCCTGGTGATCGCTGAAAGCGCCCTCGCATTGATGCTGGTGGTCACCGCACAGCTGACCGCTCGGAGTTTCCGTCGGCTGGCCAAGGAGAGCGACGTTTTTCGTCCGCAGACGCTGCTCGCCGCGATCGTTACCTCACCGCCCGAGGATTCGCACCAGATAGGCTTTAGCCGATACCTGGAAGCGGCGGTGACTCGTCTTTCCGAGATCGAAGGAGTCCAATCCGCCGCCGGCACCTTGTTGCTGCCGCTGGCTTCCAACTTTTCCGATTTTCCATTTGAAGTGGAAGGCCAATCCGGTCCAGCGGAGCGGAGCCGCGTCTCCGTCAATCTGGTCACCTCCGGCTTCTTCGAGACACTTGGCGTTAAGCCGCTCCAAGGGCGCGGCATCGTGGCCGACGACGAGCTCTCGGAGGAGAAAGTGGCTGTGGTGAGCGAAAGCTTCGCCCGCCGCTTTTGGCCTGACCAGGGCGTAGTTGGCCATCGCATTCGAATCAACCCTGGCCGCACGCCGGATTGGGTGCGAATCGTGGGCGTGGTGCCGGGTGTGCGCTACCAGATGGCGATCGCGAAGCAAGGCGGGAAGGACAGCCAGGATACAGTCTACCTGCCGCTCTTCCATCCCCACTGGCAACCGCTGTTCCGGCGAACCGGGTGCGAGTACGGACTGTTCATGCGGGTTAACGGTTCGATGGAGCCGGTGATTAAGAATGTTCGGGCGGAGTTGATGGCGATCGACCCATCCCAGACCATCTGGGAGATCAATCCCCTGACGGTGGTTTTGGACGAAGTGGCGCTGAGCGCCTACCGCTCGGTAAGCATTGTCACCGGCATTCTCGCCCTGGTGGCCTTGTTTCTCGCCGCGATCGGCATCTACGGAGTGGTCTCGTACACCGTCAGCATGCGCACCCAGGAGATCGGGATTCGACTGGCGCTTGGCGCTCCCGGTGCTTCCTTGTTGCGATGGGTCGTCTGGCAAGGAATGCTTCCATGTTTGATCGGCCTGGCGATCGGTGCGGTGGCGAGCATCTTCTCTTGTCGGGCGTTGAGCGGCGCCCTGTTTGGCTATACCCCGTATGACACGACGACCTCGGCGTTCGTGGTCGCCCTCCTCGCCCTGGTAGCGCTGAGCGCTTCCTTGATTCCAGCCCGGGCCGCGCTTCGGATCGATCCCGCGATTGCGATGCGGGCCAGCTAGGAATTCACCTAAAGCCCGCTTAGATTTTGTCGATTAGCCTACCCATGTCCGCGCCTGCCCTTCTCATCGCCGACGATCAGCCCGACGTTGTCGAAGCGCTGCGTCTTCTGTTCAAGCGCGACGGCTATGCGGTGGTCTCCACCAATTCTCCCGCTGGCGTGATTGGAGCCCTGGAAGCGCAGGAGTTCGATGCTGCTTTGATCGACTTGAATTACGCGCGAGACACGACTTCCGGGCGCGAAGGGCTCGATCTACTCGGAAGAATCCGTACGCACTGGCCAAACCTGCCGGTGGTGGTGATGACCGCTTGGGGCAGCGTCGAAAGCGCAGTGGAAGCGATGCGTTTGGGAGCGCGCGACTACGTCCAAAAGCCCTGGGACAACACTCGACTCTTGACCACTGTGCGCGTGCAGGTGCAGCTTGGACGCGCGCTGCACGATGCGCGCAAGCTCTCCGAGGGAACCTCGCGTCTGCAGCGAGCGGCCCTGCCTTCGCTGGTCGCTGAATCAGCCGCAATGAAAGCAGTACTGGAAATCGTCGAGCGAATTGGCCCCTCGGAGGCCAACGTGCTGATTACCGGCGAGCACGGGACCGGGAAGGAAGTGATTGCTAGCCAGCTGCACGCACTTTCCCCTCGGGCGACGCGGCCGCTGGTGCCGGTGAACGCGGGCGCGCTCTCCGAAGGGATATTCGAAAGCGAGTTGTTCGGCCACGTGAAGGGCGCTTTCACCGATGCGAAGTCGGACCGTACCGGATGTTTCGAGCTTGCCAGCGAGAGTACGCTCTTTCTCGACGAGGTCGGGAACATGCCACTTTCGCAACAGGCCAAGCTGTTGCGAGTGCTGCAGACCGGCGAGTTCCATCCGGTCGGCTCGTCGCGAGTGCGTAAAACCAATGCGCGGGTGATTTCGGCCACCAATGCCGACCTCCGGGCTGCAGTCCAAAAAGGCACCTTTCGCGAAGATCTGCTCTATCGGCTCAACACTGTGGAGCTTCTTCTGCCCGCGCTGCGCGATCGTCGCGACGACATCGTCCCTCTGGCGTCCGCCTTCCTCGAGCGCCAGGCACGCAAGTACCGGCGGGAAGGAATCCGCTTTTCCAATGAAGCCTTGCGCGCTCTTCTTGATTACAGCTGGCCGGGCAACGTGCGTGAGTTGGAGCACGCGGTTGAACGAGCGACCCTGCTTGCCCGCGGTGAGGAAGTGACGGCGGCGGACCTCGCGCTGCGCCCCGCGTCAGAATCGGCGAGCCATTTCGAGCAAATGACGCTCGAAGAGGCCGAGCGGTACTTGATTCAGCGCGCGTTGGGCAAGTGCGATGGAAATGTCAGCGAGGCGGCCAAGCTGCTTGGCGTCTCGCGCAGCGCACTGTATCGCAGGCTGGAAGCCTATGGGCTGAAAGAGAGTTAGGGTCGGTGGCTGCTCGATTGAGGAAGCTCACCTTGGAGCGAACGATCTTCCTCTTGGCGCTGGTCGCTGGGCTGCCCGGATCAGCAATTACGATAGTGCTGTTGCGGGCCTTTGACTTCAGCCTCAAGGTGCAGATCACGCTGATCCTGCTGACACTGATTGTCTGGTTGGCGGCGGCAACCGCGGCCGCGACACGCGCGGTTCGTCCGATTCAGACCTTCGCGAACGTGGTGGCCGCCTTGCGAGAGGGGGATTATTCGATTCGAGCGCGCAATCGCCAACCGGATGATGATCTCGGCTACGCCTTGTTCGAGTTGAGCGCGCTCGGCGAACAACTCCACCACCAGAGGCTCAGCGAGCTGGAAAGCGGCGTGTTGCTGCGTCAAGTCCTCGACGAGATCGAGGTGGCGGTGTTTGCCTTCGATCCAGCTGGCCAGATCAAACTACTCAATCGTGCCGCCGAACAGTTGCTGAATCTGCCTTCGGCGGACGCGGTGAACCGTAGCGCACAAGAGTTAGGAGTCGCGTCGCTGCTGGAGGGGGAGTCTCCCAGAACCGTTCAGCTTACGCTTGGGAGTGCTTCTGGACCGTGGGAGCTTCGCCGCGCGCAGTTTCGGCAAGGCGGCGTGTCCCATACCCTGGTGGTGCTTGCGGATCTTCGCCGTGCCCTGCGTCAGGAGGAACGACAAGCCTGGCAGCGCCTGGTGCGCGTCCTCAGCCACGAAATCAATAACTCCTTGGCTCCGATCCATTCGATTGCCGCCAGCCTCCAGGAGCTTTTGCAAGCGCATGCCGCCGGGGGCGACTGGGTGTCAGACGTGCGCGATGGCCTGGCAGTCGTGCAGCGAAGATCCGCGGCGCTATCGCGCTTTATGGCCGCCTACGCCCAGCTGGCCCGCTTGCCTGCGCCTCGTCTCGGACCGGTGGAGCTCGAGACGCTGGTGAGGCGGATCGCTGCTCTGGAGCAGCGGCTGGAAGTCAAAGTGGCCGCGGGCCCACCGATTCATGTTCGTGCCGATGCGGACCAGTTGGAACAACTGCTGATCAATCTCGTCCGCAACGCGGCCGATGCGGCTCTCGAGACCGGCGGGGGTGTCGAGGTTTCGTGGAGCCAGAACGGAGCGACCGCCGAAATTTTGGTCGCTGATGAGGGGCCGGGTCTGGTTGACAGCGCCAACCTGTTCGTTCCCTTTTTTACTACCAAGCCGCAGGGGTCTGGGATTGGCCTGGTGCTCAGCCGCCAAATCGCCGAGGCACATTCAGGGACCCTGACTTTGCGCAACGCAGTGGGTGGGCGCGGCTGCAATGCCTTGCTGCGCCTCCCGGTCCAGATGGTTTCATAAACGACTGCAACAAATCATTGCTGCGCTGTGGCGCGGCTTGCGATTCCCGTCGGACAGCTCACTCCGGTTCCGCCCAGACCGCAGTACCCTTCGGGATTTTTTTCCAGGTACTGCTGGTGGTAATCCTCCGCATAGTAGAACTCGGGCGCTTCTCGCAGCTCAGTGGTGATGTTTCCGTAGCCAGCGTTTCGAAGCACCCGCTGGTACTCATCGCGGGAGGCTTCTGCGGCTTTTCGCTGCCCTTGGTTGTACCAATAAATGGCCGAGCGATATTGCGTCCCGACATCGTTTCCCTGGCGCATACCCTGGGTCGGGTCGTGGTTCTCCCAAAATGCTTTCAGCAACTTCTCATAGCTCACGATTTTTGGGTCGAAAGCCACTCGAACGACTTCCGCGTGTCCGGTCATGCCGCTGCAGACTTCGCGGTAGGTGGGGTTAGGCGTCGAGCCGCCCGCGTAGCCGACCGCCGTGCTGTACACGCCCTGAAGTTCCCAGAATTTCCGCTCTGCGCCCCAGAAGCAACCCATTGCAAACATCGCCAGTTCTTTGCCCGGGAAAGGCGGCTCCATCGGAGTTCCGAGCACCACGTGCTTCGCGGCGACGGGCATGCGCTCTGGCCGGCCAGCCAGCGCCTCTTCCTGAGTGGGAATTCTGAGCTTTTTGTCGAATGACATTAGGCACCTCTTTCCATTGGGCGGATGTCTATGCTCGAACTCCTGCCCGTTGCAGAGAACTTAAGATCGGCTTCGGGCTACCGCTTCTATATCTTCCGTTTCAACGTTTCTTGCGCGAAATCGGTCCAGGCGCCGGTGGGAGTCTTTTGGCGGAGCAGGAACGTCCAGCTGTCCGTCTGTGGATGGTAAGTCATTGTGTTGGTGAAAGGGCCATCAGGGTATTCGAACAAGAACTTCACTGAATTACCCTCGGGGCGCCCGAATCCGAGCGTCTCTGAATACCGGCCTCCGAAGACGTCTATCCAGTGCGCTACGTATCGTTCGCTGGTGTTGTCGTATCCGATGAAGACCAGGGCCTGGTACGGAGGCCGACCTTTCGACGGCGGATCGTTCGATTTGAAATGCAGTTGGAGAAACTGATGATTCAGCACCACTCGGCTGAAAAGTCATTCTGCACGGGGCGACCCATCACCGTGCCGGCCAGCTCCCAATGGCCAACCATCCGATCAAGGAGCGCATCCTGGAACGTCCGATGAATGCCGTCCAGGGGCTCTGGGACCTTCTCTGCGGCCGTCGCCAGTGAGCAGAACAGGAACGCGACGATTCCGAAATGACGCAATGGCTACCTCCTGTTTTCAACTCCTGATTTTTGAAGCTCGTTTTTGGCCACCCGAGCGAGTAACAGGGTAACCGCAAGTGTGGCGATCAGCCCAGCGCCCAACAAAACCCATTCCCAAACACTTCGCTCCCGGGCTCTGCCGATGCTCTGACCAGCGGCTCCCAGGTAAACGTAGAGGAGCGTCCCCGGGAACATCCCCACCCAGCTTGCGAGAATGAACTGATGAAAGCGGATTCCGGTCAGTCCATACAGGTAATTCGACACGCTAAAGGGAACCAACGGCGATAGCCGCAAGAGCACCACTACCTTCCAACCCTTCTCAGAGATTGCGCGGTCAATGGCTTGAAAGTTCCGATTGCGTTGTACCAACCTTTCGACCTGGTCTCGCGCGGCGTAACGCGCGATCAGAAATCCAAGCGCCGCTGCGGTCACCGAGGAAGCCGAGACGATCACCGTGCCCCACAGCAACCCAAAGGTGAAGCCTGCGCCAATCGTCAGGACCGAGCCAGGAACGAAGAGCAGCGCGGCAATCACATAGGCGATGCCAAACAGCACGCCGCCCAGAACGCCTAGATTCTTTGCCCAACCCTGAAAAGCCCCCATCCACTCGCCAATCGGCAATAGGCGCCAGGCGATAAACAAGGCCAGCACCATTCCGCCAATGGCGATCCACTTCCAGCCGGGCGGCCCTTTTTCGCTCATCGCTTGGACCCGGTTCGCCGGGATCGGGGAAATCAGGCCCCTTTTAGCCGAGTTGACCTTAGTTGCGACCCTTTTGGCGGCTCGTGCATCTGGTGGATCAATGAAGCGGATCGAATCGGAGGGCACCCGATGAAAGTCTTGGCGACCATCTCCTTGTTCCTTCTCGCCTGTTACCCAAGCCGCTGGATCAAGCCCGCGGGATTGCAGTACGTACATCGGTCGCCCCCGAGACCCCAGCTCCAGGACAAGGAGGGGGGCATTTGGGACCCGATGCGACCCTTCGCTAGCCTGGTGCATCTAGGATGCGTGACGTTGCCTCCGCTGGCCGACCAAAGCGATCAGGCCATTCTGCGTCAACTGCGGAAGGGAGACTTGCGGGGACTCGAGCG
>WNFJ01469580.1_pt3 | contig 19627 bp, 18 predicted proteins | sample 5400461 | NCBI WGS metagenome assembly WNFJ01 (sample SAMN13153349, study PRJNA577476) | soil metagenome | isolation source: 115 cm saprolite on Douglas fir-dominated hillslope | place: USA:California | collected 2013-09-17
AACGATGCACAGGCAGCCCGCCTCAGTCGCTTCCTGACGCGCAGTGACGGGATATTTTTCCTGAGTACTCGCGAAACATGGTCACGCCTGAGCAGAATGCACCTGGCACTCGATGTCGCCAAGCCAACTCCTGCTGAGCAACAAGCAGCGTGGACCACCGCACTGGGAAATGCAGCAAATGTAGGGGCCGATTTATCGCACCCTCCAGGCCTGCTCTCCAGCCAGTTCGACCTGAGTATTCCGAGCATCCAGCGCATCGCACAGGCCGCCTTGAATCAAACGGCAAACGACAGGAGTACCTTGCCCAATCAACTCTGGGATGCCTGTCAGACCAGTGTACGGCCCCGCCTGGATACGCTTGCCCAACGCCTGGAACCTAAAGTAACCTGGGATGATCTTGTATTGCCCGAAGAAGAGACGCGGATGCTCCACCAGATCGCAGACCAGGTGATGCAGCGGAGCAAAGTCTACGAAGAATGGGGCTTTGCCAGCAAAATGAACCGGGGCCTGGGCATCAACGCGCTTTTTGCAGGCGAGAGCGGCACCGGCAAGACGATGGCAGCCGAGGTGCTTGCCAACTCCCTGCGTCTCAATCTCTACCGCATTGACCTCTCTGCCGTGGTAAGCAAATACATTGGTGAGACCGAGAAGAACCTGCGCCGTCTCTTCGATGCTGCCGAAGACGGAGGAGCCATCCTCTTCTTCGACGAGGCCGATGCCCTCTTCGGCAAACGCAGCGAAGTCAAGGACAGCCATGACCGCTATGCCAATATCGAGATCAACTACCTCTTGCAGCGCATGGAAGCCTATCGCGGCCTCGCCATCCTGGCAACCAACATGAAGAACGCCCTGGACACGGCCTTCACCCGGCGGCTGCGTTTCAGTATCACCTTCCCGTTCCCTGGCTTCCCTGAGCGTAAGCGTATGTGGCAGAAAGTCTTCCCCGCCAATACTCCAACAGAGGGGCTGGATTACGATCGCCTGGCCCGCTTCAACCTGACGGGTGGCAGTATCCACAACGTCGCCCTCAACGCCGCCTTTCTCGCGGCCCAGGCAGAGACACCTGTAACCATGCCCCACATCTTAGCAGCAGCGCGGGCCGAGTTCCGCAAAATGGAGCGACCCATCAACGAAACCGAATTCCGCTGGCAGGCGCCAGCAGTTCCAGAAGCAGCGAAGGAGTAAGCGTATGAACATCAACGTCTCTATCGAACGACTGATCTTAGATGGATTACCGCTTATGCACAACCAACGCCCACTGGTGCAGGCCGCCGTCGAAGCCGAACTCGCCCGCTTACTCGCCGCCAGTGGGCTGGCCGCCAACCTGCAAGCAGGAGGTGCGCTGCCCTCTATCCCAGGTGGCAGCATTCAACTCTCCAGCGATGGTAATCCAAACACGCTCGGACAACAGATTGCCCAGGCAGTCTACGGAGGGATTGGAGGGAACCGGCAATGACCCAGCAGGCACAGGCAGTGGTACAAACACAACAAAAGACTGCAGAGGGATCGTCAGTCAAGGGGAGTATGTTGCAGCGTGCTGCTGTAATCCCTGCTATCACGCCGACCCACTGGTGGTGTTGAATGTGCTGAGTGCCGCCAAAAACGCTTAGGTACCATGCAGCGTGCTGCCGTCAACACCTCCCCTACGAGTGCTGTACCACCAATTGTGCATGATGTGCTCAGTTCTCCAGGGCAACCATTGGATGCCGGGACAAGAGCGTTTATGGAGCCTCGTTTTGGTCATGACTTTAGCCAGGTACGAGTGCATATGGATGCGAGGGCAGCAGAGTCGGCTCGTGCAGTGAATGCACTGGCGTATACAGTGGGGAGAGATGTGGTATTTGGGAAGGGGGAGTATGAGCCAGGGACGAGTGAGGGGAAGAGGCTGATGGCGCATGAGTTGACGCATGTGGTGCAGCAGGGTGGTGTTATATCAGGGCCATTAAATGGTATTGGCTCATCCACTTCTGCTAGTGAACAGGAAGCAACGTCAATGGTTGAATGTGTGGGACAAAGTATGCCTCATCGATCTCCGTTATTTGCTTTCTCTCATAGTCAGGGAACTCTTCAACGTCAATCGGATGCTGGTGTGGACGACGATTCTCATGCTCTGATAGATGCAAGTACTCTCTCGGGTGGCGTTGCGGAGGCTCCTGACGCTGGTCAGACACCCGATGCAGGTCAAGTGCAACAACAGCAAATGCCATCATCACCAGCTACTGCTCAGGTGCAGCAACAGCAGGCACCATCAACACCGACTACTGTTCAAAGTGAGGGCCCTCCTTGGTACAAACCTTGGCTTCAGGATGCCAGCTTTTCACCAGGCGGCCTCTTCGGTTATAAAAATGTGGAGCCAGGCACCACTCGCCAATTTAATAGCGAGTGGAGGAGGAATGCCGTTGATACTGCTCTATTGTCAGCCGTTGCAGGGCTAGCGGTCTCAGTAGTGGCCAGAAGGCTTGGACTTCCACAACTCATCGCTTATGCAGGAAGCGCTGCCTGGGCGTTTTACCGTAGCTACCGGAGTTGGCAAGTACAAGAACATATCTATGGTCAGCTCGTACAGGTACATAATTGGTATGGCCGATATCGAAGCAACGTTTTGACAGAAAACATCAGAGCTGTAGATTTCAGAGGACGAGGTCCTTCAGAACTTACTATAGTCATTCCATATTATCTCCAACAAAGAATCATCGAGGGAGAAGGAGGAAGAGTAATTTATACCCATCCGGCAATAGCAATGACAATACCGGGAGTAGATATAAACCACGCTGTTTCATTACCAGAATCTAGTTTTGGTACTTTTGATTGATATGAATTTTCTTGAGAACATAGAACATCAATGAACACACAGCTACAAGCCCAAACAAAAGCTGCGCCTCAGCCATCATTCACTCCAGTGCAAACTGGTCCCTTGCAGCGCAAATGCGCCTGCGGTCAGCACACCATCGCCGGTGCTGAGTGTGAAGAGTGCCGCCAGAAACGTGAAGGGATGATACAGCGTATTGCTATGAGTGCTGCACTGGTGAATGGCGTGTCGGCTATTGTGCATGAGGCTCTGAGTTCGCCAGGACAGCCCTTGGATGCTGGAACAAGGGCATTTATGGAGCCGCGCTTTGGACATGATTTTAGTCAGGTGCGAGTACATACCGATAGGCAAGCAGCGCAGTCGGCACAGGCTGTGAATGCGCTGGCATATACGGTGGGAAGAGATGTGGTGTTTGGAGAGGGAGAGTATAAGCCAGAGACGAGTGAGGGGAGGCGGTTATTGGTACATGAGTTGATGCATGTGGTGCAGCAACGAGGAACTGGCGAGCATCTGCAACAGAAGTTGACAATCAGTGAACCGGGAGATTCAGGTGAACACGAGGCTGAGTTCATTGCGAATGCCGTAGTCTCTGAAGAGAACCAGCCTGCAAGAAGCTTTACTCCGGTACAACTATCTCTACAGCGTGCCTGCGGGCCTCGTGAGGTGGGTATCGTTACCAGTTGCACTGGTCTTGAAGGCGACATACCTGGTGAGGGTTTCCGTTTCGTCGTTAACTGTGACGACTTTCAGCCAGGTGAAGAAAGGCGCTTGCGTGATTTCGCAGCAACTATAGTGCCTGGTGATATTTTGGAGATTCATGGGTTTGCTAGTGAAGAAGGCCCCCCAGTTTTCAATGAAAGCCTCTCCTGCTTGCGGGCAGAGAAAGCTCGCTTGATATTGACAAGCTCGGGAGTCCCTGCAAATCAGATCAGAATACTCTACATGCATGGTGCTACTGCTGGCCCACGACCAGAACGTCGTAGTGTAGTTATAGACAAGTTACCTGGAAATGCACCAGAACGAAGGCGCTCGACCGACACCCATGAGTTTGAACAGCGAAGACAATGTCAACCGCGATATGATACTGGCTATAGTCCTTCCCCTGCGAACTGTTCTCTCTATAATAGTCCATTTGCACGAAGGTGGTTAACCTATACTTACCGTCATAATGCAGAATGTGCATGTGAGGAAACTCCAAACAACCCTAAAAACAATTGTGTAAGGAAGTGCTTACAGACAAAACTGTCCAGCTTCCTATCTGGACTGAGTAGCAGCGGTGCTGTTGTAGGAAGTTGTATTGATCCATTTGGTATCCTTAACCCTGTATGTCCCGAACCTTACTGCAGTCCTATCTATGACCATCATGTGGACTGCTACCGTGAATGTTGTTGTAATGATCCTTTTATCAACTATCCTACCTTCTTGACGATGTGCGAAGCACCTTTCTTCCCCTGTTCGTTTGTTGGTGGAACGATCAGCTGGTTTAACGCATGTTTATGAATCTGGAATCAGGTCTGTAAGAGAGGGAACAATCAATGAAAGGACATAAACCGGCATGACCACCTCACCTATCGCACCGCGCCTCATCAAAGGCGCACTGATCGGAATAGACATATTTAACCCGCTGGCAAGCGTGATCGTCTTCCAGTATAACCCGGATACGATGACACGCAGGCTGGATGCACGTTCAACGGGTAGTACCGATGGAGGCGATAGGTCGGAGGCATTTCGACTGTCGGGGCCACCGCGAGAGACGATTACGATGAATGTCGAGTTTGATGCAGCCGATCAGGTAGATCAGACTGGTGCACAAACAACCTTTGGTGTTTATCCATCGCTCTCTGCACTGGAGATGCTCCTCTATCCTAAAAGTTCCGTGGTCATTGCCAATGCAGCAGCAGCTCAAGGCGGAATACTGGAGATTGTTCCAGTTGAGGCCCCACCTACTTTCCTGATCTGGGGGCCGCAGCGCGTCCTACCGGTGCGCCTCACAGGCTTCAGTATTACCGAGGAGGCTTATGATGGTCTGCTTAATCCTATTCGGGCTAAGGTTGATCTGAGTCTGCTCGTATTGAGTTATCACGATTTGAAGATCTCCAGTCCCAGTTACTTTATCTTCCTGGCACATCAAATCGCCAAGGAAGTTCTGGCAACATCCAATGTGGTCAACAGTGCAGTAAACTTTGGCGTATCACTAAAACTATTCTGATCAAGGCAATATGAGGTGAATAATGTTTCCAGCTACCAGTCGTTATTATGGCATCGAGATTGCCACACTTGACATCTCCGAGGGGCACACGGTCGCTTATCTGCGCCGCCGCTTCTTGCCACCGGTTGATCCGAAGGCAGTTGTCCTGGCAGAACATGTCGTCACGCAAGGTGACCGCCTGGATAATATAACCGCTCGCTATCTGGCCGATCCGGAGCAGTTCTGGCGCGTGTGCGATGCTAACAACGCTATGCGGCCTGACGACCTCACTGCTGAGTCTCAAATTGGGCGCAGTTTGCGTATTCTGCTGCCACAGGGAGGTTAAGCCATGCCCGATCCCCTGAGTCTGCTCGGTGCCCATTTGCAGATCTTCATCGGCCCGACTATCCCAATACCTGCGCCCTATGCAGTAGTAGATACACTGACGAACCTTGAAGTGACCAATCGAGATCAGCAGCGTGACGGCTTCCAGATGACCTTCACGATGGGTAGAGATATGCTGGTGGACTATAGTATCCTGCTGAACGGCACACTTGATCCGCCAAACCGGATCATAATTCTGGTACTCTTCGGAGCAACACCGGAAGTGCTCATTGATGGTATTATCACGACTCACCAGTTTGTGCCGAGCAACAGGCCGGGCGAATCGACCCTGGTGGTCACAGGCGAGGATATCAGCCTGAAACTTGACCTGGAGGAGAAGAACGAGACCTATCCCAACCAGCCCGATTCGGTGATTGTCACGCGCCTGCTCGCTGCCTACGCGACGCTGGGATTGGTACCGACTGTTACACCTACTACTGACGTGCCGATTGAACTGCAGCGCATTCCGACACAGCAGGGAACTGACCTGGCCTATATCCAGTTATTGGCCCAACGGAACGGCTTCGTCTTCTACATTGAGCCAACGGCTCCGTTTGTGAATACAGCCTATTGGGGGCAGGACAATCGCTTAGGTTTGCCTCAGTCGGCACTGACGGTGAATATGGGATCGGATACCAATGTCGAGTCCCTCAACTTCAGCGTGAATGCCCTGGGGCCAACGACTCCCACAATAACGATTATTGAGCCGTTCACCAGGCAGCCGATTGAAATACCCGCACCAAGTGGATTTCGCCCACCGCTTGCCAGCCGACCAATTCCTTCACTGCGTAAGACTCTCCAACGAGATACGGCGAACCTTGATGCTTCTCAAGGTGCCTTGCGTGCTCTCTCTTCAACCAGCGATACATCTGATGCAGTCACGGCTACAGGAGAGATGGACGGAATACGCTACGGACATATTTTGCGAGCACGCAAACTTGTAGGAGTACGCGGCGTCGGTGCAAGTTATGGTGGCAATTATTATGTCAAGCAAGTCACACATCGTATCAAGGTTGGGAGCTTTACACTCACACGCGAGGGACTTGGCACATTGACGCCTGTGATAGTGCCATGAAGGAGAAGGAGTGCAGATGAACGGACAGGGGCCACCGTTTTATGGCAGATTCCGTGGGGTGGTATCCGACAATCGGGATCCACTGATGTTAGGCCGGATACGAGCTAAAGTGCAGGACGTTCTGGGTGACAATGATAGTGGTTGGGCACTACCTGCACTCCCTTACGCTGGAAACGGCGTTGGTCTGTTTCTCGTCCCACCCACAAATACATCTGTGTGGATTGAATTTGAACATGGAGACCCAGATTATCCTATCTGGACCGGCTGCTTCTGGGCGCAAGGAGAGGTACCGGCCAGTCCGGGCGTGGCTGAGATGAAGGTGCTCAAGACGGATAAATGCACCATCACCATTAATGATTTGATTGGCAGTATCAGTATTGAGATGCAAACGGGGGCAAAAATTGAGATCAGTCCAACGGACATCGAAATAAGCACAGGGGCAGGTGGAAGCGTTAAGCTCACCGGCCCGCAGGTATCGATCAACGATGGCGCATTGGAGGTAGTGTAATGGGTTTTCTCCTTCATCAAGGGGCAACCGTGCTCTGCTCACATGGTGGGCAGGCACAGCCAACGGTGCCGAGCCTTCGTGTGAAGGTCGGTGGCCAGCCAATTGTTACGCAGTCGGCTCCTTATGTTGTTGCAGGCTGTGCCTTGCCACCGCCACCAGCAGCGAATGGGCCATGTGTTACTGCCCAATGGATCACCGGCGCAACGCGGATTACAGCAGACGGAGTGCCTGTGCTCTTACAGGATAGCCAGGCAATCTGCGCTCCCACCGGGACTCCGCTCAATGTTGTTCTTACACAGACGCGCGTAAAGGGGACGTAATGAACATTGCCTTCCCATTCCATCTTGATAGCGGGGGACGCACTGCTTCGGCCAACGATGACGACCACATCCGGGAGATGATCGAGCAACTGCTCTTCACCAACCCGGGAGAGCGTGTCAACCGCCCCGATTTCGGCAGTGGCCTGCAGCGCCTGATCTTTGGCCCTAATAGCCCCGAACTCGCGGCTGCTTTGAAGTTTACGCTGCAGGCAACATTGCAGCGCTGGCTAGGCGACTTGATCGAGCTGCAAGCATTGGATGTTACCAGCGAGGAATCGACGCTAAGCATTCTTATCCAGTACGTTGTGCGTCGCACGAACGAGCGCAAGGTAGCACAATTCACACGGACGGTGTAGCGATGAAAATATCCGAGATCTGTAGTGACGATACACAGCGACGCCATGATATACGAGCACATAGAGATCAAGGCAAGGTTGACCTGAACGGCATTGACTACATAGAAGTCAGCGAGGACGATCAGCGGGTACTGCAAGTTCATTTCATGGACAGGGCACCGATTATAGACAAAACATCCAATGACTTCACAGCAGCCAACGTGCGTATCAGCGGTGGACGACGCATCCGCAACATTCGGGTCATCGAAGTGAGGGTGTGCCAGCCAGAAGACGAGGAACAGCCGGACTGCATGGAGGTCGTCGTTGACAGAGTTGGTGATTTCTCTACCTACACCCTGTGCCTGGTCGAAGTGGATGAATATGGTCATTCAACCAATACGTCGCTCAACGGCTTCGATCCCCGCTATGCCTGTATCGATTTCTCCTTTAAGGCAAACTGTCCTAGCGATCTTGATTGTAAGACAGAGGATACCTGCCCACCAGAGGTGCTGGTTGAGCCAGAGATCAACTATCTTGCCAAGGATTATGCCAGCTTCCGCCAGCTTATCCTGGATCGACTCTCCCTCGTTATGCCGGATTGGCAGGAGCGGCACGTACCGGACTTTGGCATCACGCTGGTAGAGATACTCGCCTATGTCGGGGACTACCTCAGTTACTATCAAGATGCCGTCGCAACCGAGGCATACCTGGATACAGCGCGTCAACGCATCTCTGTGCGCCGTCACACTCGCCTGGTAGACTACCCAATGCACGAGGGCTGCAACACCCGCACCTGGCTCTTTATCGAGACAGATAGTGATGTGCCGGATTTCCCTATACAAGATGTCTTTTTCATCACGGGCCAGAATGATGCATTGCCAGTGAGCAGTCCAATGCTTACTGATAAAGATCTACTTGCTATTCCTTCCATTGATTATGAGGTGTTTGAGCCGCTGCTGCTCACCAAAGATGCTCAGACAACCATCCAGCTCTACCTGGCACGCAACAAGATACTCTTCTATACCTGGGGCGAAAAGGAATGTTGCCTGCCACGAGGCGCAACAACAGCAACACTAACAGATGCCTGGATTTCTCCGCCCCAGCCCAGTGTCAAGGAAACACCACAGCAAGTAGAACAGCCCAGGAGTTCATCGACCTCTCCTCAGCTATCCAGTCCTAAGAGTGAAACGGAGCAGCAACAACCAAAAGCATCTTCAACAACTACAGAGCAACCGCCCGAAGAACCTGCACGTACGCTCAACTTGAAGGTTGGTGAGATTCTCGTCTTTGAGGAAGTGCTTGGTCCCAAGACGGGAAGTCCTTTTGACGCTGATTCAAAGCATCGCCATGCTGTACGTCTGACTAAAGTGGACAATACCGTGGTAGACCCACTCTACAACGTTCCCGTTGTTGAGATCGAGTGGGGAGAAGAGGATAAGTTACCATTTCCCCTCTGTCTCTCAAGCATAGGGTCAGACTGCAAGCTGCTTGAAGATATCAGTATCGCTCGTGGCAATATTATTCTGGTGGATTATGGCCAAACCATCAAAAAAGACCTGGATCCAGTCCCTATAGAACAAACTATTCCTACATGCGAGTGCGGTGAAGTAGGAGAGACCGAGACGATTGCGGGTCTGTATCGCCCGCAGTTGAAGAAGGCTCCATTAACCTTCTATGAGCCTCTGTCGCTTGATGCGCCATTGTTGTCACCAGTAATCCCCGATTCATCTGAACCGGTGGTATTAGCATCGGCCTCCAGCCTGCTTCGCCAGGACCCAAGGATAGCAGTACCCTGGATAAGGTTGACAGGCACTCCTCCAGACGATGGCGGCAAACTTTACGCAAAAGCGCAGGAGGAGCAGCAGAATGACGAGGATGAGGACGAGGATGAGCGCGAGATCGAGAGCAATGACATGCCACCACCTCCACTGGCGAGCAAAGATATCGTTTGGACTGTGAAGCGCGACCTGCTGGAGAGCGAGAGTGAGGACTATGACTTTGTGGTCGAGATGGATAATGATGGCTTCGCCCATCTACGCTTCGGCGATGGTGAGCTAGGTCGTATGCCTGAAGCTGGAACGAAATTTCATGCGACCTATCGTATCGGCAACGGTTTGCGCGGCAATGTGGGAGCAGAATCTATCTCTCATATCGTCTTCCCTGAAACGAAAAAGTTCTCTGGCCCCATCTTGCAACCGCGCAATCCATTTGTGGTGTATGGCGGAACCGACCCCGAACCCCTGCCTGAGATCAAATTGTTCGCGCCACACGCCTTCCGCACCACCTTGCAACGTGCCATCACTGCAGACGACTATGCTCAATTGGCCCTGCGCAATCCTAAAGTACGAAAGGCAGCGGCAACACTCCGTTGGACAGGCAGTTGGTATGAGGTGCTGGTAGCCATTGCACGGTTTGGTACTGAGGAAGCAGATGATGTATTGCTAGACAAGGTTGAAGCCTGTCTGGAACACTATCGCCGTATCGGTTACGATCTCAAAGTAGTGGCAGCAGACTATGTTCCATTGGATATTGCCATGACCGTTCGTGTCCAGCCCCATTATCTGCGCGGACATGTCAAGGCTGCCCTACTCGATGTATTCAGCAACCGTCTCCTGCCCAACGGTCGCACTGGCTTCTTCTACCCGGACAACCTGGCCTTTGGCGAGGGTATTGCTTTGAGCAAACTGGTTGCAGCCGCTCAGGCAGTAACGGGCGTGCAGAGCGTCACTGTTACCAAACTAGAACGTTTCCAGGAGGGGCCAAATAATGAACTCGCCAACGAATTCTTGCCCATCGGCCCGATGGAGATTGCCCAACTCGACAACGATCCAAGTTTTCCTGAACATGGAAAACTTACATTCAAAATGGTAGGTGGACGATGAACGAAACCTGCGGCTGCTGCGATGGCATTCAACCACTGACTCCTATCACTATTGCCAATCGACCGGGACTGGACGCGCTGCTCTATCGCGTCGGCACTCATGCCAGCTTCCTGGAAACGATGCTGGCATGCTTATCAAATATATGGCTTCGCCTGGGCGACCTGGACACTGTGCTAGATAACTCCGCTGATAAAGATAAGCTCATCTATCCGCTGCAAGGTCTCTCCACACGTGCTACAGACGACCCTGCTATTTCTCGATGCCTGGGCAACCGTGGCGGACGTGCTCACCTTTTACCAGGAGCGTATCGCCAACGAGGGCTACCTGCGTACAGCCACCGAACGCCGCTCCATCCTGGAACTGGCCCGCCTGGTGGGTTACGCCTTGCGCCCAGGTGTCGCGGCCAGCGTCTACCTTGCCTACACGCTGGAGAAAGACCACGATGTTGTAATTCTCCCCGGCAATCGTGCCCAGAGCATCCCTGGCCCCGGTGAGCTGCCTCAATCCTTTGAAACAGGCGAAAAGTTAGAGGCCCGCTTCGCCTGGAATGCCCTCAAGCCAAGGCTGACTCGCCCGCAGTTGATTGTGCAGAATGCAGACCAGACAGGACTTCTCACAACCACGGCAGATAACAATGGTGATGGTGCAATTTACTTGCAAGGCACTTCGACAAAGCTCAGACCAGGAGATGCACTCCTCTTCATCTTTGATGAAGGTGAAAATGGACAGACTTTCAGGCATGTGAAGACCATCGAAGCACAGACAGCGGCAAATCGTACAAAGGTACTCTTACAAGAGAAACCTGAACCAGTAACAGCCGTCAGTCACCAACAAGCGGTCAGGTCTCTTGTAATAAGGAAGCCTGAAGTATCGTTGTTTAGAAGGCTGGTTGATCCACTCTCGCGGCCGCCTTCGCTGCAACCACGCAATTCGCAGAGGCTAGAGCGTAGTGTACTCCAGGCCTTCTCGACGCAATCGGATATTCACCCACAGATGCTGGTGAATTTTACTCCTTTGTTGCAATCAACATTCTATAGTGCCTTAGCCAACGTTCAGGATACTCCCCCTCAGCCGTTGGAGAGCATACAAGCACTCCGTGTAAAAGCTGCTTTGTTTGGGCACAACCTGACAGCTGATAAGGATGATCATTCTTATGATATAGATATACCACTCGACCCTGATGCAACGTTCCAGTTATGGCTGGACGCAGAATACAAGGAGATTGTAAAAGATGGTTGGGCGGTGGTTGAAGTCAATGGTAAAGGGCCAATCATTTGTAAGGTTGTAGATGTTCAGGCAATAACAAAACTCGGTAATGAGATAATCGCTACAACTAAAGATAATAGTAGTCCACCCAAGACCATTTCAACAACGAGCTCCCCCGGCATCAAAATGAGAGTAACGCAACTAAATGTAGAGTTGATTTCCCCTCAAACGGTGGATAGCAACCAAAACAAGTTGTCGGTGACAGATACCACTGTCTATATACAGAGCGAAGAATTGCAGCCTGCTGAAGAGTCTGTTGATACAGCTATAGGATTGGGTACAGAAGAAAATGATCATATCGAGTTAGATGCCCTCTACGACGGCCTAAAGTCTGGTCAACGCCTGATTATATCTGGTGAGCGCACTGATGTTCTCCAGATCGATCCAAAGAGTCCTGGTGGAATAAGTTCCGTGCCAGGAATCAGAACCAGCGAACTTGTGATGCTTGCAGCTGTTAAGCAGGATGTACAGAAGATCCCCATGGAAGTAGGAGCAAACCCGAACAAGAAAATCGTAGAGGTAGCTCTGCCAGGCGATAAGAAGCATACGTTCTTGCAATTCGCAAAGCCTTTAGCCTACACCTACAAGCGTAATAGCGTGACCATTTATGCCAACGTTGTACGTGCCACACATGGTGAGACACGTACAGAGGTATTAGGCAGCGGCGATGGGAGCAAGGTATTGCAGGAGTTCGCGTTACGACAATCGCCGCTCACCTATCTTGCGGCTCCGACGCCTGCCGGTGCTGAGAGCACCTTGCAGGTGCGGGTCAATGATATTCTCTGGCACGAAGCAGAGAGCCTGGCTGGACTGAAACCGACTGACCGCAGTTATGTTTTAGAGACGGATGATGCAGGGAAGACTACCGTCATTTTCGGTAATGGTCAGTCTGGTGCTCGCCTCCCAACAGATGTTGAAAATGTGAAGGCGGTCTACCGCACGGGTATCGGGAGGCCTGGCAATGTCAGGGTCGAACAAATCAGCCTGCTCTCGACAAAACCTCTGGGTGTTAAGTCTGTTATTAACCCGCTGCGAGCCTCTGGCGGTGCCGATAAGGAAAGCAGGGACCAGGCACGGCGTAATGTACCACTGGCACTACTCGCCCTGGACCGGCTGGTTTCCGTGCAGGACTACCAGGACTTTGCCCGTACTTATGCTGGCATCGGCAAGGCCAGTGCTCGCCGCCTCTCGGATCGGACTCAGCAACTGGTGCATCTCACTATTGCCGGTGCTGACAATATCCCGATTGATACTACCTCCGACCTATACATGAATCTACTCCAGGCCCTGCGCCAATTCGGTGATCCCAACGAGCCACTCAGAATTGACCTGGCCGAAGTCTTGTTTTTGGTTATCAGCACGAAAGTACGGCTGCTGCCAGACTATCAACTGGAGTCTGTTGAGCCAAAGATGCGTAGCAAGCTGCTCGATACCTTCAGCTTTGATCGTCGCCAGTTGGGACAGCCAGTGTTCCAAAGCGAGGTATTGAGCGTGATCCAGGGCATCGCGGGTGTGGATTATGTAGACCTGGAGGTGATGGGAGCGGTAGATCAGGAGAAAGTACTCTCAGCCTTCGACAGCTTCCAACCTCAAACCCCGGACCCAAATGAGAAGGAAGAGGAAGAGAACCAGGAGGAGGAAAAGGGAGAGACACCAGAGCAGGAAGAGGCTGAGGAATTTCTTGAGCTTCTCGGTTTGACTGGTGCCAACGATGTTATACTACATTTGGCTCAGATCAACCCGAACCCGCTTGATCCTTTTCATCCCAAGAGTCCACCCAAGTCTTTCCTTCCGGCTCAACTGGCCTTTTTAAGTCCAGATGTGCCTGATACACTCATTATTACGGAGTTTCCGCGATGAATAAAAATCCTGATCGTTTGTATCAACTCTTGCCAACTATCTACCGCCAGCGTGACGCGGAACAGGGTTGGCCGCTCCAGGCACTGCTGCGGGTCATCACCGAGCAGGTAAATGTCGTTGAGGATGATATTGCCCAGCTCTACGAGAACTGGTTCATCGAAACTTGCCAGGACTGGGTGGTTCCCTATATTGGCGATTTGATTGGTTACTAGGCTGTCCACGAGGCCGGAGAACCAGGCAACGTGCTCACTGTCGAGGAACGGCTGCGTAATAAAATCCTCATTCCACGCCGCGATGTCGCCAACACGATCTTCCATCGCCGACGCAAGGGCACCCTGTCGCTGCTGGAAGATCTCGCCAGGGACGTAGCAGGTTGGCTTGCACGAGCAGTCGAGTTCTACAGGCTGCTCGGCTGGACGCAAAATATTAACTCCTTGCACTTCAAGCGGGGTCGGACGGTAGATGTGCGCAATGGAGATGCACTAGATCGCCTGGGCGGCCCTTTCGATGAGTCTGCCCATACTGTCGATGTGCGCAGTATCATTTCACATCGAACACGAGGTCGTTACAACATCCCCAGCGTGGGCCTTTTCATCTGGCGGCTGAAGGTCTATTCAGTGACCAAAACGCGAGCACGGCAGCAGGAAGATAGAGCGGATGAACTCTTCACCTTTAGCATCTTGGGCAACGATACCCAGCTCTACACCAAAGTGCAGCCGAAAGCAGAGGGGCAACTGCATACCAACGAGTTGAATTTTCCGACACCCATCCGCAGACGAAACTTTGAAGAGAGCCTGGAGCAGAACACAGATACAGACCGTGAAGAGAGCACTGAACATCACCAGAACGACTCCTATGGCGAGGATAAAAGCCTGTTTATCTGGACTGGCCACTACCAGCCACCAGACGTTACTCAGCAACCGAAAGATGTCCATGCAGCACACCACCATCACAGGCCCCCAAGGACAAATGTGGTTGTATGGGACCCCGTTGACGTAACACGCATTGTCGCAGCCAACCTGAGTAATTGGAGCTACCGGCCTGCTGGCAATAAAATAGCGGTTGACCCGGTGCTGGGACGTATCGCCTTTGCGCCTGACCAGGTACCTGAAGGTGGTATGAGAGTACTCTACCATTATGCATTCAGTGACGACATTGGCGGCGGAGAATATCATCGACCACTTTTCCAGCCGGACAACTACCAGCTTTTCCACGTAAGCAAACAAGGAGACATCCGCTCTCTCGCGGAGGCCCTGGAGCTGTGGGAAGATTGGAAGGATGCCAATCCACTCGATCCAAATGATCCAAAGAAGAACCCCCGCAATGCAGTGATTGAGTTTATCGATAGTGGGGTATATGTAGAGGAAGAGCAACTGACTATTACATTAGAAGCCAATGAGAAACTGCAAATTCGTGCAGCCGACCGGAAACGTCCCGTCATTCGCCTGCCTGATCAGCATACTGATCGTACCAATGCCCTGGTGGTCGAAGGCGATGCCGGAAGTCACTTCACCCTGGATGGTTTGCTGATCTTTGGGCGGGGCATCCATCTCAGACGGGCCATAGATCTCGAAGGAGAACTGTGTGCGGTAACGATTCGTCACTGCACGCTGGTACCTGGCTGGGATCTTGAGCATGATTGTGAACCCAAAGCGGCACATGAAGTAAGTTTACTCCTGACCGATACTGATGCACATGTTACTATCGAGCATAGTATTCTGGGAGCTATTGCGGTCAACGACAATGCAGTCGAAGAAGACCCCATCTCTATCTCTATTAGCGATAGCATTCTGGACGCGACAGACCCTGAACGCGACGCACTGAGTACATCCGATCATCATAAGGCACTTGCCAGGCTGACTATATTACGCAGCACCATCTTTGGCAAGATTCAGACGCATTCTATTGACCTGGCGGAGAATAGCATTTTCAACGGCGTAGTTAAGGTTGCCCGCAGCCAGATCGGCTGCATGCGCTTCTGCTATGTGCCCGAAGATTCCCGCACGCCACGTCGCTATCACTGCCAGCCTGACCTGGTTAAACAGGCTGTAGAAGACGATGACACCTTTAGCGACAAAGACGAGAAGGATGCAGAGAAGCAACGTGAGATTGATCGTGTAATACCAGTGTTCAACAGCGTACGCTATGGCAAACCCGACTATTGCCAGCTTGCTGCTAGCTGCGCTGAGGAAATTCAGCGTGGTGCAGACGACGAGTCGGAGATGGGGGTCTTCCACGATCTCTTTCAACCACAGCGAGCCGCAAATCTACGTGCCCGCCTCGACGAATTTACACCTGCCGGAATGGAAGCCGGTATCATCTATGCCAACTAGGAGGAACATATGGACGGCGATTTCAAAGGCGATTTTACCCGCGACACCTTTTATCCATTCAGGCACTTCTCCCGTGTGCTGATGCAGCAGGGACGGGTGCAACTGGATGCTGATTGGAATGAGCAGGCTGACATTCTGACACGCTATCTAAGGCAGTTAGCAGTGGCGATTATTGGACTGCATGGTGGGCCAGAAGGCGAAGCCGGTTTTGCAGTAAGTGCAAAAGATGCAAGTGGGAAGGACGCTGACAAAGGTGAATTCTTCATTGGAGTTGGCGATTACTATATAGATGGTATCCTGGTTGAGAACGAGGATGTAGACGAAGACGGAAATCCGCCTGCATATACCTACATGCATCAACCCAACTACTCACAGCCAGCGGCCATCCCAGGCGATAATGCTCCATTTCATCTCGTCTATATGGATGTATGGGAAGAGCAGATTACCTACCTCCAGAACGCGCTGATCCGTGAAGTTGCCTTAGGTGAGGGCAGGCCAGATACAGCAACACGAGTACAAATAGTCTGGCAAGTCAAGGTTCTCAGCGAAACCGCTTTTAGTAAGGACAAAACCAACCTTAGCGGGAGTGTCGACCAGATTCGATCGGCGCCCGCTAAGAACAAGCCTCAAGTGACCTCCGCACAGATTAACGATATCACACAACGCTTGAGAGAACTGTTGCAGCCAGGCAACCGTGGCTGGCTTAAAGCAAGAGCTAAAGTAGACGAGCAAGACGCTAACGATGTATGCATCACACCGCCCGATTCACAGTATCGTGGTGACGAGAATCAGCTCTATCGTGTAGAGATTCACAACGGGGACATTCCCAGGGCTCCTACACAGAAAGAAACCATTGCGACCTTCAAGTGGTCCCGTGATAACGGTTCCGTTGTCTTCCCCATTACCAGTAAACCAGAGTCGGATGGTAAAAATACCACGGTCATTATAGGAAATGTAGGACGTGATGATCGGCTCACTGTAGCACAAGGGGATTGGGTAGAAGTCGTAGATGAGGATTATACCCTGCAGGGGCTTGCTGACCCGTTGCTTAAGGTGACTAAAGTGGATAAAACCGACCCGCTCAACATTGTGCTGACATTGGAAGGTGTAGCTAATTACCAGGTCAACATGGAGAGATATCCAATCCTGCGCCGCTGGGATCAGCGAGCGAGAGCGGCGAAGAAGGATGGTGAGCCTGATCTGTTTGACTCTAAGACTGGCACAATAAAGATTGTGGAAGGCACTGGAGAAGAAAAGGATGAAATAAAGGAGCATTGGATCACCCTGGAAGATGGTGTGCAAGTCCAGTTCCAGGCGGCAGGTGAGGCCAAAATCCCACCCAGTTATCGTCCTGGTGACTACTGGCTGATTCCTGCTCGAACAATTACAGGCGACGTGGAGTGGCCCTTGCTCTCAGTTAATCCAGTTCAGCATAAGCCACTTCGACCGCATGGCGTAGAGCATCACTACGCACCACTTGCCATCATCGATTTTGCCGAGGGCAAGGTTAAGGACATTATTGATCTACGCTACATCTTCAAATCGATTGCACAGCCTATGAGCTAATCGGGGTACACTAACCAGAAGTTGAAATGGGGGCACCGCAAAGGTTGCCCTCGAATCTTTTTGGGTATTGCCGCTCACCAATGCGGCCTGAAATTCTGCCTCTTTAGCAGTATCCTCCTGAACCTTCTCTCGTGAGAACGAGAGGAAGCCTTCGACAGCAGAACTGACAGCTAAACCGAAGGGCAACAGCAAACAATCACACATCCTAGCTGACAACAAAACGAGGACAGAAGCACGTGAAGGACACTTGTAAACACCAACAAACAGCTTCTAACGAGTCCCCCCTTCGGCACCCCCCTTTTATCTTCATTTTTACCAAAAAGTTCCAAGGCCGCCAGCGCTTGCTTGAAAGGGACCAGGGCGCTCCGTGACGATTTTGCGACTGAAGGATCGGCAGTACCCACAGGGCGTGCAGGTCATCGCTTTCGGCTTCCGGGAATGGGCCTGGCCTATACCTTGCGCAGTGATTATGATACACTGGTCCTGGTCGATGCGATTCCATGCGGTGGCTTACCGGGAACGCTCAATCTGAAAGTTCTCATCCTTGTTGCGGCCATCGTGATACTCCAGCAGCTTCCTGGCATCCAGCACTATCTAAGGATACGATCGATATAATGTAGATAGCAAAGGGCAATCCCAGGAGTTGCCTCTATATCGAATAAGACCGTTTGCGTCCATGAGTAGGAGGAGCGTTTTAGATGACTCAAACCAGATACTATGATGCTATTGTTATCGGCGCGGGCCAGGCAGGAGGTCCGCTCTCCACGGAGCTGGCACGCGCGGGCTGGAAGACGGCTCTGATCGAGCGGGAGCATGTAGGAGGCACCTGTATCAACGAGGGCTGCACGCCCACGAAGACAATGGTTGCCAGCGCTCGCGTCGCCTATTTAGCGCGGCGAGGCGCTGACTATGGCGTGCAGACCGGCCCGGTGACGGTGGATATGACCAAAGTTCGACAGCGCAAACGGGACATTGTCGACAGCTTCCGCAATGGCAGCCAGCGCAGCATCGAAAGCACCAAGGGCGTCGATCTCTTGATGGGCGAGGCGCGCTTTACAGGCCCGAAGACGCTGGAAGTACGCCTGAAGAGCGGTGAAACGCAGCAACTCACGGCGGGTACCATCTTTCTGAACGCTGGCGACCGGCCAGCAAGACCATCACTGAGCGGCGTAGAAAACGTATCCACCCTGGATTCGACCTCGATCATGGAACTGGATACGGTTCCAGAGCACCTGCTGGTCGTGGGTGGAGGCTACGTCGGCTTGGAATTCGGCCAGATGTTCCGCCGCTTTGGCAGCCGCGTCACCATTATCCAGCGTGGGGCGTACCTGCTGACTCGTGAAGATGCAGATGTGGCCGGGGAGGTGGCGAATATTCTGCGCGAGGATGGCATCGAAGTACTCCTCGAGACCAGGCCCGTGCGCGTCGAACAATCTTCTGCGGGGAACATTTCGTTGACGGTCCAAACGCCAGCAGGGGAACGAACCATCACTGGATCGCACTTGCTGGTAGCAACCGGGCGGGTCCCCAATACGGACTGGCTCAACCTGGACGCGGCAGGGATACGGGTGGACAAACGCGGCTTTATCGAGGTGAACGAGCGGTTGGAGACCAACGTGCCAGGTATCTATGCCCTCGGTGATATCAAGGGCGGCCCGGCCTTCACCCACATCTCCTATGACGATTTTCGCATTATTCGCACCAACTTGCTCGAGAAAGGAAATGCGAGTATCCATGGACGGCTGGTGCCTTATACGGTCTTTATTGATCCACAACTCGGGCGTATTGGGCTGAGCGAGACGGATGCGCGGGCGGAGGGGCGCGACATCAAGGTAGCCAAAATGCCGATGAATTACGTCGCACGCGCGCTCGAAGTGGATGAGTCTCGTGGTTTCATGAAAGCCGTAGTGGACGCCGGTACGGGCCAGATTCTGGGTGCAGCCATCCTGGGCATTGAAGGCGGCGAGATCATGGCCATGCTGGAAGTGGCAATGATGGGCAAGGTTCCTTATACCGTTCTGCGTGATGCCGTCTTCGCTCACCCGACGCTGGCCGAGTCGCTGAATAATCTGTTCACGGGTCTCGAGGAGTAAGCCGGAAC
>WNFJ01698273.1_pt2 | contig 19611 bp, 18 predicted proteins | sample 5400461 | NCBI WGS metagenome assembly WNFJ01 (sample SAMN13153349, study PRJNA577476) | soil metagenome | isolation source: 115 cm saprolite on Douglas fir-dominated hillslope | place: USA:California | collected 2013-09-17
CTGGGGAGCAGCGAAGGAGCGCATGGCCTGCACTTCAACTTCTTTGGCCGCCACCCGCGCCCGCAATGCTGTGATCGCTTCAATCATGACCCGGGACTGTGGTTCGAGCAGGATGAGCCCCGTTTTCTCCTGGGTTTGTTTAAGTGCCAGTTCGGCAGCAGCCAGATCGTCCATGGCCAATTTGGTCTCGCGTTCAAAAAACAGGCGGCGTTTGGCCGCTTCGCTTATGGCCAGGGTCGTGGTCAGTTTCTCCAGCTCCTCGGCATAGGCATTCGCCAATTCAGCGGCTCGCTGCGGATCCCTATCGTCAACAGAGACCGCGATGACCCCATCTTTCCCTGCGACGATCAGGGTACGATTTTCCAACTGTTTGCGAGCATCCACACGCAGCTTTTTGTGGTAAACGCTCATTAAGGAAAAACGGTCGATGAGACCATCGGCAATAGTATCGCTGCGCAACATGGAGACATAGATGTCACTTGGAGTGCGCAAACCCAGACCCTGGCCGGCGAGGGCAGCGAGAGGACCAAGTTGGCTCATCATGGCCGTGACTGACAACGACTGGCTCTGTTGTGGAGGCATGATTCGGGTTGTGGCAGTGTACATTGCCGGCAGCAAGAGGACCGTCACAACAGACAAGACCATTGCAGCACCCACAAACTTGAGGATGAAAGACTTTCGTTTGGCCACTATGATCAATGGCTCGGGGAAGCGTGCACGCTCGAACGAGTCCGCCGGTTCCACCGCCGGCTCCTCCGCGACCCTCAATTCCAGCTTCGCATTGTCAAGTTGCGCCATGAACGTCAGCAACTCCTCAGGGGAATATCGCCCTGATCCCTCCGGCAGCGAGACCAAACTGTCCCACGATGGTCGCCCAGTCTCGCAAAGCGCGCAGGGAAGCGCCCCGGTCCAACTTTACCGGCACAACAATGGTATCTCCGGGCATGAGCCGGATCGAGCCAAAACTCCCGCTCAAGAGAGTGTTGTACTGCTGTTTGCTCACCGTGGAACCGTCGGCACGAATGACGAATTCGCGTCCGGCATCGGCGCCCCGGCTGGGACCGCCGGCCAGCCGCAGGTAGTCGGACACAGTCTTGCCGGGCTTGTAGATAAAGGCGCTGCCGTTATAGACGGACCCAATCACGCTGACGGTCGCCGGCCTAAAAGGAACCACGAGACGATCTCCGTCTTCGAGTACCAAGTCGGGCAACGCAGCCGGACCACTGGCGTTCGGCCTGAGTTCCAGCACGATGCGGCCCGTAGCCCGCAGCGCCCTCATTTTCTCAACCACGAGCCGGTCGCGATCGGCCGAGGCTTTGGCTTCCCCTGCAGTAGTAGTGTCTGCGAGATAGGCAGCCGAAACCGCGGTCTGCTGAGCCGACTGGCCCAGGTTGTTGACGTACTGATCCAGCCGCTGTTGCTGGTCGGCGCGTGTCGACTCACGTGTGAACTCGGAACCGTACAGGTAGGCTTGCGGGGTGAAACCTCCGACCCGATCAATCAAGTGGCGCAAGGTTTCTCCCGGCTGCACCTGAAAGACGCCCGCCTCTTCGAGTTCGCCTTCCAGATGAACGAACTTGGTTCGCTCCGCAATGGGAACCTCTATGTCGGTCTGGGAAAAAATGGTAACAACGTCGTTAGTCTGTAACTCCAGATTCTGCTGAGGATCTCCCTCTATCGCCTTGCCCAAGTCAAAAGGCAGGATGTGAGGAGTGAGATCCTGGGGATTCATCCTCTGAATGACCGCGTATCTCCAGTTGATCTCCGAGGACATCCGTTGCACATCATTCTTCAACTCGGCTGGATTGATACGAAAATCGCCGGCCCGCGCAACCACGGCAAGCTGGTTTTGATGCTTCCAGTATTCATCCGTGACCAGGAATTCGCGGTTCGGGATCAGGTCGTGAATGTGCATGCCTCGGCGCCAGGGATATCGCCCGGGAACAGCCACGTTGCCACGGAGGGTTACGGCATTGTCAAACCTGGATCGGATGCGCAGGAAGCGAATGACATCGCCATCACGCAATTCGCGTCCCAGCCCTTCCTGGTCTAGCTTGAATTCCTCTGCCTCGCGAACATGATGATCGTCAATGCGCTCCACCACGACGTTCTGGCCGGCGGCGGTAGTGGCCAGGCCGCCGGCGTACCCGATTACATCCGCCAAACTCGCGTGATCCTTCAGTTCAAAAACGGCGGGAGTGTTGATACTGCCCGACAGCGCCACCAGCGGGCCAACCGGTGGAATGTAGATCACGTCGCCAGGCATCAGTTTAACGTCTTTTGATTTGTCGCCATTCACAATCAGGTCGTACAGATCAAACGTGGTGACTGTCTTCCCGTCACGTTTCACCTGGATGCGGCGGAGAGAGCCGCGCTTGGATGGCCCACCGGAGGCGAACAGCGCGTCCACCAGCGAACTGAGGGAGCTGATGGTGTACGTTCCCGGCCTCTTCGCCTGGCCGACAACAAAAACTTGGATGGACCGCAAGCGTCCCATGGTGACGCTAAGCTGAAAATTCTTGAAAATGCGCCCAATCTCAGTATTCAGGTAATCGTGCAGCTCCTCGTATCGCACTCCCGCAACGTTGAATACACCGACTCTGGGAATGTAAACGGCTCCGCTGCGGTCGATAATGGCCCGAATATCAACGTTAATCTGTCCCCATGCCCGGATGATCAATTCGTCTCCAGGGCCCATAACATAGTCTGGCGGCACCTGGACACGGTCCAGCGGGGCAAACGTGGAGGGAACATTGCCAAAAAGGTTTTGCCCGAAAATGGGAAGCGCGGCCCCCAGAGAATTGGCCACAAATTCCTGAAATTCCAGGTCCGGCTCGGGGGTGGGCGTAGGCGTGGGCCGGACCAGTAGCCGGCGTTGCTGCGCATCCAAATCCCGTTGATAGTCCGCTAGATCCTGCCCGGGGGGCACGTTGGTGATGGTGGTTGGATCGGTGCGGATGGGCAATTGGAAGGGGACTTGGCCCACTCCGGACGTCGAACCGGCGGATTGTTGGCCTTCTTGCGTCTGTCCGGGCGACAACTGTTGAAAGGGATTTGCCGTTTGCGCCAGTCCCCAAACCGGAACCGCAGCGACGAGACAAACCATGTATGCGAGTTTAGACAAAGCTATCTCACCCTCTGACAAAGCAGATGTTCCAAGATGATGATGACTCCAGAGCTCTTCACAGCTTACCAGAGCTGGCCGGTTTACCGGGCTAGGCGATAGCACCTAGACGATCATCAGGATTTCGGTTCGGGGCGGCGGCAAATCCGCATACAGCTCATTCCGCTTCCAGCCTACGGCTCGTCAATGAATCCCTTCCCAATCGCGGTTTGTGCCAACGGAGAAGCCTCTCTACCGCCGCCGCGAGTAGGCGCCCAGTGGCCGCTCGAAAGAAAAGGCTTCCTCCACGCGGAGCAAGCCGAAAGAAATTACCCAACGTTTGCAAGGCTCACAACGGGCGCGGCAATCGCGGAAGATCGAGATTCGACTAAAGTCCGCCAGCCATCGCTCCAGCCGCTCTACGATGTCCGTTTTTCAGCGTCAATCCTGATTCTGCGACGTGATAGTGGATCGTACTCAATAAAATCTCTTCCAGGTTCATGGATGGACGATAACCGATGGTCCGGTTGATCTTGGTCAGATCAGGCACTCGGCGCATCATGTCCTCGAACCCTTCCTTGTAAGCCTGTTCATAAGGAACCAGGATGATTCGGGATTCCGAGGCGGCCATCTCTTTGATCTTGTGCGCCAGGTCAAGAATAGAGATTTCTTCAGTCGAGCCTATGTTATAAACCTCGCCGTTGGCATCGAGATTCTCGGCGAGGCCGATCAAGGCGCCCACGGCGTCATTGACATGGGTGAAGCAGCGGCTCTGGGACCCGTCTCCATAGACGGTCATGTCATTCCCGCTGAGAGCTTGCTTGACCAGGCAGGGAATTACCATGCCGTAGCGTCCCGTCTGCCGCGGACCGACCACGTTGAAAAGCCGCGCGATCACTGTTGGCAGTCCCTTTTCCTTCCAGTAAGCCACCGCCAGGAATTCGTCAATAGCCTTGGAGCAAGCGTAGCTCCAGCGGCCTTTGTCGGGCGGCCCCAGGACCAGGTCATCGTCTTCGCGGAAGGGGACGTGTTCGCGCTTGCCGTACACTTCTGAGGTTGAAGTGATCAGCACCCTTTTCTTCTGCTTGGCTGCCAGCTCAAGGACCACTTCGGTGCCACGGATGTTGGTTTCCATGGCCTGCGTGGGACTCTCGACAATTAAGCGAACGCCTACGGCTGCGGCAAGGTGATAAATGAGATCAGACTCGTCAACCAATTCCGCCATTAGCTGTTGATTGGTGATAGTGTCCAGAAAACAGTGGAAGCGGTGGCTTGTCTTGAGGTGTTGAATGTTTTGCGCGGATCCCGTTGAAAGATTGTCAACGATGCGAACTTCGTCGCCGCGCTCCAGCAAACGCTCTGCCAGATGTGAACCAATGAATCCTGCGCCACCGGTTATGAGGACGTTCATCTTTCTCCCTATCTCCTGCGGATTTATCAACCCAACCTGCGTCTGAAGGCGCAGATTAACAACCCGTGCCCCTCTCGGGACCACTTCTGCTACAGCTGGAACAGAAAACTCACGCAAACACTTTTCGGGACGAAGACTCTAGCGACGATGACCTGCGAGAGTCGGCATTCAAAACCCCCGGTCTTGCCTGCATCAGAAAAATTACCTGACATGGTATGCCAAACCTGGATTCAAACACAAATATAAGTTTGCTTAAGCGCCGGGAGTCGTCCGCCAAAGGTGGTTATCATACCATAGGTGATATTTCGCCTCCGTAGCCCTAGTTCAACACGTTGGCTTGCGTCAAGTTGCGCCGCCCGAGATAAGATTCTCCTGAACCTGAAACCTACCGATTCTCAGCCCTCAGCTATCACATCCATGGAGGCCATGGCGGTGAAGAGCGAGTGGCGAAGGCTGATATAGTAGTCACCCGTGCCGGCTATCCGATCCAAGGTCGACCACGAATCTGGCCTGTACTCCGCAAACTACGGCGCCATGCAAGCGGCAATCGAGCGTCTGCGCGCGGAGCTTAAGCGTTCTACGGAGGGTGGTGGCGCAAAATACGTGAAGCGGCACCTGGAGAGGGGAAAACTGCTCCCCCGCGACCGCGTTGAAATGCTGCTCGACGAAGGCTCGTACTTTCTGGAGATTGCTCCCCTGGCCGGGCACGGCATGGAGAACGAGTTCCCCGGCGCCGGCGTAATCGGTGGCGTGGGCCTGGTGTGCGGGCGCGAGTGTTTGATCACCGCCAACGAGGCCACCGCCAAAGGCGGCGCCACCAGCGAAGCCGGCCTCTGGAAAAACGCGCGCCTGGCTGACATCGCCCGCACCAATCATTTGCCGGGAATCATGCTGGTAGAGTCCGCGGGTGCTGATCTGCCTGTGCAAAGCAAGATCTTCGTCGCCGGGGGACGCGGCTTTCGCGAGATCACCCGCCGCTCCAAGGAACGCATCCCCACCATTTCCGTTGTGTTCGGCAGTTCCACAGCCGGCGGAGCGTACTTGCCCGGTATGTCGGATTACGTGGTGATGGTCAAGAAGCAGGCCCAGGTTTTCCTTGCCGGGCCGCCGCTGGTGAAGATGGCAACGGGCGAGGTGTCTGATGAAGAATCGCTGGGAGGCGCCGAGATGCACTCGCGCCTTTCCGGTCTCTCCGACTACCTGGCCGAGGACGAACTGGACGCGATTCGCATCGCCCGCGATATCGTGGACCACTTCAACCGCCGTAAACCGTCGCTCCCTGAGCTCGCTCCAGTGAAGGAACCTGTCTATGATCCTGACGAACTCCTCGGCATTGCCTCCGCCGACGTCCGCGTGCCCTTTGAGATTCGCGACGTGATCGCCCGCATCGTGGATGGCAGCGAGTTCAGCGAATTCAAGCCGGAGTACGGACCCACGTTGGTCACCGGCTTCGCTCACATCCACGGATTCCCGGTCGGCATTCTGGGAAACAATGGCGTGCTCATGTCGGAATCCTCGGGCAAGGGCGCGCAATTCATCCAGTTGTGCAACCAGCAGGACATTCCCCTTCTGTTCCTGCAGAACATCACCGGTTTCATGGTGGGCCGCACCTATGAAGAAGAGGGCATCATTCGCAATGGCGCCAAGCTGATCAACGCCGTCTCCAACTCCACGGTGCCGGCCATCACCATCATGGTCGGCGGATCTTACGGTGCCGGCAACTACGCGATGTGCGGGCGCGCTTACGATCCCCGTTTTCTGTTCACCTGGCCTAACCATCGCATTGCCGTCATGGGCGAAAAGCAGCTTTCCGGCGTCATGGACATCATCAAGCGGGAGGCTGCGCTCAAGGCCGTCCAGCCCATTGATGAAGCCAAGCTTGAGATCGGACGGAAGATGCTGGAAGAGCAGATCCAGCGCGAATCGGATTGCTACTTCGCCACCGCACGCCTGTGGGACGACGGCATCATCGATCCCCGCGACACCCGTACCGTGGTTGCTATCGCACTTTCGGTGGCGTACAACGCGCCGGTGCAAGGCACGATGGAGTGGGGAGTGTTTCGGCATTGAGAAGGAGCATCCAATGGCGAAGTTAGGCAAGATCGTTGCTTTTGTGGCTACCAAAAAACCCGAACAAGCCAAACAGTTCTACCGGAACAAGCTGGGCCTTAAATTCCTGAGCGACGATGGGTTCGCTCTGGTCTTCGACATCCAGGGAACGATGCTGCGGATCGCCAAGGTGAAAGACTTTACGCCTGCGGCCTACACCGTCCTGGGCTGGGAGGTTTCGGCCATCGAGGAAAGCGTTGCGCAGCTCGCCGCAAAAGGCGTCAAATTGGGGATCTGGGCCGCGCCCGGCGGAGCTAAGGTCGCCTGGTTTAAGGACCCCGATGGCAATATACTCTCGCTTTCGCAACACCCGGGCCAGGCCAGAACCTAGGGCATTCACTGATTATGTTCCGTCGAATCCTGATCGCGAATCGCGGCGAGATCGCCCTGCGCATCATGCGCACCTGTCGCGCCATGGGCCTGGAAACCGTCGCTGTCTATTCCGATTTCGACCGCAACGCCTTGCACGTTCGCCTGGCAGATCAGGCCGTGCCCATGGGCGCTGCGGCGCCCCGCGATTCTTATTTGAATATTCCTGCGATCCTGGCTGCGGCCCGTCGCTCGGCAGCAGACGCCATCCATCCCGGTTACGGGTTCCTGGCCGAGAACGCGGAATTTGCCTCCGCCTGCGAAGAGGCCGGGATCTCTTTCATCGGCCCTAGCTCCCGTGTGATCCAAACCATGGGCTCCAAAGTTGAGGCGCGAAAACTTGCGCAACAGGCAGGCCTCCCCGTGGCGCCCGCAGCCTCAGAAAAGGACCTCGCCAAACTCGACTTCCCGATTCTCATAAAGGCTTCTGCCGGAGGCGGCGGCCGGGGGATGCGGATCGTCCGCAACGCGGGTGAGTTTCCAGAGGCCTTTGCCGCGGCCCGGGGCGAAGCGGAGCGGGCTTTTGCTGACGGCACGCTGTTGATTGAGAAATATATCGAGGGCGCGCGCCATGTCGAAATTCAAATCTTCGGCGACCATCAGGGCAACGTGATGCATCTGTTTGAGCGCGACTGCTCCATCCAGCGCCGCCACCAGAAGATCATTGAAGAGAGCCCTTCGCCGGCAGTAACACCGGAAATTCGCGATCGCATGACGGCTGCGGCCGTCGCTCTTGGCCGCAAGATCGGCTACACCAACGCCGGAACCGTGGAATTCCTGCTGGCGCCCTCGGGCGAGTTCTACTTCATCGAGGTCAACACGCGCATTCAGGTGGAGCATCCGGTCACGGAGATGATCACCGGCATAGATCTTATTCGCCTTCAGATTGAGATTGCCCAGGGCCGGCCTCTGCCGTCCGAACCGACTCGCCAGACGGGCCACGCCATTGAAGCCCGGCTTTATGCCGAGGATCCGGCCAACAGCTTCCTGCCTACCACGGGAACGCTGCACGTATGGCAGCCGCCTCGCGGGATCAAGGGCCTCCGCGTTGATTCGGGTGTTGAAGAAGGAAGTGCGATTGGGGTTTTTTACGATCCGCTGCTCGCCAAAGTTATTGCCCATGCTTCCCACCGGGAAACGGCCATCAACAAATTAAGGTTCGCGCTCAATCGCTTTGCCGCCTTGGGACTGATCACTAACCGCGAGTTCCTCATGGATGTCCTGGAACACGAAGAGTTTCGTGCTGGTCGAGCCCACACCGGCTTTCAGATGCCACCGCGGGTTTGCGGGGAGGCCGAGAAATCCGTGGACGAGGTTTGCACGTCGATAGTGGCCGCGTATATCGAACGCACGGAGCACGCGCGACGGCAGATTCTACCTTTCATTCCCCCGCGCTTCCGCAACAACCCGTATTCCAGTCCGGCAATGAAGCTGGAAATAGGCGGGCGCGAATACCAGGCGCGGGGAACCACGGCCAGCGTTGAAGGTTTGCGCGTCAGTGATGACCAGGTGGAAGCGCTGGTCGAAGGCGTTCGTCACCAGTTCCGCATCCGGCCCCACGGCGACGACTACTATGTCTGGTCGCATTTCGCGCAGCGCAAAGTCGCTCGACTGCCTCGCTATCCCCGCCGCGCGGGAAGCAGTTCACAGGATGCGGCCAACTCGCCCATGCCAGGCCAGGTCTTGCGCGTCCTGGTTGCCGAGGGCCAAAGCGTCAAGACGGGCGATCCACTTATTGCGCTCGAAGCCATGAAAATGGAGCAAACTATTAAGGCCACCATGGATGGCGTGGTAAAAGCTATTCTCGTCAAGCCCGGCGAGATGGTGGCGCCAGGCCAGATGCTGGTCGAGATCCAATCTACGGAGGATGCCAATGAGCACGCAGACAGTACAGCGGCAAACGACTGAGTATCCGTACTTCACCGAAGAGCATGACCTCATCCGCCAATCGGTAACGCGCTTCTGCAAGGAAGAGATCGCGCCCTGCGCCGCGGAATGGGACGAGCAGGGCATTTTCCCCCGCGAGCTGTTTCGCAAGGCCGGTGATCTGGGAATGTTCGGCATCCGCATCGACCCCAAATGGGGCGGCAGCGGACAAGACTGGTGGGCCACTGCGGCTTACGTCGAGGCCCTGAGCGCTTCCGATAGCGGCAGCATCAATATGGCATTCCTGGTCCAGTCCGACATGACCATTCCCGTGATCCAGGAGCTCGGCACCGAAGAGCAGAAGGCTGAATTCCTGCCCCGCGCGGTGCGCGGCGAATGGATTGGCGCTCTGGGGATCAGCGAACCCGGCGGCGGATCGGACGTGGCGGCCATCAAGACCCGCGCGCGCGTCGAAGGCGACGAACTGGTGATCTCCGGCCAGAAACTGTGGATCACCAACGGTACCCGCGCCGACTATATCGTTCTGGCGGTACGCACCGGCGGCGAGGGACACAAAGGCGTCTCTTTGGTGCTGTTCCCCACTAAGACGAAGGGCTTTAGCGTGGGCAAGAAGCTGAAGAAGATCGGCAATCTTGCCTCCGACACGGCTGAGCTCTTCTTCGACGAATGCCGCGTGCCCGTGCGCAACATCCTCGGGCAGCGTGACCGCGGGTTTTATTACATCATGGAGAACTTTCAGGGCGAGCGCCTGGTGGCTTCGCTGGGGGCCGTTGCTTCCATGGAGAAGGGTTTGCGCTACGCGATTGACTATGGCCGCCAGCGCAAAGCCTTCGGTTCGCCCATCGGCAGTTTCCAGGTGTGGCGTCACCGCTTTGCCGAACACCTCACTGCGGTCGAGGCCGGTCGCCAGCTGACCTACCACGCTCTGGACCTGATCAACCGCGGCAAGCGCGCCGTCCGCGAGATCACCATGGCCAAGCTCTTCACTTCCGACCTTTCGCAGAAGGTCGCCTATGACTGCATGCAGATCATGGGCGGCTTCGCTTACACCACCGACTACCCAATCGGCCGCATGTGGCGCGACGTTCGCTTGAACACCATCGGCGCCGGCACCTCGGAAATCATGAAAGAAATCCTGGCGAAGGAAGAGAAGCTGTGATGCCTGCCACAACGGACCTTGAATACAACTTGATTCACCTTTTCAGCTCTGCGCCGCAGTGCCGCTCGCGCTCCGCATCAGCGCGCGATTCAGTTCCACCGCCGTGAGTTGACATACGGCGAACTCGACGCGCTGGCCAATCGCTTGGCCCGAGCGCTGGCGGCGAGCGGCATCGGCGCCGGCGACGCGGTCGCCATCTTCGCCACCAACTCCCCAGAGTATGTGGCCGCGTTCTTCGGCTGCGCGCGCATTGGGGCGGTGCTGGTTCCTATTAACCTGATGTTCAACGCCGACGATGTGGACTACGTGCTGGAAAAGACACGCGTAAAGGCGCTGCTGGTCGAACCCATGTTTCTGGCCAAGGTCAATCGCGCTCCTGTGGTTCGTTTCCCGATGGACGAGACGTTCCGGGCAACGCTTGCCGCTCACGACGGCGGACCGGTGGAGCAGCTGGTCAACCAGGATGCGCCACTGCTGGTGATTTAACACAATTGTTTCCTCTGCGGGGCTATGAGCTAGCCTTTCGGGCACGTCGCCAAAGACGAAGTAATTACTAGAAACGGCGGCGACGCGTTCATCGCATCGCCTCAAAATCTCCAGGTTGTGTTCTATGAAACAATCTAATGCAAGGTCGTCATGACCAAGTATCAGAAACCATCGAATATCGGGTGACAAGAGACCTAACATAGTCTTGTATGTCGCGCTGCCCGCGACCGTCTGGGTTGGGTTGCTGCAAACCCCCGGCATTGACGACTCCGACCTCTCCAGCCTCACTCATCCTTTTGTCTTCCAGTACCTGCCCACGCCGGTGTTCCAGCGCTGGCGCCAGCTCGCGCCCCAAGCCGAATGGGTCAACTGCTGGGGCCAGACTGAAACCACCGCGCTTGGTTCTTCCACACCGGCGGCTGATCTTGGTCGCATGCTCTCGGCGCCGGACCCTATCGGCATGCAACATCTCACGCTGGAGCTGCGCATCGTGGACGAAGAGATGAAAGATGTTGAGCCCGGCAAGCCTGGAGAGATCGTCGTGCGTGGTCCGTGCATCACGCCCGGCTACTTCGAGGATCCCGCCGCCAACCAGGCGCTTTTCCGCGGCGGCTGGCACCACACCGGCGATGTCGCCTACCGCGATGAGCACGGCTGCCTCTATTTCCTCGATCGCAAGAAAGACATGATCAAGAGCGGGGGCGAAAATGTCTCCAGCCAGGAGGTGGAGGAAGCTATCGCTCGGCATCCCGGTGTAGCGGAAGTCGCTGTCATCGGCCTGCCCGATCCTTACTGGATTGAAAAGGTGGTTGCCTGCGTCGTGCCCGCGCCTGGGGCGAACCCCAGCGAAGAGGAATTGCTGGCTTACGCGCGCTCGCGCTTGGCCAGCTTCAAAGTGCCCAAGCAGATTCATGTGATGGCCGACTTTCCGAAGAATCCAACAGGCAAAGTTCTCAAGCGCGTGTTGCGGCAACGCTTCGCCCCGAATGACGCCGGCGAGGAAGCCCACGCTGGTGCCAAGGCCGACGCGGGAGCCGCACGGTGATTCGCATCGCCAACGGCTCGGCCTTCTGGGGCGATTCCCAGGAAGCGCCGTTGCAACTGCTCCGCGGCGGGCCGCTCGACTATCTCACTCTCGACTACTTGGCCGAGATCACAATGTCGATTCTGCAGAAGCAGCGGGCGCGCGACCCGCGGGCCGGCTTTGCCACAGACTTTCTCGGCGTGATCAAACGCGGCGCTCAGGAGATCGTGGAGGGCGGCGTGAAGGTGGTGGCTAATGCAGGTGGAATCAACCCCGAAGGCTGCGCGCAGGCCGTCGCAGCCGTGCTCGTGGCATCGGGCCAGGGCGGGCGCATCAAGATCGGAGTCGTTATCGGCGACGACATCATGCCCCGGCTGGATGAATTCCTCGAACGCGGCATTGAACTGAACAACCTCGATACCGGCGAGTCCCTGAGCGCTATCCGCTCGCGCGTGCAAAGCGCCAACGTTTACTTCGGCGCCTTCCCCATCGCGGAAGCTCTCTGCCAGGGCGCGGGGATCGTCATCACTGGGCGCTGCAACGACGCCGCCCTGGTTCTTGGTCCTATGATTCGCGAGTTCGGCTGGAAAGCCGATGACTGGGACCGGCTCTCTGCCGGCGCCATCGCCGGCCATGTGATTGAGTGCGGCGCGCAGTGCACCGGCGGGAACTGCCAGGTGGACTGGGAGACAACTCCGGATTTCGCCGGAATCGGTTATCCGATTGTTGAGGCCGAATCCGATGGGACGTTCGTCATCGCGAAGCATCCCGGTACAGGCGGCCGCGTGACCGTGGCCACCGTGACCGAGCAGCTGCTTTACGAGATCGGCGATCCTGCGAACTACCTCACGCCGGACTGTGTCGCCGACTTCACTTCCATAAAGATCACGCAGCAGAGACCGGACCGCGTGCACTTCTGCGGGATAAAGGGTCGTCCCGCAACTGAGTCCTACAAAGTGTCCATCAGCTACGCAGCCGGATACAAGGCTGTCGGTACTCTGGTCTATTCCTGGCCTGACGCATATAAGAAGGCCCAAGCTGCGGACCGCATCCTGCGCGAACGCCTGGCCCGCGTCGGCCTGAAGTTCGACGCCGTGCATTCGGACTTCGTGGGCGTGAACGCCTGCCACGGAGAAATGGCAGGCCAACCATCGCGAGACATCGCGGAAGTGGTGCTGCGCATCGGCGTCCGCGGGCCGGACAAGGCCGCGGTAGAGCGGTTCACGAGGGAACTGGCGCCCATCGCTCTGAACGGTCCTCCGTCGGTGACGGGACTCGGTGCGGGCCGGCCGAAGGCCGAAGAGATCATCGCTTACTGGCCGGCGCTGATCCCGAAAGCGCTGGTTGCGCCGCAAGTTTCGGTGATGGAGGCTTGAAAAAACAAACCACCAAGGACACGAAGTAACACGAAGAAAAATAACCTTAGAGGAGGCCGAGGACCACAGAAAAAGAATTCACCATGCTCCGTTTGGGAATAGGGGAGGCAAAACCCGTGAAAGGTACTCCCTTTGTGCTCCTTCGTGTCCTTCGTGGTTAAAGGTAAACATGGCTAAAATCCAACTGCGCCAAATCGCTCACGCCCGCTCCGGCGATAAAGGCGACGTCGCCAACATCGGCCTGATCGCTCTCAAGCCCCAAGACTATCCGCTTCTTGTACGCGAGGTCACAGCGGAACGCGTCAAGCAGCACTTCGCCGGCGTCTGCCGCGGCGAAGTCGAGCGGTTTGAGCTGCCCAACTTGCACGCGCTCAACTTCGTCCTGCATGGCGCGCTTGACGGAGGCGGTCTGCTTTCGCTGCGCACCGATTCTCAAGGCAAGACTCTCAGTTCGGCGCTGCTGCGCATGGAAATCCAGGTGGCCTGACATGACGCAACCCAAAGTCCTTTACCAGCTTCAAGACGGCATCGCCCGCATCACCTTGAACCGTCCCGACAAGCGCAACGCGCTGGACGGTGAGCTGGTCGCACAATTGAAAGAGGCGGTTGCGGCGTCGGCCAACGACCAGCAATGCCGCGTGGTTCTGCTCTCCGGCGCGGGCACGGATTTTTGCTCCGGCGCGGATCTCGCCGGCCTTGAAAAAACTGCACAAGCAAGCGTGCTCAACAACATGGCCGAGGCGCGCAACATGGCTGAAGTCTTTCTGATGATGCGCAATCATCCTCGCCCGATCATTGCGGCTGTTCATGGCCGCGCGCTGGCCGGCGGCTGCGGCATCGCCACGGCGTGCGACATCATACTCGCCTCGGAGTCCGCGCAGTTTGGATATCCCGAGGTCAACATCGGCTTCGTTCCTGCCATGGTCATGGCCATCCTGCGGCGCTCCATTTCGGAAAAGGCCGCGCTCGAGCTGGTGGTGACGGGTGAGATCATCTCCGCCGCCCGCGCCCATGGACTCGGCCTGATTCACCGCATCTATGCCGATGCTCAATTCCAGACTGAAGCGAACGCCTACGCGGCACGGCTGGCCGCCAAATCAGCTTCGGCGCTCATGCTCTCCAAGCGGCTTCTCTACAACATGGACTCGATGTCCTTCGAAGCCGCGCTCGCCGCCGGAGTGGATACCAACGTCCTCGCCCGCATGACCGAGGACTGCCGCCGCGGCGTCGAGCGTTTTTTGAAGAAGGTTTGACAGATTCGAATCAGTGCGCGTCGGATTAAAGTCGAATTTGTGCCTTTTAGACAAGGACTGATGCGATTTCGAGGCTGCGAAAAAGCTCTTCGGACGGATCGCCCAGACCGCTTCGCGGATGTTAAGGAGTGCTATTGTTTCGACTCCGTTCGGGCCGTAGCCGATTATTGCGTCCATGGCGACCAAAGTCCCGAAGGGACGCTACAACCTGTAGCCGGGGACGGCAGTCCCCGGAAACGTGATTACTGATTCCGAGTCCGTTAGGACGGCACAAGAATGTGCCGTCCCTAAAAGGGACTCCATGGTTCTCGTCTTCCCTTGCCCGGCACTGCCGTGCCGGGCTACAGATTGTTCTGTCCCTTCGGGACTCGTATTCCGAATGAGCCTTTCTGCAAGCTCTTTCGTGGCTGCACAGATCTTCAAGCACCTGTGCAATCAGCGGCAGGCCGGTAGGAACCTTTCGCTCCGCTCGACATGCACGAAAAGCTAGGCTCCGGCTCCCGCTGCTTTGTCGAAGTCGGCGAACTTCTTTCCTTCCTCCGCCAGTTTCTTGAGCAGGGGCGCAGGCTCCCACCAAGAGCCGTGCTGCGCGTGGAACTCGCGGATGCGGTCGTAGACCTTTTTCAAGCCAACAGTGTCGGCGTACCACATGGGACCGCCCCGGTGCGCGGGGAAGCCATAGCCGTTGATGTAGATGATGTCGATGTCCACGGCGCGCAGCGCGTACCCTTCTTCCAGGATGCGCGCACCCTCGTTGACCAGCGCGTAGAGGCAGCGGTCCACGATCTCCTCTTTGACTATCTGCCGCTGCTGGATGCCGGCCTCCGCAGCCCACTGGCGGACCAGCCGCGCGACCTCGGGATCGGGAATCGCGCGCCGGTTCTCATCGTACTTATACCAGCCGGCGCCGGTCTTCTGGCCGTAGCGCCCCATCTCGCACAGCTTGTCTTCGGCAATCGGCTGGCGCACACCAGACTGCTCCAGGTGCTTGTACTCTTTGCGGATGCGCCAACCTACGTCCAGGCCAGCCAGGTCGCCGACCGCCATCGGTCCCATGGCCATTCCGTAGTCGTAGAGAGCAGAATCCACGGCCTCCACGCTGGCGCCTTCTTCGGCCAGGAACTGCGCCTCGCGGCGGTACGGACCAAACATGCGGTTGCCCACAAAGCCGCGGCAATTGCCCACCAGCACGCCTATCTTGCCGATTTTTTTCGATAGCTGCATGCAGGTGGCGATGATCTCTTTGCTGCTGGCTTTGCCGCGCACGATTTCAAGAAGCCGCATCACGTTCGCCGGGCTGAAGAAGTGCGTGCCGATCACCGACTGCGGACGCTGGGTGGCCTGGGCAATCTCGTCGACGTTAAGCGTAGAGGTGTTGCTGGCGAGAATGGCGCCGGGTCTGCAGACCCGATCCAGTTCGCCGAAGACCTGCTTCTTGAGAGCCATGCCCTCGAATACGGCCTCCACCACCATGTCCGCCTTGCCGAAGTCGTCATCGCTCAGGGTGGGCTTGATCAGCTTCAAGCGTTCCTCCACAAACTGCGGCGTGAAGCGTCCCCGCTTCACGGACGTTTCGTAGTTCTTGCGAATAGTGTTCAGCCCTTTATCGAGCGCGGCCTGGTCGGTCTCCTTGAGCACCACCGGAATGCCGGCGTTGGCAAAAGCCATGGCAATGCCGCCGCCCATGGTCCCGGCGCCCACCACGGCGACGGAGTTTACGGGGATGACCGGAGTCTCCTTGGGCGAGTCTCCTTGGGCACGTCGGGAATTTTGGCTACCTCGCGTTCGCCGAAGAACACGTGAATCATGGCTTTCGACTGATCCGAGAACAGGCACTCCACGAACAGCTTGTTTTCCGTCTCCACGCCCTGGGCGAAAGGCACTTTCGTAGCGGCTTCCACGGCGGCAATGGCAGCCACTGGCGCCATCATCCCCCGATATTTTTTTCGGGCGTTGTCGCGGGCGGCGGCGAAGATGGGAGCATTTTCTGCGGATGTGCCCAGCTTGCTGTTGCGTTCGCGCGTCTTGGGTGCGGGCTTGCCGGCGATCTCGCGGGCGAAGACCACCGCGCCCGAGAGAAGATCGCCTTCAATCAGCTTGTCCACGATCCCGTACTTCAACGCTTCCTTGGCGCTGATGGGATTGCCTTCGGCGCACATCTCCACGGCCTTGGCCACGCCCGCCAGCCGGGGCAGCCGCTGGGTTCCGGCCGCTCCGGGGATGATGCCCAGCTTCACCTCCGGCTGTCCTACCTGCGCGCCGGGCGCGGCCACGCGATAATGGCCGGCCATGGCCAGCTCCAGGCCGCCGCCGAACGCCGTGCCGTGAATGGCCATCACGATAGGCTTGGGGCAGTCTTCAATGCGCTCGAGCATGGGAACGAAGGCCACGCCCCGCTTGGCTGTTCCCGAGGTGATCTTCCCGAATTCCTTGATGTCCGCCCCGGCGACGAACGTCCGCCCGCCGCCGATCAGCACCGCGGCCTTGACGCTCGAATCTTTGCCGACTTGCTCGATGGCGTCGGAAATTCCTTCAGGCACGCCCGGGCTCAGTGCATTCACCGGCGGGTTGTTGATGGTGATGATGGCAATGTCGTTGTCTTGGCTGAGTTGAACCAGGTCGTTCATGGATTCCTCTCTTCGTTGGGGTCTCGGGGCCGGCGCGTCGCCCAGCGGGCCAGAGCGCCGAATGGCAAACTAACTTACACGAAACAGGCAGATTAGCTCAAACCAGACTACTTCGGCGACATCCTTATCGCTCCATCCAGGCGGATGGTCTCGCCGTTGAGCATGTTGTTCTCGACGATGTGCTGGACCAGCGCCGCGTACTCCGCCGGCTTGCCCAGGCGTTTGGGAAACGGCACTTGCTCGCCGAGGGACTTGCGTGCCGCTTCCGGCAACGCGCCCAACAAGGGTGTATCGAAAATTCCGGGAGCGATGGTGACTACGCGGATGCCCTGCCGGGCGAATTCGCGTGCCAGCGGCAGGGTCATGGCGACAATCCCTCCCTTGGAGGCGGAGTAGGCCACTTGGCCGATCTGGCCGTCGAACGCAGCGACGGATGCGGTGGTCACGATCACGCCGCGGCCGCCGTCGGCGTCGGACTGGGGCTGGTTGCGGCTCATGAGTTCGGCGGCGTGGCGGACGATGTCAAAAGTCCCCACCAGGTTGACCTGCAGGACCCGCTGGTATCTACCCAGGTCGTGTATGCCTTCCTTGCCCAGGACTTTTTCGGCGACGCCGATACCCGCGGCCGTGACCGCGATGTGCAGCCCGCCGAACCTCTGCCCTGCCGCGGCCACAGCGGCTTTTACCTCGTCGGTGTTGGTGACGTCGGTCTTCACGAATGCGACCGCGTTGCCCAACTCCTCTGCCAGCGCCTGGCCGGCTTTGTCATTCACGTCGGCAATCACGACTTTGGCGCCGTTGGCGGCCAGCATGCGCACTGTGGCCGCTCCCAGTCCGGAAGCGCCTCCGGTGACGAGCGCGCTCTTGCCTTGAATCCTCATCGGTGTGTGGTTCCCTCTTCCTAGAAATTGCACATGATACCAACAGAAATCGTCATCCCGAGGGTCCGTCAATGAGGCGCCTTCTTCAGCGCCCGAATAGGAGCGAGGGACCTTGAGTTTGCCCTTGGAGTGAACCATTGAAACCCCAAGGTCCCTCCGGCCTGCTTGCGCGCTCTGCCCGTTCGCGCCAAAACCGGGCGCGAACGGGGCACGAAAACGCGCGCTCGCTTGCGGCCGTCGGCCGACGAATCTCAAAAGCAAGCATCCTCTATTGCAAGCGCTCGATAATGGTGGCGTTGGCCATGCCGCCGCCTTCGCACATAGTTTGGAGACCGTAGCGGCCACCGGAGCGTTCGAGTTCATGGACCAGCGTGGTCATCAGCCGGGCGCCGCTCGCGCCTAGAGGGTGCCCCAGGGCGATGGCGCCGCCGTTGACATTCACGCGCGCCAAGTCGGCCTTGGTTTCTTTCTGCCAGGCCAGCACCACGCTGGCAAAGGCTTCATTGATCTCAACTCGGTCCATATCTTCGAGCTTGAGGCCGGCCTTGTCGAGAACGCGGCGCGTGGCGGGAATGGGCGCGCTCAGCATCAGCACCGGATCTTCCCCGGCCAAAGCAAAAGCGACGAAGCGGGCCAGCGGCTTGTATCCCAGACGCTCGGCCACCGAGCGCTCCATGATGAGGACCGCGGCGGCGCCGTCGGTGATCTGCGAGGAATTTCCGGCGGTGACGACTCCGTCCGGCTTGAAGACCGTTTTCAACGTGGCCATTTTTTCGAGCGTGGTGTCGGCGCGGATGCCTTCGTCGCGCGAGACCTGCACAGTCGTCCCGTCTTCACGCTGCACCGGGGTGGGCAGGATTTCGCGGCAGAACCAGCCTTGCTCGGTGGCGCGCGCCGCGCGGCAATGGCTCTCCAGGCTGTATTGATCGAGACTCGCGCGGTCCAGCTTCCAGCGCTCGGCCAGCATCTCCGCGCTGATGCCCTGGTCAAAGTGGGCGTTGTTGTAGCGGCGCATCATGGCCGGGCCGAAAGGCTTGCCCGGACCCGAGGCAACGGATGCGCCCATGGGCACGCGGGTCATGCTCTCCACGCCGCAGGCGATCACCACGTCATAGCTGCCGGCGATCACGCCCTGCGCGGCAAAGTGGATGGCCTGCTGGCTGGAGCCGCACTGTCGGTCCACGGTGGTGCCGGGGACGGACTCAGGGAATCCCGCGGCCAGAACGGCGTTGCGCGCCGCGTTGACCGATTGCTCGCCGACCTGCATCACGCAACCGGCGATCACGTCATCAATCAACTTGGGGTCGAGCTTGTTGCGCTGCGCGAGCCCGCTGAGCGTGTGGCCCAGCAAGTCCACGGGATGCCAGTTCTTCAACATGCCGTCGCGCCGGCCCAGGGGCGTGCGCACGGCGTCCACAATCACTGCTTCATTCTTCATAGCTGCCTGCCGCGATTAATAGTATCAGCAGCGCGCCCCTTGGTCATCCCGCGACGCCGCCCAAGCTTTCACCCCACAAAAGAAGCGGGGCGGCCTTGCGACCGCCCGTCTCATTTCTTTGCTTCTAATTCACGGTCAAAGTGAAGGTAGATGTGTGGGTGGTATCAGGAGAGGTGGCCGTCACCGTTATCGTGGACGTGCCCTTAGGCGTTCCGGGAATGGTAACCGGTGTATGGCCGCCCCCGCAACCGCTGAGGGCCAACAGCAGCAGCGTCAACCACAACGCAGCAACGGATAACGTGGCCGGACGGCGCTTCCTTCGCGGCCCAATCATCACAATGCCGGTCAAACCGAGACCTCCGAGCGGCAGCCATACCACATAGAAAATCCGCGGGCGTTCTAGCGCGGAGGTAGTGGTGGCCGTGGTCGTGATCGTCATGACGACATCGGTTGGAGTGTTGCCCGGGGGTATGGGGCTTGGCGAAAAC
>WNFJ01562247.1_pt1 | contig 19602 bp, 18 predicted proteins | sample 5400461 | NCBI WGS metagenome assembly WNFJ01 (sample SAMN13153349, study PRJNA577476) | soil metagenome | isolation source: 115 cm saprolite on Douglas fir-dominated hillslope | place: USA:California | collected 2013-09-17
TCGCTTCACCTTCCCGCTGCCGGTCAGGGGGAAGGCGTCGAAGAAGCGCACCAGGTCGGGCACTTTGTAGTCGGCAACGGCCTCGCGACAGAAGTCTTTGAGCTCGTCGCCGGTCACGATGGAGCCCTCCGTGGGCACGACGCAGGCGCAGATGAGCTCTCCCAGCGGCTCGCTGGGGATGCCGACCACGCAGGCGTCGCCTACGGCAGGGTGCGTCCGGAGGAGGTCCTCCAGTTCGCGGGGATAGATCTTGTAGCCGCCGCGGATGATCAGCTCGTTGCGGCGGCCTACGATGGTGACGTAGCCGTCCTCGTCCACGATGGCGAGGTCGCCCGTCAGGAAGAAGCCTTCGGGCGTGAGTGAGCGCGCCGTTTCGCCGGGCATCCGGTAGTAGCCCAGCATCACGTTCGGCCCCTTCACCGCCAGCTCGCCCACGGCCTCGGGGCCGTGCAGCGCGCCGCTCCGCAGGTCCACGACCTTCACATCCACGCCGGCGATCGGCCGTCCGGCGGTCTCGCGGCGGCGCGCCGGGGCGTCCTCGAACCGCGTGATCGTCACCGTCGGGCCGGTCTCGGTGAGCCCGTAGGCGATCTGCACGTCGCACCACTGCCGCACTCGCTGCACGAACTCGGGAGCGACGGGGCTCCCCGCGATGATGCCCGACCGGCAGTGCGCCGGTCGGGAGCGCTCGAACGACGGGTCACGCATGAGGAGCTCGAACATCGTGGGGACGCCGTGCACCAGGGTGACCCGTTCGCGCCGGATCAGCTCCAGCGCGCGAGGGGCCTCGAACCGCTCCTGCAGCACCAGCGTGGCGCCGGCCGTGATCGTGACGGCCGCCACGTGCAAGCCGAAGATCGTGAACAGCGGCACGGCGCCGAGGGCGCGGTCGTCGCCGTCGTGCCGCAAGGCGTCCACGGCGGCGCGGGCGGCGGCGAGGACGTTGCGGTGCGACAGCGCCACGCCCTTCGGCTTCCCCATCGTTCCGGAGGTGTACAGGATGGCGAGTGGCAGGGCGGCGGCGTCGGCCGCCACGGGAGGAAGCCCCCGCCGGGGGACTTTCGCCACGAGGTCTGCGAAGCGGTACATCCGGTCGTCGAGCCAGCGGTCGGTTGGGCCGACCAGGATCAGCGCGCGCAGCTCGGGGAGGTCGGGGAGGAGCTCGTCGTACAGCTCCACGAAATCCATCCCGCCGTACCCCTCGGGCAGGAACGCCGCGCGCACTTCGGCCTGGCGCAACTGGTAACGGAGCTCGTGGTGGGTGAGCGAGGGGTCGAGCGGCACCAGCACCGCGCCGCAGTAGGCGGCCGCGAGCAGGGCCACCACCCACTCCGGCCAGTTCGGCAGGTCGACCGCCAAGCGGTCTCCCGGTTGCACGCCCAGGCCGGCGAGCGCTTCGGCCAGCGCGAGCGCTTCCCGCTCCACCTGTCCATAGCTCATCCGTCGTGACCCGAGCACGAGGAATTCCCGCTCGGGATGCGCCTTCGCTCGCTCGGCGAAGAGCGCCGCCAGATGTTCCGTCACCGCGTCCGCCACAGCCCTCACAGCGTTGTGAACCTTTGAAAATAAACAACTTGCGCGGAAAGTGACAGGCCGGCCGAGGGGGCGAACGCGCCCCCGATACCGCGCTACTCCCCCAGCACCTTGATGATCAGCCGCTTCCGGCGCTGGCCATCCCACTCGCCATAAAACACTCGCTGCCAAGGCCCTAAGTCGAGCTTGCCACCCGTTACGGGCACGATCACCTCGTGCCCGATCGTGAGGCTCCGGAGGTGGGCGGCGGCGTTATCCTCCCCCGTCTCGTTGTGGCGGTAGCGCTTGGGATCCCACGGCGCGATGGTGCTGTCCAGCCACGTGAGGATGTCCGCCCAGAGCCCCGACTCGTGATCATTCACGAAAACGGAGGCCGTGATGTGCATCGCGCTCACGAGCGCGAATCCCTCAGCGATGCCGCTCGCCCGAACCTGCTCGGCGACCTCGTCGGTGATGTCGATGATTTCCTGCCGCTGCTTCGTCTGGAACCAGAGATAGTGGGTGTGAGCGGTCATGAGCGCTCCTGCGAGCGGGGGAGGCACCAGGGGGAACAACGCCGCGCGGGCGTGGTCGGCGACCGCTCTGCCGCCCCTCGTTCCCGCGGACCACCTGTGTCGATTTGTCGCACCTGAGCCGGTTCCCTAAATTGGGTCTCACCAATATGGCACTCCCGTTCCGGATACGGATTTTCGTGATTCTCGGCGCGCTGACCGCCGTGCCGACCGCGCTGGCGGTGGTGGGGTGGGCGCTCGCGGTCCGGACCGAGGCGCCGTCGGTGGGCGCCCGGGTGGCGCTCGAGGAGGTGGCGACATCGGCGCGGCTGATGCTGGGCCGTCTCGACACGACCCAGCTGGCGCCGCGCGAGCGGGCGGCATTGCGCCAGCACCTGGAGCAGCTCTCGACCTCCGTGAGCCTGGCGCGTCGCGCCGAGACCTATCTGCGTTATTACGCCGCAGGATTCGCCGTCGTCGTCGTGCTCTTCGGCGTGCTCGCGCTCGTCGTCGCAGTGCGACTCGCGGGGCATCTGTCCCGCCAGCTGTCGCGGCCCATCGACGAGCTCGTAGGCTGGACGCGGCTGATTCGCCGTCGCCTGCCGATCCCCGAGGGCCCGCTCACTCGCGGCGCCCCCGAGTTCGACGCGCTGCGCCAAGCACTGCGGGAGCTCGCCTCGGCGCTCGCCACGGCGCGCGACAAAGAGCTCGAGGCCGAGCGGCTGCGCGCCTTCCGGGAAGTGGCGCGTCGGGTCGCCCACGAGATCAAGAACCCGCTCACCTCGATGCGCATCGCCGTGGATCAGCTCGAGCGCGTGGTGGGGCAGCCGGGCAGCCGGCAGGCCACGGCCGTGGAAGTGCTCATCGCGGAGACCGACCGGCTCGAGCGCCTGGCGCGGGAGTTCGCAGACTTCGGCCGGCTGCCCGAAGGCCCCAAGAGCGAGGTCGACCTGGTGGAGCTGCTGCTCGATCTGGCGAAGAGCGCGGTGCCCCCCGATGTCGAGGTCACGGTGCGGAGCAACGGCGGCCCCTGCACGCTGGTGGGCCACTACGAGCCGCTGCGGCACGCGTTCGCGAACCTGCTGCGGAACGCCGCCGAAGCGATGGGTGGCCGCGGCGCAATCGACGTCAGCATTGGCCGCGACGGGTCGGGACTGCTGGTCACGGTGAGCGATCACGGCCCCGGCATCCCCGAAGAGCTCCGGCCCCGCGTATTCGAGCCCTACTTCACCACCAAGCGCGACGGCACGGGCCTCGGCCTCGCGCTGGTGCGCCAAGCGGTCGAAGCCCACCACGGCAGTATCACCGTGTCGGAAACTCCGGGCGGCGGTGCCACCTTCGCGATCGTGCTCGCCGGATGAGTCCCCGCATCCTCCTCGTCGACGACGAAGCCAACATCCGGAAGATGGTGGGGGCGCTGCTCGAGTCGGAGGGCTTCGAGACCGTCGAGGCGCCGAACGGCGCGGCCGCGCTGGCCGCGGTGGCGAAGGAGGCGCCGGACGCGGTGCTCCTCGACCTGATGATGCCGGGCGGGCCGGACGGGCTCGCCACCCTGGAGCAGCTGAAGCGCACGGTGCCCGGCGTCCCGGTCGTGATGATGAGCGGGAAGGCGAACCTGGCCGACGCCGTGCGCGCGACGAAGCTCGGCGCCTTCCAGTTCCTCGAGAAGCCCCTCACGCCGGAGGGTGTGCTGACCACGCTGCGGGCGGCGCTCGAGCTGGCGCGGACGGTGGCCGAGAACCGGCGGTTGCACGAGGCGTTGGGCCACAGCGACCCGCTGGTCGGCGTGAGTCGGGCGATGCAGGAGCTGCGCGAACTCATCGCCCGGGTCGCGCCCACCGAGGCGCGGGTCTTGATCACGGGCGAGTCGGGGACGGGGAAGGAGCTGGTCGCCTCGGCGATCCATCGCCAGAGCGCTCGCGCCGCCCGGCCGTTTGTCTGTGTGAACTCCGCCGCCCTGCCCAAAGACCTGGTGGAATCCGAGTTGTTCGGGCACGAACGCGGGGCCTTCACCGGTGCGAGCGAGCGTCGCATCGGACGCTTCGAGCTGGCGGACGGCGGCACGCTGCTGCTCGACGAAGTGGGGGACCTGGGGCCTGAGGCCCAGGCGAAGCTGCTGCGGGTACTCGAGACCGGGGTGATCGAGCGCGTGGGCGGCGACCGGCCTGTCCCGGTGGACGTCCGGGTGATCGCGGCGACCAACAAGGACTTGGGCCGCGCGGCGCAGCAGGGACAGTTTCGCGAGGACCTGCTGTTCCGGCTCAAGGTGCTCCCGATCCACGTCCTGCCGCTGCGCGAACGTCCCGAGGACGTCGCGCCGCTGGTGCAGCACTTCGCCGCCCGCCAGACGACGCGGCTGGGCCGCCCGGTGCGCTTCGACCCCGGCGCCGTGCAGTTGCTCGCCGCCTATCGTTGGCCGGGGAACGTACGCGAGCTCGCCAACTTGGTCGAGCGGCTCGCCATCCTGGCCGCCGCGGGCGAGATCAGCGCGGCGGAGGTCGCCGCCGTCCTGCCGCAGGATGGGGCGACCGTGGCGCCGAGCGAGGGCTGGACGGACCTGGCCCTGTCGGACGCGCTCGACCAGTTCGAGCGAACGCTCATCGCGCGGGCGCTCTCGGCCGCGCGGGGCAACGTGGCCGACGCGGCCCGCAAGCTCGCCACCGACCGCGCCAACCTGTATCGCCGGATGCGGCGCCTCGGTCTAGAACCGCCGCGCGACCTGGCGGGATGACACACGTCGCACGCCCGAGGCGCACGCTTCCGGAGCCGGCGGCATCCGCCCCTGCGGGCCCTCGGGCGGCACGGCCCATGCACCCGCTCGCCCCGGTCCCTCTCAGGATGTCCGCCATGCGCGCCCTCGCCCTCGCCCTGTGCTGCACCCTCGCTCCCGCCCTCGCCGTGGCGCAGGACACGGCGATCGTCATCCAGCCCGAGAGTGGGGGCGTCCTGATCGAGCCCCCGGAGCTGCCGCGGCTCGTGGCGGAGGAGGCGATTCGTCGCTACAACGCCCCGACCACGACGCGGCTGGTGGGTCGCTCGCGGTTGCCGCGCGGGAACGAATGGCGCGGCGACGTGGCGGTGCGCGACGGCACGGTTTGGCTGGCCGGTCGGGTCCAGGGCACCGTGCTCGTGATCAACGGCTTCGCCTACCTCGACTCGACCGCCGCGATCACGGGCGACTTGATCGTCGTCGGAGGCTCGGCCACCCGTCTCCCTGGCGCCGTGGTCGGGGGCGAGGTGCGCATGTACCCGGCGCCGCTCGCCTACCGCATCGACGGCGAGGAGATCGCCCTCGCCCCCGCGAACCTGCGGCGCTGGCTGCGCAATCTCGGCATCGAGAAGTCGTGGGGCAGCGCCGACTCGCGCTCCTCGCTCACCCTCGCCACCGGCGGCACGTTCAATCGGGTGGAGGGGTTGCCGATCGTATTCGGCCCGTTGTTCGATTGGCGGCTGCGACAGAATGTGCGGTTCCGACTGGATGCGCTCGGCGTGTTCCGCACCGCTGCGTTCAACGACTCGCGGAGCGACCTCGGGTACATGGTGCGGACCGAGTTGCGCTCCGGCGAGGTGCCCGCCTACAGCGTGCAATTCCGGGCGTATGACGTGGTGACGCCGGTCGAGGATTGGGGGTTGCGCGCCGCCGAGGTGGGGTGGGAGGCGTTCCTGTTTCAGCACGACTACCGCGACTACTACCTGAACCAGGGTATCGCGGGCCGGGTGATGTTCCAGCCGCAGCGGCCGCTGAGCCTGGCGTTGGAGGTGCGCCACGACTGGCAGACGAGCAGCGGTGCGCGCGATCCTTGGTCGGTGTTCAGCACCAGCGGCGGGTGGCGGCCCAACCCCCCCATCGACGAGGGGCACTACACGACCTACGGCGGCGAGGTGACGTTCGACACCCGCAACGATCGAGCGCAGCCCACTGCCGGGTGGTACCTGCGCGCGCAGCTCGAGAACGGGCGCTCGAGCGATGTGCGCCCGCAGACGGGCGTCCCGCCCGCCGTGCGGCCTCCCATCCCCACGGACGGCTCCTACCAGTTCACCCGCGTGTTCTTCGACGTGCGCCGCTATACGCGGGTGAGCCCCTCGGGCCGCGTCAACCTGCGGCTCGTCGGCGGCGGCTGGGTCGGCGGCAATCCGCTGCCCCTGCAACAGCGGCTCTCGCTGGGCGGCCCCGACCCCCTGCTCGGGTACAGCTTCCGGCACACCGGCTGCAACCGGGACATCATCGACCCCGTGTTCGCGGGCACCCGGGTGGCGGCGTGCGACCGCGTCCTCGTCGCGCAGGTCGAGTACCGAGGCCACCTCTCGCTGCACTGGGCGTACAAGGCGTCACGTCCCGAGGACGAGCAGTCCAAGTCGCTCTTCTCACTCCAGGGACCGGACCTCGTGGTGCTGGGGGACGCCGGCCAGGCCTGGCTCGTCGGCAACGGACCGGGTCGGCTGCCGAGCGACCGGCTGCCGACGCTGGGCAGCCTGCTGGCCGATCTCGGCCTGGGCATCGACTGGAGCGGATTCGGGGTGTACGTGGCGAAGGCGGTGACCGCGGGCGAACCGTTGCGATTCACGCTGCGATTGGACCACCGTTTCTGAGGTGAGGCCAGGACTCGCTCTCCTGGCCCTGCTCGCGAGCGCGACGGCAGCTGCCGCGGCCGACGCGCAGGGACCCGCCTTGACGGTGACGCTACAAAGCGAGATCCCCCGTATTCAGACCACGGGCCTGCTCGCCGACGGCAAATTCGTCAGCCTGATGCGCTCCGGCTTCCCGCTGCGCCTGCATTATCGCCTGGAGCTGTGGCACGGTCGCTCCGGTTGGTTTGATCAATTCGTGAGCGGGTACTCTTGGGACGCGGTCGCCCATCACGATCCCCTGGCCAACGAGTTCGTGCTAATCCAAACGGGGGGGCGCGTCGCCCGCTACGCGACGGCCGACGAACTCGAGCACGCCCTCGAGGTCCCTTACAAGGTCGCCCTGCGGGCCAAGGGGGCGGGGCAATTCTACTTCCTGTGCCGACTCGAGGTGGCGACCCTGAACGAGACGGACTTAGAAGAGCTGACCCGCTGGATCAAGGGTGAGGTCGGTCCGGCGGTATCGGGGGACGGCAGCCTGGGGGGCGCGTTGGCGCGGGGGGCGCAGCGGCTGTTGGTGCGGATCGCGGGGCTCCCGCGCCTCACGCTCGAGGCGCGCTCGGAGCCGTTCAGCCACGCCGGAGCGGAGCGTTAGGACCCGAAGCGCTCGTCGATGGCGTAGCGAATCTGGGCCAGCGAATTGCCGCGCTCCGCCAGGCGCACCGCGAACACCGCCTCGCCCATGCAGATGTCGCACCGGGATCCGTGCTCAGATTCGAAGCAGGTGAGCAGAGAGCGGTGGCCGGCGTGACGACTGCAATGGCAGTGACAGTACAGGGCGTCCAGCAACTCGGGCGCCTGGCGCGCCGCCGCGTACGCCGCGGCGGCACCGGGGGCCATCGGGACGAGGCTCGGCGGCAGCACCCGTTCGGCGGTGATGCCGGGGCGCGGGTCGGGGTGCACGACGCCGCCGCCGCTGCCTGCGCTGCGCGCGGTCCAGAGGCCAACCGCGGCGGCCGCCGCCACGGCGGCGATCGCCCACGGCAGCTGCCGCGCTATAACGCCTCCAGCGTGGCCAGCACCTCGCTCCCGTAGAACAAGCGGATGTACTTCGACTGAATGGACGTGAGCCGCCGCACCGCCCAGGCCAGGTGCACGAAGTGCGGCTCGCCGGGGGGCCGCAGGGGGTGCATCCCCGCCTCCTCCGGCAAGAGGTTGCCCTTGCGCGTGTTGCAGCTCGAGCACGCGGTCAGCACGTTGCTCCAGGCATTCGTCCCCCCGCGCGACAGCGGGACCAGGTGGTCGCGGGTGAGGCACTCGCGGTGCCGCAGCTCCAGCTGGCTGCGGCCGCAGAACTGGCAGCGGTAGTTGTCGCGCGCGAAGAGGAAGGTGTTGGTGACCTGACGGCGGAAGCGACGGGGCACGTGCACGAACTTGACGAGGCGGATCACGGCGGGACGCGGGATCGCCAGCCGCTCGCTGCGCATCAGGGCGCCGTCCGCCTCGACGATCTCGGCCTTATGGTCGATTACGAGGCGCAGCGCCCGGCGCACCGGCACCATCGTCAGCGGCTCGAATGACGCGTTCAACGCGAGGCAGCGCAAGCGTTTCCCCCGGGACGAAAAAGCGGCCGTCGCGCCCCAACAGTGGGCGGGACGGCCACGTATGCTACACCCGCGGCTAACGCGAGGCAAGACCTTAGGTTAAGCCCCGCCCCCCTCAGCGAATAGGGCCGCCAGCGCCTCGAGCTGGCTGGCGACCGACTGGCGGGCCGCTCCCCCCGGGGTGGCACGGCTTTCGACGCTGTCTTCCCAGCTACCCAGCTCGGTCAGCGCCGTCACGAGCGCCGGGTGGATCGCGGCGGCCACAGGTCCGGGCACCCGGTCGAGCGGGAGGCCCGCGCGCTCGGCCTCGCGCACGAGCCGGCCGACGAGCCCATGGCTCTCGCGAAACGGCACGCCGGCCACGACCAAGCGGTCGGCGAGGTCGCTGGCCCGGAGCGACGGGTCCAGGGCCGCGCGCATCCGCTCGGCGTCGACGGTCAGGGCCGCGACGGCGCCAGTCATGGCCGGGAGCACCACGGTCAGGGTATCGAACGCATCGAACAGCAGCGCCTTGTCCTCCTGCAGGTCCTTGCTGTAGCCCGCCGGCAGGCCCTTCAGCGTCGTCGCCAGCGCCACCAGGTCGCCGAGCAGGCGCCCGGCCTTGGCACGCGCGAGCTCGAATACATCGGGGTTGCGTTTTTGCGGCAGCAAGCTCGAGCCGGTGCTGAAATCGTCGGAGAGCCGGACGAAGCCGAACTCGGCGCTGGTGTAGAGGGCCAGCTCGGCGGCGAGGCGGGATAGGTGGGTGCCGAGCAGCGCGAGGGCAAACAGCACTTCGGCCGCGAAATCGCGATCGCCGGTCGCATCGAGCGCGTTCGCCGCGATGCTGCGAAACCCGAGGGCTTCCTTCAACAGCACGCGATCGACCGGGAAGCCCGAGCCCGCGAGGGCACCCGAGCCGAGCGGCAGCTCGGCGACCCGGCGCCGCGCGTCGGCGAGGCGCGCCCGGTCGCGCACCAGGGGCCAGGCGTGCGCCAACAGTACGTAGGCCCAGCGCACGGGCTGGGCGGGTTGCCCGTGGGTATACCCCGGCAGCAGCACGTCCACCGACTCGCGTGCGCGGGCGAGCAGCGTGCGCCCGAGCGCGGCGATGTCGCCGTCCAGGGCATCGATCGCCGTGAGGGTCCAGAGCCGCAGATCGGTCGCGACCTGATCGTTGCGGGACCGGCCGGTGTGCAGCTTGCCCGCTACGACGCCGATCTCGTCATAGAGCAGGCGCTCGACCAGCGTGTGGATATCCTCGTCCGCTGCGCCCAGCGCGGCGCCGTCGGCGAGGCGCTCCGCCACCCGCTCGAGGCCCTCGAGCAGCTGCCCTTCCTCGGCCGCGGTCACGACGCCGACGCGGCCCAGTGCGTGGACCCAGGCCTTGCTGGCGGTCACGTCCTGCGGCCACAGGCGGTGGTCCACCGGGAGGCTGCGATTGAGCGCGTCGAGCGCCTCGCTCGGCGCCAGGGTGAACCGCCCGCCCCACATCTGATGCGGGGGCGGCGGCACCTCGGTCTCAGGCGGGCGGCGCGCCATCAGTCGGCCGCCGCGCCGATCTCTTGATGGCGCCGCGCCGCCTCAAGCTCCGCGCCGATCTTGATGCCGAGGCCGTACAGGCGGATGAACCCTGCCGCGTCACGCTGGTCGTAGACGGTGTCCTTGCCGAAAGTCGCATACGACGGCCGGTACAGGGCGTAGGGGCTCTCCCGCCCCACGACGGTGACCCCGCCCTTGTACAGCTTGAGCCGCACGCTCCCGGTCACGCGCTGCTGCGCGACCGTGACGAGGGCGTCGAGCGCCTCGCGCTCCGGTGTCCACCAGCGCCCGTCGTAGACGAGGTCGGCATAGCGCAGCGCGAGCTCGTCTTTGAGCAACAGCGTCCTACGGTCGAGCACGAGTTGCTCGAGCTCCCGGTGGGCGAGGTGCAGCAGCGTGCCGCCCGGGGTCTCGTACACGCCGCGCGACTTCATGCCGACCAGCCGGTCTTCCACCACATCGGCGCGGCCCACGCCGTGCTCCCCGGCGATCGCGTTGGCCGTCTCGAGCAACTCGACCGGGCCGAGGGGCACGTGATTCAGCGCCACCGGATTCCCCTCCTCGAAGCCGATCTCGACCACCGCGGGGAGGTCGGGCGCCTCGAGCGGGTCCGCGGTCATGACGAAGATGTGCTCTGGGGGCGCGTGCGCCGGGTCCTCGAGGATGCCGCCTTCGTGAGAGCAGTGCCATAGGTTGCGGTCGCTCGAGTACGGCTTGTCGAGCGTGGCCTGGACCGCGATGCCCTGGGCCTGGACGTAGGCGAGCAGGTCCTCGCGCCCCTGGAACTGCCACTCCCGCCACGGCGCGATGACCTGAAGGTCGGGGGCGAGCGCGGCGTAGGTGAGCTCGAAGCGTACCTGGTCGTTGCCCTTGCCCGTGCAGCCGTGGGCGAGCGCCGTCGCGCCGGCGCGCTGAGCGGCGGCGACCTGGTGCGCGGCGATGAGCGGGCGCGCCATCGCGGTGCCCAGCAGGTAGGTACGCGCATACACGGCACCGGCGCGAAGCGTCGGGAACACAAAGTCGCGCACGAACTCGGCGCGGAGATCCTCGATCACGCAATCGACGGCGCCGGAGCGCTTGGCTTTGGCCACGAGCCCGCTGAGCTCGCCCGCGCCTTGGCCCACATCCGCCGCGAAGCACAGCACCGTCGCGTCGTAGCGCTCGCGCAACCAGGGCACGATCGCCGAGGTGTCGAGTCCGCCGGAATAGGCGAGGACCACCAACGGCCCCATACATCCGCTCCTTGTGGTTTATGCAGTGGAGTGTATAAACATACGGCGCCGCGCCGAGGTGTCAACGCCCCGTCGAGGCTGGCGCGGCGGCGTGACGGAACCGATGTTTGCCGCCGATGGATCGACGCGAGTGGCTCGGGCTCCCGACGGGCGCGATCGTCCCGACGCGCGACCCGCGCCAGGCGTTGCCGCACCCCGTCGCCGCCGGTCGCGTCTAGGCGACTCCGCACGAGATGCGCGCTCTCCCCACCCGCTCCCCGTCACGCTCGCAGCCGCACGACGTGTGCATCGTCGGTTCGGGCGCCGGCGGCGGCATGGCGGCCTATGTGCTCACGCAGGCCGGCGCCGACGTGGTGCTGCTCGAGGCGGGTGGCCCGTGGGACAACACCACGGACTCGGCCATGTTGACGTGGCCGTACGAGACCCCGCGACGCGGGGCGGCGACGGCCACGCGCCCGTTCGGCGAGTTCGACGCCTGCGTCGGGGGCTGGGAGATCGACGGCGAGCCCTACACGCGCGCTGCCGGAACCGCGTTCGACTGGTGGCGGGCCCGCATGGTCGGCGGCCGGACCAACCACTGGGGTCGCATCTCGCTCCGCTTTGGGCCCTACGACTTCAAGCGCAAGAGCCGAGACGGCCTGGGGGACGACTGGCCGATCGACTACGCCGACGTGGCGCCGTTTTACGACCGCGTGGACCGGTTGATCGGCGTCTTCGGCAGCCCGGAGCATCTCCCCAACGAGCCCGACGGCGTGTTCCTGCCGCCGCCTGCGCCGCGCTGCCACGAGTTGCTCGTGAAGCAGGCGGCGGACGCGCTGCGGATCACCTGCATTCCAGCCCGGCTCTCGATCCTTACCCGCCCGCTCAACGGGCGCGCCCCCTGCCACTACTGCGGCCAGTGCGGTCGCGGCTGCAAGGTGAACGCGAATTTCAGCGCCACCAACGTGCTCCTCGCCCCCGCCCTCGCCACCGGTCGACTCACCCTCGTCACGCACGCGATGGCGCGCGCGGTCACGGTGGACCGGACCGGGCGGGCCACGGGGGTCGCCTACGTCGACAAGACCACCGGCGCGGACCGCCACGCCCGCGCGCGGGTCGTGGTCTTGGCCGCCAGCGCCTGTGAGACGGCCCGTTTGCTGCTCAATTCCCGCTCCGCGCGCTTCCCCGACGGCCTGGCGAACTCGAGCGGCGTGGTCGGCAAGTACTTGACCGACACGACGGGGACAGACGTCGCCGGCTTCATCCCCAAGCTGATGGATCACGTGCCCCACAACCATGACGGGGTCGGGGGGATGCACCTCTACATGCCGTGGTGGCTCGAGGGACAGCCCGTCGGATTCCCGCGCGGCTACCACATCGAGTTCGGAGGCGGCCCCTATCTCCCGGGCTACGGCATCCTCGGCGACATCCACCGCTACCCCGCGGGCGGCGGGTACGGCCGGCAGCTCAAGGACGACTATCGGCGCTACTACGGCGCCACCGTCTCCTTTGCCGGTCGGGGCGAGATGATCCCCAACCCGAATTGCTATTGTGAGCTCGACCTGGACACGGTGGACCGCTGGGGCATCCCGGTGCTGCGGTTTCACTGGCGCTGGTCGGACTACGAGTACCGTCAGGCGAAGCACATGCAGGAGACGTTCCGGGCGCTCATCGTCGCCATGGGGGGCGAGCCCCTCACCCCGATGCCGCCGGCGGAGGAGGGCTACGGTCTGGCTCCCGGCGGGCGCATCATCCACGAATTGGGGACAACGCGTATGGGAGCCGATCCCCGGACATCGGTGGTCAATCCCTGGTCCCAGGCGCACGACTGCCGCAACCTGTTCGTCACCGACGGCGGGCCGTTCGTGTCCCAGGCGGACAAGAACCCGACCTGGACGATCCTCGCCTTGGCGATGCGCACGAGTGACTACATCACGCAGCAGACGAAGCAGGGGGCGCTCTGATCCGGGACGGGGCGGCCGGCCGCGCGAGCGGCGCCATGGATCGCCGAGCGGCGCTGCGGCTGCTCGCCGTGGCCCCGCTCGCCACCGCGTTTCGCTGGGCGCCGGAGGCGGTGCGCGTGGCGGCGGCGCGCGCCGCCCTGGCGCGCGAGTCCGGCACGGCCGTCGCCCCCACGTTCTTCCACGCGCACGAGTGGGCCACCGTGCGGCTGCTCGCGGACCTGATCCTCCCGAAGGACGAGCGGTCGGGCAGCGCCACCGACGCCGGCGTGCCCGAGTTCATGGACTTCATGTGCGGCGATGACCCGGAGCTCGGGGCCCCGCTGCGCGGCGGGCTGGCCTGGCTCGATCGCGCGTGCGACGACCGCTTCGGCACCACGTTCATCGCCGCCAGCGTGGCGCAGCGCGCCGCCTTGCTCGACGACATCGCGTGGCCCGCGCGCGCCCAGCCCGTCTATGCCGCGGGGGTCGCCTTCTTTAATAGTTTTCGCGACCTCACCGCGTCGGGGTTCTTTTCCAGTCGCATCGGCGTGCAGGACCTGCGCTACGTCGGCAACACGCTCGTCGCCGCGTGGCACGGCTGCCCGCCCGAGGTGCTCGCGAAGCTGGGCGTGAGCTACGATCGCATGACTCCCCGTCGCGACTGACCCCCGACCCATGGCGGAGCGACGACTCGGCGTCGGCATCGTGGGGAGCGGTTTCAACGCCAGGTTTCACGTGCAGGCCTTCGGCGCGGTGCGCGACGCCGACGTGCGCGGCATCTGGAGCCCGACGCGCGCCCACGCCGAGGCCACCGCCGCCCTAGCCCGGCGCCTGGACGTGGGCCCGGCGCAAGTGTTCCCGAGCCTCGCGGCGATGGTCGCCGACCCCGGCATCGATGCCATCTGGCTGTGCGGCCCTAATCACGCGCGCGTGGAGAACGTGGAGGAGATCACGCACACGGTGACCGCCGGCCGGGGGGCGCTGCGCGGCATCGCCTGCGAGAAGCCGCTGGCCCGCAACGTGGCGGAGGCGCAGCGCTTACTTGAGCTGACGCGGCACGCCGAGCTCGCGCACGGCTACTTGGAGAACCAGCGCTTCGCACCTCAAGTCGAGGCCGGCCGGACGCTGCTCTGGGCCCGCGGCGCCCGGTTGACGGGTCGGCCCTACCTCGCCCGCGCCACCGAGGAGCACAGCGGACCCCATCGGCCCTGGTTCTGGCAGGGGCAGCTCCAGGGCGGTGGCGTGCTCAACGACATGCTGTGCCACTCGGCGCTGCTCGTGCGTCATCTGCTCACCGCCCCCGGCGCTCCGGCGACTTCGGTGCGACCGACCCGGATCACCGGCCACATCGCCAGCCTGAAGTGGACGCGCCCCGTCTACGCCCAGCAACTCGCCGCGCGGATGGGCCCCGCGGTGGACTACGCGCGCGCGCCCGCCGAGGACTTCGCCAGCGCGCTGATCGAGTTCACCACCGACGCCGGCGACCGCCTGCTCGGCGAGGCCACGACGTCGTGGAGCTTCGTTGGGCCCGGCCTGCGCCTCTCGGCCCAACTGCTCGGGCCCGAGTACTCCATGTCCTGGAACAGCCTCGACAGTGGCCTGAAACTGTTCTTCAGCCGCGCGGTGCCGGGCGCCACGGGCGAAGACCTGGTCGAAAAGCAGAACGCGGAGTCGGGCGAGATGCCAGTCGTGGCGAACGAGGCCGCGACCTACGGCTACGAAGCGGAAGACCGCCACTTCGTCCGGGTGTTCCTGGAACGCGAGGCGCCGCAGCTCACCTTTGACGACGGCCTCGACGTGGTGCGGCTGCTGATGGCCGCCTACCTGAGCGCCGAGCAGGGGCGGACGCTCGAGTTCCCGCCGCCCGGGCTGGACGCGTTCGTGCCGGCGGTGGCGAGGGGGACGTGGCGGCCGTGAAGCGGCGTCCGCACGCGTGCACCGCGGCGCCCGAGGACTCCCTCGCGCAACGGCCCCTCGGTCAGGCGGGGGCCGCCGCGACCACTCGGGCGGGGCGAAACAGCAGCGCGAACAGCACGAACACCACGAGCGCCCCGACCGCGGGATAGAGCCAGATGCGGTGCCAGTCGTGGGTCACCGGCCCGCACTGGCCCGCCGCTGCGACGGCGGCGGCACAGTCCGGGTGGCGCGCGGCATAGCGATCCACCACCGCTCCCGAGACGAACGCTCCGATGAAGTACCCCGCGCCGTTCGTCACGAAGTTGATGAGGCCCTGCGCCGCAGCCCGCAGCTGCTCGCCCGCCCGGGCGTCGGTGTAGATCTGCCCGCTCACGAAGAAAAAATCGTAACACGCGCCATGGAGCAGGATGCCGACGTAGAGCCACGCCATGCCCGCCCCGACGCTCCCGGCGCTGAAGGCGGCGTAGCGCAGCCCCCAGGCCGCCATCCCGGCCAGCATGATCGCCTTGATGCCGAATCGCGCGAGCGCCGTGGGGAGCAGCAGCATGAAGCCGATCTCCGACCACTGCCCGAAGGTCTGCAGGAACGCGGGCTCCGGCACTCCGATCTCGTTCAAGAAAGGGTTGGCGAAGGTGTAGTAGAACTGCAGCGGGATGCAGAGGAGGAACGAGCCCAGCGCGAACACCAGGAAGCTCCGGTCCTCGAGCAGCCGCAGCGCGTCGAGCCCGAGCACGTCGCGCAGGCGGACGCGCGTCCCGGCGGCGGGAGGTGGCGTGTGCGGCAGGACGAGGGAGTAGAGCCCCAGGGCGAACGAGGCGAGGGCCGCGACGCGGAGCGGCAGCGCCAGCGCATCGGCATGCAGCACCTTGCCGACCACGGTCCGCGCCGCGATCCAGCCGATCGTGCCGAGCACCCGGACCAGGGGAAAATCCCGCGTCGGGTTCGGGACGTGGTGAAACGAGATCGCGTTCGTGAGCGACAGCGTGGGCATGTAGCACAGGGCGTACAGGATTAGCACGGGGTAGAACGCGGCGAACTGGGTGATGCTCGAGAGCGACCACAGGATCGCGCCCCCCACGAGATGGAGCAGCGCGAGCAGCTTCTCGGTGGCGAAGAAGCGGTCCGCGACCACACCCACGAAGAACGGCGACACGAGGGCCGCGATGGCGGTGGCACCGTAGGCGAGGCCCACCTCGGCGCCGCTGAAGTGGAGGGTCCGTCCCAAGTACGTCCCGAGGGTGACGAACCACGCCCCCCACACGAAGTACTGGAGGAACATCATCACCGAGAGGCGCGCGCGAACGCTCACGGCAGCACGCGGACCTTGATGTTGCGGTAGGCGACCCAGTCTCCGTGGTCCTGGAGGCCGATGTAACCGCTCGTGTAGCGGCCGTAATGCGGGTGGGTCGCGAACTTGGACGCCTTCACCCGAGCCTCCCAATCGGGGCTGCCCAGCTCGTAAGTGACCACCTCGCTCCCGTCAAGCCACTGCTCGACATGATGGCCGACGACGACGAGTCGGACGCGGTTCCACTGCCCCGGCGCCTTGACGACGCCGGCGGGAGCGGGATAGATGGCGTAGCACGAGCCGGCCGCAGTGAGGCGCGACTGGCCGTCGGGATTGTGCGCGTCGTCCAGCACCTGCATCTCCGGCCCGCTCCAGTAGGTAGCGTCGTCCTCCTCGCCCACGCGATAGAAGATCCCGCTATTCCCGCCCCGCGAGATGTTCCACTCCAGCGTGAGCTCGAAGTTCGCGAAGCGGTCGCGGGTGATGATGTCGCCCGCTGGGGCCACGCGCGTGAGTGCCCCGTCCTTGGCCCGCCACCCGGCGGGCATCGAGTCGCGGCGGAAGCCGCGCCAGGCGGTCGTGGTCTTCCCATCGAACAAGAGACGCCACCCGGCGGCCTGTTCGGCGGGCGTCAGCGCGTTCAGCGGTTCCTGCGCGGGACCAGGCGTCGGGCGAGGCCCCGTCAGGCCCATCAGGGCGAGGCACAGGGCCGTGCGTCGATTCATCGTGTCCTCCTGGGATCGAGGCGAGTCTGCGGCGTCGGCACTACGGCGTGTTGCGGGCGCGGGATCGGGGCCGCGGGCGGGGCGACGGCTTCGGCTCAGTCGGGCAGACCGGCCGCTTGCCGGAGCCGAGCCATCACCGCCCGGCGGGCGCGCTCGCTGCGGGTGATGACGAGCACGGCGTCGTCGCCCGCGATCGTGCCGATCACCTCGGTCCACTCGGCGCCGTCGATCGCGAGCCCGAGCCCCTGCGCTCCACCCGGGGGCGTCTTCACCACGAGGAGGGGGCCTACGCCGTCCACCGCCACGAGCATCCTGGGGAGCAGCTGCTCGAGCTGAGGCCGCAGCGCGACCCCGCCCTCCGGGGGCGGCGCATAATGCGACCCGCCGTCTGGCGCGGCGACCTTGGCTAGCCCGAGCTCCCGAATGTCGCGCGACAGGGTGGCCTGAGTGACGTCGAAACCCTCGGCCTTGAGGACCTCGCGCAGCCGCTCCTGGCTGGTGACGGTTTGCGCCCGCACGATCCGCAGGATGGCCGCGTGGCGCTGCGTTTTCATGGAGCCACAATCTAGCCGTGGACTACCCGCCCGGCGACGACGGTAAGCAGGGCGGAGCGGCCGTCGCCAGGTGCGTCGGGGAGCGGGCCGGGGAACACTGCGAGGTCCGCCTCCTTGCCGACCTCGAGCGCGCCGATGTCACGCTCGAGCCCGAGTGCCCGAGCCCCCTCGAGCGTCACCATGCGCAGCGCGTCACTGCCCTGGAGGCCCGCCGCGGCGGCTTCGGCCCACAAGTCGACGTCCGGCGTGCTGACGATCGAGTCGGTGCCCAAACCGACCGCCAGCCCCGCCTGGCGGAAGGCCGCCAGGGGCGCCGTGCCGTGGCCGTGGCTCGTGTTCGAGCGGGGACAGTGGGCCACGCTCACCTCGGCCCGCGCTAGTGCCGTGACGTCCGCCTGATCCACCTGCACGCAATGGATGCACAGCGTGCCGCGTCGCAGCACGCCGAGTCGCGAGAGGTACTGCACAGGGGACACACCGCGCCGGGCCACGGTGATCCCCCGCGCCCGCAGCGCGTCTGCAAACGGCCCGCTCCCGTCCCGCACGAGCGCCGTCTCCTCGACCGACTCCGCCAAGTGCAGTGCCACCGGGAGGCCCCGGACGCGCGCCAGGTCGTCCACCGCGCGATACAGCGGCTCGCTGACCGTGTATGGCGCGTGGGGAGAGACGCCGAGCCGCACCCGCGCGGAGGCAAAGCCACCGAGGCGATCGAGCGCCCCCTCCAATTCGGCGAGACTCGCCCGCGCCCGCGCCGGATCGGGGCCGAACGCCTCCTGATACGCGATCCCCCGGCCGCCCAGGGCGTGCAGCGCTGCCGCCGCGGCACCCGAGCTGCCCGTGTCCGCCACGCACGTCACCCCCGCCGCCCAGCAGTCGCGCACGCCCTGCAGCGCCGCCTCATAGAACGCGGCGGGCGACGTGGCATCCTTGAGCGCGCGGATGGTGCGGATCCAGCGCGGGAACTCGCGCTCCTTGTTGCGGCCGGCGAGATGGGTGAGCTCGAGGTGCGTGTGCGTGTTGACGAGGCCGGGAACGAGGCTCGCATCGGGAAACGCCAAGCGCACGGCGTGCTCGGGGACGGGGACCTGGGCGGCGGGGCCGAGGGCGGCGATGCGGCCGCGGCCGTCAACAAGAACGGCGCCGTCCGTGATGGGCGGCGCCGTGACCGGGTGCACGGAGCCCGCGCGAACGCGCAACACGCGCGCCTAGGGCGACACGCCGACGCCGAACGGCGCGTGCACGGGACAGGCCTGGGTGGGCTCGGTCCCCGGATAGAACCAATCCCAGTGCCGCACGCTCTGCGGGCAGAACGGGGTGGCGAGATAGCCGTTCGACCAATCGACCTCGCGCGTGATCAGCGAGTCGGGTCGCCCCCAGTCGGCCGGCGCGGGGCGGCGATCGTACACGTCCCGCATGAACGCGGTCCACGCCGGCGCGACGATCCGGCCGCCACCCGCGTTGTGCTCGAGGATGCGCTGTTGCAAGTCGTAGCCGACCCAGATGCCGGTCACGAGCTCCGACGTGTACCCGATGAACCAAGCGTCGGTATAGTCGTCGGTGGTGCCGGTCTTCCCCGCCGCCGGCAACGTGAAGCCGGCCTTCCACACCGCGCTGAACGCGGTGCCACGCCGGATCACGTCCTTCATCATGTCCACCATGAGCCACGTGTGTTCCGGGTCCATCACCGGCTCGCGCCGGATGGCGGGCTGCCACAGGATGTTCCCCTGGCGATCCTCGACCCGCAGGATGCCGACCGGCTCGGCCCGCGTGCCGAGGGTCGCAAACGCCGTGTAGGCGCCGATCATCTCGATGGGCCGCACGCCTTTCGCGCCGATGTGGATCGAGGGATAGGGAGGAAGAGGGGTCGTGATGCCGTAGCGTCGCGCTTCCCCGATCACCGTCTGCTCGCCGAGGGCCATGCCCAGCTTGATGGTGGCGAGGTTGCGGGACAGGTACAGCGCCTCCCGCATCGGGATCAAGCCCAGGGTCGTGTCATCGTCGTCTTTGGGCTGCCACAGCGTCGAGTCGAGCTGGATCACCGGCGGGTTGAGCGGCGAGTCGTCCAGGATCTCGGTGACCGGATGTCCCGCGCGGACCGCCGCCGAGTAGACGAACGGCTTGAAGGTGGAGCCCGGCTGGCGGATGGCCTGCGTCGCGCGGTTGTACTTCGAGTCGTCGAAGTCGCGCCCGCCGACCATGGCGCGGATGTAGCCGGTGGTCGGTTCCAGCGCGACCAGCGCCCCCTGGAG
>WNFJ01514558.1_pt1 | contig 19598 bp, 32 predicted proteins | sample 5400461 | NCBI WGS metagenome assembly WNFJ01 (sample SAMN13153349, study PRJNA577476) | soil metagenome | isolation source: 115 cm saprolite on Douglas fir-dominated hillslope | place: USA:California | collected 2013-09-17
GACGACATCCCGGTCGTCAAGGTCTCGGCGCTCAAGGCGCTCGAGGGCGATGCCCAGTGGGAAGACTCGATCATGAAGCTGATGGACGCGGTCGACAGCTACATCCCCGTCCCGGAGCGTGCCCTCGACAAGCCGTTCATGATGCCGATCGAGGACGTCTTCTCGATCGAAGGTCGTGGCACGGTCGTCACCGGCCGGATCGAGCGCGGCCAGGTCAAGGTCAACGAAGAGGTCGAGATGGTGGGCATCAACGACACGCGCAAGACGGTCGTGACCGGCGTCGAGATGTTCCACAAGCTGCTGGATTCCGGCCAGGCGGGCGACAACGTCGGCTGCCTGCTGCGCGGCATCAAGCGTGAGGAGGTCGAGCGCGGCCAGGTGCTGGCCAAGCCCGGCTCGATCAAGCCGCACACCGAATTCGACTCGCGCGTCTACGTCCTGACCAAGGAGGAGGGCGGCCGGCACACGCCGTTCTTCAAGGGGTACCGCCCGCAGTTCTACGTGCGGACCACGGACGTGACCGGCGAGGTCGAGCTGCCCGAGGGCACCGAGATGGTGATGCCGGGCGACAACATCGACATGAAGATCAAGCTCATCACCCCGATCGCGGTCGAGGAGGGGATGCGCTTCGCCATCCGGCCGGCGTGGCCATCAAGGTGATCAAGTAGGGTCGTGGCTCAGAAGATCCGCATCCGGCTGAAGGCCTACGATCACCGCGTCCTCGACCAGGCCGCGGACAAGATCGTGGACACAGCGCGGCGAACGAACGCGTCGACGGCCGGTCCCATCCCGCTGCCCACCGAGGTCAACAAGTGGACGGTGATTCGCTCACCCTTCATCGACAAGGACTCGCGCGAGCAGTTCGAGATGCGCACGCACAAGCGGATCATCGACATCCTCGACCCGAACCCGAAAGTCGTTGATGCGCTGATGCGGCTCAACCTGCCGTCCGGCGTCAACATCGAGATCAAGCTCTAACGATGGCAACCAAAGGGCTGCTGGCCAAGAAGATCGGGATGACCCAGGTGTTCACCGAGAAAGGTGAGCTCCTGCCGGTCACCGTGCTCGAGGCCGGGCCCTGCGTGGTGATCGCGCTGCGAGCCGTGCAGAAGGATGGCTACGGCGCGGTCCAGCTCGGCTTCGGCGAGGTCAAGGAGAAGAAGCTCAGCAAGCCCGCCGCCGGGCACTTCAAGAAGGCGGGGGTCGCCGCCCATCGCCACGTGCGCGAGGTCCGGCTAAAGTCGGACGCCGCCGGCTACCAGGTTGGCCAGGCGCTGAAGGCTGACCTCTTTTCGGCGGGCGAGTGGGTCGACGTCACGGGTACCTCGAAAGGCAAGGGGTTTTCCGGCCAGCACAAGCGCCATCACTTCGGCCGCGGCCCCGTCACCCACGGCTCGCACAACATCAAGCAGCCCGGCTCGATCGGCTCCTCCTCGACGCCCTCGCGCGTCTACAAGGGCATGCGCATGGCGGGTCAGCTCGGCAACGCGCAGCGGACCACGATGCACTTGAAAGTGGTGCGGGTCGACCTCGATCGCAACCTGATCCTGGTCAACGGCGACGTCCCGGGCCACAAGAACAGTGTCGTCCTGGTGCGGGACTCGACACGTCAGCCCAAGGGGAAGAAATAGTGGCCGCCACCCAAAAACCATCGGCCACGGTCTATGACAATGCGGGGAAGGAGAGCGGCCAGGTCGAATTGCCGGAGTCCGTCTTCAACGTCCCGGTGAACGCGGCGGTGCTCCACCAGGCGGTGCGGCGCCAGCAGGCGAACGATCGCCAGGGCACCCATGAGACCAAGACCCGCGGCGAGGTATCGGGCGGCGGCAAGAAACCCTGGAAGCAGAAGGGCACCGGGCGCGCCCGCCAGGGCAGCATCCGTGCGCCGCAGTGGCGACATGGCGGCACCGTCTTCGGTCCGCACCCGCGCAGCTACGAGCAGAAGATGCCGCGCAAGCAGCGCCGGCTGGCGCTGAAGGCGGCCCTTTCGGCGAAGTCGCAGGAAGGCGCGCTGCGCGTCGTCGAGGAGATCACCCTGGAGGCGCCCAAGACGCGGGTTGTCGCCGGCCTCTTCGACCAGCTGGGCGCGGGCGCCCGGACGCTGTTCGTCATCCCGGAGCACGACCTGATGCTGGAGAAGTCGACCCGCAACCTGGCGGGGATCAAGACCATCCTGGCGACCAACCTGAATCCCGGCGACGTCCTCATGGCCGACACGATCGTCTTCACCCGAGCGGCCCTGACCCAGGTCGAGGAGTGGCTCTCGTGAAAGAAGCCGTCGAGGTGGTGCAGCGTCCGCTGATCAGTGAGAAAAGCTACGCCGCCATGGCGACCGGAAAATACCTCTTCCGGGTGCATCCGAAGGCGACGAAGACCGAGATCGCGCTGGCGATCGCGGAGGCCTTCAAGGTCGAGGTCGTCAGCGTCAACACGATGCACGTACGCGGCAAGGAACGCCGGCGTGGCCGCACGCACGGTTTTCAGGCGGACTGGAAAAAGGCCGTCGTCACGCTCGCCGAAGGGCAGAAGATCGAGAGCATGTTCCAGGGTGTCTGATCCATGCCGATAAAGAAGTACCGCCCCACCTCGCCCGGCCGCCGGTTCATGTCGGTGAGCGCCTTCGACGAGGTCACCACGAAAAAGAAACCCGACAAGCGCCTGCTGGTCTCGCTCAAGACCGATGCCGGCCGCAACGCGCAGGGCAAGATCACCGTTCGCCACCAGGGCGGCGGCCACCGCAAGCTGTACCGAATCATCGACTTCAAGCGCGACAAGCTGAACATCCCGGCGACCGTCAGCGCGGTCGAGTACGACCCGAACCGGAGCGCGCGGATCGCGCTGCTGACCTACGCCGACGGGGAGAAGCGCTACATCCTGGCGCCGGTCGGGCTCACGGTCGGCGACAAGGTGATCAGCGGACCCGAAGCTGATATCAAACCCGGCAATGCGCTGCCGCTCGCGAGCATTCCGCTGGGCAGCACGGTGCACAACATCGAGCTCAGCCGCGGGAAGGGCGGCCAGGTCGTCCGCTCGGCCGGCATGTCGGCCCAGCTGCTGGCCCGCGAGGGCGACTACGCCCAGATCCGGATGCCGTCGGGTGAGGTGCGGAAGGTCGCGATCGTGTGCTACGCAACGATCGGCCAGATTGGCAATGTCGAGCACGAGAACGAGAACGTCGGCAAGGCCGGCAAGAACCGTTGGCGCGGCAAGCGTCCCGCCGTCCGGGGCGTGACGATGAACCCCTTCGACCATCCGCACGGCGGTGGGGAGGGGCGTTCCGGCCCGGGCGGCCACCCGAAGACGCCCTGGGGCAAGCCGGCGCTCGGATACCGGACCCGTCGCAACAAGAAGACGAAGAACATGCTCGTTCGACGCCGTCCACCAAAGCGGAAGAGTAAGGGCTAAGAAATGTCACGTTCAACGAAGAAGGGACCGTTCGTTCACCCGTCACTGATGAAGAAGGTGACGGCGATGAATCAGCAGAAGGAGAAGAAGGTGATCAAGACCTGGTCGCGGGACTCGAGCGTCTTCCCCGAGATGGTGGGGCACACGCTCGCGATCCACGACGGGAAGAAGCACGTGCCGATCTTCATCACCGAGAACATGGTCGGGCACCTGCTGGGCGAGTTCGCGCCGACCCGGCGCTTTCGCGCCCACGGGCATCACACGGAAAAGACCACCGCCGCCGCGGAAAGTGCGACTCGTCGCACGGACGCTGCTCGACCTCCCGGTGAGTGAGGCGCTGGTCGCCTGCTCCTTCATGCCCAAGGCCGCGGCCCGCGACGTGGCCAAGGTGATCCGCTCCGCCCAGGCGAATGCCGAGAACAACTTCAACCTGGTCAAGGACGACCTCGTGATCAAGGACATCCGGGTCGAGCCGGGACCGATGCTGAAGCGCGGCCAGCCGCGCGCCATGGGCCGCCTCTTCAGCATCTTCAAGCGCACCAGCCATATCACCGCCATCGTCGAAGACCGCCCGGGCGTGGTGAGGCGGCGGACCGCTGCCCTGCCGCGGGCACCGCAACCGACGACCCGGCCGGCGCCGACACCGGCGGCCGCCGCCGCGGCGCGGGCGGCTGCCGCGCTCGAGCCCGCCACGACCGAGTCGAGCGAGACCGCGGCGCCAGCCAAGCCGAAGAAGGGCAAGGCGGAGCCAAAGGCGCAGGCGTCAACCGCGCCCGCTGAGGGTAAGAAGACACAGGCCAAAAAAACGCAGAGCAAGAAGAAGGACGAGGCCAAGAAGGACACCAAGGAGAAAAAAGGCAAGTAGATGGGGCATAAGGTTCACCCGAACGGGTTCCGGCTGGGCGTCTATCGCAACTGGGAGGCCAAGTGGTTCGCTCCCGACAAGGAGTACAAGCCACTCCTCCTCGAGGATGTCCGCCTGCGGCGGATGCTGATGACGCGCCTCAAGAACGCCGGCCTGGCCCGCATCGAGACGGAGCGGTCCTCCTCGGCGCTGACCATCACGCTGCACACGGCCAAGCCCGGCATCGTGATCGGCAAGGGTGGGACCAGCGTCGACCAGCTCCGCGACGAGCTGGAGAAGATCACGGGCAAGCGTGTCCGGGTCACGATCCAGGAGATCAAGAAGCCCGAGCTCAGCGCCCAGCTGGTCGCGGAGAACGTCGCTGCGCAGCTCGAGAAGCGCATCGCCTTCCGCCGGGCGATCAAGCAGTCCCTGATGAAGACGATGCGGGCCGGCGCCCAGGGCGTCAAGATCCGGGTCAAGGGCCGCCTCGGCGGCTCCGAGATGGCGCGCGTCGAGTGGAACCGCGAGGGTCGGGTGCCGCTCCACACGCTGAAGGCGGACATCGACTTCGGCCAGACGGAAGCCAAGACCACCTTCGGCCGGATCGGCGTGACGGCCTGGGTGTACACCGGAAACTTCCCGACTGAGGCGGCGGTGAAGCCACCGGCCGCGGCTGAGGAGCCGGTCGAGAGCGGCGTCCCGGTGGGGCTCACGATCGGTGCTGAGGTTCCGACCCCGCTGGCAGAGCTGGTGCAGGCTGCGGTGCCTGCGCCCGCTCCCGAGGTCGCGCCCGCCCCGGCCCCCGTGACGGCGGACCTGCCGGCCGCGAAGCCGAAGCGTGCCCCCCGCACCACGAAGGCGACGACCACCGCGGATGCCGGAGAGAAAGTCGCACCGAAGGGGACCACCCGTGCTCGTGCCGCCACGACCGAGAAGTCCGACGCACCAAAGACCCCGCGCGCCCGCGCGACGAAGAAGAAGGAATAAGAGATGTTGTTGCCAGCTCGCGTCAAGCATCGCAAGTTGCATCGGGGTCGCCGCACCGGCGTCGCCACCCAGGGTGCCGACCTGGCATTCGGTGAATTCGGCCTGCAGGCCTCCGAGGCTGCCTGGATGACGAACCGGCAGATCGAGGCGGCCCGCCGGGTGATGACCCGCTTCGTGCGCCGCGGCGGCCAGGTCTTCATTCGCGTCTACCCCGACAAGTCGGTGACGAAGAAGCCCGCCGAGACTCGCATGGGGAGCGGTAAAGGTGCGCCCGAAGGCTGGGTGGTCGTCATCAAGCCCGGACGCGTCCTCTTCGAGATGGGCGGCGTGACGCCCGAGATGGCCAAGCGCGCCTTCCAGCTGGCCGCCTACAAGCTGCCGATGAAGACGCGCACCCTGGGCATCAAGTCGGGCGTCAAGGCCGCCGCCGACGTGAAGATCAAGGGTCCCGCCGAGCTGAAGCCGGGCGAGGGCGTCGAGGGCGTCCCGGGCGCTGCAGGCGTCGCTGCTCCAACGGCCGCGGCGGCGGCTCCGGCGAGAGGGCCCAAGGCTGCGCCCGGCGCCGCGCCGTCGGTCAAAGCCGCACCCGGGGCCGCCCCGAAGGCAGCCCCTGGAGCCGCGCCGAAGGCGGCCGCCGCCGCACCGGCCAAACCGGCAAAGGGCGGTGGAAAGAAATGAAGATGAAAGATCTTCAGGGGCTCTCCATGCCCGACCTGCGCAAGAAGCTGAAGGATTCACGCTCGGAACTCTTCAACTTGCGTTTCCAGATGGCGACCGGCCAGCTGCAGAACCACCGCCAGATCCGGCACGTGCGCCACGACCTCGCGCAGATCCTGACCGAGATTTTCCTCAAGGAGCGCGATGGCGAGCCCGCGACCGCGCCCGAGCCGGAAGCTCCAAAGAAGCGTAGGGGCGGCCGGGCCACGGCCGCTGAGGGAACGACGTGACAGACCAGGAGCAAACGACGGAGCGCGCGATGCGGAAGACCCGCACCGGCACCGTCATCAGCGACAAGATGGACAAGACGGTCATCGTCCGGGTGCAAACCCTCAAGGAGCACCCCAAGTACAAAAAGCACATCCAGCAGTCCACCCGTTTCAAGGCGCACGACGAACAGAACCAGTGCAAGGTCGGCGACCGCGTCCGGATCATGGAGACCCGGCCGCTCTCGCACGACAAGCGCTGGCGCGTTGTCGCCATCGTGGAGAAGGCGAAATAGCGGTAGTCATGGTTCAGCAAGAGTCGCGGTTGAAAGTGGCGGACAACACGGGTGCGCGTGAGATCCTGTTGATCCGGGTCATGGGCGGTCACTACCGCAAGTACGCCTCCATCGGCGACGTCATCACGGCGGCCGTCACGGTCGCGACCCCTGGCGGGCAGGTGAAGAAGAGCGAGGTCGTCAAGGCGGTCGTGGTCCGGACCTCGCGCGAGTTCCGCCGCCAGGATGGCTCCACGATCCGCTTCGACGAGAACGCCGCCGTCATCCTCGGCCCGCAGAACAACCCGCGCGGCACCCGGATCTTCGGACCGGTGGCGCGCGAGCTTCGCGACAAGAACTTCATGAAGATCGTTTCCCTGGCCCCGGAGGTTTTGTAAATCATGAGCCGCCTTCATCTCGACATTCATAAAGACGACACGGTGCAGGTCATGTCCGGGAAGGACCGTGGCAAGCGAGGTGTCGTCGTGCGGACCGTGCCGCAGCAAGGAAAGATCGTCGTCAAGGGCGTCAACCTGCTCAAGCGTCACCAGAAGGCGAACCAGCAGAAGGGTGGCACCAAAGTGATCCAGGGCGGCATCGTCGACTTCGAATCGCCGCTCGACTACTCCAACGTGATGCTCGTCTGCAACAAGTGCGACAAACCTACCCGGATCCGCAAAACGGTTCTTCCCAATGGGGAAAAAGCGATCGTGTGCGTGGCCTGCGGGGAGATTTACGAGCGCGTGAGGAACAAGGTATGAGCGTCGCCGCCAAGTCGAAAGGCACGAAAGTCGCCGCAGCGCCAAAGGGTTCAAGCGTCGCCGCCAGCCCAACTGGGACCGAACTCCGGTTGAAGCAGCGGTACCGCGACAAGATCATGCCAGCGCTGATCCAGCGTTTCGCCTACACGAACGAAATGCAGGTGCCGCGGCTGGACAAGGTCGTCGTGAACATCGGCGTCGGGGAGTCGATCTCGAACCCCAAGGCGCTAGACGCCGCGACCGCCGATCTGAAGAAGATCACCGGACAGCAGCCGGTCGTGCTGAAATCCCGGAAGGCGATCGCAAACTTCAAGCTGCGCGCCGGCCTGCCGATCGGCGTCAAGGTGACGCTGCGCGGCGCTCGGATGTACCAGTTCGTCGACAAGCTGCTCTCGGTCGGGTTGCCCCGGATCCGTGACTTCCGCGGCATCTCGCCGACCGGCTTGGACGGCCACGGCAACTACACACTCGGGCTGCGCGAGCAGCTCGTCTTTCCGGAGATCGAGTACGACAAGATCGATAAATTGCGGGGTCTCGAGGTGACCTTCGTCACCACCGCGCGCACCGACGAGGAGGCGCGCGCACTGCTGGCGGAGCTCGGGTTCCCCTTCAGGAAGTGAGGTTTAGGTTCAGTGGCTAAGAAATCGACCGTCAATCGCGGACTGCGCAAACATAAGCATGCCGTCTCGCAGCACAACCGCTGCAACCTGTGCGGACGGCCACGCGCCTACATGCGCAAGTTCGGCATCTGCCGCATCTGCTTCCGCACGCTGTCATCGCAGGGGCAGGTCCCGGGCGTGAAGAAGTCGTCGTGGTGAGGAGGGAGTCAAGGGACTGATGAGCACCGATAGCATCGCCGACATGCTGACCCGGATCCGCAACGCGAATACGGCGGGGCACACGCGGGTCGCCATCCCGGCCTCGCGCGTTGGCGTGGAGATCGCGCGCGTCCTCAAGGAAGAGGGCTATATCGCCTCCTACGACGTCGCCGCCGCGGAGCAGGGTCAGAAGCTCGACATCACGTTCAAACCGAAGACGCCGCGCGGTAAGTCGCTGGCCGGCCTTCGACGGATCAGCAAGCCCGGCCTGCGCGTCTACGCGCGCAAGACGGAGATCCCGCGGGTTCTCGGCGGACTCGGCATCGTCATCCTTTCGACGTCGCACGGCGTCATGTCCGGACAGAAGGCAACCAAGGCCGGCCTCGGTGGCGAGGTCGTGTGCTACGTTTGGTGACCCATGAGTAGGATTGGCAAGCTCCCGGTCAAGATTCCGAGCGGCGTGACGGTGACGCTCACCGATCACACCGTCCTGGTCAAGAGCGGGAAAGCCGAGCTCAGCCGGGAGCTGAATCCGGATATGAAGGTCACCGTCAAGGACGGCACCGTCGTCGTCGAGCGGCCGAGCGAGTCGAAGCTGCACCGGTCGCTGCACGGGCTGACCCGGACGCTCGTCTGGAACATGATCGAGGGCGTCAGCAAGGGATACGAGAAGCAGCTCGAGCTGGTCGGGGTCGGCTATCGTGCCGCCCGCCAGGGCGAGGCGCTGGTCCTCAACGTGGGCTTTTCGCACCCGGTGCGCTACCCGGTGCCCAAGGGCATCACGATCGACGTGCCGGAGCCGACCCGCATCAACATCAAGGGCGCGAACAAGGAAGAGGTCGGTCAAGTCGCCGCCGAAGTACGGAAGATCCGTCCCCCCGAACCGTACAAGGGCAAGGGGATCCTCTACCGGGGCGAGCGCATCCGGCGCAAGGCGGGCAAGACCGGGAAGACCGCCGGAGCCGCGAAGTAATGAACAAGCAAGCCGATCGCCGCTCCACGCGCATCCGCCGGCACGTTCGGCTGCGGACCCACCTCGAGGGCGGTCCTCAGCGCCCGCGGCTCGCGATCTTTCGTAGCATCCACCACGTCTACGCGCAGGTGATCGATGATGCATCGGGACGGACGCTGGCCGCTGCCTCGACGACCGACGCCGATCTTCGCAAGAGCCTGAAGTCGCCCTCGTCGGCTGAGGGCGCGACGGCCGTGGGCAAGTCGATTGCCGAGCGCGCCCGCCAGGCGGGCATCGAAACCGTGGTCTTCGATCGCGGCGGTTTTCCCTACCACGGTCGCATCAAAGCGCTGGCCGAGGCCGCGCGCAGCGCCGGATTGAAGTTCTAGAAGGAGCCAATTGAGTTACCAGTACGGCAGAGAACGTTCGGAATTCACGGAAAAAGTCGTCCACCTGAACCGGGTGGCGAAGGTCGTCAAGGGCGGCCGTCGCTTCTCGTTCAGCGCGCTGGTGGTCGTCGGTGACCAGAACGGCCGCGTCGGCGCCGGGCTCGGCAAGGCGGGCGAGGTGCCCGAAGCCATCCGCAAGGCGGTCGAGTCGGCGAAGAAGCACCTGATCACCGTCCCGATGGTCGGCACGACCATTCCCCACGAGATTCGCCTGAAGAAGGGCGCGGCCAAGGTGCTGCTCAAGCCGGCCGCCCCCGGAACCGGTATCCGATCGGGTGGCGCGATGCGCGCCGTCGTGGAGCTGTCCGGTATCAAGGACATGATCACCAAATCGCTGGGCACGAACAATCCCGTCAACACCGTGCGGGCCACGATCGCGGCGCTGCAAGCGTTGCAGACGGCGGACTCGGTGGCACAGGCCCGAGGGAAGCCCGCCGACGAGATGGCGCGCTTGAGTCGCCGCGGGAAGCCCGCACCAGAGGCGGCCGCGGTACCTGCGACACCCCCGGTGGAGGAGCCGGTCGCCTAGCCGTGGCACGCTTGAAGATCACCTACGTCCGCAGTGTGATCGGGCAGAAGCCCGACCAGGAGCGGACCGTGCAGGCCCTCGGCTTCCGCCATCTGAACCAGACGGTCGAGCACGAGGACAGCCCGCAGCTTCGCGGCATGGTCCACAAGGTCCGCCACCTCGTCAAGGTCGAGGAGACCGCGTGAAACTTCACGAGCTCCAGCCGGCGCCGGGATCGCACCACCGGCGCAAGCGAGTCGGCCGCGGTCCGGGATCCGGCCATGGCAAGACCTCGACGCGGGGCCAGAAGGGACAGCGCGCCCGCACCTCGGTGAATCTGCCGAAGACGTTCGAAGGTGGCCAGACCCGGCTCACCATGCGGACGCCGAAGCTTCGCGGCTTTCACAACCGCTGGAAGAAACGGTTCGCCGTGCTCAACCTGACCCGGCTGAATCGCTTCGAGGACGGCGCCGAGATTCGACCCGAAACCTTGCTGGAGGCCGGCTTCATCAAAGACGTCGGCGCGGGGATCAAGGTGTTGGGCACGGGCGACCTCAACCGCAAGCTGACCATCCACGCCCACCGGTTTTCGGTGGAGGCGCGCCGGAAGATCGAGGCCGCCGGCGGGACCGTCGCCGTGATCGAAGTCCCGGCGCCGATCCGCCCGAAGACGAAGCGGGCGAAGAACCAGCCGAAGCCGGTGGTGGCGGCGCCGGCCGAGAAGGAGCCCTCGGAAGCGGAAGACGAAGCCCCCGCCAAAGAATCGAAGAAGGAGAAGGCCGAAAAGGGTAGTAAGCCCGAAAAGGCCGAGAGGGCGGCCAAACCCGAGCAGGGCGCCCGGGCCGAGAGGGCGGCCAAACCCGAGCAGGGCGCCCGGGCCGAGAGGGCCGAGACTGGCGACAAGGGCGAGAAACGCGAACGTGGCGAGAAGGGCCAGGCGACCCGCGCGTCCGATTCGGAGGATTCCCCAAAACCCGGCAAGGGTAAGAAGAAGAGCTAAGCCATGTTAGAAGCGATCGGTAACGCGCTTCGGATTCCCGAGCTGCGCCGCAAGATCCTCTTCACGCTGGGACTCTTCCTGGTGTTCCGGATCCTGGCGCATATCGCCGTGCCCGGCGCGGACAAGGCGGCCCTCGACAAGCTCTTCAATACCAACGCCTTCCTGGGGCTGCTCGACCTGTTTTCCGGAGGCGGGCTCTCGACGTTCTCGATCATCGCCATGGGCGTCAATCCCTATATCAATGCCTCGATCATCATGCAGCTGATGACGGTCGTCTCCACGCGGATGAAAGAGCTGAGCAAAGAAGGCGAGTTCGGCCGGCGGAAGATCACCCGCTGGACGCGCTGGTTGACCGTCGCCCTCGGGTTGCTCCAGGCCTGGGGTCTGACCCTGGTCTTCAGCCGGCAGGGTGTCTTGAGCAACCTCAACTGGCTGGGCATCGTGGAGATCATGATCACGCTGACCGCCGGCACCGTGATGCTGATGTGGTTCGGCGAGCTGATCACCGAATACGGGATCGGTAACGGCATCTCGCTCGTGATCTTCGCCGGCATCGTCGGGCGGATCCCGAACACCATCTACAACCTCCTGACCGGCGGCAGCGCCTCGCAGAACCTGGCGCCGTTGCTGCTCTTCGCCTTGCTGGCCATCGTGGTCACCGCCTTCATCATCGAGGTGCAGCAGGCGCAGCGGAAGATCCCCATCCAGTCGGCGCAGCGGGTGGTGGGGCGCAAGGTCTACCAGGGCCGCAGCTCGCACCTGCCCTTACGCGTGAATCAGGCGGGCGTCATCCCGATCATCTTCGCGATCTCGATCATGTTCTTCCCGGTCATCATCGGGAACTTCCTCGCGACCGCCGCCGCACCGTGGGGTGACATCTCGCGCGCGCTGCGGACCTACTGGGTGCCGTCGGGCCCCAACATCCCGACCGACATCCTTTATAACTTCGTCTACTTCATCCTGATCTTCGGCTTCACCTACTTCTACACGGCGGTCACCTTCGACCCGGTGGATACCGCCGACTATCTGAAGAAGCACGCCGCCTTTATCCCGGGCATCCGGCCGGGCGTGGCGACGGCGCAATACCTCGACCGGACCATGACGAGGATCACCTTCGCCGGTGCGCTCTTCCTGGGCGGCGTGACCGTCCTGATCCCGCTGCTCGCGACGGCGCTGACCCGAATACCAACGCAGAACATGTACCTCGGGGGCACGGCGATCCTGATCGTGGTCGGTGTCGCGCTCGACACCATGAAGCAGATCGAGACGCAGTTGATCATGCGTCAGTACAAGGGGTTCATCAAGTAGCGACTTCATGTCGCGAACTGTTCGTATGAACTTGATTCTTTTTGGCGCGCCCGGCGCAGGCAAGGGAACGCAGACGGGGTCCCTGATCGAGACCTACCACATCCCGGCGATCGCCACCGGCGACATGCTGCGCGCGCAGCGGCGGGCCGGGACCGCCCTCGGCGAGCAGGTGAAGAGCTCCATGGACCGAGGCGAGCTGGTGCCAGATCGGCTGATGATCGACATCATCAGGGAGCGGCTGCAAAAGCCCGATGCCAGCAGTGGCTTCATCCTCGATGGCTTCCCGCGCACCGTCGCCCAGGCCGAGGCGCTGGATGCCACGATGGACCAGCTCGGCCGCCGGGTCGACGCGGTGATTTACTTGCGGGTGAGCCGGCAGGTGCTGATCGACCGGCTGTCGCACCGGTACAGCTGCCGGACCTGTGACGCGGTCTACAACTTCACCCCCCAACAGGCGCGGGCCGTGCCGCGCTGCAGCGTCGACGGCGGCGAACTCTACCAGCGGCCCGACGACCGGCCCGAGATCGTGGCGCACCGCATCGACGTCTTCCTCACCCACACCGCGCCACTGATCGACTACTACACCCGGCAACACAAACTGGAGAACATCGACGGACAGATGTCGGTCGAAGCGGTGCGTTCGGACATCACCCGCCGGCTGAACGCGCTCAAAAAGGGAGCTGGCTCGCGATGATCATCTACAAGTCGCAGGCTGAGATCGACCTGATGCGCGAGGCAGGTGGCATTCTGGCCGACGCTCTCGTACACCTGCAGTCGATGGCGCAGCCCGGCGTGACCTTGCTCGATCTGGACCGGGAAGCCGACCGATTCATCAGGGCTCGGGGCTGCGTCCCGGGGTTCGTCGGCTACGAGGGATACCAGCACGCGATCTGTACATCCGTCAACGATCAGGTCGTCCATGGGATTCCGACCAATCGCAAGCTCCGGGAGGGCGACCTCCTCAGCCTCGACGCCGGCTTGATCTATCGCGGCTTCTGGGCGGATGCCGGCCTCAGCGTGGGCGTCGGCAAGGTTTCGCCGCAGGCCCAGCGGCTGATGGACGTAACCCGCGAGTCCCTGGACAAGGGAATTGAAATCGCCCGGGTGGGCAACCGGATCGGTGATATCAGTGCCGCCGTCCAGCAGCACGTCGAGCGGGCCGGCTTTTCGGTCGTCCGCCAGTTCGTCGGCCACGGCATCGGCCGGGACATGCACGAGGATCCCCAGGTCCCCAACTTCGGCATCGCCGGCCAGGGGCCGCTGCTCAAGCCGGGTATGGTGCTGGCGATCGAGCCCATGGTGAACGCCGGCGGGCCCGACGTGGCCCTCCTGGGCGACGGCTGGACGGTAGTCACCGTCGACCACAGCCTGTCGGCCTACTTTGAACACTCGGTGGCCATCACCCCCGACGGGCCCGAGATCCTGACGGCCTCCAGGAGGGTCCTCCAAGCCCCCTCCGCCTCTGGAAGCCTCGGATCACCCTCCCCCTCCGAGGGAGGGCAGGGTGGGGGTGGTGATTAGGGTGGGCGATCCTGTGGTAAGCTATTTGTTCGTGCGCCGGAAATCCGGCGATCTCGCCGCGGGTATTTGTTGATGGCGGGGATTGTCGTCGGACGGGTGGTGGAGCCGATGCCCAACGCGCTCTACCGCGTCGAGCTCGAGACCGGCCACAAGATCGTGGCTCACGTGGCGCCGGCCGCGCGGCTTCGGTTTCTCCGGGTGATCCCGGGTGACCGCGTCCGCGTGGAGGTGTCGGAGCTCGATCCGGGACGCGGAAGAATCGTGCGAAAGGCAGAGTGAGAAATGAAAGTTCGGTCATCGGTCAAGAAAATATGTGCCAAGTGCAAGGTCATCAAGCGCGGCGGCCAGGTGCGGGTCATCTGCGTGACGCCGAAACACAACCAGAGGCAGGGATAAGAGGGTAGATGGCTCGAATTGCCGGCGTTGATATTCCTCGCGAGAAGCGCGTCGAAGTCGCGCTTACCTACATCTTTGGGGTCGGCCCCCACATCGCGCGTCGCGTGCTGACGATCGCGAACGTCGATCCCAACATGCGCGTCAAGAACCTCAACGACGAGCAGATCGGCCGTCTCCGTGATGTTCTCGACAAGGAAGCCAAGGTCGAAGGCGAGCTCCGCCGCGAGATCGCGCTCAACATCAAGCGCCTGATCGAGATCGGGACCTATCGTGGCCTTCGTCACCGGCGCGGCCTGCCCGTCCGCGGCCAGCGTACCCGCACCAACGCTCGCACCCGTCGCGGTCCGCGCAAGACGGTCGGCGTTCGCAAGAAGGCGGCCGAGAAGAAGTAATGCCGAAGAAGAAAGTCGTCCGCACCCGCCGCCGTGAGAAGAAGCACGTCACGGTCGGCCAGGCGCACATTCAATCGACCTTCAACAACACCGTGGTCTCGCTGACCGACGCCCAGGGCAACGTGCTGGCCTGGGGCAGCGCCGGCAGCCAGGGCTTCAAGGGATCGCGCAAGAGCACGCCCTTTGCGGCCCAGATCACCGCCGAAGCGACGGCGCGCCGCGCGATGGAGCACGGCCTCAAGCAGATCGAGATCTTCGTCAAGGGACCGGGAGCCGGCCGCGAGGCCGCCATCCGCTCCTTGCAGGCGGCAGGTCTCGAAGTTACGGCGATCACGGACGTCACACCGATCCCGCACAACGGCTGCCGCCCACCGAAGCGGAGGCGCGTCTAAGTGGCCCGCTACGAAGGCCCGGTCTGCCGACACTGCCGCCGCGAGGGCGTCAAGCTCTTCCTCAAGGGGGAGAAGTGCTACACGAAGTGCACCCTCGACCGGCGAGCGATGCCGCCCGGCATGCACACCCAGGTCCGGCGCCGCAAGGTGTCCGACTATGGGATCCAGCTGCGGGCGAAGCAGCGGGCGCGCCGCATTTACTTTTTGCTCGAAGGTCAGTTCCGGCTCTACTTCGACCGGGCCGCGAAGATGGCCGGCGTCACCGGCCTCAACCTCCTCCGCTTGCTGGAGACGCGGCTGGACAACGTCGTCTACCGGGTCGGCTTTGCCGCGTCGCGCCGTGATGCCCGGCAGCTCGTCTCGCACGCCCACGTCACCGTCAACGGCCGTCTCGTCAACGTCCCCTCGTACGCCGTGCGCGTCGGCGATGTGATCGCGATCAAGGACTCGAGCAAGGAGGTCGACCGGATCAAGAATGCCCTCGATGCGGGCGAGCAGCGGACCGTGGTGCCCTGGCTCAGTCTCGAGAAAGAAAAGATGACCGCGAAAGTCCTCGCGCAACCCGGACGCGACGACATCGACCAGACCATCCAGGAGCAATTGATCGTCGAGTTTTATTCGCGCTAATTCCATTCATTCAAGGAGCACCATGATCGATATCGCCCAACCCCAAGTCAAAAGCATCGAGAACTCCGCCACGTATGGGAAGTTCGAGATCGAGCCGCTCGAGCCCGGCTTTGGCACCACGCTCGGCAACGCGCTGCGACGCGTCCTGCTCTCCACCCTGAAGGGCGCCGCCGTGACCTCGGTCTCGATCGAGGGTGTCGCGCACGAGTTTTCGTCGATCCCTTACGTCAAGGAAGACGTCACCGAGATCATCCTCAACCTCAAGGGGCTGAACCTGATCTCCTACAGCGACGATCCCGTCCGTCTCACGCTGGACGTGACCGGCCCCCGCGAGGTGAAGGCCTCCGACATCCAGGCGCCGAGCGACGTCGAGATCGTCAACCCCGACCTCTACATCTGCACGCTCGACAGTAACAAGGGCCGGCTGCGCATGGAGCTGACGGTCGAGCGCGGCAAGGGCTACGTGCCGGCCGAGCGGAACAAGAAGGAAGGCCAGCCGATTGGGGTGATTCCGATCGACGCCATCTTCAGCCCGGTGGTGAAGGCGAACTTCCTGATCGAGAAGACCCGCGTCGGCCAGGAGACGGACTGGGACAAGCTGATCCTCGAGGTCTGGACCGACGGGACGATCGTCCCCGACCAGGCCATCAGCGAGGCGGCCAAGCAGTTCACGTCGCACCTGGGCCTCTTCACCCGCTTCACCGAGCGGATCAAGGACGCTGACGTGCCGCAACAGAAGGGGAATGACCTCTCCTCGCGGCTCGCCGATGTGCCGATCGAGGACCTCGATCTTTCCGTTCGTGCGCTGAACTGCCTGAAGGCGAACGAGATCACCAAGGTCGGCCAGCTGGTGGCCCTTCGCGAGGAGGACCTGCTCAGCCTGCGCAACTTCGGTCGCAAGTCGCTCGACGAGATCAAGGAAAAGCTGGTGCAGCGCGGCTTCCTGACGCCGGAAGAGCTGACCAAAGTCCTGGTCTAGGAGCAGAACAGTCGCGTGCGACACCAGAAGGCGGGACGGAAGTTCGGGCGGACGACGGCGCATCGCAAGGCGATGAGCCGCAACCTGGTCACGTCCCTGCTGGACCACGGCCGCATCGAAACGACCGAGGCCAAAGGCAAGGAGCTCCGCCGCTGGGTCGAGACCGTGATCACGACCGCGAAGAACGACAACGTCGCCGCCCGCCGCGCGGTGGACGCCATCGTGGAAGACCGTGAGGTCACCGAACGGCTCTTCAGCAAGCTGATGCCGCGCATGAAGGAGCGCCCGGGCGGCTATACCCGCGTGCTGAAGATTGGCCCGCGGCTCGGCGACGGCGCCCCTATGGTGCTCGTGGAGCTCGTCGACCGATGAACGTGAAACTGGTCATCGAATACGAGGGCACCCGCTACCACGGCTGGCAGGCGCAGGCCGGCGCACCGACCGTCGAAGCGGCGCTGCGCGAGGCCATCCACGACCTGACGGGCGAGTCGCCGGTGCTGACGGCGGCCGGTCGCACCGACGCCGGCGTGCACGCGCTTGGCCAGGTCGTGAACTTCCGCCTCGAACACGCCTTCCCGGTCGAGCAGTTGCCCGGCGCACTGAATGCCCGCCTGGCGCCGGATATCGCCGTGCGCCATGCCGAAGTCGTCGACGAGAGTTTTAACGCCCGCTATTCAGCGCGGGCACGCCTCTACGCCTATCGGATCCGGCAGGCGCTCCCACGGGGCGCCTATCAACGGCAGTACGCGTGGGGGCTGCATGACACGCTCGACGTCGCCGCCATGCAGGCGGCCGCCGATCGGCTGACCGGACGGCACGACTTCCGGGCGTTTGGTCGTAGTCCTCGACCTGGTGGCCACACCGTGCGTCACGTCCACGAGGTCAAAGTCAGTGGCGCCGGCGACTGGGTCACGATCGCGGTCGCGGCGGACGCCTTTCTCTACGGCATGGTTCGCCGGATCGCCGGCGCGCTGGTCGATGTCGGTCGCCGACGGCAGCCGCTGGAATGGATCGACTCGCTGCTCGGCGGGTCGACCGCTGGATTGCGCCTCGCGCCGCCCCAGGGGTTGGTGCAGGTCGCCGTAGAGTACTAGACCGATGCCACTAACAGGAAAAACCTACAGCGCGAAACCGTCGGAGATCACGGCCGGCTGGTACATCGTCGATGCCAGTGGGCAGACGCTGGGCCGGCTCGCCGCCAACGTGGCGAAAGTGCTGCGGGGCAAGCACAAGCCGATGTACACCCCACACCTGAACACCGGCGACCACGTCATCGTCGTCAACGTGAAGGGAATCCGGGTGACCGGGAAGAAGCCGACCGACAAGATCTACACCTCGTATACCGGCTATCCCGGCGGGCTTCGCAAGCGCGCCTACGGCGACATGGTCGTTCGCCATCCGACCCATCCGTTCCGGCACGCGGTAGCCGGCATGCTGCAGCACGGAACGCTTGGCAAGGAGCAGCTCCGCCGCTTGAAGGTCTACGTCGGCGACGCGCACCCGCACAAGGCTCAGCAGCCGGTGCCAATCCGTTTTGGAAAGCAAGGAGATATCGAAGTCATTGGCCGATAACGCCACGTACTACTACGGCACCGGACGGCGCAAGAACGCGGTCGCGCGGGTCCGCCTCTATCCCGGCGAGGGCACGATCATGGTCAACAACAAGCCGCCGCTGCAGTACTTCGGCCGCCGCGTGCTGGAGATGGTCGTGGTCGAGCCGCTCAAGCTGACCGAGAGCAGCAAGCGCTTCAACGTGAGCGCCATGGTGGATGGCGGCGGCATGTCCGGTCAGGCCGGCGCTGTGCAGCACGGCATCGCCCGGGCGCTCGTTGTCGCCGACCTGGCGATGCGGCCGGTCCTGAAGAAGCACGGCATGCTGACCCGCGACCCGCGCATGAAGGAACGGAAGAAGCCCGGCCTCAAGCGCGCCCGCAAAGCCCCGCAGTACACCAAGCGCTAATCCGCCCGCCCGGCTAACGGCCGCCGGGCCCGGCGCAAGTTGCGGGAGGTCGATGCGGTTGAACTCGAGAGTGGGTTTCTGGAGCGATCGTCGCCGGAACTCTGTACTCGGACTGGTCTTTATCCTGGGTGCCCTCTAAGGGGCACCCGCCGTCCGTTCCACGTTGGGCCTTTCAGCGTTCGAGACCGATCTGATCCAGGTGGGCCTGATGGGCTGCGCTCTCGTTTTCTTCTTGCGAGTCACGCGAGCGACCGGCGTCGCTCAGGGGCAGGTGACGGCAGGCAGTCGACGGCTCTACGTCATCGCCGGGGCTGCGCTGGCCGTCGTCGCGTTCGCCGTTGTGCTCTTGGTTGGAAAGAGTAACTAAGCGACTCGACAAGCTTGGGCCGGAATGAGCCTAAGACAGTAACCGCGATTTCAGGAACTCGACGCTACGGGCAATGATCTCGCTCGACCTGGAACCCGGGTCGAGCAGGTCGAACGCATGCCTCCCCTCGGCGTGGTTGTGCAGTTCGAGATCGAGCCCGGCCTTCAAGGCGGTATCCGTGAAACGATCCAGCGTCTCGTTGAGTCCTGGCCGGTCAAGGCCCGCTCGCGCAACGAATATCGACGTCCCGTCTTTTCCGATGCTCGCAGGCGCCGAGAACCGTTCGAGGTCAACGCCAGGTGCCGGCGGCGGCGACATCAAGCCGTAGTAGACGACCAGGCATCGCACGGCAGGTCGGTTGCTGAACGCCACCTCCGCACCGAGGAAGCCTCCGGCAGACGCGACCCAGACTGCCAGTCGACCAGGATCAATGTTCCATTCACTCGTCCGAGCCCGAACCAGCGTGACGAGATCCTGCACGTCCAATGCGGCGTCGGCGATGCGGGTCCATCCCTCGGTGGAACGGTGGTTCAACGTGATGGCGATGAGCCCGGATGCAGCCAGCAGTTCTCCCCACGACACGTACTGGCCCCAGTCCTTGATGTCCTTCAGCCACTCCGGTGGGCCGTCTCCGTGGACGAGGATGACCGCCGGGATCGCCTTCGGTGCAGCCGGCGTAGGCCGATAGACGTCCATGAGGAGCGGCCCCGATGGCAATGACTTGTAAACGA
>WNFJ01141551.1_pt2 | contig 19592 bp, 23 predicted proteins | sample 5400461 | NCBI WGS metagenome assembly WNFJ01 (sample SAMN13153349, study PRJNA577476) | soil metagenome | isolation source: 115 cm saprolite on Douglas fir-dominated hillslope | place: USA:California | collected 2013-09-17
CCGGGTCCGCTTCCCCGATCCCGCCCGATGGGTCGGACCGGTGGCCTGGGGCCCGGCCGTCGTCGACCGGATGGCGGCTCTGGGCGAGGGCTCGGCCGACACCACCGGACCCGACGGTATCGATCGGTTCGTCGGCTTCACTCCCCTGCCCAGCACGGACGGGGGTGAAGGCGCCTATCTGGCCGTCGCCATCCCCCGCGAGGCGGCGCTGGCCGCGCCCGACGCGGCGCTCGCCCCGACCCTCCTCGGGCTCGGGCTGATCGCCGCGCTGGGCCTGGCGGCCGCGCGCCTGATCGGAAACCGCATCATTTCGCGTCAAGGGTTCGCCCCAGGGGCGGCCGCCGAGGCCTCGGCGACGGCCAGGAACGGCTCCCCGTCCGAGGACGTGCCCGAGGCCGTCGAGACCCCCCGGCTGCCCGCCGGGCCGGCGCGGGGGACGCCCGCGCCGCGTCCCGACCGACCGCGGGCCGGAGACCGCCGACTCCATCCCCGCGATCCGGTTTCCTGGCCCGTCCGCGTGTGGCTCCACGCGGGTGGGGCGGCGGTCGGCCGCGTGGTGGACGCGAGCCTCAACGGGATGCGCGTCGTCGTCGCGGGCCCCGCGCGGGCCGACCTGCTCGAGGTCGGGGGCTCCTACCGGGTCGAGGTCCTGCTCCCGGGGACGAAGAGTGGAGTGATCCGCGTCGGAGAGCTCCGGCACGTCGGCGATCGGACCATCGGGCTCTCGGTCGAGGAAGAGCTCCCGCGCGCCGCGATCGCGCACGAGGCGGGGACGAGGGGCCTCCTCGCCCGCATCGACGGCGACCGGCGACAGGGAGCCGCCTAGGGTAAAACGTGACGGCCCCGCGCTCGGGGGTGAAATGAAGAAAATCCTCTCAGTCCTCCCGCTCATCGCGCTGCTCGCCTCGCTCCCGACGGGCCGACCGCCTGCGATAAGATAGCTCGTAGGAGGACCGCCATGCCACGATCCGTGGTCGTCGTCGCAGCCCTACTCGGGGCGCTGGGCGTCGCCGCGACGCCCGCCGCCGCCGCCGACGCGTCGAAGGTGAAGGCGGCGACCCGGCAGGTCGACGAGGGCGCGCACAAGATCGGTGCCGGCAAGATCGGCCCGGGCATTGAGGAGACGGCGAAAGGGATCGGTCACACGATCGTCGAGGGCAGCAAGTTTACGGGCGAGAAGCTCAAGGAATCGGGAAAGGCGGCCGAGCCCCCGGCCAAGGGCGCGTGGGCCAACTTCAAGGAGGGCGCCACCGGCCTCGGCCGCAGCGTGAAGAGCTTCTTCTCGAAGCTCGCCGGGAACTAGCTCGCAAAGCCGAGTACCGCGTCGATCACGGCGGCCGGCCGCTCTTCCGGGATGAAGTGGCCGCACTCGGGGACGGCGCGCCCCTCCACACGCTCGCAGCGCGCCCTCCAGACGCTCAGCATGTCGGTGCTCTGCGCGGTGCGGCTGGCGCCCCAGAGTACGAGGGTCGGCACGGTGACCTTCCGGTGGCGGTCGGCGGCGTCCTGCTCGAGATCCACCGTCCCGCCCGCCCGATAGTCCTCGAAGGCCGCGCGCATCGCGCCGGGTTGACGGAAGCAGCGCAGGTATTCCTGGACCGCCTCCTCCTCGATCGCCGCCGGGTTGTGGCTCCAGGTCCGGTAGCACCAGCGCAGGTAGACCTCCTCACGGCCAGCCGTGAGGGCTTCGGGGAGGTCCGGGATCAGGTGGAAGAACCAGTGCCAGACCCGGCGCGCGCTCGCCTGGTCGAGGCGGTCGAAGATGTCGTACGTGGGGGCGATATCGAGGAGCACGAGGCGCGTGAGGAGCGACGGGTGGTCGAGCGCGAAACGGTGTCCGACGCGCGCGCCACGGTCATGGCCGACGAAGACGACCGGCGTCAGGCCGAGCGCCTCGATCACCTGCGCGAGGTCGGCCGCCATCCGGCGCTTGTCGTAGCCGCCGGGCGGGCGGTCAGAGTCGCCGTAGCCGCGCAGGTCGGGAGCGAGGACGGTGAACCGCTCGGCGAGCGCCGGCATCACCTTTCGCCACATGTGGCCGGTCTGGGGAAAGCCGTGGAGCAGCACCATGCCGGGCCCCGCGCCCATCCGCCGGTAGTGAATGCGCACATCGCCCTCGACCGTCACCACGTTCCGCGTCACGGGCCGAAGTGTATACTGCTGCCGATCCCGGTCAAGGACGGAGCGACGATCCCATGAAAGCCGTGCTCGCCACCCGCTGGGCCGATCCGACTGAGCTCGAATACGCCGACGTGCCCCCGCCCGCGCCCGGCCCCGGCGACGTGCTGATCGACGTGAAAGCCATCGGCTGCAACTTCCCGGACATCCTGATCGTGCAGGGCAAGTACCAGAAGAAGCCGCCGCTGCCGTTCAGCCCGGGCGTGGAGGTGGCCGGCGTCGTGCGCGCCGGCGGGCCGAACGCCCGGCGCTTCGCGCCCGGCGACCGGGTGTTCGCGCTCATGGGGTGGGGCGGGTACGCGGAGGCCGTCGCCGTGCCCGAGCGGCGCGTCTACCGGCTGCCCGCCGCGCTCGGCTTCGACGAGGGCGCGGCGTTCGGCCTCGCGTACCAGACCTCCTGGTGCGCCCTCGTGCATCGCGCCGGGCTCCGGGCCGGCGAGTGGCTCCTCGTGCACGGCGCCGCCGGCGGTGTCGGGCTCGCCGCCGTGCAGATCGGCCACGCGCTGGGCGCGCGCGTCATCGCGACGGCGGGCACCGCCGAGAAGCTCGACGTGGCCCGCCAGGCCGGCGCCGACGTGCTCGTCAACTACCGCACCGAGGACTGGGTCGCGCGCGTGAAGGAGGTGACCGGCGGCGGAGCCGACGTCATCTACGATCCCGTCGGAGGCGACGTCTTCGACGGCTCGAGCAAGTGCATCGCCTTCGAGGGCCGGCTGCTCGTGATCGGCTTCGCCGGCGGCCGGATCCCGGAGATCGCCGCGAACCGGATCCTGCTGAAGAACATCAGCGTCGTCGGCGTGCACTGGGGCCTCTATCAAGAGCGCGGCTCGCCGCTCGTGGACCGGTGGATGGCGGACCTGCTGGCCTTGGTCGAGCGCGGCGTGCTCCGTCCCGTCGTGTGGAAGACGTTCCCGCTCGCGCAGGCCGCGCAGGCCCTCGCCGCCATCGCCACGCGCGAGAGCTACGGCAAGGTCGTCCTCCACCCGTGAGGGAGCTGGCGGGCAGGGTGGCCGTCGTCACCGGCGCGGCGAGCGGTATCGGCCGCGCCCTCGCCCGCGCGCTGGCGCAGGCCGGGATGCGGATCGTGGCGGCCGACGTGGACGAGGCGGGCCTCGCCCAGACGATCGACGGGCTCGACGGAATCGCCGTGCGCACCGACGTGAGCGAACGCCGGGAGGTCCTGGCCCTCGCCGACCGCGCCTGGGCCGCCTACGGCGCCGTGCACGTGGTCTGCAACAACGCCGGCGTCGCGGTGTGGGGCGGGCTCGAGGCGGCCACGCACCGCGACTGGCGCTGGGTCCTCGGCGTCAACCTGTGGGGCGTGATCCACGGGGTCGAGGCCTTCGTGCCGCGGATGATCGCCCAGCAGAGCGAGGGGCACGTCGTCAACACGGCCTCGATGGCGGGGCTCATCGCGAGCCAGGGGCTCGGCGTCTACAACACGTCCAAGTACGCGGTGGTCGGGCTCTCCGAGACCCTGGCGAAGGATCTGCGCCCGTATGGGATCGGCGTCTCGGTCCTCTGCCCGATGGGCGTCGCCACACGCATCCGCGACAGCGAGCGCGGCCGGCCCCCCGCGCTCCGGAACGAGGGCGCGGCCGTGGCGGCGCCGGTCGAGCTGATCGGCCGCACGCTCTCGCCCGAGCCCGTCGCCGCCATGGTCGTCGACGCGATCCGACGGAACCGCTTCTACATCATCCCGCACGAGGAGAGTCTCGAGGCGATTCGGCGGCGCTTCCAGCGAATCGAGCACGCGATCCGCGACCGCGAGCCGGCGTGACCGGGCCCGCGCGCCTCGCCGGCCCTACACGAGCAAGACGCGCGTGCGGCGCACCTCGATCCCCTCCGCCGGGCCGTCCGCACCGACCGGGAAGATGACCAGGCGGAGGCCCCGACGGCCCGTCACGAGCACGCGCTCCGCGCCCCCCGGGCGGATGAACCAGGCCGCGGCGCCGGGCTCGAGGCGGCGGCTCACCCACAAAGCGACGAGGCCGCTCACGGGACGGAACCGGCGGCGGACGAAGGGCACGCACGCCGCGCCGGCGGCCGCCGCGAGTGGCAGCAGCGCGTGGAGCCGCGGCCCGGTGGCCGGCCCCCAGGCCTGCACAGCCGCCCAGGTCACGCCGAAGCCCACGACCGCATCCGCCGCGCGCAGCCAGCGCGCGAGCCGACTCCAGCGGACGACACGCGCTGGAAGCGTTCGGAGCGGCGTCGTCATCCCAGCGGGAAGCGGGTGAGCGTGGGGCCGGTCGGCCTTCGGCGCGGCCGCAGAGGGATAGGGATGCACGTCCCGCGAGCGCCGAGCGTCACGGCAGGCTCACGACCGGCGGCCTCGCTGCGGCGGGCGCGCCAGACTCAGGAGGGCAGAACCGCAATCGCCTCGATCTCGATCAGCATGCCCTCGATCGCGAAGCGACTGATCTCGATTAGCGTGCTGGCAGGCTTGTTGGCCCTGAAGTATTCCTTCCGCACCTCGTTGACCCGGGGCCGGTCGTCGCGGTTGGCGAGGTAGACGGTCACCTTGACGACGTCGTCGAGCGTCGCGCCGGCGGCCCCGAGCGCCGTCTTCAAGTTCTCGAGCACCTGACGCGTCTGGGCCACGACGTCGTTGGCGCCGACGAGACGGCCGCGGGCATCGAAGGCGCCTTGGCCGGACACGTAGACCGTTCGGCCGGCCACCACCGCGTCGGAGTAGTGGCTGATCGGCTCCGAGAGCCCTTGAGCCCGGACGAGCGTGTGCATGAGTCGTCCTCCTCGAGCCCGCGGGCGGCTCTCGGCCTTGTGACGATATACTCCAGCGGCGCCGGTCGTCAAACCGAAGGGCCGCGTCCCGCGCGGGGTCCTCGCCGCCGGGTCACGTCCCCGTCGCTCGCCCCCATGTGTCCGACCAGACCTCGGTCACGCCCGACGCGATCATGGGACGCCGGGACCGGCACCGACGCGGTCGCGCGCCGCGAGGGCCGCGACCGACGGCGCCGTCGCGGTTGACCCGCGCCCTCTCAGCGACCTCCCGCCCGGTGACAGATGTAGAGCACGTGGGGGTACGGCAGAAAGTCCACCATCAGGTGCCGGTGGACTCGGAAGCCCACGCGCTCGAGGAGGGCCTCCAGCTCGTCGGCGGGCCAGTAGTGGACCGGCGTCCACGGGTCCATCAGGCGGTCGAGCGTCCAGGTGAACCAGCGCTTCCAGGCCGGACGCGCATCGACGTCCTTGATCAGGAGCGGCGCCCCAGGGGCGAGGCAGCCGTGGAGCCGCCGGAGGAGCGGCTCGACGCTCGCGGCCGGCACGTGGTGCACGATGTCGAGCATGTAGGCGGCACCGTACTCGCCGCTCCCGCCGACGTCGCGCGCGTCGCCCTGTCGGTACGCCACGTTGGCGATCGCCAGGCGCGCGGCCGCGTGCCGGGCCATCGCGATGCGCCGGCCGTTCAGGTCGAGGCCGCGGACGAAGCGGCCGGGGGCGATCGAGGCATAGTAGAGCGAGAAGAGCCCGAAGCCGCAGCCGAGATCCAGCACCTCGCCCGTCGGCGGCAGATACTGGCCGATCTCGTCGAGGAAGCGCTGGCGCAGGATGCCGAAGCGGAGCCAGCAGTACGCCCGCACCACCGGGTCGTCGTAGGCCCGGATGATCCTAAAGATCTGCTCGCTTCGCATAGACCCGGTATTCGGGGCCCTCGCGGTCGAGGCGATAGGCGGCCGCGATCCAGGTGGCCAGCGCGGGAAAGCGCGCGATCCGCGCGTACCCCCCCGACGGCCAGCCCCGCTCGAGGACCACGATGAACTTTGGCGGCGCCGCCTCGAGCTCGCGCAGGAACTCGGCGCGGAGGCGCCGCACGACCGGCCGATCCTCGTCCTGGAAGACGGGGAAGTCGTAGATGAAGCGCGTCGGCTCGCGCACGCCGAGCCTGAGGAGCGCGTGGATGCCCCCCTCGCCCGTGTCGAGCACCTGGACCGTGTCCTCCGGCCCGACGCGACCCCGCAGGTCGGCCACGATGCGGTCCACGCGCTGCGCCTTCGCCGTGATCCACGCCGGCCGGAGTTCCTGAACGCCCTTGACGTAGAGCTGAAGCGCGAGGAGCGCGGAGGCCAGGAGCGCCGTCCCCCGCACCGCGCCGGCGGGGGCCGCCACGGCGAAGCCGGCGCCGAGGCAGGCGAACGTGGCCAGCGGATAGACCTGGTACTCCCAGCCCTTGCCCTGCGCCAGGAAGTGCACGACGCCATAGGCCAGGCCCGCGAGCACGAGCGCCCGCCGCGTGTCCCAGCGCCGGGTGGCGCCGGCGGCCAGGACGAGCACGGCGAAGAGAGCCCAGACGCGCCAGCCGAACGGCCCCCAGCCGAGCGCGGTCCATGGCCAGACGCGCGCCAGGCGCGAGTAGACCGGGAGATCGTACTCGACGAAGATCTCGACGAAGGCCCGGAGTCCGCCGGTCCAGGCGAGCCAGGCGAGGCACCCGAGCGGCGCCGCGGCGCCACCGGCCAGGACGGCGAGGGGTGGCGTCCACCAGACCCGGCCCTCGCGCGCCGCCGCGACGGCCGCCACCGCCGCGAGCACGAGCGTGACCCCCGCGCCGACGACGACCCCCGCCAGGATCAGGCGCCACCAGGTGGCCGGCGACGCCACCAGCTGCGCGCCTCCGATCAGGAACGCGCAGAGGAGGAAGTCACGCTGGCCGGCGAGCCACACGCCACCCGCGAGATGGTAGACGGCGACGAGCGCAGCGGCGACCGCCGCGGGGCCGACGCCGACGGGCCACGCGTAGAGCGCCACCACCCAGCAGGTGAGCGCCAGCCAGCCGAGGTCGAAGATCCGCCAGGCCAGGTCGCCCCCACCGAGCGTCCGCAGCAGGAGCAGGTGGATCAGGTAGGGTCCGGGCGCGTTCATGTCGAACACGTCGCGGTAGGGGACCGCGCCGTGCTGGATGCGCCAGGCGACGTAGTGCATGAGGGGGGCGTCGTGGATCAGCGGCCAGGTTCGCGACGACCAGGCAAGGCGGAAGGCGAACACCGCGAGCGCCGCCGCCAGGAGGCCCTGAGCCGCGGACGTCCCGGCCCTCATGCGTGATGTGTGCCGGCGCAAATGGGCCCCACGAATAGCATCCGATTGTTGGACGTGTCAAGCACGGCCGGGCAGCGCCACCCGCGGGCCGGCCCCGGCGCCGGCCGTCGACCGAGCCGCGCGTCGATCGAGCCCCCCCGGGCGCCCCCGGTCCGACGGGGAAGCGGGGAGATCCGCCGGGCGCCGACCCGACCGGCGCGTGCACCGCGTTCGTCCGACCGACGCGCGGGCGACCCAGACGCGCTTCCCCGCGGGGGCCGGCGTTTGCGCGCCGCGCCGTCGCGCCGTAGACTGTCTCGCGGATGACGACCGGCAGCCTCGCCCTCGACGGCCTGCGCGTGCTGGACCTCACCTCCCAGCTCTCCGGGCCCTACTGCGCCATGCTGCTCGGCGACCTCGGCGCCGACGTGATCAAGCTCGAGCGGCCGGGGGTCGGCGACGACGCGCGCGCGGTATCGCCGAAGATCGGCGGCGAGAGCGCGGCCTTCATGACCTACAACCGCAACAAGCGGAGCGTCACGCTCGACCTGAAGGCGGCGGCCGGCCGGACGATCGCGCTCGCGCTGGCGGCCCGGGCCGACGTCGTCCTGGAGAACTTCCGCCCGGGCGCGACGGCCCGCCTCGGGCTCGGCTACGACCACGTGCGCGCGATCAACCCGCGCGTCATCTACTGCTCGATCTCGGGATTCGGCCAGACCGGCCCCTATCGGGAGCGCGGCGGCTTCGACCGGATCGCCCAGGGCATGTCAGGGTTCATGTCGATCAGCGGCGATGCCGACGGCCCCCCCCTGCCGCTGCCGATCCCGGTCGCCGACATCGGCACCGGCATGTTCGCCACGATCGGCATCCTGGCCGCCCTCGCCGCGCGGTCGCGCACCGGCCGGGGTCAGCACGTCGACACGTCGCTGCTGGAGACGCCGATCGCGTGGTCGATCTACGAGGCCTCCTCCTACTTCGCGACGGGCGAGGTGCCCGAGCGCCTCGGGCCCGGCCACCGTGCGAGCGCGCCCTACCAGGCCTTCCGGACGAAGGACTCTTGGATCAACCTCGGTGGCGGCTCGCCGGGCTTCTGGCCGAAGATCTGCGCGTTGCTCGGCGTCCCAGAGCTGGTCGACGACCCCCGGTTCCGGACGCCGGGCGACCGCGTCCGGCACCGGAAGGAGCTGGAGGCACTGCTCCAGCCGCGCTTTGAGAAGGAGACTACGGCGACCTGGCTCGACCACTTCGAGGCGGAGGGCGTTCCGGCGGGGCCGATCCTCACCTACGACCAGGTCTTCGCCGACCCCCAGGTGGCGCACCGCGAGATGGCGGTGCCGGTCGACCATCCGGTGGCGGGGCGGACGCGGGTGCTCGGGATTCCAATCAAGCTCTCCGACACACCCGCCCGCATTCGGCGGCCGGCGCCGACCCTCGGCGAGCACACGGACGAGGTGCTCGGCGAGCTCGGCTACGACGCGGCGGCGATCGGGCGGCTCCGGGCCGAGCGCGTCATCTGAGCCCGCGGATCACCAGGACGCTATCAGGCACGGAGTCGATCGAGAGCGCCCGCTTGAGCGCGCGGACCGCGGCGAGGTCGCCCCGCTCGGGCTCGTCGGGCGCCCCGCTCAGACAGGCCGGCGCCGCCGGATGGATCTCGACCATGCGCCGGAAGAGCGCGCGCGCCTCGGCCGACCCCTGGCGCGTCTCTTCCTCGAGCGTCGCCAGCGTGTCGGCGAGTGCCGTGTCGCGCCGGGCCTCGTAGATGAGCGCGGCGAAGTCGTAGACGAGCACCTCCGACATCGCGAGGCCACGGGCGCGCAGGCGGCCGCTCCGCCAGAGGCTCCCCAGCCGCTCGGCGGCCGTGACCGCCTCGTCCCGCACCCTGATCAGGCGCGCGCGAATCTCGGTGAACTCGCACGCGGAGTCGAGCCGCTGCTGCTCGAGGTGCAGATCGCTCCGGAGCGCGGCGGCGAGTCCGTCGAGCGCGTCGAGCTCGCCGGTCGCGGGAGGAAGGTCGCCCGCTGGCCGGGCCGCGGATCCGGGTGGCGACGCGAGGGTGAGTGCCGTGAGGAGCGCCGAGGCGAGAAGGGGGGTCCGCAAGCCGTTGCTCATCCCCGTTCCTCCGCGCCCCTCTCAGAGCAAACATCGTACCTGTATCGTAACCCCTTGATCTGCCGAGCGGAGCCCGGTCCGGGCGTCCAAAAGGCGTGTCCGCAGGACATCGCGGGACGGGCATCGTGACATGCCCGGGCAAGTCAGTGGCCGGCTCGAACCCCGCGCGCCACGACCTTCCGGGCCTGGCTGAGATGGGGGGCGTCGACCATCCGCCCCTTGAAGCGGAACGCGTAGACGCCCCGGTGCTCGTGCTCCTCGAACGCCGCGATCAACTCCCGCGCCTCGGCGACGGCCTCCCGCGTCGGCGCGAAGGCCACGTTGATCACGTCGATCTGCGCGGGGTGGACCGAGAGCTTTCCGGTGAAGCCCATCCACGCCGCCTCCTCGCATTCCCGGCGGAGCCCGTCCAGGTCGTCGATGTCCGTGTAGACGGTGTCGAGGGCCTCGACGCCAGCGGCGCTGGCGGCGATCGCACACATCATACGCGCGTAGCGCGGGATGTCCAGGTAGCGTCCGCCCGCGTCGCGCGTCCGCGGCAGGCCCATCGACGCGCCGAGATCCTCGATGCCCCACGAGACCGCGGCGATACGCGGGCTCGCCGCGGCCAACTCGGCGATGTTGAGGAGCCCCTCCGGCGTCTCGGTGGCGATCAGGAGGAGCCGCGTGGCACCGTTCGGGATGCCGTGGTGCTCCTCGAGCCGGTCGAGGTACTGGGCGACCTCACGCACGTCGGCCGCGCGCCGGGGCTTCGGGACCACGTAGCCGTGGGGGCGGCCGGGCAGGGTCTCCTCGAGGTCGCCGCGTCCGAACCCAGAGACGAGCGGGTTCATGCGGACCCAGCGTTCGCGGCCCCCGAGGTCCCCACCCTCGAGCCAGGCGCGGACCGTCGCGCGCGTCCTGACCTTCCGGTCAGCCGGCACCGAGTCCTCGAGGTCGTAGATGAGCCCGTCGGCGGGCAGCCCGAGCGCCTTGGCCATCATCTTGTCGTTGCCGCCGGGGACGAAGTGGAGCGACCGGCGCAGCCCCTCGGTCATCACGCGTCGCGCTTCCGCATCATGGCGGCGCGGCGGGTCCGCATGACGAGCTCCCCGTGCTGGTTCCGCGCGCGGTGCTCGAACGTGACGATCCCCCACTGCGGGCGCGATTTCGACTCGCGCTTGTCGACCACCTCGGTCTCCGCGTAGAGCGTGTCGCCGTGGAACACCGGCTTCGGGAATTCGGTCTTCTCGAAGCCGAGGTTGCCGACGGTGGTGCCGAGCGTCGTCTCCCCCACCGAGAGCCCGACCGCGATCCCGAGCGTGAGCAGGCTGTTCACCAGCGGCTTGCCGAACTCCGCCTGCTGGGCGGCGTGGAAGTCGACGTGCAGGGGCTGCGGATTCATGGTCAGGCACGAGAAGAACACGTTGTCGGCCTCGGTGATCGTGCGGCCGGGCTGGTGGCGGAAGACCTGGCCGACGGTCAGCTCCTCGTAGTACTTCCCCGCCATCAGCGCGGGTCCCGACGCGCGTGCTTCCAGACCGCCTCATCGCGGAACTTCTCGTGGGCGCCCGGCGGCGAGAAGGTCCACGTGAGCCGGGCGGGCGCCGCCGAGGTGTTCACGAACCCGTGCGGGGTGCCCGCCGGCACGAAGATCGCGGTCTCGGGGCCGATCTCGATCTCCTCGTCGCCGACGCGGGCGCGACCGCCGCCCGCGTAGAGGAAGAGGATCTCCTCGGCGTCGTCGTGGACGTGGACGGGGATCCGGCTGCCCGGATCGACCGCCTCGGTGCCCATCGCGAGGTGGGTGGCGCCCGCGGTGGCGGGCTCGATCAGCAAGCGGACGGTGCGCGGACAGCCGTCGTGCGCGTGACGCTCTTCGCCGTCGGTCGTGCCGTAGATACGCCGCATCGTTGTCTCCTTTGGGGCGGTAGCGTAGCATGGCGAGTAATGTACGACGTAGCCATCGTCGGCGGCGGCATCGTCGGGCTCGCCACCGGGCTCGCGCTCACCGAAAGGTTTCCGCGCCTCCGGCTGGTCCTCCTCGAGCCGAGCGAGCTCCGGACCATCGAGCCGCACGCGGCGGCGGTCCGCGCGATCCACTCGCCGAGCACCGCGATCGTGGACTTCACGGAGGTCGCGGCGGCGATGGACCTCCGGCTGCGGAAGGCCGGCGTCGAGATCCTCACCGGCCGCCACATCACGCGCGTCGTCCGCGACGGTGACGGCATCCGCCTCTGCTCGAGCCGGGGAGAGACGGCGGCGCGGAGGGTCATCAACTGCGCGGGGCTCTACTCCGACGTCGTGGCCCGGCTCATGGGCGCCCGGACGGCGGTGCGGATCATCCCGTTTCGCGGCGAGTACTACATGATCCGCCCCGAGCGGCACGACCTCGTGCGCGGCCTCATCTACCCCGTGCCCGACCCCGCGTTCCCGTTCCTCGGCGTGCACTTCACGCGGACGATCCACGGCCAGGTCGAGGCGGGGCCGAACGCGGTGCTGGCCTTCGCGCGAGAGGGCTACTCGCTCGGCCGGGTGCGGCCGGGAGAGCTGGCCGGGGCGCTCGGCTACCGGGGATTCTGGGCGATGGTGGCGCGATACTGGCGCACGGGCAGCTACGAGATGTACCGCTCGCTCAGCAAGGCCGCCTTCGTGCGGGCGCTCCAGCGCCTGATCCCCGCGATCCGTCCCGAAGACGTCACCCCGGGCGGCGCCGGCGTCCGCGCCCAGGCGGTGGCCGCCGACGGCTCGCTGGTGGACGACTTCAGCATCGTGAGCGGACCGGACGCGATCCACGTGCTCAACGCGCCCTCGCCGGCCGCCACCGCGTCCCTGGCCATCGGCCGGCACATCGCCGCGCTCGCCCGGGAGGCCTTCGGCCTCGCGTGACCCCGGGGAATCCCACGGATGCTGTCCCGCTCGGCGCGGACCACAAAATAGAGGGGCCGCGCCCCGGCACCCCGGTCGGAAAACCGCGTCGATTGACTGGGATTTGCGCTTCGATTAGCATGACACGGCAATGATCACCGTCCACGCCCACCGCGTGAAGCAGTTCGGCGTCGAGTTCTACCAGGCCTCATTCTCGGCCAAGGACATCGATCGGCTCGTGAAGTTCGAGGTGCTCGGCTACACGGGGGGGGCCCCCAAGGTCACCACCAAGCCCGCCCGCGGCAACCGCGGGCGCGTGAACTGGGAGGTCCTCGAGAAGCGCATCAGCGAGAGCGAGTCCGCGTACCAGCGGCCGGTGATCCGACGGAAGATCGACGAGCTCGTGACCTACTACCGGGAGTGCAAGGAGGCGGGCACGCTTCCGGCGATCCCCGGCGCCGTCATCATCACGTCCGAGAAGCGCTTCACGTTCACGCCACTGGCGAGCCACCACGACCTCGGGCTCCTGCAGATTCCCGAGGAGCAGGGCGTGCTCCGCGTCCTCGACGGCCAGCACCGCCTGCTCGCGCTTCACGCCCTCTCCCAGTCGGGCGAGACCTTCGGCATCGAGGTGCCGGCCGTGCTCTTCGACACCCTCGATGCCCGACAGATCGTCGAGCTCTTCGTCACCATCAACGCCAAGCACACGCGCCTCAACCCGTCGCACATCATCAGCCTGGCCGGTCGCAAGCTGTATCCCGACCCGAACCAGGCGCTCGCCCACGACGTGATCCGATCGCTCAACGAGGACGAGACGTCGCCGCTCCACGGCGAGATCAAGATGCTCGGCACGGGCCGCGGCCGGGTGAGCCAGGCGCCGCTCGCCGAGGAGATCGTCGAGCTCCTGGAGACCGTGGAGAAGGTCGGCGGCGCCGCGCGCATCCAGGAACTGCGCCAGGGCGCGAAGCGCTTCTTCTTGAACTACGTCAAGGCCCTCGCCGGCGTCTTCCCGAACGCGTGGGCGGGCCGGAAGTACTCCATCAAGACGGGGGCGGCGCTCCGCGCGTTCATCCGGGTCGCGCCCGACATCATGGCCCGCGCCCGGGAGCTCCGGCGCGACCCGTTCGAGCTCCACGCGATCCGCGAGACCATCAAGCCGTGGGGCGAGCGCCTGCGCGACCGCCGGTTCGAGACCGAGGGCGAGTGGAAGCAGAAGCTCGCCGGCGGGACGCGGGGGACGGTCGAGGTGCTGACCCGCGAGCTCCGCGACACGCTCAGGTAGCGCGCTCCCCTCGGCTCCGGCCCCCCCTCGCGGCGGTCAGCGCGGGAACCTCTCCGGTCGTGGATCCGGCACGAAGCCGTGACGGTTCGGCATCTTCACCTGCGGCAGGGTCCGGCGGTCGATGACGTCGCGCTCGCCGATGATCCCGTTGAGATAGAGCAGGTAGGCCGTCACGCCGTAGACCTCGGCGGCCGTCAACGATTCTGGCTGCGTGAAGGGCATGGCCCGGTAGATGTAGTCGTAGATGGTCGTCGCGTAGGGCCAGTAGCTGCCGATCGTCTTGAGCGGCTTGGCCGTGGCGAGCGAGCCCTGGCCGCCCACGAGCACGTCCTGCGGCCCCTCCCGCCCGGTCGCCCCGTGACAGGCCGCGCACTTCGCGTCGTACACGGGCTTGCCGCTGACCGCCGTCCCTTCGCCGGGCGGCAGCTCCGCGCCGTCCGGGCCGACGGCGATGTCCCACGCCCGGATCTCCTCCGGCGTCGGGGGGCGACCGACGCCATAGCTCGGGAGCTGGGCCTGCGCCGGGCCGGCCAGGGCCACCCACGTCGCGAGCACGGCGCCGACGACGCCGGCCCTAGGCGTGGACATTCGACACCCTCCCGTCGGGGGCGGCGTTCAGATGGTAGTGCGAGCGAAGGCCTCGGACGGCGATCAGCTCGGCGAGCGTCGGCTGGACGTAGCCGGTCTCGTCGGTACAGCGCGACTGGAGGAGGGCGTCCCGGCCGTCCCACCGCCAGGGCAGCCGGAACCGGGTGTGGGCGATCCGGAGCACGGGCGCCTGGAGCTCGGCCGCCTGCCAGCTCCGGCCGCCGTCGGTCGAGACCTCCACCGAGCGCACGGCGCCGCGCCCCGACCACGCCAGGCCGCGGAGCTCGTAGAGGCCCGGGCCCGGCAGCCGCTGGCCCCCCGACGGGAAGGTGATGACCGACTTCGCTTCCATGACGAAGGTGAACTGCCGGGCGGTCCCGTCGGGCAGCAGGTCGGTGTACTTCGCGGTCTCCTCGCGCGTCTGGGCGGGCCCGGCCACGACCTTGAGCCGGCGCAGCCACTTGACGTGGGTGTTGCCCTCCCAGCCGGGGACGACCAGGCGCAGGGGGTAGCCCTGCTCGGGGCGGAGGGCCTCGCCGTTCTGGCCGTAGGCGACGAGGACGTCGGCGAGGCACTTGTCGATCGGCAGGCTCCGCGTCATGGCCGCGGCGTCGCCGCCCTCGGCCAGGACCCACAGGCCCGCGGGCTCGACGCCGACCTCCCCGAGGACAGTGGCGAGCAGGACCCCCGTCCACTCGCTGCAGCTCGTCAACCCGTGCGTCCTCTGGACGTCGGGCATGGTGGGCGTCGCCCATTCGGTCAAGCCGTTGCCCGAGCACTCGATCATGTGGATCCGCGACACGGCCGGCAGCCGCTTCAGATCGGCCAGCGTGAGGATGACCGGGCGCCGGACCAGGCCGTGGATGAGCAGCCGGTGGCGCGCCGGGTCAATGTCGGGGACCCCGGCGTGGTGCCGCTCGAAGTGCAGCGCCGAGGGGGTGATGATCCCGCACGAGTCCTGGAGCGGCGTGAAGGTCGCCGACGCCACCGTGGTCGGCGTCCGGGCCTGGACCCGCACCGCCGTCTCGAAGCGCGACCGTGTCCCGTACGGTCGGACGGGGTGCCCGAGCTCGCGGGTGGGGTCGACTGGCGCCGGCGGGTCGGCCGCAGGAGAGCGGGCGGGCCCGGCGAGGCCAGCGGCCAAGGCGCCGCCCCAGACGGTCAGGCGCGTCAGGAAGCTCCGCCGGCTCGTCCGCCGCCCGACGCCGGAATCGACTGCGCGGTCCGTCATGGGTCAGCCCTCCCGGGCCGCCGGGCGCGCGGGGCCGGCAACGCGATCCTGGTGCCCCCGACGACCCGCCCGATCACGCGCGCGCCGCGCGCGAGGCGACCCGCCCGCCGGGCGTCGTTGACAGCCGGGGCATACTCCAGGGTAAAAGGATACACGCTCCGGCGTCGAACGAGCTCTCTGCCCCCGCGGCCGGCCGCGCGCCGCGCGCGAGGAGGACCTGGCGAATGGCGGCATTGCAGATCCGCGTGAACCGCGCCGAGCACGCCGTCGACGTGAGCCCCGATACCCCGCTGCTGTGGATGCTCCGGGACACGCTCGGTCTGACCGGAACCAAGTACGGCTGCGGCGTGGCGCTCTGCGGAGCGTGCACGGTGCACCTCGACGGCGAGCCGGTGCGCTCGTGCGTCACGCCCGTCAGCGCAGTCGGCGCCAAGCACGTCACGACCATCGAGGGGCTCTCCCCCGACTCGAGTCACCCAGTGCAGCAGGCCTGGGTCGCGGAGGAGGTCGCCCAGTGCGGCTACTGCCAGTCCGGCCAGATCATGTCGGCGGCGGCGCTCCTGGCGAAGACGCCAGCGCCGACCGACGCCGACATCGACGCCGCGATGGCCGGCAATCTCTGCCGATGCGGAACGTATCAGCGGATCCGCCGCGCCATCCACCGGGCGGCCGCGCGCGCGGGCGGCGGGCGATGAGGGCGCGCGCCCGGTTGAGTCGGCGGACCTTCCTCACGGCCGGCGTCGCGGCGGGCGCCGGCCTCGCGATCGGCTTCCGCCCCGGCGGCGACATGCTCGCCGCCGCCGCGCCCTCGACGGAGCCGTTCGCGCCGAACCCCTGGATCCGCATCACCCCCGACAACGTCGTCACGATAATCGTCGACAAGTCGGACATGGGCCAGGGCGTCCTGACGTCGATGCCGATGCTGATCGCGGAGGAGCTCGAGGCCGACTGGTCCGCGATCCGGGTCGAGCAGGCCCCGGCGGGCCCGGAGTACGTCAATCCGGTGACCAAGCGGCAACTCACCGGCGGCAGCCGGAGCGTCCGCAACTCCTGGGAGCTCTTCCGCAAGGCGGGGGCGGCGGCGAGAGAGATGCTCGTCGAGGCCGCCGCCGGTGAATGGGGCGTGCCGCCCGAGGAGTGCCGGGCCGAGAACGGCACCATCGTCCACGTGCCGACCGGCCGGCGCCTGACCTACGGCCAGCTCACCGACAGGGCGGCCCGACTCCCGGTCCCCCAAAACCCTCCGCTCAAGTCGCCCAAGGACTTCAAGCTCATCGGCAAGCGCCTGGCGCGGCTCGAGACGCCGCCCAAGGTCGACGGGAGCGCCGTCTACGGCCTTGACGTGAGGACCCCGGGGGCCCTCGTCGCGGTGGTGGCACGCTGCCCCGTGTTCGGGGGCACCCCCCGCACCGTCGACCCGACCCGCGCCAAGGCGGTCTCCGGCGTCCGCCACGTCGTGGCGATCGACTCAGGCGTCGCCGTCGTGGCCGACGCCTTCTGGCCGGCGAAGCTCGGCCGCGACGCGCTCGACATCGTGTGGGACGAAGGGCCGACGGCGGCCGTGAGCAGCGAGAGCATCGCGCGGGCATTCGAGGCCGCCGGCGCCCAGCCGGGCGTCGTCGCCCGGAACGAGGGCGACGTCCTGGCGGCGCTCGGAGGCGCGGCGCGGACGCTCGAGGCCGTCTACACGGTGCCCTACGAGGCCCACGCCACCATGGAGCCGATGAACTGCACGGCGTGGGTCCGAGCCGACGGCTGCGACCTGTGGGTCGGCACCCAGGCCCAGGGCTTCACCCAGCAGACCGCCGCCAAGCTCACGGGCTTGGCCCCGGAATCGGTCAAGGTCCACACGACGCTGCTCGGCGGGGGGTTCGGCCGTCGCTTCGAGCAGGACTTCGTGGCGGAGGCGGTCCAGATCTCCAAGGCGGTCGGCGCGCCGGTCAAGCTCGTGTGGACGCGCGAGGACGACATGCAGCACGACTTCTACCGGCCGACGACCTGGAACCGCCTGACCGCGGGCCTCGATCGGAGCGGCGCCCTCGTCGCGTGGACCCACCGCCTCGTGGGCCACTCGATCGCGGCGCGCGCGCTGCCCGCGATCGTCAAGAACGGCCTCGACCCCTCCTCGATCGAGGGCGCCTACAACATCCCCTACACCATCCCCAACGTTCGCGTCGACTGGGTGCAGAAGGAGACCGGCGTGCCGGTCGGCTTCTGGCGTTCGGTGGGCAGCTCCCAGAACGCCTTCGTCACCGAGTGCTTCCTCGACGAGGTCGCCGCCGCCAGCGGCCGGGACCCCTACGAGCTCCGGCGCACGCTCCTCACGAAGGCGCCCCGGCACGCCGCGGTGCTCGAGCTGGCCGCGACCAGAGCGGGCTGGGGCGCGCCGCTCCCGCGAGGCCAGGGCCGGGGTGTCGCCGTCCACGAGTCGTTCGGGAGCGTCGTCGCCGAGGTCGCCGAGGTCTCGGTGGAGGACGGCCGCGTCCGCGTCAACCGCGTGGTGTGCGTCGTCGACTGCGGCACCGTCGTGAACCCCGACACCGTGGAAGCCCAGATGGAGGGAGCGATCGTCTACGGGCTCACGGCGACCCTCAAGAGCGAGATCACGATCGCGGGCGGCCGCGTGGTCCAGAGCAACTTCCACGACTTCCCGCTGCTCCGGATCGACGAGGCGCCGCGGGTCGAGGTGTACGTCCTGCCGAGCGCCGAGCCGCCGGGCGGCGTCGGCGAGCCGGGCACGCCGCCGATCGCGCCGGCCGTCGCCAACGCGATCTTCGCGGCGACGGGCACGCGGATCCGGAAGCTGCCGATCGGCCCGGCGGACCTCCGGGCGTAAGAGACGGGCCCCGACCCCCTCGGGCGGCCGGCAACCTGCGGCGGCCCGCCGGCCGCGGGCCTCCGGCCCCCGCGGGGAGGGCGGCGAGCCCGGCCCCAGTCAGCGGGGAAAGTTCGCGCCGCGGATCTCGAAGGTCTTGACGCCCCCCGGGAGCTGGGCGGTGACGGAGTCGCCGACCTTCTTGCCGATCAGCGTGCGCGCGAGCGGCGAGAGGATCGAGATCCGCCCGTCGGACGGCGTCGCCTCGTGGGACCCGACGATCTGGTAGCGGTACTCCTTGCCGTCGGCGCCCTCGAGGAGCACGGTCGAGCCGAACGTCACGCGGTCGCCCTGGGTCGGCGGGTCGATCACCTCGGCGACGCCGAGCTTCGACTCGAGCTCGGCGATGCGGGCCTCGACGAACGCTTGCTTCTCGCGCGCGGCGTGGTACTCGGCGTTCTCGGAGAGGTCGCCGTGCGCGCGCGCCTCCGCGATCGCCCGCGTGATCGCCGGGCGCTCGGCCCGCTTCAAGCGGTCGAGCTCGTCGCGGAGTTTCTCGAATCCCGGCCGCGTCATCGGTGCGCGCTGGATCGACATCGCCTCACTCTACCATCGTCCCCCGCCCGCGAAGCGGCCGCCGCGCGGGCCCCTGGCCGGCGGGCCCGACGGCGGCGCGAGACACCGGGGTCCGCCGGGCCGGGCGGGCGTCCGGCTAGAAGCCCCAGTGGTAGACGTGCGTGGGCGTGACCTCGACGATCACGGAGTCCGACTCGCCGAGGGCCGCATCGGTCGGGTACTGCGGGAACTTGGCGTAGAGCGCCTTCCGGATGCGCCGGAAGCGAGGTCCGCGCCTGACGAGCGCGGCGGTTCCCTGGACCATCACGCCCCGGAGGTGGCTCCACGCGTCGGTGTACGCGTCGACGGCGACCGCGACCCGGGGATTGGCCTCGAGGTTCCGTACCTTGCCCGCGGTCTTGCCCGACCCGAAGCAGATCCTGCCGTCCAGCAGCACGTGGCAGACCGGCACCACGTGCGGGCGGCCACGCGCGTCCGCGGTCGCGACCCGGCACACGCGTTCACGCCGGACGAATTCGGCCACCGTCTTGGTGAGCCGCACGGGATTACCCGCTCACGGCCGGCCGGCCGGTGAGCTCGATCTTCGCCTTCTCGCGCGTCGCCATTAACCAGCGCTGCCAGGCGTCGTTGCGCTTGGCCTCGAGCAGCTGGCGGGAGATCTGCTCGCGGTCCTTCGCGAGCTCCATCGGATCGGGGGCGACACGCTCGAGGGTCTTCACCACGTAGTACCCGAGGGGCGTCTTGACGGGATCGCCCACCTGTCCCGCCCGCGTCCGGAGCGCCGCCTGCGCCGCCTCGGCCGGCAGGCGGTCCGGCGGCTCCGACCGGGAGAGGAACCGCGTCGCGCCCGCCTGGTCCCCCTCCCGCGTGGCCAGCGCCTGCAGGTCGCCGCCGCTCCGCGCCGCGGCGGCGAGCGCGCGCGCCCGCTC
>WNFJ01582225.1_pt1 | contig 19589 bp, 18 predicted proteins | sample 5400461 | NCBI WGS metagenome assembly WNFJ01 (sample SAMN13153349, study PRJNA577476) | soil metagenome | isolation source: 115 cm saprolite on Douglas fir-dominated hillslope | place: USA:California | collected 2013-09-17
AACATGATCAGGGTTCATATAACTGGCCTGGCGCTGATCGGCGATGCCGTTGACGTGGTGGTCTCGCATGCCCAAGCGCACGCCGACTTCCCGCAGCCCGCTGGATGTCCCTCGCTGGTCGGAACGGTGAGCGGGAATGCGACGATCGTCAATGAGCAGACCAATCCGTCGCAACTACCCGTGGTAGTTGGCTTTGTGAGCATTCCGCCACAGGGCGGGCATGATCATCAGGACCTAGACCAGCTTTCCACCTTGTTGGTGAGCGGCGGAACCTCGGTGAGCGACAGCGCCGGTACGGTTCTCACCTCCAACAGCAACTCGTCCAGTTTCGCCAAGGCGCAAAGTGTTTGCGTGCTCCCGGTGAACGGTTCGTGTATGGTGCTCGCTAGCGCAATCATTTCGCAAGCCAACAGCTCCTCGGGTGGCGGGAAGTCCTCATCCGACTCGCAGGGCACTAGCCTGATTGGGCTCTCAGTCGGAGGCATGTCGGTGAGCGACAATCCTCCGCCCAACACGACTATCCTGGTGCCCGGGATCGGCTCAGTCATCCTCAACGAGCAGACCTGCGATGGCGGTGGTGTTCCACCATGCTCTGGCACCACCAGCAGCGGTATACGGGTACGTGCAATCCATGTGATCGTTGACAACCCGAATGCTTTGGGCGTTCCCCAAGGCGCTGATGTAATAGTGGGCGAGGCGCACGCCGACTCCCCCTAAGTGGACGGCAAAAGAATGATGGCCATTCACATCGCAACTGAGGCGTGGGAAAAGAGGATATCGCTTCAGTAATTTATGGCGGAGTAAAGCAATGCGAGTGCCCTGCCCTCCAAAGCAGAGGACGGGGCACCCGCGGAGGCGGCTACAGGTCTTTTGGCCCGGAGGCGGGCTACCATAAACTGCTTGTTTCGCCGGTAGCCCGATGGCCGACGCTACGGATAAGAAAAAGTGGCTCAACCGCACAGTTCTCGGTGTCGGGCTCACGTCTCTTCAGGGACTGGGCCACGAGGCGGCCAATCCCAACACTCGCGAAATTGACGGCACCGCAGAGGTCAATGGCCAGAGTGGCTTCACCTATCGGGTCATTGTGGCCGATAATGACCAACCAGGCGTCAACGACTCCTTCTGGATCCAGGTCTGGGGGCCCAATGCATACTCATACTCGGCCGGGGGCAACCTTGGCGGCGGCGAGATTCAGCTTCACAAGCCTTGTCACTAAGGCCGGTGGTTCATGTGAGCCGTCACCCTCGACATTAAGCGACGGTAACCGAATTTAGCAACCACTCCCCGGGGCTTTCACCAGCAAAAGCCCCGGGAGTTTTTTATGCCTCACACTCCTGCGATCTTGGCCGCGCTCGGCAAAGCCTCCGGCCCATCGCCGCCTGCCCCCGCACAGTACGCCCCTTTCGTCAAGCAGATTCTTTCTACGCGAGACGAGCATCTGCGCTTGCCGGTGGATTTTGCAGTCAGCTACACGGAGGGCTGGGTTCCGGTTTCTACGAACGGCGTTATGGAAAGTTTGGGCGGACGATTGACGCACTAATCGGAAACGGACCGACCGCGCGGCAGTTGCGAAACTTGCGTCCATGCCGTCCGAATCATTAGAGTGAGGAATCCGGGTTCGTTGCCGATAAGGAGGCCCTGGTGGCCAGTGAACGTCTGACGGGTTCCGACAAGCGCGCGCTGTTCCTTTGGGTGATCCTTGCAATCCTCGGCGCGGCATTCGCTTACAAATATTTTTTCCGAGCATTCCCGGAAGCCTCCGTAAATTTTCAAGTCTCCCGCGAAGAAGCGCTGACGCGCGCGCAGAAGTTTGTCACCGGCCTGGGTGAGGACGTCAGCGGCTACCGATCCGCCATCGTTTTCAATGTGGACGACAACGCGAAGGTGTACCTCGAGCGGCAACTCGGTTTGCAGCAAGCAAACAAGCTGATGTCTTCGGAGTTGAACATCTGGTATTGGCATGTGCGGTTTTTCCGCCCACAGCAGGAAGAGGAATTCAGCGTGAGCGTCAGCCCAGCGGGGAACGTCGTGGGTTACAAACACAAAGTTCCCGAGGCGCGCGCGGGCCCATCGCTCGGGCAGAGCGCGGCTCAAGCGATGGCGCGGAATTTTCTGAGCGCCAAGCTGGGGCTGGACCTGAACGGCTGGGACTACTTGCCCGAGGAAGCAAACTCCAAAAAGAAAACCACCCGCCTCGATTGGGATTTTACGTGGGAAAAGCGCGGCTTCCGCGCGAAAGACGCGCCGTACCGGCTGCAAGTGACTTTGCAGGGAGACAAACCCGGTGAGGCTAGGGAGTTTTTGCAAGTCCCAGAAGCCTGGGAGCGTAGCTACGAAAGGCTTCGGTCGGGAAATAACACGCTTGCCCAGGTCTTCCTTATTCCTTACGTCTTGCTTTTGGGAATTGCAGTCTGGATGGGAGTTCAGCTTACGAAAAGCGGGAAAACAAGCTGGGGCGCCGCAGTCAAGCTGGGATTGCTCGCGGCTGCGATGTTATTTCTGCAATCTCTGAATGACTGGCCGCTCTGGGGGGCGGAGTACAATACGGAGCACTCGTACTCCAGCTTCATTCTCCTAGAAATTGGGCGCGCTTTGCTGATCGCCGTGGCAACGGCTCTCACCATCACGCTGGTGCTGCCTGCGGCGGAGCCACTGTACCGCACCTCCCAGCCAGAGCGGCTAAACTTAGGGAAAGTATTTAGGCGGCGCGGGTTGCGTTCGAAAGAGTTTTTCTCATCCTCGGTGGTAGGGTTGTGCCTCGCTGTCGCGCACATTGGTTTTATTGTCGCTTTCTACGTCGTTGCCACTCATCTAGGGGCGTGGGCGCCGCAGGAATTGAATTTCGATAACTCGGTGAACACGGCGTTTCCCTGGATTTCCGGCGCGGCTATTGGCCTGCTGGCTTCCATGAACGAGGAGTTTACGTTCCGGTTGTTTGCGATTCCGTTTTTCATGCGATTCACTCGTTCCCGGTGGGTGGCCGTGATCGTGCCCGCTTTTCTCTGGAGCTTTCTGCACAGCAATTATCCGCAGGAACCGGCCTACGTCCGCGGGATCGAAATAGGGATCATCGGAATCGTTGCGGGGATGGTGATGCTGCGCTGGGGCATTCTCGCGACGCTGATCTGGCATTACACGGTGGATGCGTCGTTGGTTGGGTTGCTTCTGATTCGCTCGAATAGCCTGTACTTTAAGATATCCGGCGCAGTCGTCGCCGCAGCGGCGGTCGCGCCCTTGGCATTTGCGTGCGTCTCCTACCTGATGCACGGGGAGTTTGAAAGCGATGAGGACCTGCTCAACCGCGCGACCCCCGAGCCGGAAAGCGATCTCGCCGCCGAACCTGCAGCCGTAATATCAGAGGTCAAATCGAGAGGGTATAACGGCCTAGCGCCGGGGATGATCAGCTTCCTTGCCATCTGCCTGGTTGCCGGAGGAGTGCTGGTTTGGCGGCTGAAACCGCCATCCATCGGCGACTACCTGACGCTGTCCGTCGATGGGCGAACAGCACGCGCGCGCGCGGACCAGATCATGCGGCAGCGCGGCCTGGATCCAAATTCGTATTATCACGCTACCGTTTTCGTGGACGTCGCCGACCCGGTGGTAAACGAATACCTGCGCCAACGCATTGGCATTGAAGGCGCCAACGCGATCTATTCCGAGCGCGTTCCTGCTGCGCTCTGGCAAGTGCGTTACTTCCGGGACAGCCAGACGGAAGAATATTCTGTGAAGCTCAAGCCGGACGGTTCCCTGCTGGCCGTGCACCACAGGGTGGCCGAAGACACGCCTGGAGCGTCGCTCAGCAAGGAAGAAGCCGTTGCCAGAGCCGAGAAGTTTCTACACGAAGAAAAAAAGATCAACCTGAGCCAATGGAGTCTCGTCGAAGCAGAGTCCGACAAGCGCCGCCACCGCACTGACCACGAGCTTACCTGGCAGCAGAACGCGCCGCTCGACCCCGGCTCTGCCACATCGGGCGATCCGATGGGCCATGCATACGCACGCACCAAAGTAGCGGTACTGGGCGAAGAAGTCACAGATTACCGTGGATCGTATTATCCCAAGCCAGAATCGCGAGAAGAGTTGGAACAAAAGGAGGGAGAAACTCTCTGGACATATATCAAGATTCCTGACGAATGGCGGCGCAAGCAAGAGGAACTGTCGCTCTTTCGGACCGTCTTCACTTACGCAATTCCGATTTTATTCTTCGCGGGGTTCGGCCTGACCGCCCTCATTATTTTTCTTAAGAACTTGAAATCAGAAGCCGCGCGATCAATTCCCTGGAGGCGCATCGCGCTCTGGTCGGTGTGGGGACTCTGCGGCTATCTGGCGGTATTTCTGCTCGGCAACCGCATTGTCAGCTTCTTGAATGGCTACAATACTGCCATCGCACTCAAAATGATGTTTGGCGGAATATTCATTGGGGCGCTATTCGGTGCGCTTTTTAATTTCGGCGGAATCGCGCTGCTCTTTGGCATGGCCTGGTATTTTGCCGCTCGGGCATTCGGTGAAGATCGTTTGCCGGGCTGGTCCGGGATGCCCGGTGCTTACTACCGTGACGCTCTCTGGATCGGCTCAGGGGGAGCGGCGGCCTTGCTTGGACTCGAGCGTCTCCTCGCAGTTGCGTCAACTCACTGGCCGACCGCGCACCGGTCACTGGAAGCTTCGTTCGGCCAAGGCTTTGACGCGCTCCTGCCATGTGCCTCGATCGTGGGAGGAGCAGTCCTGCACGCGTTGTTTCGCGTCGGCCTTATTGCGTTGATTGCTTCCTTTGTGGGGGCGCATGTGCGCCGGCCAGCTCTCCGTATCTTCCTTCTCCTCGGTGGCTCCCTTTCACTTGTAGGCGGCGACTGGGGTAGTTCGGGAGACCTTACGATGGAATTTCTGGCACAGCTCATTCTGCTCAGCGTCATTGCTTTTGGCGTGGCTTACGTTATGCGCTTTAACATTCTCGGCTGCTTTCTGGCCGTTGCCGCGACTTCGCTTCTCGGCGGCGCCGCGGAAATGCTGTCGCAGCCGGATTCGTTCTATCGCGGGAACGGCTTTGTGGTTCTGGTGGCGCTGGTCCTGCTCTTTGTCTGGCCAGTCGTGGCGTGGCGCCAGCGAGGTCCAGCAAGCGCCGCGGGGGTTGAAGGTTCTTCCTCCTAGGCGACAATCAAGACCCAAGCATGACTTTGATGGCTCGATTCCAAGGGAATTCCTGAAACAAAATCCACAAGTTGGGCGTTGTTATTAGTGGGAAGCGGTGCTACCCATGGACGGTGAAGTGCGTCCAAAATGGTAGCTGTGCGGGCGCGGTGTCCAGCCGCCTGTTAGAATTTGTACTAAGGTGTTGTTTTACAAGCGACCACACCGCCGCACGCGAAGAGAAAGCGAAAAATGCCGCTCCCCAGATGGGCTTTGGCCGATCATAACGGTCGCTCGGGTAGCACGGACGCCGCCTTGGCCTCGGTGATCTCTTTGTCCCACCTCGACGAGCGGACCCTGGTCTCGGAAGCGCAAGCGGGCAGCCGTGTAGCTTTCGAGGAACTGGTGCGCCGCTTCGACCGGGACGTCCTGCGTCTGGCGCTCAATCTCATGAAGCGGCCCGAGGACGCCCGGGACGTTTATCAGGAAGCTTTCCTGAAGGTTTACCGCAATCTTCACCGCTTCCGCTTCGAGTGCAGCTTCTACACCTGGCTCTACCGCATCGTCACCAACGTTTGCCTGGACCACCTGCGCCGCCGCCAGGCGCGTCCGGAAGACCAAGCTCCTGAACTGAGCGCCGGCCTCCATGAGGAGGGCATTACCGACTTCTTCGAGCGCCAGCGCGAACAGCGTCCAACGCTGGACCCCGAGCGGACTCTCATTGGAAAAGAGATTAAAGCGCGCCTCGCCACCGCCATGGAGCGCCTGTCTCCGCGCGAGCGCATTGTCTTTGAAATGAAGCACTATCAGGGTCTGAAGCTGCGGGCCATCGGGGATGTTCTCGGCACGACGGAAGAAACGGTGAAGAATTCGCTTTTCCGCGCCACGCGCAAACTCCGCCATGAATTGGGAGGCTTGCGATGAACGTTTTTGAGAAGAGCTTGAGCTGCCAGGACGTTGAGCCGCTCCTGGTTTTCTACGCCTGCGATGAAGTCAACGACAAGGAACGCCAACAGATTGAGGCCCACGTGGCGAAATGCGCGGGGTGCGCCGCGTTGCTCGCTGAGGCTAGCGGACTCCAGGAAGTCATGGCCGCAGCTCCGCAATCCGCCGATGAACTCGATTCTTCCGGGATTCTCCTGGCCCAGTGCCGTAGCGAGCTTGCCGAGGCTCTTGACGATCTTTCCGCGCCACCGGTTCAGGATCACTGGCGTCCCTTCGGCTGGCTTCGCCGCTGGATGGCGCTGCGCCCGGCGTGGAGCGGCGTCCTCCTGGTTTTTTTTGGAATCCTTGTTGGAACGCAGGTTGTGCCTCGGCTGCAAAACGCCAATAACAACAGTGGTCAAGCCATGAACGTTATGGCCAAACCTGCGCTTACGAAAGATCAACTGGATAATATGGCGATCGCTGGCGTAAATTTTTCTCCTTCATCGGACGCCGGGGCTCCGAACGTGCAGCTCCATTTGAGTGCTGGGCAGCCCATGGTTCTCACGGGCCGCGCCGATGACGGCGATATGCGCAGCGTGTTGACTTACGTGGTGGAAAATGGCGAGCGTTTTGACGCGGGAGTCCGCCTCGATTGCCTCGAAGCGCTAAGGGCCGCTTCGCGCGATCTGCAAGTTCGCCAGGCTTTGATCACCGCGGCTCGCAAGGATCAGAATCCGGCAGTGCGCATGAAGGCTCTGGAGTCGCTCCGGGATGCGGCGTCAGATGATGCCGTGCGGCAGGTCCTGCTCGATGCGCTGGAACATGACGCCAATCCAGGTGTCCGCGTCGAGGCCGTCAATGTGCTCGTTGGATCTTTGAAGCCCGGGGAATCCGAAGAGAAGGCGCCCGAAACGCCCCCTGCCGCGCTATCGATGAACCCCAGCGGTCCAGGAGAGGACCAGTCCATCGAGCGCGTGGTTCGTGTACTGCAACAGTTGCAGCGCCGCGATCCCAGCCGTTACGTGCGCTTGCGCAGCGCTGCCGCGTTGCGGCAGATTGGTCCGCGCGAAGCGCAATAGCCGGCAGTGGGAAATTTCGTTAGACGATGAGCATACGATTCCATCAAAAGTTCTCTTCTGTCGCGCTCCGTGTCGCGCCCTTCCAAGTGTCGGCGGCCCTCTTTTCTTTAGCCTGCTTTGTCCAACCGGTCTTTGCCGCCGAAGCAAAAGAGACTGCGGCCATCGAGCTCAGCCAGCCAACTGAACCGGGTTCGCAGCACGCTGCTACCGTTCGCAACGGGGTGCTCGCCACCAGAGATGGCTTGACGCTGCGGCTGACGACGGATCTCGGATCTGTGAACATTGTCCAACTCGATCCCGGCGCAGCGCCCGTTGTGCGCTACACCGTGCACATCGAGACCGATGCGCGTGGGCCCGCCGCGCAGCGATTGCTTGATGCTTACTCTCTCAAAGCGAAGTCCATCTCTTCGGGCGTGGAAATCACGGGCACACTTCCGCCGCGAGCTGCGCGCTCCGCAGATGCGCAGTTTTGGGTGCAGTTTGAGGTTGCCGTGCCGCGCGGCTATAGCGTCGAGGTAAACACTGACGGGGGAGACATCACAACGGGGGACATCGGTGGGACCGCCAGCGTGCACACGCAGGGCGGGAACATCAAGATGGGACGCATCGGTGGAGCGGGGTCCCGCGACGCTTCCTGGGGTCGCTCCACCGCCAAGCTGGAGACGGAAGGCGGCCACATCCAGGTTCTTGATGTTTTGGGTAACCTCACGGCTTTCACCGCGGGCGGGCACATCAATGTGGGCAACATTTCAGGAGATGCTTCGCTGCGCACCGGCGGCGGGCATGTACGCGCCGGGCAAATCGGAGGACGTGCCGAACTGGAAACCGTTGGCGGCAACATTACGGTCGCTCATGCTGGAAATTTCGTCAGCGTGCGCACCGGGGGCGGGCAGATCGATTTCGGCGAAGTGCGCGGTTCGGTGCACGCGCAGACGGGCGGCGGCGGCATTCGCGTCATGTACGTTTCCGGTCCGATGGAACTGGAGTCGAGCAGCGGCAGTATTTGTCTGACGCGAGTCGCCGGCGCATTGCAGGCGGCCACGTCCGGCGGCACAATCACGGCCTGGATTAATCCAGATCCGCCAGCCGGAGGCGGAAATGTGCGGCTCGCCGGCGCTTCGCAACTGGCTTCCGGAAATGGCGACATCGTCGTATTCCTCCCACGAAATCTCGCCGCGAACATCGACGCCATCGTGGCCAACGGCGGCGAGCGCCGTATCGAAGCAGATCCAGCACTTCACTTGACGATTCAACCGTCTCCCAATGGCCTCGGTCCCGGTCCCATACATGCCATGGCGGTTCTGAATGGGGGCGGCGCTCCACTCAAATTGAAAACCACGGCTGGAAAAATCCGTCTCCAATACCTTGATTCCGAGGTTGCGCTTCACCAGATGCTCGTCAGTGAGCAGGTGGACCGCCTCAATAAGAGATTCGGGGAATTTGGGTTCGCTCCGAAGCCTTTTCCTCTCGGTGCAGAATCAACAACTCCCCCTCCATCCGAAGCGTCGACACCGCCCCCATACAAAACGGACTGGCTGGAAAGCTGGCTCGCCAGTTTGGAAATCGCAATAAGGGGAGGAATCACCGAGAATCCTGACGATTTCGTAAAGCGGCTTGTCAACTTTCCGAAGCCTTCCTATCCGTCGCTCGCGCAGCGCGCCGGCTTGCAAGGAATCGTGAAACTCCAGGTTAGAGTCAAGAAAGACGGAAGCGTCGAGGTGCAGAAGCTATTGGAAGGTGACCCGGCGCTCGCGGACGCCGCCATCGGCACCGTGAAGGAGTGGCGGGCAAAGCCGGCTTGGATTAACGGCAAGCCGGTGGAAGTGATCTCGACGGTGACGTTTAACTTTCAGTTGCACTGAGCAGCAGTCGTCTCGGTGCGAATTTCGTTCGCGTCCTCGGTTTTCGTTGTTAGCTCGTACTCGAAGGGGGTAGAACGCTATGCTTCGTCCAGCTCTCCGCTCGATTGCTCTGTGTGTATTGGTTCTGACTGTCGTATGGGCCGTTCCCAGCTTCGCCATCAGCAAGGAATTTAATCAGTCCTACCCTCTGCAGCCCGGAGGCTCCTTTGAGCTGCAGAACGTCAACGGCACTGTGGAAGTGCAAGGGTGGGACCGCAACGAAGTGGAAGTCCATGCCGTCAAGACCGCGAAACAAAAGGAGTCTGACCTGGAGCGTGTTTCCATCGAGATTGACGCCAAGCCGGACGCCGTGTCTGTGTCCACACACTATCCGCAAAACGAGGGCGTCGAAGTAGCGGTGGATTACACAATCCACGTTCCACACGGCGCGCGCGTCGAGCATATCGGCACGGTGAACGGAACCCTGCGCGTTGCAGGTGTTGAAACGGTGGAAGACCTACACGCCGTGAACGGCAATATTGAAGTGTTCTAGGCCGGCGGGAGCGTCCATGCGCACACCACCAATGGCAATGTGCACCTGGAGCTGGCGCATCTGCAGGACAAGACCGGGGCCACAGCGGAAACTACCAACGGTTCCCTGGTCCTTGCCGTGCCATCCGACATGCAAGCAAACGTGGAAGCTCGGTGCCTGAATGGAAACTTCTATTCCGAACTCCCGATCACCATGGAAAGCACCCAGCGTCCCCGGGAAATGCACGGCAAATTGGGGCGCGGCGGCGCTCCCATTCATTTGCGTACCGTGAACGGCGGGATTCGCGTGGTCGTTCTGCGGTCGACCGTCTGACGATTTATCGTTTGCTGCGTCTAACCGCTGAGGGAGGATGGGACGACAATGAAGAAACTAAATTTGCTTGCTGCTGGTGGCGCCACGGCCTTGGGTCTCGCGCTGATCGCTCTGCCCGCCAGCTCCTCAAGAACACAAAAACCGGATGATTCCACGATTGCGCGCTTGCAGCAGAAAATCGAAAAGCTCCAGGCAGAACTGCAAGCGAAACAGGAAGTCCAGGGAGAACGAGCTGCGGAGCTTGCCGGTGTGGATGCGATCGAGGAGTCCGCAGGGGTTCTCGCCTTGCAGGATCAGGATCTCCAGAAGGCTGAAACCCTGCCGGGCATAGAAAGTCGAGACTTCAACTTCGTGATCGGCGACGACGGTTCGAGCTGGCTCGGCGTTGAAACTCATGAAGTGACAGCCGAGAAGGCCAAGGAGTTGAAGCTGTCTGCCGAGCGCGGCGTCATTCTGGGAAAAATCGTTCCGGACAGCCCCGCAGCCAAGGCCGGCCTCAAGGAAAATGACGTGGTGACGGAAATCAACGGGCAGCGCGTCGAAGGCGCGACGCAGTTTCGCCGCATGATCCATGAGATTCCTGCCGGCCGCACCGTACAACTCACGGTGTGGCGCGATGGGCGATCGCAGACGATCAGCGCGACTCTTGGCAAATCCGAAGAGCGCCGCCACGCCATGAGGATGGTGACGCCGGAACCCGGGACCTTCGCTTTCCGAATGCCGCAGATGCCGGAAATCCCGTCGATGGAGTGGAATGGCACGCTCATGGGCGGGCAGCCGCGGCTCGGTATTGATGCCGAAGATCTCAGCGGGCAACTCGGCGCCTTTTTTGGCGCTCCTGATGGCGAGGGAATTCTCGTTCGCGACGTCAACCCCGGTTCGGCGGCAGAGAAGGCTGGCGTGAAAGCGGGCGACGTCATCACCTCGCTGAACGGCGAACGCATTCGTACCGTCGGCGAGCTTCGCGAAAAACTCTCGGCCAAGCGCGATGATAAGGATCGAACCATCAAGCTGGGCGTTCTGCGCAACAAGAGCGAGGTCTCACTCACCGTGGAGTTGCCGGCCCCGGCCGGGCGCACCAAGCGCCTTATCTCACATCGCACCAGCATCTAATCGCGGAAGCAGTATCGCGAAGGCCCCTGGTTCGGACAGGGGCCTTTTTACTTCTAATTCTCACTCACGAATTTCGGGCGTGTCCGGAATTGACTGGTGTTCGCTGTGTTCCTGCGTGCCTTCTCAGGGATGCGCGGCCACATTCATCGCGCTTCCGGCGGCAGCGAGGAAAACGCCGCGTCGAAGGCCGCGTAATGATGATGGTGCTCGTTCGGTTCGTTGAGTGCAGCTCCCTCACGCTCCACCCAGGCATGCGCTTCAAATTTTTCCCTCTCTTTACGAATCCCGATGCGCAGGTGCGAGGCGATTCCCTGCCGCTCAAGCAACCACCAGAGGGTAAGCGATTTTGCCAGACAGGAAGGATGAACCAGTCCGTGCCGATCTGCGGCGTTGACCATGTGCGCGGTCACAGCTGCATCTTTGCTAATCAGAGCGGGGTCATGTTCTGGATTTGTATTTGAAAGGAAGCGCTGCAGCGCCGCTTGCGTCGCGCGGAAACCGCGCCAGCGCAAACTCATGGCGACCAGCGGCAACAGCACTGCGGCGCGCAAAAAAAGCTTCCGCGCCGGGCGCTCCAGCGCGCTAAATCGCCGGAACCGTTCCCACATCAGCAGGGAGCACTTGGAGCAACCCACTATCTATGAGCCGGCTCAGAAGTTCCGTCAGGTTGCTGCGCAACATCTCCGGTTCGACGTCGAATTCCCCGAGAAGTTCCTGGTAAGCCGCGTCAATGTTTGGCGAATCCGTCACAAGCTGCCACATTCGCGTGCCGATCTCATCGAGCCCAAAGTACTGCTCCGTTTCGAGATTCAGCAACACCGCTTCCCGATCCAGGAAGCGAACCAGAACGTGGGCAGGCGCACCAGCGCGGCCGGCAAATGAAACCATCGGCACAGCTCCTCCAAGGGGGAACCCTGGCCTTCGCGAGAGGATTGCCCCAGGCAGAGTATTCTACCGGGGATTGCCATGCTCGGCATACAAAGAAAAAGGCCGGCCCCGCATCGCGGAACCGGCCTGGAAAGGTCAATCGACCTAATTACGGCTTCTTTTTCTTCATATTCACCTTGGTCTCAATGCCGCCGGTCATTTGATTCAGCTGCTCCAGTCCCTGCTTGGCCTGGTTACCCCAGGTCCCGTTGGGATCGAGCTCGATGGCCTTTTGGTAGGCCTCGACCGTCCCGGGAGCAGGCGTCACCACGAGTTTGTCTCCCACCTTCTTGTAAATGTCTGGAGAGGCCATCATGCAAGAGGCCAGCAGATACCATGCCTGCGCGCTCTTGGGATCGATTTGGGTCGATTTTTGCAAAGGCTCCACTGCTTCTTGCAGCCGCCCTGCCTGGTACAAGCTGATGCCATAATTGCGCCACGCCGTCGCCGCATTCGGCGGATCGAGTTCCGCGCTCTTCGTATAGGCAGCCTTGGCGTCGTCTATTTTTCCCACGCGCGCCAGCACGTTGCCGAGGTTGTTGTAATAGCCGGGAACATCGGGCTTGGCAGCGATCGCTTGCTGGTACGCCTGAGCGGCCTCCTCATTGCGGCCCGCGGTGTCGTACGCTTCTCCCAACTTGAACCACACCAGATGCGCGTTGGTATCCTTTTCCCCAAGATTCTTCGCGGCTTCCTGAAATTCCTTGGCCGCCTGCTCCGAAAGGTCTGTCAGTTTCTGCTTGGCGGCTTCACGCTGATCCGGCGCTGCTTTTTGCAAATCAATCTTGGCCTGCTTCTCTTGGTCGACTAGCGCAGTGCCAGCATTGAAATGGGCTTTGAGCCCCTCCATTTGGCCTTTCGCTTCTTCCGCCTTCTTCAGTGCTTCCGCATTTGCGCCGCCCTGCTTGGCGATGATTTCTTTGAAATTGAGATCGATTTTCGCGTCTTCACCGGATTGCAGTTGTTGCTTGACCTCGTAAGGCGGGTTTGTATTCGGGGGAGGGAATACCACAAAGACGGTGTAAACGCCGGTTCGCAGATTGCGAAAAGTGTAATTTCCGTCTTTGTCGGTCTTCGTTTCTTGCTTTGATCCTTGTTCGTCCACCGATCGCATCACAATATCGGCCCACGGCTTGCCTGTGGGATCGATGATCTTCCCGCTGATTGACGACTGGGCCGCAGCGCGCGGTGCAAGTGCACCTGCAAGCGCGCCCACTAGAATTGCGGCGAGCGCCCACGACTTATGAATTCGCTTCATGCTTCATTCTCCTTTTTCACAGGGGAGCCCTGCCCGGGGTGCCCGGGCAACGTGCGCCCCATTATCTCTCATCCGCGCCAGATTCCAAGCCTGCCTGCGGCAGGCAGGCTCAGCTACACGCAGAAACAGTACGTCGGTAGGGGAGGGGGTCCGGCAGCCCAGCTTCCGCAAAGGCGCGCAAACGCAGCAGGCAACTGTCGCATGACCCACATGCGATATCCTCTTTTTGGTAGCACGACCAAGTTAGATGCAGCGGCGCGCCCAGTTCGATGCCTTGCCGGATGATCTCACTCTTTTTCAACTTGATCACCGGCGTTACGATTTCAATTTGCGTTTCCGGCCGCGTGCCCACGCGAATTAATTCCTGGAACACCCGGTAATACTCTGGCCGGCAATCCGGATAGCCGGAACTGTCTTCCGCCACCGCGCCGATGTAAATCGCTCCCGCGCCGATCGCTTCCGCCCAGCTCACCGCCACCGAGAGAAAATGCGCATTCCGAAAGGGGACGTACGTCACGGGAATTGCGCCGCCTTGAGACCCGGAAACACCCAATTCATTTTCCGGAACGGAAATACTCTTGTCGGTGAGCGCGGAGCCGCCAATCGCGCGAAAGTGCTCGAGTTGCACAACCAGCCTTTCGCGTCCCCCGTAAAAATTCGCAATGTCCTCAAACGCGCGCCGTTCGCGTTCCTGCGTGCGCTGGCCATAGCCGGCGTGCAGCAACGCGATGTTTGAAGCGCCATGGCGTTCGCGCGCAATCGCCGTGCATACGCACGAGTCCATGCCGCCGCTAAGAAGCACCACAGACCTTCTCTGATTCGTTCCTGTCACGATTTCCATCGCTCTATATTCCTAACTTCCTTTGCCTCGTTTACTTCTTTTACCTTTTCTTCTTCAAACTCCCTGTGTGGCAGGATCCCAAATAAATTTGTGCAATTGCAGACCGAGCCGCACCGGCAACCCGTCCGCCAGAATCCATTCGACGAGCACGCGCGGCTCGAGGCCCGGCCATTTCCCTTCGGGATCTTCAAACGCCGGAGAGAATAAAACTTGTTTGACGCTGCGCGCTAGTCCGTGTTGCGCCGTGAAATCGCGCGCAAACTCATAATCGCGCCGCGTGGCAAGCACAAATTTCACTTCATCACTTTCCGAGAGCGCCTCCAGATTGCGCATTTCGAAGGTGTCCGGCTCGCCGGAGTCGGGACACTTTACATCCACAATCTTGATCACGTCCCGCGGCAGCTCTCCGATAAAGCGCTCACCGCTGGTCTCGATCATGACCGTGTAGCCCGCGGCCAGCAGCTTCTCCGTAAGCGGATAAATTTCTTCTTGCAATAAGGGTTCCCCGCCTGTTAATTCAACGAGCGGAACAGGAGCTTGCGAGCCGGGCACTTCCGCGGGGCCCGCCAGTTCATCGACGCGCGCCAAAATTTCGCCCACAGTCATCTTCTTCCCGCCATGGAACGCGTACGCCGTATCGCACCAGGTGCAACGCAGATTGCAGCCCGTCAAGCGCACGAAGATGCAGGGCAACCCCGCACGTGTGCCTTCGCCCTGGATCGATTTGAAGATTTCGGTGATGACCATGTTTTTAGCAATTCAGTGCCGGCCCGGACTCGTCTTGCGCGCGCCCTTGCGCGACAACCAGTAAATCGCGCCGAAAGAAAGAATCATGGCAATCGCCAGCCGCAGATAGCCCGGCGCAATTCCCATGTACTGCAGAACAACGATATAGCCCGCCGCCACCAGCAGCGCGGGAATCATAATAATGAGAAAGGCTCGATTCATCCGCCCGCCTGTATCCCGGCAGCTACGCGCCGGGCCGGTACTGCGCCCGGCTGGTATCCGTTTCCCACAAAATCACGTCTGTAATTCGCGCACCCGACGGCAGATCCTTCATTTGCCGCGTGACCTCATCATAAAAATACTTCGCCACGTTTTCCGCTGAAGGATTCACCGTCTTGAACGGTTCCAGATCGTTCATGAACTGGTGGTCGAGCCTGCCCATAATTTCGCGAATCACCTGCTTGAGATGGGTGAAGTCCACCAACAGCCCGATGGCATCGAGTTGCGGTCCTTCGAGAGTCACGCGCACGCGATAATTGTGACCATGCACATTTTCACACTTGCCGCGGTACCCGCGCAGGGCATGCCCCGCTGAAAAAGTCTCTTCTACGCTGACTTGAAACATCTCTCTCCAAAACGGCCCGGCACGCTTGCCGAGTATCTCCCTGGAGCGTGCTCTTCAGGCGGGACTTGCCGAACTGGCTCCGAGCCGCTTCTGCTGGCCTTTCATGCCGAGAAACCGGGCGACGTCCGTCATTTCGTGCGTCATCCCGTATCGTGGCAGCGACTCAAGGAAAATTTTACCATAGGGCATACGCTGGAGCCGCGTGTCCAGCAACGCGAGGACGCCGCGGTCTGTCCTCGTTCGAATCAAGCGCCCGAATCCTTGTTTCAACGCCAGGACCGCTTGCGGTATTTGAAATTCTGCAAACGGGTTGCGGCCGTCGTCCTGTAAAGCGCGCACTCGCGCCGCCACGATCGGGTCGCTCGGCACTGCAAACGGCAGCCGGTCGACGATCACGCACGAAAGCTGCTCACCGGGCACATCCACGCCTTGCCAGAAGCTTGCCGTAGCGAATAGCACTGCCGCCTCGGTGTTTTTGAATCGCTCCAGCAACGCAGACCGTGGCGCGGTGCCTTGCAGCAATACCGGAAACGGTACTCGCGAACGCACCCGTTCGAACAAATCATTCATCTGCGCATAACTGGTGAACAGGCAGAACGCGCGCCCCTGGGTCATCTCCAGCAAGCGCACGATCTCGTCCGCAGCCTTGGCCGAAAATCCGGCGTCTCGCACGTCGGGCATTTTTGGCGGCAAGTAAAGCAGCGCCTGTTTGGGATAATCGAACTCCGGCGGCAGCGCGCGATCCTTGGCATGATCGATGCCCAGCCGCTGGCGAATGTAATCGAATCGCCCGCCCACGGTCAGTGTCGCAGAGGTCAGGATCACCGTGTCGAATTGTTCGAACAGCCGCTCGCGCAGGATCTGGCTGACGTCGATCGGCGTGGCCGTCAGGAATACGCCCTTGTTCCTCCGTTCATACCAGTAGACGAAATTCTTTTCATTTGATTCGAACAAAAATGACAGTTCCTGCCGCAGCTCGAAGCTCCGCCTGGCAATGCGCGTCAGCTCTTCCGGCTTGGCCGTCAGGGCCGCGAACTCCGTCTCCATACTTTTCAGAGAATTTACCAGCGAATCGTAAGCTTCGCAATTCTGCTCCAGAAACGCTTCGCGCTCGTTCCTTACGAATGAAAATCGCCCGTCACGCGGCGGAAACAGTTCGAAAAAGCCACGGCTGCGCTCGCGAATTCGCTGCGTCTTGCGTAGCAGCGACGGCGTGCCTAGGTGCAGCAAACGCAGCGTTTGATCAGCATCGCGCGCCAGTTCCTCGAAGCGGAAATTCGAAATCTGCCGCCCGAAATAATCGCTGGCCACGTCTTCCATCTCGTGCGCTTCGTCGAATACCACCGCCGAATATTCCGGCAGGATGCTCCCGAAATCGTCCTGCTTCAGTGCCAGGTCCGCGAAAAACAGGTGGTGATTTACGATGATCAGGTCGGCTTCCTGGGCGCGCTGGTGCATGCCCGTCACAAAACACGGATTAAACGATAGGCAATTTTTGCCCGTGCAGGTATCTCTTCTGGCGTCCAGCTTGCCCCAAAGCTCCGAATCATCCGGCAGGAACGATAGCTCCGCGCGATCACCAGTCTCCGTCAGTTTCGCCCAATCCTTGATTTGCCGGAACGCATCAAGCTCCTCCATGCCCCGCAGCAGCGCCTGATCCTGCATATGATGAAGCTTTGAAATGCACAAAAAATTTGATCGCCCCTTCATCACTGCTACTTTCAGGTTCGGCGCAAAGTGTTTCTGCAAAAAGGGAATGTCTTTCTGGTAGAGCTGTTCTTGCAGTGATTTCGTTGCCGTGGAGATCACCACGCGTCGTCCGCTGCAGATGGCCGGCAGCAGATACGCCAGCGTTTTCCCTGTGCCGGTGCCCGCTTCCACGATCGCGTGATGATGCGTTTCGAACGCATCGTGCACCAATTCCGCCATCTCCAATTGCCCCGGCCGATGCTCGTAGTCAGAACTGACCGTACTGGGATCAAAGCCACCCTTCATGCATTTTTCAAGGAATCCCCCCGGCCCAAACACTTCCTGCATGGACGGTTTTGCCGCCCCGCTGGATGGTGCTTCAAGCGCGCCTTCCGGCGCGCTTCCCCCAACCGTTGGGTCGTCCTCAATGGGCGGATAGCCGCGCTCGCTGGCTCCTGCCGCGTGCTTGACCTTCGCGATGCGGGAATCCGCCGCCGAATTGGGTGCGCGCTTCGCCAAAAAAGCCGCCTTTCTTCTCACTCAGTAAAATCCGAGAGACCAAGTACGATAACATACCCCTTCTTTTCGCTTCCGGAGTAGTCCACCTGCAGGCGACCCATCCTTGTATCTCTCTTGATTCACGGCATTTAGCAGTTGAGCACCCCGCTCCTTTTTTGAACTCCTCCCTTTCTTCCACGGCGTACCATTCGGCTGTGGGGAATTTTGCGCGATTTTCCTTTCCCTGGATGGCAACGCAAACTACTCTGTTGTGGGGTGCCACATGAATCGCAGAAAAACTCTTTCGTTTCTTCCCGTTCTGTTGCTGGCGTCAATCACCTTCTCATCTTGCAGCGGCGCGAAAAAGTGCACCATCAACTGCGTCCAAAACGGCACCGCCACGGTGAGCCTGACTCTGGTCGCCGACACTCTCCCTGCAAATCCGTCCATCCTTTCGTTCAAGGTCACCATTGTCGGCATCACTCTCACTCCCACGACGGGGACAGCTCAGACCCTTCACCCTTCACCCTCGGTTGTGGATCTCATGCGCTTGCAGTCCGATACCGCCTTCCTCGGCGCCCTCACCAATGTCCCGTCAGGAACGTACACAGTTCAGGTTTCGCTTTCTAACCCGGAGATTGTATTCCTGAACGACACGGGTTCAACCATCACAGCAAACGGCAAGATGTGCGCGGCCGGTGCTGTCTGCTCGGTTACTCTCACGGCCGCTGGCACCCCCACAATCAGCTCTTTCACGTTGACTGCAACTGCCAACAGCCAGCAAGGCATCGAGCTAGACTTCAAACTGAAAAATGCTATTTCGCTCACGAGCGGGGCTCTTTCGGTCAATTTCAATCCCGCTTCTCCCAACCCCGGCGTCTTCACCGCCTTCACGCTGCCGCGCACCAATGCCAATCTTGGCACCAATCAGCTCGAACTCATCGAGGACTTCACCGGGGTCGTCAGCCTCAGCGGCAGCACTGTAACGATTACCTCGCCCACGCGTGGCACGCTTATAGCCAAGAGCACTTCAAATTCCTTCTTCGACCACAGCCCCGATGGCGCCATTTGCCCGACTACATCCACGATCACCTGCGTCAAAGCTGGTCAAATTGCCAGCGTGGACGCCTTCGTCAAATCGGATGGAACGTTGGAACTCAAGGAATTCGAGCCGTTGAACGCAACCCAGAAGGACTTCGTCGAAGGAATCGTTTACGGGGTTAGCAGTACCACGCAGCAGTTTACTATGGCCGTCACCGATAAAGTTCAGGCCGCCACCAACTCCCTCATCGGCGGCCTCAACACTGGGGATCTCCTAACCGTGAATATCGCCCTTGCTCCCAATCCCTTCTTTGTTGACTCCAAAGGCCTCTCTGTGCAGAGCAGTTCCAGTTATTCTTTTTTCGCCGGTCAGACCTCCGCATCCGCCATCCACCCCGGCCAGACCGTGGCCGTCAATGTCACCACATTCGTCGCAGCCACCAGCACCACCCTCGCGGCAGTAACTTCGGACACGGTAACCTTACGCTGGTCTCGGTTCACTGCTGCTGCGGTCGCCCCCTTTACAACTCAGCTTCTCAACGTGAACACTCTGCCCTCCTACTTCTTCCTTACTCCTGCTAGCCAATTTGTGGTCCAGTTGTATCCGGGAACAGCAGGCGGACAGGGGATAACCAATTTTGACGGAATCACGGATGGTAGCGGAATCGTCCCCAACCCTGTTTCCGTTCGTGCACTCTTTCTTGAGAATACTGGCATCACGGCAAATCCCGCGTTCTTTGCCGCAAAAGTGCGCCAGCACTAACTCGATACGCCTTTTTGCCGCCTCCGTAAAGGCAACGGGCCGGTCTGATACTTTCAGACCGGCCCGTTCTTCTTCAAGCTTGCAACGACAACTGCGTGTATCTCTCGTTCCCGGCCGACTAAAAACTGAAAACTAAAAACTGCTTCTCACGCTGGAACCGCCCCGCCCAGCGTCGTATTCGGCGGTAGTGGCGGCGCGGACGGCGTGCCCGGGGCAATCATCGGCTGAATTCGCCGGTAAACCACCAACGAAATCGCGCCAACACCCCACAGCGC
>WNFJ01205023.1_pt1 | contig 19587 bp, 23 predicted proteins | sample 5400461 | NCBI WGS metagenome assembly WNFJ01 (sample SAMN13153349, study PRJNA577476) | soil metagenome | isolation source: 115 cm saprolite on Douglas fir-dominated hillslope | place: USA:California | collected 2013-09-17
TTGCGCGAAGGCAGTTGCTGCGGGTCTTTGGAACTTTAACTGATGACCGCTTCAGGCCCAAGATACCTGCGCCGAAGGCAGGATGCGATGAACTTCCATCTCGAAAACGTGCTTCAGGTTCGATACGTCCCAAGTCTGGCTGTAGACTATCCGGAACGTACTCCCGTCTGTTTGCAGGTTTGCCTACGGAGCAATGGGCGCCTCGACTCTCCCGTTCCAGTTCTCTTGCAGTTTCGAAGCGGACACTTGCGGCATGATCTTGCCTTCAAGAACCGCAATACCACTTCTCAGATGGGGAGCCGCCATGCGGTAATTTTTAGCACTTCGATGTCGACAGGTTTTAAACTCCGTGCAGCGAAGGCAGTGCGGGGCATTCGCTGGAGAGCCTTCTGCCAGTGGTCTTGCTCTTTTTCATAGGAGTACGCTTCGAGTGTTCTGGGATAGTACACGCGCCAGTAATCGTCGTAGTCGAGCGCTTTGTCCCCGTAATTCAAATAGAATTTGAAACGCAATCCAAATTGTCGAAGGGATTCAAGTTGGGAGCCAGGAACGCCCTACGCGTTGCAAGTAGAATCCGATCGACTGGTGGTAGGGGTACGCGAAACTCATCTTTTGCAGGAGTTCGGTGAGTGTGGGAACCCGATAGTTAATCTGCAGCGGCCTTGTAGGCCTCAAGGACATTGCCGGGACCGCCTACGTAATAGGGACGCACGGCAATATCGATTAGCGTTCGTTCGAGAATGGTGACGGGCACGTTTTGTCGCGTTTCAACGCCAAGCCGCCCGGTGTACTTTCCAGAGAGCAGGACGAAAACCCCTACTGTACTCGGGTAGATGTTCTTCGAGTGTCCGAGGTATTTCGTTGGGCCATTGGCACCAAAAATGTCGCTTTTTAGCTATGAATTGTTAAGACGTGGTACAATTGGCACCATAAATGTCTATTGCCGCCGATGACTCTTGCTGAACGTTTGAAAAACTTCCAAGACCGAGGGTTCCGAGCTGAAACAGCCGCTGTGTTGGTGCTCATCGAGGAGGCACCAGTTTTACGGATACGTTTGTGCTTTTCGGTGGAGCGACTCTCGTCTTGTTTTATGGAAGTCAGAGGCATTCCGGAGACATCGATCTCCTACCCAACTGTGATGAAACCCCGAAAGCCGACAGGATCATTGATTCCATATCGCCCGCGCTTGGCGAAGTGGAACAGGCCTTAGGACTGGCTCCCTTGGCAATCACTACAATTGCCGATAGTGAGTATCTTCTCAAAATCAAGGTGGAATCGAAAGATCAACGAACCCTATTCACGATTGATGTCTCGCGGACTTCGGCAGTCATAAAAAGCGAACTCGTTGAGCAGCCGATGCTCACGGACGACGCCATCGTCAAATACCCAACCCGGAATCTGCCTCTGTTACACAAAGCCGAGGCCTTCCTGGGCAGGAAGAACGTTAAGTGTAGAGACGCTTTTGACATCAAGGTTCTGAAGGATTCAGGGGCACAATTGGATGGGAACCTCAAATTCCATCTAGAAGACGGAGTTGTGTCGGACCGACTCGAAGATCCGGACTTCATTAACCAACGAATTGCCGCGGTGACGCCTAAACGCTGCGAGTCTGAGCTACGCGAATATCTTCCCGAAGACATTTATCGACAGCTTGCAGAAAACGAATTCGAGCCGCTGCGGCAATCCTTGCGCGATCTATTCAAGGAGTGGCTAGAACAATGAAAACGTCACGCATCGATTGGGCGAAGTTCATATCGGAAGAAGCTAAGGTCTCTCCACTATTGAAGTCGGAGGAGATTGCCCGCCGTCTAGGAATCTCTGAGCTAGTTGTCCGCAGATCGTTTCTCAGACTTGCGAAGAGGGGGATGATCGAACACTTTGCGAAGAAGTGGTTTATCAACCTGCTTGCGCGAGACTTCTCGGGCTGTGAGCTCGTGAATCTTCTCCGGCCTCGATCATATGTTTCTCTTCAAACAGTCCTGAGAGATGCGGGCATAAGCTCGCAAACGTCAGTATCGATCACGGGCGTTACTACAGGCGAACCGGCATCATTCAGTTCGGGGACGGTGTCCATAACGTTTAGACATATAAAACCAAGTCTCTATTGGGGGTTCCAAGCACGTAGAACCCTCTATGGGACGTACAACGTTGCAGAACCGGAGAAGGCACTGTTGGACTGGTTTTACCTGGAGCGAAAGCGGGGAGCTGAGCCCATCACCGACGAGTTCGACTTCCGCAAGCTAGATCGAGAGAAGCTTCTGTTGTACGCGCAAAAATATCCACGACCTGTAAAGTTCGAACTGCTTGAGTCGTTGGCTCGTACTGGTGCTGTTTTTCCGAATGGGAAGTCGTCCACTTTGCATGAAATCAAAAGCTAGCAGCTCTAGCGCTAATGGGTGGTAGAATGTCGCACGGGTGCCCTCTTAGGACTTGGCCGAGGGGCATCTTAGCCCGAGAAGGGCGGCAAAGCACTTCATGGGCAAATGACGACGACCTGTGCAAATCCCCGAATACTTTCACACTTTCTTGCACAGTTTCACATTCGTTATTTTAGATGATTAAGGGATATAGGAATAAATAAGATTTAGAATCAGTTACTTCCACGAAGTGCCGGGATGGCGGAACTGGCAGACGCAGCGGACTCAAAATCCGCCGGGCTTCGGCCCTTGGGGGTTCGACTCCCCCTCCCGGCACCAACGGTTAAGCCTCCGTAATTCACGGCCTTACAAGCTCTCGCTGTTCCGCGATGCACACGCCCAAGAATCTCTTGAGAGACCTCAACGTGATGTAAACGTGATGTTCCAGCGAGGCTCTGGGGGAACTCGCGGGCGTTTCAGGTTGAGGGGGATTTGGCTGGGAGGACTCACTGATCGCGGCCGATTGGTTTTCTTTTGCAGCGAAGGTCCCTCCCAACCGTTGCCGTTGCGCGTCTTGACTCTTTTCCAGCATATCCATTGCGTCGGCGATATCTTGATTGTCCGCGTAGCGATGAAACGCAGAAGTTGTTTTCCAACCTCCGACCTCCATAGCGACCTTCTCCGAGACGCGCCCGCGGCGCATGTTCCGGGCAGCGGTGCGGCGCAGGTCGTGGAAGTGGAGCCCCGACAAACCAGCCTCGTTGCACAACCTCTCCCAGCTGCCGCGGAAGTCCCTTACGGGCTTGCCATTCTCCCTCGTGAATAAGTAATCGTCGGCCCTCTTGCCTTGGATGCACTGAATCAGCAGTTCCCGGACCCGCCGCGGCATCGTGACCTCCAGGCCCTTTTTGTTTTTGGTAGTTCCTGGCTCCAGTCGAATGACGTTGGCGTTTGCATCGACTTGCTTCACCCGCATCTTGAGGAGAGATCCATGCCGCCATCCGTACGTACAACCGACTTCAAACAATGCCGACATCCACAGACCGATCCTGCCACAGGCCCGCTCCAGTCGCAGCCGAGCCTCGGTTTCCACGAATCCGGTTCGAACGTTGTTCTCTTGGAGCATGGGAATGTACGGCAGAAATTGCACTTTCGGCGGCGTACATTCGGTGGCCAAGTGGAACATCCGCTTAAGCACCGCCAGCGTGCGATTGATGGTCGAGTCAGCCACTCCCGTCTCCTGGCGCCGAACGATGTACCTCTTGCAGAGATCCGTCGTCACTTCCGCTGCCGCCATGTGGCCGAAGAACGGTTGCAAGTGCTTGACCCATCGATCCTCAAGGTCCTCGATCGAGGCATAGTGGTTGATCCGGTAATCCTCGATCACATTTGCGTACAGCTCTGAGAGCATCACGCGCCGGGCACTGGGTTGGACGAACTTGCCCATTCTCAGTTCTGCTTTCCTAAGATCTCGGAGGGCAGCCGCCTTTTTGGGCGAGTTAGTCTCAGCCGACTCGCGGTAGTCCCGCCCGCGATAGCCGTAATGAATCCACAAGGACTTCGAGTCTTTTCGGCGGTACACGCCTGGCGGCAGTTTTTCTTCGCGCGTCATGCTCAGACCCTCGGGATTCACACTATGCGTTTGCTGCGCTCGATAAAGCCGTCTAAATCGCGGATGTCCAGCAGGAAAGGCCCATCCCCATCTTGAACGAAAGGAATCCTGCGGTCCGCAATCAATTGGCGCACCTTCCACGGACTCGATCAGCGACGGTAAGTACGACGTTGGTCTATTGCTCGTTCCTTTCCAAGTCCCATAGAGGCCGTTCCACCTTCCTCCACGTACTGGTCGGCGCTCCTACTCCGGCAGCGTCTTCGTTCCTTTCACTTGAAACGTTCTCGCGATCGACGGTGCATCGGTGTTCGGCTGGCCTCCGCCGATGGACACCGAATATTCTCCTTCTGCGATGGTCGGTTCACCGGCTTCGCTCACCATGCTCAGATCACGGTCCTTCAGTTCGAAGCGCACCTTCTGCGACTCGCCCGCTTTCAGTTGCACGCGCTTGAATCCTCGCAAAGCGCGCAGCGGCGCTCCGGGAACTTTCGGGAAGCTCAGGTACAGCTGCACCACTTCATCGCCTTCGCGCTCCCCAGTGTTCGTAACCGTCACTTCTGCCGTAAGCGGATCCCCCGCATGGATCGCGTTTTTCGGAAGCGTCAACCCGCGGTACGAGAAAGTCGTGTAGCTCAGGCCATAGCCAAACGGATACAGCGGCTTGCCTTCGAAGTAGCGGTAGGTCCGGCCCTTCATCGCGTAGTCTTCAAATGGGGGTAGCTGATCGACACCGGTGTAGAACGTGACCGGAAGCCGCCCGGCGGGATTGTTCTTGCCGGAAAGCGTTTGCGCCACTGCCGTGCCGCCCTCCTCGCCGGCGTACCACGAGTCGAGGATCGCGTTCGCGTGCTCTTTCGCCCAGTTCACGGCAAGAGCGCTGCCGTTGGTGAGCACTAGCACGACCGGTTTGCCCGTGGCTGCCACAGCTTCAAGTAGCTCCTCTTCAGGTTTGGGGAGACTAAGACTCGTGCGGTCGCCGCCTTTGAAGCCTTCCTCGCTGACCGGCATCTCTTCGCCTTCGAGTTCGCTCGTGATGCCCAGGACTGCCACAATGATGTCCGCGTCTTTCGCAGCCGCAACTACGTCCGGTGTCGGCTTTGGATCGTGTTTCGACCATATTAACTGTGCTCGTATTGGGCCAGAGATCGTTTGCGCGTATTCAACCTTGAGCGTCACTTTCTTTCCCTGTTCCAGGCGAATACGGCCTACCTTCGCCTGCGCTCCTTGGCCGCCGAAAGCAAATTCCTGCGCGACTGGTTTGCCATCGACGAAGAGGCTCGCGAAGGTGCCTTCGATGCGGACTCCAATGTTGAATTCCCCTGTTTCAGAGGGCGTCACAAAACCATTCCACTCAACAACTAGCGGGTATTTACCAGTGGCTTCCTGAGGAACATCTTCGGGCTTCAAATCAACTCCGCTTAACTGGCGACTTGCAAGCAGGGTCGGCTTCCCCCCGAACACGTCGCCAGTAGAGAACTCCGCCTTGAGTCCCGGCTGCCCTTCGGGTGTACTGAACAGCGATGGCGGAATTGGATCTCCATCGTTCCGCAGAAACTGCGTTCCGGAGACAAACGTGATCTGGGCTTCGGGAAACTCTGCTTTGAGCCCTTCCAGCACAGAGACCGTATGCGTCGGCGTACCGTTATAGTTGCCCAGCAGATATTTGGTCTGATCCGCGAGCGGCCCGACCAGTGCGATCTTGATTCCGCTCTTTTTCAGTGGCAGTATGCCATCGTTCTTGAGCAGTACTATTGACTCATTAGCAAGACTAAGGGCAAGCGCGCGATGCTCAGAACCATCGAGCTGTTTTTCATCGATGTTTGAATACGGAACCATCTCCGGCGCATCGAACATGCCCAATTTCATCCGCGCCGTGAACAGCCGGACCAGCGCCGAATCGATGTCGCTCTCCTTCAGAACGCCTTGCTTGTAGGCATCAAGGTAGGGCTTGTAATCGTGATCGTCGTTTACCTTCGCGATAAAATCGACGCATTCATTGTCCATGCCGCGCTGTAAAGCCAACGCAGAAGCCTCCGCCTGAGTGTTCGTGAAGTGATGCTCTTGGAAAATATTGAGAATCGCACCACAGTCTGACACAACGTAGCCCTGGAATTTCCACTTGCCTCGCAACTCGTCCTGCAGCAAGAACTCGTTTACGCACGCAGGCTGTCCGTTGACGCTGTTGTAGGCGCACATCACCGAACCGGCTTTGGCCTCAGTTACGGTTGCCCGGAACGCCGGCAAGTACGTATCCAGCTCGTCATGCTTGCTGATTTTCACGTCAGCAGTGTGGCGCGTCGGCTCCGGCCCGCTGTGCACAGCGTAGTGCTTGGGCGTCGAAATTACGCGATAGTATTTCGGATCGTCGCCTTGCATGCCCGTGACGAACGCGACCCCCATGCGTGCCGCCAGAAACGGATCTTCGCCGTAGGTCTCCTGCCCCCGTCCCCACCGAGGATCGCGAAAGATGTTGATGTTCGGCGCCCAAAAATCCAAACCCTCGAAAATATCGCTGTGACCCTCGCGCACGGCTTGCGCGTGCTTAATTCGCCCTTCGATGCCTATTGCTGTAGCCATGCGGTGGATTCCATCCGTATCGAACGTTGAGGCCAGGCCAATTGGCTCAGGAAACTCGGTCGCGCCGTTCGCAGCGACCCCGTGCAGTGCCTCGCTCCACCAGTCGTAAGCAGGCACGTTCAAGCGTGAAATAGCACGCGCCTGATTCACTAGCTGCGTGACCTTTTCCGCCAGAGTCATTCGGTGGACCAGGTCGCTCGCCCGCTGCTGTGGGGGCAAGGTATTATTCAGATATGCGGGTTTTTCGGAGTCCTGGGCGCACAACTGGCCCACAGTCAATAAAGTGGTGATCGCAACAAGAATTCGGAAGCTGGCTGTTCTCATATGTCCTTTCGCTAGACAGCAGTCTTTTAGTTGCTGTGAAAAGTTCGGCCGCTATAAGAAGTCCTTCGTATGTGTCTGAAAGGCAGCCTGGGTTAATCTCTCAGTGACAAAGGCAGCCTGGGTTAATCTCTCAGTGACCCGGAGGAAGCCGCGCTCGATGTCAACAGCGGCTGCACCCTTGAAAGTTTCCGGTACGTCCAGCAGAACGATCATGTATCGCCTTTTAGCGATGCTCTTTGCCGACAACCGTGTGTAGGTGGCTTCATTGAACAGCTTTCCCAGTGCAACCGTCTCCCGGCGAGGAATGGGAAAAGGAGTGGTACTGAACTCAAACCTTCGACAGAATTCGCGACCGTTCCAGGGCACATGAACGCGACTGTAGGATTCTTCCCAATTGCCGACCCATGGAAAGTCATTTCGGTTAAATACGTACAAAACCAAGAGTCGCAAGCGTGGATTACTAACCGCGATGAAGGCATTTTCCAGTGCCGGTCTAACAAATGCGCCGTGTAATGGCCATAGCGACCTTTTTCGCTTGTGCGAAGATTCAGAATCCCTCCCTTCGTTTTGGGTGCATTTGGCCACCGGAATTCAGAGTCGGGCTGGATTGACATCTTCTTGCTGAAGGCCGCGGGACAAACTTTGCTGAGAGTAGCCGGCATGTCAAAAAGTGTGACGTTGGGCTCCAGAAAAGGTGGACCAAATGTAACGTGATGATTCCAAGAAATTGGTCGGTCAAAAGTGGCGAGGTTAAAAGCCGTTTCTTCGCAATAGACAACCGGGTTGTCGTGGTCAAGGGAGATTGAACGTTGCAGTCGCATTTGGGCTTGCGGAAGTTGGGCGCCATAGACGAGCCTCGGTCGCCGTGTCTGGGGCGTTAGTTGCTCTTGCCAACGCACAACCGGAGCTTCACCGTGCGTACTGTGCCCAGCAGCGATTTCCCACGGTGAAGGCGGTCCAAAATAATCGAAGCTTATGCTGTGACCGGCGATGCCTGCCAGTAGTTTGCCCTCGGGTGGTGGGCCATAGACGCGGACGTGCTTGCGCCGCTTGTACGCAGAAGGGTCGATTGTTTTCCATGTTGGCTTCCACAGGGGATTGACTGCGCCGCTGGTGTGCCGAACCAATTCGCAGATGTGACCACCACCTTCAAGAACTGAGATGTAGCCCCATCTGCTGTGCAGGCGGAATCCAGGCCGCCCATCCAGTATGTTCGAATGATGAATGACAGATGAGATGCCCTTAGAGTTCTTAGGCAATGTGGATTTCTCCAAAGCCTGATGGCGATGTTACGTCAAAGATGCTGCGCTTCCGGTTTCAATCGAAGGGCTGCCATCAACGGGTTGGCTTCGGTGGTTGGAATCATCGAGCCTCTTGCGCGCGCAGCCGAGCTAGCCAAACCGTTAGCCTCAGCGTTGTTTTCGCGAGGGACGTGCGATATCGAGAAGTCGAGCGAACGGGCTAATTTTCGGCAGATCCAATTCAGAGAGTAGAGCTGAGGGCTGCGGCACGTGTATTCCCCGCTCATCTGCTTGACGACCACTTCGGAATCCGAAAACACGTGAAGCGCGCTGGCGCTGAGTTTCACGGCGCAGTGCAGAGCTTCTAAAAGCGCAATATATTCGGCGACATTATTGTCTTGGTGCCCGATCCACTTCTGGATTCTGATGGTGCCATTTTCGCAACCATCGATCACCACTCCAATACCTGAGGGACCAGGATTTCCCAGTGAGCCGCCATCCACGTAGGCAACGAGATTCGACATCCTCTGATGTTCTGCTGGAACAACAATGCGCGACGTATTTCCAGGAGTCAAGACATGGAATTGGTTCTCCCACATGCTGTTGCTGTGATTCCGAGAATCGCCCCTGTTTTCCACAATAACATTCACAGATATTTGAGATCGCGGCGAGAATTGCGTTGACATCCCGGAAGCGACTGTTTAGGTTGGTTTCCGTCGACGGTTAAAAGGGTTGGCGAAAATAAATCGTTGCCGATCCGAAGTAGACCGAGTGATCCGCCAGCCGGGGCAACCCGGTCGGCAGCCAGACCCGAAAAAACCGACTGGCTCTGCGAGGAACAGTTGGGGTTTGGAACTGCGAAAGCAAGTGATCGCATCAGGGGTCGTGACGGTACATGCATCCACGTTGTTGGCTCCCTCGCAGGAGTTGGCGACTAGAGCATAACCAATGTCACGGCCCTTTTAATGTCCCCCACCTTACTTCTCCTGGTTTGTTCCCCAGTTTCTAATCGATTCCATTTTTCAACCGTGTTTGTGAATAACCGCTGCAAAATGGGCTTACCTTGCGCTGTCCATGCGCCTTTCAGCGGGTTTGCACCAGAGTTAGGGCAATCTTCAAGCGACAAACGAGTACACTTCGGGCTGCGCGCGGAGTCTGCTTGCGAAATTGAAATCCGCTGGCTGAGCGGCTTTCATCAGATAATTGGAGACGTAAAGGCCGATCAGAGTGTGATCGAAACTGAGTCGGCAAAGTTTTTCCCGCGCGTGGTTAGAGGTCTTGAGAGTTTTGTGCGCCGGATTTGTTATGACAAGCAACCGACAGCAATTCGGACGAATGTGCGCATTGCTGGCCGTAGCAATGTTGACGGCTACCACGCAAGTCTCTGGCCAGGACGCGACTACGGCGGCGCTGCGCTATGCTGCACGGTCTATTGCCGCTGGAAATCTGGAAAGCGCAGAGCGTGAACTGCAGTCAGTGCTGCGCAACCGGCCCGGGGACTATCACGCTCTCGATCTAATGGGCATTATTCGTGTTCAGCAACACCGTGAACCAGAAGCTGAAGAAGTCTTCCAGCAAGCTATTCGCCGGAAACCTGATTGTGCTAGCGCGCACGTGCATTTGGGCCTTTTGTATGTGCAGACCGGGCGCCAGGCCCAGGCCGTCCCGCAATTGCGAGAGGGATTACGCATTGACCCCACTCGTACGGACGCTTCTGCTGCTCTGGTGTATATCTGGCGGGACGAGGCTTGGGTCGCTGCAGACGCGGGAGACTTTGAAAAAGCTTTGGCCTTGCTGATCGACGCTCGGACGCTTGCACCGGACAACCCCGACGTGCAGTTCGCTTTCGGCATGGTAGCCCTGAAAATGTCTCTGCCGACTGACGCAATCGAGGCTTTCCAAAAGACCTTGAAGCTCCGGGACAAAGACCCCATGGCGCTTTATGGCCTCGGACGCGCCTTTATGGGGTTGTCGAAATTCGAGGATGCTCGAGTGCAGTTCGCACGATACACCGAGCTGCGGCCGGCTGATCGTCTGGTTATTGCGCACTCGGAATGACTCTCGCCGCTCTCGAGCGTTCGGCGGAAGCGCGGATTCAATTTGAGAAATCCATCGCGATCACTCCGGCGCAAACCGAATCTTACTTCCGGCTCGGACTCTTGGATATTGATTCGAAGGATCTGGATTCGGCTGCGAGCAACCGCTACCGGGTCCTTGATCGCGACTCTAAACACGCCGGTGCTTTGGCCGCGCTGGGACGCGTGGAATTTGAACGAAAACAGTACACAGAAGCCGCAGATTTACTGCAGCAGGCTACGGCTATAGACGATTCCCTGCGCGAAGCGCACTACTACTTAGGTCTCACCTTCGCCCGCATGGGGCGCAAGCAGGAATCAGATGCGCAGCTACAGATCGCCACGCGGTTGGAACATGACGAGGTTGAAAAACATCGAACAATGTTTAGAATTGAAGACTCTGAAGATCCTTTGAAACTCGATCAACCTGTTCCTTCGACATCGCAATAGAGGCTGCTTTTAGATACTACCTGCTTTCAGGGTTGCGAGTTCTTCGCCGTTTGCGATCAAGAGTCGGTCGGGCGAACCGCGTTTCAGGAACGACGGCAAACCATTGCGGGCGCTCTGGATCGCGATCGTAGGCATAGCCACCGGTTCGTCGAAATAGTTCCGCATACTCTCGCATTCTGTCCCGGTCAAGCTCCACGCCCAGGCCGGTACCCGTGGGCACGGCGATCTTTCCGTCAAGGTATTTCATCTTGCCGCCTTTCAGAATGTCACCCGTGAGGTGGTGATAGTGGGCGTCGGCGGCGAAGGTCAGATTGGGCAGAGCGGCGCCGAGATGGAGCATGGTCGCCAATTGGATTCCCAGTTCACCGCTGGAGTGGATACTGATTCCGCGTTGAAATTTTTCACATATTCGAAATTCCGGGATTTACGTGGGCTCACGAACGGAAATACCGCAGCAATACACATGGCTTTGTTCCGTTGCTACGCCGATGAGAATCCTCAACCCGAAGCGGCTGCGCGTACGACGTCGAGCGACGATGGCCAAATGTTCGATGCCGATCTTCGTTCAGCTTTTTTTCGAGCTTTGGGATTTGCTTCCTTTTTGAAATGCGGACTCAATCGCTCCCGAAGCTTGAGCCTGGCCCGCAGCGATCGTGTCTTGACAGCGGCCACACTTAGGCCCAGTGCCTCTGCCGTCTCTTGCAAGGAATGGCCTTCGATATCGTGGAGGACAAAGACCACTCTCAATCCTGGTCCGATGCCCCGCAGGGCGCCGGCGAGCAATTCTCTCAGCTCTGATGTTTCGTACAGTGCCTCCGGATTCGGCCTCCAGTCCGAGAAGTCGATTGGTAGTTGGTCCTCTTCTTCAGTATTTACTAAGGACTCGGTTGTAGCACGCTGCTTTGTTTTTTGCTTCCGCAGTTCCATGAGCGACTGATTCACAACGATACGAAATAGCCAAGTTGAGAATTTCGAATCCCCTCTGAAGTCACCGAGTTTTTGAAAAGCTTTGAGAAAAGCTTCTTGGACCACATCCTGTGCGTCCTCGAAGTTATGAATTATATGTTGTGCGACTCAGAGCAGTTTGCGGTCGTAGCGGGTCACAAGCTCCTCGAATGCAGCAACATTTCCCGTCTTGCTGGCGAGGACAAGGTCCGCCTCCTGAGTTGCTGGCGTTGAAGTGAAGAGTTGCGCTGAACCTCGGCTCGAATTGGTCTGCTCCAGAATCAACATGCTGGTTCTTCCTTGCTTTACTGATAAAACCGGAAAAGCGCTATCTTTATTCCCGAAGCAGTCACGCACGCTGCTAATTTCTCCCCTGCGGTCAGTGACTCGGGTTCCTGTCAGACCGGGTAGAAAGACCGGCACAAGATCTGTCGTTGTTTCCGATTCTCACTTTTTTCACTTCGCACGAAACTTTCTTGGTCGAGTATTCATCGTACAAAGGGAGCGACATTCAGGCCGACTTGCAGCACATGGAGGCCACCGCAGCGCCGATCCATCGAGAAAGGTGTGTGGCGCGAGAAAAAGCCTACTAGCCGTGCCAGTTTGCCGGCAGAGTGGCAGTAACCAGAATGAGAGGAGAGCAAGCGTTGAGATCCTTCCCCGAGTCACCCGGTGAGGAAGTGCAGGCACTGGGTTACGTGCCCGGCCCACACATCCGAGTTCTAATAGCGGAACCTGACGCTACGAGCCGGAGGCTCATTTGTTCGCTGGTTGACTGCGAACCAGAAATGACAGCAGAGTGTGTCGATGATTCTCAGCTAGTATCGTCAATTCAAGAGACCGTTCCGGAGCTTGTGATATTAGACGCAAACACGCCAGTGATCAGGCGGGGTGGAACCTGGGACGCTCTGGGGGTCGAGTCTCCGCTTGCCACCATCGTCACAGCCTATGACTCTGCTGCGTTATTGGCATATGCTTCCATCGCAGTCGACGTGGTCGTTAAGCCATTCGACGTTGAGCGCTTTGAGACTGCGCTGGACCTGGCTAAATCGAGAATTCTTCGTGCCCGGACAGAACTGCAGACTGCTGATCGCACGACCCGAGCAGAGTCCGGGATGCCCCGCCAATTTGTACAGAGATTGGCCGTGGAAGCGGATGAGAAAATTGTGCTGATACGGGTCGAAGAAATCCAGTGGATGCAGTCATTGGGGAAGTACATTCGACTGTACGTGGGGGAAAAGTCGCACCTGCTTCGGCAAAGTATGAAGCACCTTCAGGCCGTCCTTGACCCACGCCGTTTTCTGCGCGTGCATCGCAATGCACAACCTCGACCACGTAGACGAGTTCTACCTGCCTCCCAGTGGCAATATGTTTGTAAAATTGAACAACGGAGTGTCTTTGCCACTTCGCAGAGCCAATCGAACCATGTTGCGAAAGCTCCTCAAGCAGATATCGTAATTTACTGTTCCCGCCAGACTGATACCGCGTACCAGCTTTCGCGAACTACGACACAGGAGAGTGTGAGTTTCTTGCCCCAGACTGTGGCAAGCGGCGTAGAACCAGCCGGGTAATGCGGCGTTCATCACCGGATTCGCGTCCGCAATGGATGCGGCCTGCGGTCAATCCGGTGCCCCGAGGTCCGGAAGAAAGCCCCGTGAAAGCTACGACGATTCAAAAGACCTCCAGTGAAGTAGTGAAGTTTTAAGACCGCCGCTGCTGGACTAGGGATGGATGAGGTCCTTCAACTCGACGATATCCGAAGACGCAGCATCGGAGATTAAGCAGAACCGCATTTGGCCCGATTCCCATGTTGTCCAGTTATAACCCTGGCGCGACCCAGAGCTGCCTAAACTCGGCTCCTCCTCACGATAAGGCCAGACGAAAAGATTAATCAAGTGCTTGTGGTGGGAATAAACCAACGCCGCAACATATTGCCCGCCGATCACGTCCATGCGGCCACCCAACAGCGGAAACCCTTGTTCGGAGTAGTCCGCAACGGGTGGTATGAAGTCGAGCTTGCCGTCGAACCACGGTTTCACTGTGTGCTGGTCGGTCGACTGTACGTCGGTCAAATGTCCGGGCTGCAAGGAACGTACGTGAGCGTCGATCAGTTCGGCCGTAATTTGGGCCGACTGAGTGTTTGGTTGGGCCACGAAAAACACAATCGCGAGCGCAGCCGCTGCACTGGCTAGAACGCCGAACGCGGGCAAAAGAAACCATCTTCGTGAGTGCACTGCCGTATCACGCTGCGCGCCCGCGGCAAGCTGCTTGCGAATCCGCTCACGCAGATCAGGCGATGCGTGCTTGTACAAGTTGCTTTTCTGAAGCCTCGTACGCAAGGACTCGATGCCTACCAGGGCAGTCTGGCATTCCGCGCAGCCCTCCAGATGGCGTTCGAACTGAGCTGACCGCACAGCGTCTAGTTCGCCGTCGAAATAACCGTGAACTGTAGTTTGCTCTAATTGGCAGTTCAAGACACCTCCTTTGCGGCAGCGATCAGGGTTCGCTGCAAACGCTCGCGGGCTCGGGACAAAGTGGACATCACCGTGCCAATGGGAATTCCAGTAATCTCCCCGATCTCTTTGTAGGAGCAGCCTTCCAGCTCTCTGAGTACCAGCACCTCTCTAGACCTGGGGGATAGCGATTCCAATGCTACCGTCAATCGTTTTCTCTCATCGGCCTGGAGGGCTACCGCCTCGGGACTAGTGCTGGCTCCCTGGTGAACTTCTTCATTGAATTCCGTCATCAATTCTGATGGGCGATTCTTCTCCAGCCACGTGTAGCAAGTGTTACGAACGATTTGCAGCAGCCAGGCACGCGCGTCCCCGCCATGAAAACGTGCAAAAAAGCGATAAGCGCGCAGCATGGCTTCCTGCACTACATCGTCGGAATCGGCGCGGTTTCGCAGCAACCATCGAGCAAGATTTGCGGCGCTGTCCAGATGGGGCAACACCAGTTGCTCAAACCGAATTCTGTCCTGCGGCTCTGGCACGTCCTCTGGTTTCCTAGGCCTCTATGTAGTAACCGTCGTCACCGGGGTTTTATTCCACAAGTCAGGTTCTCCCGGAAAAAGTAATCCCGATGGAATAAAAGCCGGCCCGTGCTGGTTTATGCAGGTGTAACACGTCCTGGCAGGCGACGCGAGCCAGTACAACATAACCTGTCGCGGTTTGCGTCGCCTGATTCTAAGGGATGTGTTGAATGGAACTGCCTAAACCAGGAGAAAACGCGAATGGCAAAAACGAAACTGAGCACGACCACAATAACGATGGAATCGACCGCCGGGGATTTCTGAAATGTATGGCCTGGGCTGGCACGGGGGCGCTCTGCGTGATGCAGGGGGGCGTGCTGAAGTCTCAGGCTCTGGCCTCCGAAATGGGCTCGGAGATGAAGTCACACAAAATGGGAGAGCTCAGTTTCGTGCAAATCAGTGACAGCCACATGGGATTCAACAAGCCAGCCAATCCCGACGTGATCGCTACTCTGAAAGCCGCGGTGGACAAAATCAATGCTCTTCCCGAGCAGCCGGAGTTCTTGTTGCACACCGGCGACATCAGCCATCTCTCCAAGCCGGAAGAGTTCGATAACGTGGACCAAATCCTTAAAGCCACTAGCAAAGAAATTTTCTTTGTGCCGGGAGAACACGACGTTCTCAACGATGACGGAGCCATGTTCCGCGAGCGTTACGCGAAAAACTCCAAAGCACAAGGTTGGTACAGCTTCGACAAGAATGGAGTCCACTTCGTCGGCCTGGTAAACGTGATGAACCTCAAGGCCGGCGGTTTAGGCACGCTTGGCCACGATCAGCTCGAGTGGCTGGAAGATGATGTCAAGCACCTTAAAGCCAGTACGCCCATCATCGTGTTCGCTCACATCCCGCTCTGGACGGTCTACCCGCAATGGGGATGGGGAACTGATGACAGCGCTCAGGCGCTTTCATACCTGAAGAAATTCGGCTCGGTCACGGTGTTGAACGGACATATCCACCAAACGATGCAAAAAGTGGAGGGCAATGTCACCTTCCACACTGCATTTTCGACCGCTTTTCCCCAACCTGCGCCTGGCCAAGCTGAAGGCCCAGGCCCAATGAAAGTCCCCGCGGAACAACTGCGCAGCGTTCTCGGTATCACCGATGTGAATTACGTGCAGAAGCGGCATGCACTGGCTTTGGTGGACTCATCGCTCACCTGAGAAGCGAGTCCCCTCCGGTTTGTCAATCGATTACAAGGAGAAATGCAACATGAAAAGGAAACTGTTCATTAACAGCTTAGCCGTAGTACTTCCCCTAGCCCTTGCCGCGGTTTTGATTTCGCATCCCACCCGAGCCAAGAGCGAAGAAACCAAATCTGCGCCTATGGAAGTGAATGTGGATAACTTCACCTTTGGCCCCGACACCCTCACGGTGCCCGCGAATAGCACGGTGACCTGGGTCAATAAGGATGACGTCCCGCACGTGATCGCCAGCAACGACGGCCTCTTTAAGTCCAAGGCCCTGGATACGGACGACAAGTATTCATACACCTTCACCAAGGCGGGCACGTACTCGTACTACTGCAGCATTCACCCCAAGATGGTAGGCAAGATCGTCGTTCAATAGCCAAGCGGATTAGCGGACAAACTCTAACAGACTGAAACAATGCCGATATGTTGAACCCTTTTGATCCTCGAACGATTCTGTTGGCAAAGCACGCCCAGCACGTCGTGCTGATCCATTTTCCGATCGCGCTGTTTATCACCGGAGTTGGACTTGATCTGCTGTCGCGGGGGAAACGTGACTCGAAGCTTGCCAGCGCTGCTTATCTCAACCTTTCTATTGCGGCAGCGACTGTACTTCCCACGATTGTGACGGGACTCCTGGCCTGGCAGTTCGTACTTGAGGGCAAGAGGCTCAAAGGTCTCTTGCTTTGGCACGTCATTGCTGCGTCAATCGCCACTGTGCTGGTAATCACGTCATGGTGGATCCATCGGCGGACACGTAAATCCGAAGCATTACTTCTCCCGGTTTTCCGGATTCCCGTCGAACTACTCGGAGTCGCCGTCATCGCGCTTACGGCGCATCTCGGCGGCTTCTTAAGCGGGGTCAATCCATGAGCTATCCGCCATCGTGGACTCGACGGAATTCGCCGCAGACTACGGATAATTCGAGCGCAGTGCTGGCCATTCGCATTCGAGACACACTCCAACTTAGAAACAAGTTCTCAACCCAAACATTACTGACGTTTGATCGAACTCTGACATGCGTATGACACCTAACACGAGACGTTCACCTAGAGTGCGCCCAGGTGAATCACTCGATTCCGCCAAAATTCTAGCCCAGCAAAGGAAAATGATTTGTTATGAAAAGCAAAAGCCCCTCCCTTAACACACCCTCGACTTCAAACCAAAGCACCGGAGAAGATGTTTCCTTCCCTGAGAAGAAAGCCCTCAACCGGCGCTCGTTCCTAAAGAGCAGCGTAGTGGCTGGAGCTGCAGTAACGGCGGGCGCTGCGATCTTGGAGAATGCCCCATCGGCCCTGGCACAGTCGAGCAATGGCCACCTGACCCGCGGCGATGTGGCTATCTTGCGCTGGTTAGCGGCAGCCGAAATTATAGAGAGCGATCTGTGGCTGCAATACCAAGAACTCGCAGGCATCCAAGACAATGAAGTGTCAACCATAGCCAGTCAGCAGATTCCCGGATATCCCTCAAGTCCCACAGGCGGCAGCAGTCCATATACCAACGCCGTTTCACAGCTCGATGGTGACATGGCGCAGTACATTCACGACAACACGGAAGACGAGCTGACTCACGAAAATTTCATCAATGCATTTCTAGTTTCAAAAGGCGCTGCTCCGGTGAGTCTCGACCAATTCCGTACACTGCCAAGTAGTAAGGCGACGGGCGCCAACCAGATCGGGCGGCTTACCACTCTGACTCAGTTAACGGTCGACACAACCTGGTGGACCCGCTATCGCAGCCGGACTGCCAATCCTGATCTGGGCGACACATTCACGCCAGCTGTGCCTAGTCTGATTGTTGGGACGCACCCGGGAATTCCTCGGACTGACGACGACTTGAACGATCCGAACTTCCTCCAGGCCATTGCCAACACGGCTGGCTTTCACTTCGCCAACATCGAAGTGGGTGGCGCCAGCATGTACCCCGGCCTGGCCCAGCGAGTGACAAGTGTCGAGGTGTTGCACATTCTGCTCAGCATCGGCGGAACCGAGATCGCTCACTTCCAGACCTGGCACGACAAGGCCGGCAATGCGGTTCCTTCGCCGAATGGTGTGCCCATTATTGATCCAGTTACTAAGGTCCCCGTGTTCTTCCCGGATCTGACAAGTGCGTCTGTCCCAGCTGTTGGCGAGGACTTGCAGTCGAACCTGATCATGCCTGAACCAACTGCATTCCTCAACCGCAAACTACCAGTATGTTCCATCATTCGGCCAACCGCGACCAAGAACGCTGCCACGGTCGCGCTCCAAGGCTTCGTTAATATGAACGTCTTCGTCGGCCAATCGCAGGCGTTTCTTAGCTTCGTGACTCAGCTTGCGCAAGAAGCCGATGGCGCTAAACGTGGAACCAGCTAGCAGATATTAAGACGTTCCGCCTTAGTGAGTCCGGCACACGCCAAGCTGTGTACCGGACTCGGATGGGGCCCCTGCGCGGTCCTTAGCGATATGTTTGCGAGAGTGGAGCTTTCACCTTCCCAGCGACGTTTCCCGTGTTTACGGCAATCCACAGAATATCTCCTTACGGTTTTTTTGCACGAGGGGAATAAAAACAGCAGAAAAGCCGTTACCCCTAGTGAGAGTCGTTAGCAGGAGGCGGATGATGAACAAGATGAGAAAAAGGAAGTTAACGGAGTCCACGTTGAGCCTGGTGGCACTTCTTACAATTGTGTTGCTGATTTCGCTTGTCAGTGCGTCGGCCAAGGAGCGCAAAGTAAAACAATCCGAGAACGAGGCTCACCTGGTCGCTCACATTTCTTTTAGCGGCCTCTCGATCGTTGATATGGCAATGCAGAGGAAAGTAAACGACAAATACTACTTCTATGTGCAGCACTCGAAAGACGAGGGCGTCTCGATTATCGATGTCACTAAGCCCGCTCAGGCGAAAACTCTTGGACTAATCTCATGGCCCGATCCAGCCGTTTCCAGCCGGCTGAACGTGACCGGCAACCTGGCCATCATCGCTGAAAGCGAGATGCTCCCGATGCGGAGCAGCAGCTCTACGTCGAATGATGATCTTGTACTTTGGGATCTGTCTAAGCCTGCGGCCCCGCGAGTCGTGCAAAAGTTCACAGGAGTAGTCAAGTGGCTCCAGGACGAGCGAAATTTCATTTATGTGCTGAATCACGATGGATTGTGGGTGGTTTCAGAGCCGGCAGATCTTCAGCCGGAGCAGACGGCGCCCCCAACTTACGGAGATTGAGGAAAAACTACCTGGAGGAAGCCAGATGCGATACGGCACGGACAACGCGCAAGTTCAACAATTACCGGCCGGTGTGATTGCCTATCCCAGCAAACTACTCGGGCGCACGGACGTAGCGAAAGATACCATGGCATTCCAGTTTGAGAAACCGCGCAATTTTCTATTTAGAGCGGGGCAGTCGGTTGACGTGACTCTGCTGGCTCCAGCGCAGGATTCTCCCGCCACACTTACTCACGCTTTCTCAATTGCCAGCGATCCGTCCGACGAAGAGCTCATGATCGCCACCCGCATGCGCGATACAGCCTTCAAGCGAAGCTTGTCTGCACTGCCGATAGGTACGGACGTCCGAATAGAGGGCGCGATGGGCTCGTTCACTCTGCACAACAACACAGCCAGGCCGGCTGTCTTATTGGCCGGCGGAATCGGAATAACGCCATTCTTGAGCATTGTGTCTGACGCCCAGAAGAGAGGGCTTCACCACCGCATCATTTTGTTCTACGCCAACCGCCGCCTCGAAGACGCGGCGTTCATTGATGCGCTCTCGAACCTGAAGCGGATAAACCCTCGGTTTTCCTTTGTTCCGACTCTCA
>WNFJ01246622.1_pt1 | contig 19587 bp, 21 predicted proteins | sample 5400461 | NCBI WGS metagenome assembly WNFJ01 (sample SAMN13153349, study PRJNA577476) | soil metagenome | isolation source: 115 cm saprolite on Douglas fir-dominated hillslope | place: USA:California | collected 2013-09-17
GCTGCGCGAATCCGCGCTAAAGGGCGGCACGCGCTACCTGCCCAAGCTGCGCGAGCAGAACAAGCTGACGGCGCGCGAGCGACTCGACCTCTTGCTCGATAAGGACTCGTTCGTCGAAGACGGCCTCTTCGCCAACGTCCTAGCTGAGGAGCTGCCCGCGGACGGCGTGGTCACGGGACTCGGCACCATCGACGGCCGCCAGGTCGCGGTGATGGCCAACGACCCCACGGTAAAGGCCGGCAGCTGGGGCGCGCGGACCGTCGAGAAGATCATTCGCATCCAGGAGACGGCGCAGCGGATCCGCGTTCCGCTCTTCTACCTCATCGACTCGGCGGGGGCGCGCATCACCGACCAGATCGACATGTTCCCGGGGCGGCGTCACGCCGGCCGGATCTTCTTCAACGAGGTGCAGCTGTCGGGCCAGGTGCCTCAGATCTGCTTGCTCCTCGGGCCGTCCGCGGCGGGCGGCGCGTACATCCCCGCCTTCTGCGATGTGGTGATCATGGTCGAGGGCAACGCATCCATGTACCTCGGCTCGCCGCGAATGGTCGAGGTGGTCGTGGGCGAGAAGGTGAGCCTCGAGGAGCTCGGCGGTGCGCGCATGCACTGCACCGAGAGTGGCTGCGGCGACGCATTGGTCGGCGACGACAAGGGGGCCATCGATTTCGCACAGTCCTACTTCGCTTACATGCCCCAGCGAGCCGGCGAGAAGCCGGCGTCCTGCGAAGGCAGGCCACCACGAGAGGGCTCGAAGCCGATCGCAGAGCTCATACCCGAGGAGCCGAACAAGGGCTACGACATGCGCAAGGTGATCGACGCCTTGATCGACGAGGAGAGCTGGGTCGAGATCAAGAAGCTGTTCGCCAAAGAGCTGCTCACCGGGTTCGCGCGACTGGACGGCGAGGCCGTCGGCATCGTCGCCAACCAGCCCATGCAGAAGGGCGGTGTGCTCTTCAACGATTCAGCCGACAAGGCCGCCCGCTTCATCTGGCTGTGCGACGCGTTCGAGATTCCGCTTCTGTTTCTGGCCGACGTGCCCGGGTTCATGATCGGCACCGACGTCGAGCGGCGCGGCATCATCCGCCACGGCGCCAAGATGATCAGCGCCGTCGCCGAGGCCACCGTCCCGAAGATCTCGGTGATAGTGCGCAAGGCGTACGGCGCGGGCCTCTACGCGATGGCGGGCCCCGCATACGAATCTGACTCCGTCATCGCCCTACCCTCGGCGCAGATAGCGGTGATGGGCCCGGAGCCGGCCGTCAACGCGGTCTTCTTCAACAAGCTGGCCGGCCTGCCCGAGGAGGAGCGACCAGCCCGGCGCAAGCAGCTCGAGGACGAGTATCGGGAGGACATCGACCTCTACAAGCTCGCGTCCAACCTCATCGTGGACGACGTCGTCGAGCCGGGCGAGCTGCGGGCGAAGCTCATCGCCCGCTTTCGGGCGTACGCGACCAGGAAATCACCTCGGCCCGATCGCAAGCACGGAGTGCCGCCGGTCTAGCTGCTCCGGTGGTATGGGACGGCGTACTGGACCACGATCACGTAGAACGTGACGCTCGCGGTGATGACCGCCAGGTGAAACAGCTCGTGGTAGCCGAACACCCGCGGCCACAGGCGCGGCCTCTTGAAGGCGTACGCCGCGGCGCCGAGTGAGTACTGAAGGCCGCCCAGCGCCATCAACACCGCCGCCGCCCAGCCGAGGGCCGCGGTGAGCGGGACGAGAGCAACCACGGCGAGCCATCCCATCGCCAGGTAAAGGCTCGCGAGCGCGACCCGCGGGATGCGAAGGAATGGGGCCGCGCCGAGGACTCCGGCCAGCGCGCAGATCCAGATCGCCACCAGCACGCTGGCACGCCACCAGCCGCCGAGGATGTTGAACACGAGCGGTGTGTAGCTGGCGGCGATGAAAACAAAGATCGTGGCGTGGTCGGCGCGACGCAGCCAGTCCTTGGCGCGCGGCGGCCAGTTGAAGATGTGATACGTGGCGCTCACGGCGAAAAGGAGCACGAGGCCGGCTCCGTAGACCACCATCGACGCCAGCTTGGCGGGATCGTGGCGCGTGATCAGGATCAACGCCACAAGACCGCCGACCGCCACGAACGCTGCGGCAGCATGAGACCAACCTCTGAGAAGCGGCTTGGGCATGGTGATCGCGGGAATGTTCATTGGCACGCCGATGTTACGGCGCCGTCAAAGAAGTCTTGAAGACATCAGGCCGATAGCCAGGGCGACCACGCCCCAGGCGAAGGCGCGCAGGGCCACCTCCAACGGTTTGAGCAGATACGCCTCGTCCATCGGCACCTCGGACCCATCGTTGAGCGTGACCATGCCGGACACCGAACGTGTCTTTCGGCGCAGGTTGCGCGCCGGTGTGCTCAACGATCTCTGGCCGAACGAGAAAGCGAATGCGCCCGCCGCCGCCGCCACCGCGCCGATCGAGATGCTTCCCGCCTGCGCGTAATAGGCCGTCAGCAGCGGGAAGGCGCCCCACGACAGCGCGAACCAGAAGTCGCCGTGCAGGCGGCCGCCGAGCAGCTCGAGGTTGTAAGCGAAGACGAACAACACCCCGAGCGCGATGAACAGCGATAGGCCCCAGCCCACGATCGGCAGGCCGGCCAGGCCGAGTCCGACCGCGCCGGCGAGCCCGACCGCGGCGGCGGCCTTCAGCGCCCAGCTCGGGATCGAGGTGCGGAGTGGGCGCCCGTTCAGCTCATCGAGCGCGTGCGCCGCGATCCCGACCGCGAGGAAGAACGCGGCGAGCGTGGCGACGAGGCGGAATCCGCTGAACTTCGGCGCCAGGCTCGCGCCGATGACGACGTACGAGAGGTGCCACGCGGTGTATGGCGGGTGGAGTATCGCCCAGATGTCGCGGCGCCAGCCGCGTCCGGCAGCCGTGTAGTAGGCGGGTGCCAGGGCCTCAGGCACGCTTGGTCCCCCAGACGACGATGCCGCCGCCGAGGCTCATCACGCGATGGGCGACGTCGGTCATCCCGGCCGCCTCCCAGGCAGCCAGTAGGCGGGCAAGCGGCCAACGGCGGTAATGGCCCGAGATGTTAGGGCCGAGAAAGCGACCCACGTCCCACCACGCGGGACCGCCGAGCAGCAGACCCGCGACCGGAAGCACGAGTCGCGTGTACAGCCACCACGCACCACTCCAGAACGGGTTGGCGGGGACGAAGAAATCGAGACCGGCCATGACGCCGCCTGGGCGAAGAGTGCGCGCGAGCTCGGCGATCGTCGCCGGCGGATCGGCGACATATCGGAGGACGTAGGTGTAGCTGACCGCATCGAAAACGCCGGCATCGTAGGGAAGCTCCTCCGCGCGCCCCACCTCTAGCTCGATTCGCCCTTGCAAACCGGCGGCTTCGATCCGGCGGCGGCCGATGTCGAGCATGTCCCGGCTGATGTCGACGCCGACGACGTCGGCGCGGCTGCGGCGTGCGATCACGATCGCGACCCCGGCAGTACCAGTGGCAACGTCGAGGACGCGTTTGGGATCGCCGGCCACGATGTGCTGAACGAGCTCGTCCCGCCAGCGCTCGTTCTGCCCGAACGACAGTACCTCGGCGAGCACGTCGTACCGGCGCGGCAGGCGCCGAAACAGCTTCACCGCGAACTCGGTTTGGGCGCTTCTCACCGACATTCCATGGCCCACACTACGGGTACTGTGACGCGCTACGTGGGGCGGCGGTGAGCAAGGCCGCAGGAGCGGATGCCGAGAGGTTCGCGGCGTGGCAGCGCGACACGCTGCTGGCACGGGCCGCCGACTCGGAGGTCCTGACGATTGGACCGTTTCAGGTCGCGCTTTCGAAGGACAGAGCCGCACCCAACGCGAGCTGGGTCACGCTGGTCGAAGGTGCAGCGAGCGAGGACGACACTCTGAAGGCGGTGCCGAGATTGAAGACCGCGCTCAAGAAGCACAAGGCGCCGCTCGAGATCGAGTACAACGACGCGCTGTTCCCGAAAGTCGGGGCGTGGCTCGAAGCGGCCGGCATGAAGCTGGCGGAGAAGAACCCGCTCATGGCCTGCCGGCCGGACGCGTTCAAACCATCGGTGGCGGCAGAGGTGCACCTGACCCAGCTGAGGGCCACCGCTATCGCCGCCGAGCTGGAAGCGTTCCAGCAGATCCGCTGGACCGAGGGCGGGGAGGTCGACCGACCCGTGCCGCCGATCCTTACGCTGCGCAACGCTCTCGGCGTTCCGGGAAGCGTCTACCTGCTCGCGTGGCTGGACTGGGAACCGGCCGGCACAGGCATCTCGCACTCGCTCAAGGGTGCAGCCGAGATCGTCGGCGTCGTCACCGCCAGGAGCCACCGGCGCCGGGGAGTCGCGGCGACGATCACTTCGGAGCTGGTGAGGCGGCACTTCGACGTCGGCGGCGATTTCGTGTTTCTCGACGCCGCCACCGAAGATGCGGCGCGCGTCTATGAGCGCTTGGGATTCTCGCGCTTCGGTGCCAACCTCGTGTACCAGTGAAAGAACAGTGGCAGCCGGGTGGCGCGGCGAATGATCCGCCGCCGATCATCCTCAAAGAGGTCTACGAGCAGCGCTTCGACGAAGAGGACCAGGCGCGCAAAGAGGCGATCTGGCGAGAGCTCGGCCGGTTCCTGCAGCGGTACATTCCGGCCAACGCGCGCGTCCTCGACATCGCCTGCGACCTTGGATATTTCATCCGCAACATCCAGGCCGCAGACCGCTGGGCGACCGACATCCGCGACGTGGCGGCAACGCTGCCGCCGGAAGTTCATTTCGTCCGCGCCAGCGGTCTCGAGCTCGAGGATGTGCTGCCATCGGCAAGCTTCGACCTCGCCTTTTTCAGCAACTATCTCGAACACCTTGCCTCCACCGAGGCCGTGCTGCAGCAGCTCCGGGTCGCCCATGCGCTGTTGAAGCCGGGGGGCCGCGTCCTCATCCTGCAGCCGAACATCCGCCTCATCGGCGGGTCGTACTGGGACTTCATCGACCACCAGACGGCGCTGACCGACAAGAGCCTCGCCGAGGCGGCGGTCATGGCCGGCTTCACGACCAAGCAGGTCATCGCGCGCTTCCTCCCGTACACGACCAAGAGCCGCATCCCTCAGCATCCGATGCTCGTGCGTGCGTATCTGGCGTTTCCGCCGGCGTGGCTGCTGCTCGGCAAGCAGACGCTGTACCTCGGCGAAAGATCGAACCGATGAAAGCGCTGCTTTCCGCGAAGCAAGGCGAATAGTTTCAAGGCTGGTGGGCCGTAGGTTCCGTAGCGCGAACCGAATCTAGGTCTGCGGCGGCCCCATCAAAATTCCATTCGAACACGACTCAGGAGGAAAAGATGCGAGTAACCGGTATCGTTGCGAACCTTCCGGTCGCTGACATCGCCGCGGCCCGTGACTTCTACACCGACTTCCTCGGATTAAGTGTCGAAGGCTTCAACCTCGGGTGGGTCGCGAACTATCGATCAGCGAGTGGCCAGGCCACGGTCCAACTCGTAACCCGCGACGCGACGGCACCTCATGACTCGGTCATATCGGTGCACATCGGCGCCGGCGTTGATGAGGCGTACGCCGAGGCGAAACGGCGTGGATACGAGATCGTTCACCCACTTACGGAAGAGCCTTGGGGCGTGCGAAGATTCTTCGTCCGCGCGCCGGATGGCAATGTGATCAACATGGTGAGCCACAGTGACGAGTAGGTTTAGAAAAACCACGAACTGATGAAACTTCTTGAGGCGGCTCATCCGGCCGGAAGCTGAGGCGAATAAGTCCTAACCGTACTTTCCAGCGGTGTCGGCCGCGAAGCGTCGGGCCGGGTGTCATGTGGTTCTGAAAGTACCGCTGGTTGAACCGCCCGGCGTTGCCGTAACAGGCGCCCTATGAGCGCGTTGTAGCCCACATGAGGACCCTGGTTCTAGCACTCGCGTTAGCGGTCGTGGGGTGCAGCAGCCCTTCGCCGCGCGCGGCGCAGTCGTCGTTGTCGGCGACCATTACCCCAAGCCCAGCGGTCCTCAAAGGCGACCTCCCCGTCTTCCAGTACGGCCTCTACGACGCCCAGGGCAACAACCAACAGCTCGTGGGTGGCTTCCTGCACTTTCCAGGCGGAACGTTCCATAGAAGCGCTGGGGCTGAAATGGTGCGGGATTACTCGGGCGATCCGTACCCCTTGACCAGGACGACCGTTCAGCCGTACCTGTTCGGATTCGGCGAGGGTGACCTTGGTCAGACCACTTACGATGCAGTCGTAGCTCGCTGGCTGCCGGTAGCACGACATCAGGTTTCAGACGACGGCCTCCGGTACGCGTACAGGGAGCTGCTGCGCGGGAACCCAAATGCGATCCCCGGCGACCAGCCTCCAAGCGAAGTTCGGTTCCACGTCGTCGATGTCCGCACCGGGTCTGACCAGGTCGTGTACACCACCAATGGAACTCCTCCATTTGTCATCGCCGGATTCAGCGAGCAGGCCATCTGGCTCACACGCTGCGGCAACGAAGCTGGCGGGTGCTGGGGCTCACTGTGGCGATTGGACCCTGTGACACGCAAGGTCAGCAAGGTCAGCGACCGGCGGGGCAGGTGGGTGATTAGCGGGGGAGCTGCCTGGACGGTAATTTGCTCGTCCCCGCGCTATCCGCCCGGCGACANNNNCTGTTTGATGGGGCTCGCAGATAGCAAGCCAGACCAATTGTTGCGAATAGATCTGACGACCGGTAACGAGGAAACCTGGGATCCCCAGCCAGGAATCGTTTTGCTGGGTATTGGCCCTGACGGGTTACCGGTGCTCAAGCTGAACAGTGGCGGCGAATCGACATTGCTGAGGGTTACCCAGCGTGGGCAGACCGAGCGTCTTTTCGCCGTGCCAGTCGACAAGCTGAACCCGGGTGGTGGATTCGAGGGACCGGTCGTATCCGACGAGACCGGAACATGGCTTTCTGTCATTGATGGCGGTCCCGAGCCTCGTTCTGCTTCTCCTGCGATGGCGGTCGGCATCTACATGTATTCGAAGACTTCCGGGGTGCGCAAGGTCAGCGATTTTCCAGGAGTACCGGTCGGGCCCCTTAAATGACGCTCCCTGTCCTTGTGTTGTGGCGTATTCAAGTCCGGTGGGCGTAACTGGCACTCAAGCCCAGCGTTCTGGCCTACGTATGAGAGGCGCAGTTCTGGCGGCCTTTCTGGTCGTTGTGGCATGCAGCAGTTCATCCCTGCCGACGGCGCAGTCCTCGGTGACGGCGCTCATCACACCGAGCGCTACGGATCTAACAGGCGACCTGCCCGTCGTAACCGCCAATTACGACGCCCAAGGCAACAGCCATCCGGCAGGAGGTTTCCTGCGCTTTCCGGGAGGGGTCTTTGCGAGGGATCCGCGGGCTGACATGGTGCCGGACGACACCCGACCCCCAGCCGGCCCGACCCGAATGCTCAGGACGGCCGTCCAACCGTATCTGTTCGGAACCAGCAACGGCACCTACGGGGAGATCACCTACGATCGACCCGCCGAACGCTGGCTGCCGGTGGCCAGAGCACAGGTGTCACCCGACGGGCTCCGCTATGCCTATACGGAGCTGCTGCCACTCCCTGGCGACGTTCTTGGTGGCGCTACCAGCGGCGGTCGCATCCACATCGCCGATGCCCGCTCAGGCTCTGACCAAGTTGTGTACAACTACAGCGGCAGGCAACCTTTGGCGGTTGTCAGCTTCGCCCAAAAGGGCGTCTACATCAGCCCGGGATGCGAAGGGGTGGAGGTGGCCGTGCCGGGGGCGTGCGCGCCCTCGGCGTTCACGCTCTTGCGCTTGAACACTACGACCGGCGAGGTTACAAAGGTCAGCGGGCGCCGCGGCTCATGGGTAGTCGCCGGAGGATTTGCCTGGATGACCACCCTCGAGGGTGGAGCCGATCAGCCCAACCAGCTGTTGCGAATAGACCTGAGCACCGGCAGCGAGGAAACCTGGGATCGCGAGCCGATCACTCCTCACCTGGCGGGCAGCTGCTGCTGGGCCATGACTGTTGTTGGTACAGATGGTGACGGGGCGCCTCTGGTCATGTTGCCTCTTGCCACGCAAGCGGTCCCGACGTTGGGCACGAACGAATCAGTGTTGCTCAGAGTCACCCGGCCGGCGGAGGCCGAGCGAATTTTCTCTGGGCAAGGTTGTTGCGTAGCGGTTATCGCCGACCGACAGGGAACCTGGTTTGCCGTGGCATTTGGGGCTCAGGGCATCTATCTATACGTTGCGCCTTCCGGCGCGCGAAAGGTCAGCGATATCGCTGGAATACCGGTCGGGAACCTCGGCTAACCGTTTGAAAATCGGAATGGCGGGCCGGGGTGGACTCGAACCACCTACCTCCGCCCTAGTGGGGGCCGCGAGACTCCGCCTCTTTCGATCTCCGCCAGCGTTCTTCGGCCTCGGCCCGGTCGCCTCGCTGCTCGGCCACGCGGGCCAGCGCGCGCCAGGTCCACCCGGGCAGTTGGCGGTCCCCGAGCTCCTCGGCGATCCGGATCGCATGGCGTAGGTCTTCTTCGGCATCGTCCAGGCGGCCGAGCTTGCCCTTGGCAATCCCCCGAGCCGCCCTCGCGTCCGCAAGCTCCCACCGTGCGCCGAGCTCGGAAAAGCTCGCCACGCCCCGGTCGAACCACGGCAGAGATTCTTCCTGGCGACCCAAGTCATCCAAGACCCGGCCCTTCTGCACTGACGTGTTGGCGATGCTGAACTGGTCGGCAGCCTGCTCCGCGAGCGCGCTCGCCTCATCGATGAGCTTCAGCGCCCCCTCGGGATCGTGCATCTCGGTGCGATTGATCGACAGAGCGGTGAGCGCCCGGATTCGCGCCCAGTGATCTCTCGGGTCGACCATCGCGAGGGCTCGCCGCCAGACGGCTTCGGCGTCGTCGAACCGCTCCCTCGTCCACGGCACCCAGCCCGCAAAGAGCAGCGTGCGGACGATGGCCCACGGTTCGCCCAGCGTCTCTGCCGCCTCGAGAGAGCGGGCCAGGAGCTGCTCCGCCTTGTCGACGTCGGCTTCGTAGTTGATGGCGATGTCGCCGAGGAAGCGGAGGGCGAGCGCCAGCGCGAAGAGGTCCCCGCTGGCCTCGGCCAGGGCGAGGGAGCGGTTCAAGGCGTCGATGGCGCTCGGATACTCGCCGAGCCAGTAGCGTGCCTCGCCCATGCCGGCGAGCACGCGCGCTTCGCGAACGCCCCAGCCGTTCTCGAGACCCGCCATCAAAAGCGCGCGCTGGTAGCGATCGATGGCTGAGCGGCTCTCCATGCGCCTGCGCGCGCGATCGCCGGCCACGAGGAGAGCATCGGCCGCTCGCTCGGGCACCGCGCGATCGTTAGGGTCCAGGTCGAGCGAGGCCATCGCGGCGAGCTCGAGGTGGTCGGCGGCGAGTGATCTATGGCCCTTGTTGATCAGGTGCTCCGCGACCAGCTGGTGGAGGCGCAGCCGTTCACGTTTGGGCAGGCTGGCATAGGCGACCTCTTTCAACGTCGCGTGGCGCAGGCGCCAGCTAGGCGGTCCCGCGGCTTGCTGATCGCGCACGATCACCTCGGCGTCCTCGAGCTCTTTCAGCTCGTCGACCGTCGCCGCGTCGTCGACGACGGCCAGCTCCTCGAGGTCGAACGCGTACATGAACACCGCAGCCCGCCGGGCGAGATCGTGCAGTCTGGCCGGCAGGGCGTCGAGGCGCGCGGCGATCACAGCCTGGACCGTCGGAGGCAGATGCATGCGCGTACCGGCCGTGCCGGCGGCGCCATTCGACATGAGCATGCCGGTGGTTTCGATGATGAAGAAAGGATTGCCGCCCGCCCTCGCGGCGATCTCGGTGGCGTGGGCTTCGGCGATCCGGCCGGCGCCCGCGTGCCGCACGAGATGGACGGACTCCTCGGCTGACAGCGGCTCCAACCGAAGCAGCACGGCATTGCCGCTCGCCGATCCCCAGTCCGGCCGAAGCTCGAGAAGGTCGTCGCGCGCCAGAGCGAGGATCAGCGCCCGGCGGGGCCCGCGACGCCCGGGGACCGCCAGCCGTTCGATGAGGTCGAGCATCGCCGGCTTCAGGCTGTGCACGTCCTCGAAGGCGACGATCACGGGGTGGTCGCGCGCCAGTCCGTCCATCACCGCGACGAAGCCGGCCTGCACGTCGTGGACGAACGCCGCCTCCTCGCGCTGCTCGGAAAGGCCGAACAGCAGGCCGAGCCGCTGGGCGATGAGCTCTGCCTCGGCCGGATCGCAGCAGCGATCGACGAGCTCGCGCAGCAGGCGCCGGACCTTGTCCGGCGGATCGCCGGCTTCGATTCCCGCCAGGTCGCCGATGATGGCCGCCACCGGCGAGAAGGTGGCCGTATCGGTATACGAGCGCGGCTGGCCGCGGACGACGACGACTGCCGCGCCGACGCCCGCGGCAAGCTCGTCGGCGAGGCGCGACTTCCCGATGCCTGGCTCTCCCACCACCGTGACGAGCACCGGCCGCCCGCCGGTGCTGGCCAGGCCGAGATTCTGCTCGAGGATCGCCTGCTCACTGGCGCGCCCGACGAAAGGAATCGTGCGTCGCGCGGAGCGCGTGCTCAGGCCCTCGACCGGAAAGGCGTCGAGGGGCGAATCGAAGCCTTTGGCGCGGACTCGGCGGCGACGTCCGTACGACACCTTGTCGGTCGTGAGGGCGTGCGTGGTGGGACCCGCCAGCAGCTGCCCCGCCTGCGCGGCGGTTTGCAAGCGCGCGGCCGTGTTCACGACCGGCCCGGTGACCAGCATCTGACCGCTGGGATTTCGCCCGGTCGCGGCCTCGCCTGATTCGATCCCGACGCGAACCTGAAGCGGTTCCGGGAGGCCGGCCGCCTCTCCCAGCCGCCGGGTTCGGGCCCGGATCGCCAGGCCGGCCCGGACTGCGCGCAGCGCGTCGTCTTCGTGCACCAGAGGCAGCCCGAACACCGCCATCACGGCGTCGCCGATGAACTTCTCGGGCCGGCCTCGGAGCGCGAGCAGCTCCTCGGCTGCCGCGTTGAAGAACTGCCCCAACACCTCGCGCGAGCGTTCGGCATCGAGCTGCCCGCCGAGGCGCGTCGATTCGACGATGTCGGCAAAGAGGACCGTCACCATCTTCCGCTCCTCAGTGCCGACCAGCGGCCCGACCGACGCCCCGCAGTTCGGACAGAACCGGGCGCCATCCGGGAGGGGTCGGCCGCAGACCGCGCAAGCCATTACCACCCCAGCAGAATATGCTGCAACGGATGAGCGACCCCAAGACGGAGATGCTGGGTCGGGTGCCTTTGTTCTCACATCTCTCTAAACACGAGGTGGAGTTCGTCGCAAGCAGAACCGACGAGGTGGCTGTGAAAGCCGGCAGGCGCCTGACCACGCAGGGCGAACCGGGTGACTCGTTCTACGTCCTGCTCGACGGCGAAGCGGAGGTGGAGGTCGACGGCAACCCGCGGCGAACCATGCGAACCGGGGATTTCTTCGGCGAGATCAGCATGCTCGATCGAGGGCTCGGCACGGCGACCGTAACCGTCAGCAAGGACTCGCGCTTGCTGGTCATGAGCCACGCCCAGTTTCGTGATGCGATCAAGGCCAACGACGCGCTGTTGGTCAAGGTGCTGGCGGCGATGGGCGAGCGATTGCGTGCGGACATCGCGGCCAGGCACCAGCACGACTAGCGAGCGGCCGGCGGTTCAGGTGAGGAGGCGCCTCGGCGCCACCCGGCGGTGTGCGCGCTCGACGATGATGCCGACTTCCTCCCAATCGACCTCGGTGTCGAGGTAAACGCCGAGCCAGCCGCGGTGGCCCACATAGGGCGGCCGGAAAAAACGCTCTGGGTTCGCTTTGATCAGCATCTCCTGGGCGCCCTCCGGCGCCGCACACCATGCGCTCAAGCGATCGTCGTGGTGATGGTCGGCCGTGGTGACGAACTGCTTGCCGGCGACGAACCAGGATGGCTCGCCGTGGCTCATCTTCTCCGTCACCTCGGGCAGGCTGAGGCAGATCTGGCGAAGCTTTGCGATCTTGGCCGGATCGCTGGGTCTTTCCATCTGAGCTTCGAGGTTACTCTGGCCTCGCAAGCGCATGGCGTCGTGGTCTGAATTCGAAACGGCTGAACCTGAATTCGCATCGCGCGTGCGCACTCTCCTGACGGCGCGCAAGCACCTCACCATGGCGACGCTGCGCCGCGATGGCTCGCCCCGGATCAGCGGTACCGAGATCGAGTTTGCGGACGGGGAGCTGCGGATCGGCTCGATGCCTCGCGCGGTCAAGGCTCTTGATCTGCGCCGCGACCCTCGCTTGGCGATTCACGGACCGACTGTCGATCCGCCTACGGATGCGTCGGCCGGCTGGAGGGGCGAGGCCAAGATAGCGGGCATGGCCAGGGAGGTCGATTCGGGCGGCGATGCACACCGATTCCTGATCGACATCACCGAGGTCGTGATCACGCGCCTCAACGATGCCGGCAATCGACTCCTGATCGAATCTTGGAATCCGTCTCGCGGCTACCGTTCGGCTGAACGAGAGTAGCCTCAGAGGTTCTTTTCGTAGCAAACGCTGGTGGGTGAGGTCGTGTACTCACCCCAACAGTCCGTCTGAGTGAAGCCCGCCTGGAGGTACAGGGCGATCGCCGCCCCCTGGTGAATGCCGGTCTCGAGCACGAGGCGCCGCGCACCGAGCTGGGTTGCGGCCCCCTCGAGTCCGGCCAGCACGGCCCGGCCGACGCCCTTGCCGCGGTACTCGGGCTCGACGTACATCCGCTTCACCTCCGCGGTAGTCGCGTCGAGCAGCCGGATGCCGCCGCAGCCGACCGCGCGGCCCCCGTCGCGGGCTACGAGGAAAGTGCCCCCGCCGTCTTCGAGATGTTGAGCCTTGAGGTTCGGCCCGAAGCGCTGCTCGGGCGCGTATAGCTCGGCCAGGCCGGCATCCAGCGCGGCGACCAGCCGTCGGGCGTCGGCGGAATCGAAGGGTTCGGCTGCGATCGACATGCTCACCCCGATGAGTCTGGACGCTCCGTCAGTTGGTCGTTTCGAAGTGGTGTTAGTGGACGGTCGGGACCCACACGACCACGATCGCAATCGGAACGCATATGGCAAACACCGCGATCCCGGCCCCGATGAGCTTTGGATGCGCCGAGGACCAGCTGACTGCACCCGGAAACTCTTGCCTGAATGCCCGAGCGCTGACGGGCTGGTCGCGGATCTCGAGCTCCTTGCCGGTCGATCGGACGAATTCTCCGATAGCGTCTGCGCCCCACTGAAGCACGCCCAGCCTGGCTAAAGTCCGCCCCTGGTACGACAGACCGTAGAGCAACCGTTGCGGCGCGGATTGTTTCGAATACACGACGGTCACGTCGAGCACCCGCCCTATTTCGGCCGTTTGCCACAATTTGGTTCGGCCCAGAAGATCTCGCTCGCCGATCCGTCCGTCGCCGGTAATGAGCACTCTGCTGTTGCGAAGCCATAGCCAGATGAAGATCACCCCGAAACACCCCATCGCCGACAGGATGGCTGCTGGACCTAGCACCCTGGCAGGGGCGTGGGCATAGAGGCTGAAGACCAGGAGCACGAGCCCGATCGCTGAGAGCCCGATCAGGACGGGAATCAACTGCCGCGCCTGGCGACCCTCTGGTGCTATCTCTCTCATGTAGCGCCAACGTCCGCGATCGAGGAATCGGCGTATAGAGGGGGCGCGGCTGCCCAGCGGTGAGCGACGTCGCGCATCACCAGTGCGCAATCAAAATCAACCGAGCCGCCAGGAAACCGAGTCTGGTCCTCAAGCCATGACGAGTGCACCTCGGAGACCGCCAGGGGTTCGACACGCCAGGTCGGCGTGATGAGCTTCAATCCATCAAGGCGACCATGGTCCCGCCCTGGCGAGTAGCCAACGGATCCGCCGCGGAAGAATTCCGAAGCGGCCTGAAGCGAGGGGAAGGCCGAATTGCTGGGGAGATCTGCCGCCGGGTTGCCTCGCAGGGCGACGTGCATGTCGCCGGCCTCCGATCGGACGGAGATTCTGACCTCGGCTGCAGTATCGCTGATGTCGAATGTCGCTCTCTTGTGAACGCCTGGGAAGAGCCTTCCCCCGAGCAGCAGCACTATCTGGGACGCCGTGTGTCGAATCGGAATGTAGACGCCTTCGCGATCCTGCCCGTTGGCATCACGCCAGACGACGGCGACCCGGTGGGCGGCGTTTTCGCCAGAAAATCCGAGCGCTCCCGGCACGAGCGGAGGCCGAATCTGCTCGAGCCGAATCAGGCAGATTCCGGCGATCGCATGGTCGCCTTGGAGTTTGGGCCTCAGCCCGTCAGGCAGCTGCAGGGCGACGACCTCAGGGTCTATGCGGAAGTTGACCAGCACGCGGCGCTTGATCACTCCATGAATCGACGGAAGGAGCATCCCGAGAAGTATGCGATCGGATCAGACCGGGGAACGCATTCGACGCACCGCTTCGGCCGACCTAACGGGGGCTCTCCACGTGCACGTCGTTGCGCAGCCACGGATCAGCCGTTTGAGGGCTATATGAATCTGTCTAGGAGTGCACCCGGCCTTACAGAATAAGAACCTTTTCGCAATTCTTAACGCCGACGAGATCCGCCTCGCCGGTCGGCACGCCAAGGTCCGACGAGAGGGTTATCGGGTCGACCGGCCCTCGAAGTAATCCAGCAGCTGGCCAGTAGTAAGGATTGGGAGTCTGGAAACCTCCAAGTCCTTGTCCTGCGTCCAGATCGCGAATGATTTCGGCTGCGATTTCAGTTCGAGCGCCAACGCGACAACGGGCCCATCGTCTTCGTTACGCCCCTTGAGGCGGCCGCGACCCGGCTTCATAAGTGGCGTAGCGCTTGGGATCGACCCACTCAATTGGTAGCGCCGCCAAAACCGGTAGGAGCACCCCGAGGTCGAGCCCCCTCTTCCGGGCAATGGCGGGAACGTGCTCCAGCACTTCGTCGCCTGCCGACGCCGGGGCAATCACGGACGGAAAACGCGTCTCGTGCCCGACCACCGATCATCGCCGAGAGGACTACGTTGGCGTCAGCGACGAGAACGTCGGGCAGCTTCGAAATCGGCGAGGACGTCCTCCTACCCCCTTTTCGTCCAGTTCGTGGAGCGCGCGGCCGGATAGCTCGGCGTAGATCCCCTTTCGCACATCATCGGGGACATCAGGGCGATCCCACGGGAGGAAGAAGCCCGCCGGCTTGCCGTCGCGCGTGACCAGGAGGACCTCGTGGCTGCGCATCATCTCTGTGGCTCGATCCCGAAAGTCGCGCAAAGTCTTGCCTGCGCCAACCGCGCCGAGGACCACGACCCGATCGAGAGCTCGAGCCACTGGCCCGTTGTCCGACGCCGCTGCTGTCGGATCGTCACTGATGAGCCCCGTCGAGATCAACTCTGTCATGTCGGACCTTTCGGATCAGCCAACTCAGGAACCTCGACCAACTCCACTTTGACCACTCCCAGGGGCGACGATAACTCGCACCCTACGTGGCTCTGCCTCAAGGATTGCGCTTGAGGCGTACTCAGTCCGCCAGGTGCTGCTGGCCAGCAAGCCTGCATTGGGGGATAGCGCGGACATTTCTCGGTCAGGGCGCTGGCGCGGATCCGTACGTCAGCGCATGGGTGATCAGGACGACAACAGATGCAAGTCCAACGGTGCCAATTATCCAGGTAATCCAAGGGATACCGAGCCACGAAGCTGCGAGCAGAGAAGTCAAGCTCGGTGAACGGCGCAGTGCGAGCGTAGTGACTACGCCGAAGACTGTGTAGCCGAACGCACCATAGCCAAGCAGAAGGAATGCTCCTCGCGGACCCTGACGTGTTTCGAGGGCTCCCACAACCGCCAATAAAGTGCCAGCGCAGAGGAACAGGATTCCCATCGACATCAACAAAGATGTGCGCGAGACCCTGTTGACTTGTCCTTTCATCGACGCCTACCGCCCTTTAAGTGATTGCTATCACACTCGGGATGAACCCGCGATTGGCGTTTACCAGCCAATTGCTTCAACTGTAATGCAATCACTAGACAAACACCCTCGATCGGAGTAGCGTGCGGACAGAGTTGCTGTTAGGCCGCATAACAGCAAGCCGTTCTCACCGGATTGCGGGGAGTGGAAATGAGTCGTCACGTACTGCGTCGGATGTCGCGGTTTGCAGTCGCGTTGCTCGTGACAACGGCGGTCTGGGGTAGCCTGATCGCTGCGGTGCCGCCCCCGGCCGGATATGCGCATCCAAGCGGAATCACCGTACTCGACAGTCTGCCTCCGGTTCCGCCGCCCCTAACGGCCCAATTCTCCGCCGCCGTTGGCGAGGCGGACCGTGCGAGCCTGAAATCGCCCGACAAGTTTGGGATCCCCTGGGTGGATCGCAACCAGGCGCAGCTGGTGTTGCCCGCCGTGGGCATGGCAGGTCAAGCCGCCGCGTCGTCTATCCTGGGCCTGTCCGCGCTGGCAACCGTCAGCCGACGCGTCGACATCGTTCGGCACAGCCGGACGTCGTTGCAGAAAATTATTGACGGAGCAATCGGCCGACAGACTGGCGGCCGCACCGTGTACGCGAGCTATCCGGATCCGGAACACGATCGCGTGATTCTTGAAGTTGACCAAGTCACGGACCCATTTTTATATGACCTTGCATCTCGGTTTGATGCCACAGCGATTGCCGTCTACGCACAACCAAGCCACACCGTGAGCGCGCCTGCCAGCCGAAATTACGATGGATCTCCTTTTTGGGGCGGTGCGCAGATCAATGCGCCAGGTGGTGGTTGCACTGACGCTTTCTCGTGGTATTCAGGTCCATATCAGATGATGCTGACGGCTGGCCATTGTGCCCCAAATGGAGGGTCAGTTTCGACTCCGGTCTACGCAATGGGTTCCGTCAACGCGGAATCCGAGGAAAGTTGGAATTCCGGCTCCGGGACCGTTTACCTAACGGGCCAATCGACATACCGAGGAGACATCGCCCTGATCCGCATTAACTCGGGCAAGTCAAGCGAAGGTTGGATGTACACGGGCGGCTGGAACTCCAACTCGGGAGCAAACGTGAAACAGATGTGGAGTCGCAGCCCGCAGAGCGGCGACTCGTACTGCACAGGGGGCTATGCCAGCGGAGAAGTCTGCAGCTGGGTCGTGGACTGGGTCGGCGGTGACTACTACTACGGCGGCACCGGGGAGTACGCACGCCACGTGACACATGGAACCAAGAAGGGTCAGTGCATAGATCTGGGTGACTCCGGGGGACCTGTCTATACGTACGTGACCGGCGGTGTGGCCGCCAAGGGGATCATTTCTGGGGCCTGGATCGGCGATAGCTACGCGGACTGGTACGAACCGTATTCCTGTGAAAACGTCTTCACAGATATCTGGGACGCGTACTACGCACTGCCGGGAATCCTTCGGACGAGTTGACGAAGCACTATCAAACCCCATGCGGCCCGTACCGCACCGGGCCGCATGCGCGCTGAGCATCGCGGGGAAGGTCAGGATCACCCGTCCACCGTGAACGCCTCCTGCTCGCCCGTGTTTCGTCTGGGCTCGTACGACCTGACTCTATCTGAGCCCGCGAATTGGATCCACATGTCGACCCAAGAAAGACCCTCACCTCAGTCCTTGTCGGGCCGACACCGGTAGAGGGCCGGCCCTCGATCCACCCGTCGTTCATCGTGCCCAAGAGGTTCGCGTTCTGTCAAGGGTGGTGCGCCTGGCAGGAATCGAACCTGCTGCCTTTCGGTCCGGAGCCGAACGCTCTGTCCGGTGAGCTACAGGCGCGCGAGCGGTTCAGTTTAGACTGCGGTCTGGTCCTGGCGAGCGTATGCCAGAGCGCCGCGCAGCCGGTGCCGAGCCCGATCCCCAGCCCGTCGCCGCACACTGCCGTGGCCGACGCGGTGCTGCAGCAAGGCGACGTTCCCGGCGGCCTCAACCCGTGCGCGGGATCCGGCCCGATGGACGCCTATGTCACAAACTTGCAGTCATCCCAACCGGCGTTGGCAAGCCGTCTCAACGATGAGTGGCAATCGCTGCGCACACAGGGCGCCACCGGCGCCGCCATTTCCCTCTACACCTCGGACGATTCGGCATGCTCGGCAGAGCTGGCGACGGTTTCTAGGGCCAAGAGCACGGCCGCTTTTGTGGCGGTGTTCGCCGACGAAGGCCAGGCGGATCGTGCGTGGCAATCGGGAGTCCTGGGATTCGTGCCGCCGGCACCGGGCGAGCTCCCGCCGGGCTTGAACCGCGGAACCGCAACCGGCTTGGGCCTCAGTGCGTGGACCTACGACCGCGCACCGGTCCGACTCGCGTGCTGGCACAAGTCGGTCTTCGTCGCCCTGGTCGTGCTCACCAACCTCGATGTCAACGCGTTCAAGACCGCGACGACCGCCGTCGATGCTCGCCTGAGCTAGATCGCTACCAGCCCATCCAGCCGTAGGGAACGCACCCAATCTCCGGGCGGCAATCAGCCCGCAGCTGGGCGTGAAATGCGTTCTGGTCAGCATCCAGCTGGTCGTACAGATGCGGGTTGGACCAGAACGCGCCAAACGCGTTGCAGGTCGCGAGGTGATGAGCCTGATCGGTGAGCGCCTGCAGATCTCTGACAGCGATCGCAGCATGAGTTGCCTCATGCACGTAAAGAACATGTAGGAGAGCGTTCCATGCTTCCACGAGACGGATCGCGACGGTCCCGATAGGCGGGGTCCAGCGTGGCAGCAGGATGAATTGCCGAAATTGGAACGTGGCTGTGCGCGGGCTGTAGCAAATGATCTCCGGCACTGGGTCCATCCCTTCGAGCGCCCAGGCCGACGAAGTGCCTGGCTGACCAGGATCAGGCAGGCAGCTGTAGATCTTGCAGAGGTTGTCCGTGTCGAGGCTCACGATCAACTCATGTTGGGTGCGACCGTGAACCGCGAAATACCGGACGTCGAAGGTCGCGGTCGATGGTGGGTCCCACACCGCAGGCGCCCCAAACCAGATGTCCCGCAACTGCTCGAGAGGCGCGGTGACCGCCGTGTTCGAGACCGACACTACCTCGCCGGCTGATGCTGCTCGTCTCGTCGAGCCTGGCGCGCATGCGCCGAGGAGCCCCGCGAGCACAAGCAGACTCAAGGCGACCCTGCTCGCTCTGCGCACGACGGCACAGTTTAAGCACGCCACTTGATGGTGCTGACTGCATCCTCGACTTCCGCGCCGCGGAGCTTGCGGCGGCTGCCGTCGAGGCTCGCCTAAACTGAACCCCTCGCGCGCCTGTAGCTCACCGGATAGAGCGCTTGCCTGCGGAGCAAGAGGCAGCAAGTTCGATTCTTGCCAGGCGCATTATCAGGCAGTTCTGAATGCGTTAACTGTTAAGGAATGCAGCCCCCCGCAACCGAGAAGTTCCAGATGTCTACGGTGGCAACCAGCTGAATCGAGCCGCCGGAGTAAAGCCAGACGGCGGCCGTGGCACTGGCGGTGCTGAGCCATACGCCATGGCGGTCGATGGCAGCGACATTACGCGGGATTGGAACGTCACCCGAAGCCGTGTACAGCTTTGTCGCTGCCGTGGCCGACTTGACCAACCAAACTTCAACGGATGTCTGGCGGTCTACGCTCACCAACGGATTGCCGGCGGAGTCGACTCCCATCATGTTGATGGAAGCACCGGGTCGATAGAGCCACGGCATGGCAGCGCCAGTG
>WNFJ01414839.1_pt1 | contig 19581 bp, 27 predicted proteins | sample 5400461 | NCBI WGS metagenome assembly WNFJ01 (sample SAMN13153349, study PRJNA577476) | soil metagenome | isolation source: 115 cm saprolite on Douglas fir-dominated hillslope | place: USA:California | collected 2013-09-17
GGGACAAGATCCTGTTCGGGAAGTACTCCGGCTCCGAGGTGAAGCTCGATGACAAGGAGTACCTGATCATGCGCGAGGAAGACGTCCTCGCCATTCTCGCGCAAGGAGGGACGACGAATAGCGCGTCGTCTGCCAATCGAGGGGGACTCTATTGACAACTGAGGAGCGGAAAGAGGCTCGCACCTACGCGTGGGCCTACTTCGCTGTTCACGCAGATCAACGGATGAAGTTGTTCAACTTCTTTTTGATCTTATCCGGGTTAGCGTTGGCAGCGTTTCCGACTGTGAGAGGAATGGCGCCCGGCTCAACATTGGTAGGCGTATTGCCGTTGCTACTGGTACTTTCGGCCTTCCTATTCTGGCGACTTGATGAAAGAACGCGGCACTTGGTAAAGAATGCCGAAGACGCGCTCCGCTTTCTTGATCAGCTCTGGCCGGTTGAAGCGCTTGGGGATGGAAACCCTCACTAGCCCTCTTGAGCGACCGAGGCGCGCTAATCGCTAATTTGACTTCGAGGATCTATCAATTGCTCCGAGGCGCAACTTGAAGTGGGGGCGAACGCTAGGCCGAGAATTCTTGCTGTACACAAACGGATCGGCATGATTCAGTCGGCATACGGCGGCCTAGACGTCCCGTGGACTTTTCCGGCTTCTCGACCGTCTGATCCTCGTCCAGGCGCTGGGATTAATCAACGCGGCTACCCGTCCACGCAACAACGGACTCGAACCAGGCCGAGCAGGTCGTTTCCTGTAGCCATCGCAATGTCTGCACTCTTGGTCCTTTCACGTTCTGGACTTTGAGTCCAGACAGGTTTGCCTGATTTCTGACTTCCGCTTTGCGCGTGAACCGCGAGCAATCGTGATCGGCTTCGCCTAAGCCGACTTGAGGTTACTAATCTTGGCGGCCGAGCATTCCGCCACAGTTTCAGCTAGGTCGTGGATTGAACTGAGAACACAGCGCGAAAGTCTTCTCCAAGTGCTCAATGAAGATGCGAACTTTGGTGGACATCCGGCGACTGGCAGGCCGCACGGCAAGGATTGGCACTGTTCGTTCAAACGGAGTGAGAAGACGTAGAAGAGTACCTTCTCTGAGTTCGGCGGCGACGAGCCATGCTGGCGTCTGGGCGATCCCAAGATGTTCAAGGACGCCCATCCGCATCTGTTCGACATCGCTGGTTCGAAAGACTCCTTTGGGGATAACACGCTTCGCGTCTGGTCCGATTCCAAAGCTCCACGGCTGCACGGAACCTCGCTCGACAAAGACGACCGCTTGAAAGCGGTGAAGATCTTCTGGCGATTCCGGCGTGCCATGTCGTGAGACGTACTGAGGAGTGGCGACGAGAATGGTCATCGTCTGCGCGAATCTTCGCGCAACCAGAGTGGAGTCTGGGAGATCCCCTGAGTGGATAGCCAGATCGAAGCCGTCCTCGATGATCGTTGTTGGGCTCTCGGATGCGGCCATCTCGACTGCCATGTCAGGGTAGGCAGCAAAAAACGCAGGCAGCTTCGACACCATATGAAGGCGGGCAAACGTGGGGGGGACGGTGACACGGATGAGGCCTTTCGGCGCCGTCTGGCCTCGACCGATTTGTGACGTCGCGCTTTCGAAGTCATCGAGAATGCGCAAAGCAGATTCGTAAAAGGCACGACCAGCCTCAGTCGTCGCAATTGAACGAGAGGTGCGGTGAATAAGTTCGGTGCCGAGCTGATCTTCAAGGGCTGAGATCTGTTTACTGACGGCGGGCTGACCAATCCCACGTTCTTTCGCGACAGCGGAGAAACTCCCTTTTTCGACAACTCGGACGAATACCTGCATCGCATCGAATTTGTCCACATAGCCTCCCTATTCCTCTGGGGTTTCTGCAGCTCTTCCGGAGCTAGTCCCTTTCAGCCCCAATGTATTCCGGTTTGGAATAGCTTGCATTCCCCAGACTGCCGTATCCGCTTGCGAGGATGGGCCATCGGATATGAGGACAGGAGGACAGGTCCGAGCAAGATCGCAGTCAGCTGAATCAGTGGAGTAGTGAATTGTTCACGGAAGTCAAAGGAGATCTTATGTCGAAGTTAGCCAATAAAGTGGCACTCGTTACCGGCGGTGCCCGGGGCATTGGCGCCGCGATCGCGAAGCGTCTGGCCGCGGATGGAGCGAGCGTGTCCATTACGTACGCGAAGGACTCCAGCGCGGCTTCCGCCGTGGTCACAGCCATTGAACTCGCTGGCGGAAAGGCTGTCGCGATTCAAGCGGACGCAACCGATACCGAAGCCGTCAAGGGCGCGGTCGAAAAGACCGTCGCGACCTTCGGCCGACTTGATGTGCTTGTCAACAATGCCGGCACAGCCATTCCGAAAACGTTCGAGGAAACCACGTTCGACGAGATGGATCGCATGATTGACATCAACGTCCGCGGCACACTGGCCGCGACGCAGGCGGCGCTGAAGCACATGCAGCGCGGCGGTCGGATCATCATGATCGGCTCGGCCGTGGGCGAGCGTGTCGTAGTGCCCGGGCTGGTCGCCTACTCGGCCACGAAGGGAGCCGTAAAGATGTTTACTCAGGGGCTGTCCAGAGAAATCGGGAGCCGGGGTATCACGGTCAACAACGTCCAGCCGGGCCCGATCGACACGGATTTGAATCCCGCGGCGGGCGATTGGGCCGTGCCTCAGAAGGCCGCCACAGCGCTCGATCGCTATGGGCATGTTGATGAGGTGGCCGCGTTAGTGGCGTTCGTCGCCGGTCCGGAGTCCTCGTACATTACCGGGGCGAATCTTACCGTTGATGGCGGGATGAATGCCTGAGGACCAGTCGAATCTGAAGGAGTAGCAAACATGAGCACCACCGTTGTCTTGATCACCGGCGCGCTCACTGGAATCGGGCGCGCGGCGGCTCTTGCTTTCGCGCGGGAAGGCCACCGCACCGTTGTCGCCGGTCGCCGCGAGGAAGCCGGCCAGGAACTCGTGACTGAGCTGCGCGCACTCGGCACCGAAGCCGAATTCATCCGCGCGGATGTGCGCCACGAGGACGATGTGCGGAACCTGGTCGATCGGACCGTCTCACGCTTCGGTCGCCTGGATGCAGCTGTCAACACCGCCGGCACCGAAGGCCAGCCCGGCCCTGTGACGGAGCAGACCGCCGATAGCTATGCCGCCACCTTCGATACGAATGTGCTCGGCACGCTGTTGAGCATGAAGCATGAACTGCGCGTGATGCAGGCTCAAGGGAGCGGCTGCATCGTCAACATCTCCTCAACCTATGGTCACGAAGGAGCGGCCGGCGCCTCGGTCTACGCCGCCAGCAAGCACGCCGTCGAAGGCATGACGAAGTCCGCGGCGCTCGAAGCCGCGCGCTTCGGAGTGCGCGTCAACGCCGTGGCTCCCGGTCCGACGGACACCGGAATGCTTAACCGCTTCACCGGAACCGCGGAGCGGAAGGCGTCGCTGGCGTCAGGAGTGCCACTGGGGCGCGTGGCCGAGCCGGATGAGATTGCTCGCGCCATCGTGTTCCTTGCTTCCGACAAGGCGTCATTCGTGACTGGCCAAGTCCTCACCGCCGACGGCGGCAAGACCGCGGGCTAACAGCAACCCAGAGGAGATGAACTTGGTGCAGTACCTGGACGAGTGGAAGGAGATGCTGCACCGTCACGCGATGCAGGCGCGGTAGATGCTGCGGAAACTCATCGACGGGCGAATCATGTTCACGCCGGCGGCGTGACGTTGTGGAGGCGTCAATGCGGTGCACGCTGGTCCGATTGACACGCAGCCGGTTTGGAGCCGCGCTCGAGCCGCTGATTAAGAGTCACCTCGGGCACGGCAACATCGGACACGACCACGCAGAACCCGCAGGAATTTCGCGGCTGAAATGCGCTTCGCCACTCTCGATTCTGCCCATTACTTGATTCTGCTTTCCCGGTTTTTGACCCGCGCTCTCGTTCGATGGGCTCGTCCAGGTTCTAGTGCACCTCCCATTCGCCGTCTCGCTTCCCGATGGTCGACGGATGAGTACGCGTAACATCGGCTGCGCGAGGCGCGGGCACCGGGTAGGCGCACAGGACAAGCATCGCCTTGTCCGAGAGGTAGCGATTCAGTCGCTCTTCGTAGTCGAAGAAGTCGGCCCAGTGCTTCTCCTCCAGCTGCGGCGCGCTCGCAGCGACCCTCAGACCCTCATAGCCTCGATCGAGAGCATCGGTGAGCTTCGCGTCCCAACCGCGCGCCACCTTCTGGAGATCAGGGGTGTCGCCTGTGACATACCACGTCTGGCTCCGGAGGGTCTCGATGCGACGGTCAGCCCGGTATCGGTCGAGGGCGGGAACGGCGTCGCCCAACGCAGCCCAGGCGTCCCTCTCGGTGAGCGGCTCGGGAATCACCCAGACGCAGACCTCGTTGCTCTCCAAGCCGGCTTTGAGAAACGGGACGCACATTTCCACCAGGTGTTCTTCCCTCTCGTAGAAGAAGGCGACGTGCCGCCCCACGGCACATCTCCGAGAAGTCTCAGCCCTGTCTTTCTCATCAGCCCGTGTCCGGCCCCCGTGCCCGGCAGCCAGGGTTCCGACGGCCGCCCCCAGTTCGACCGCTTCGATCGGCTTGGCCGCCCGCGTACGGCTATACGAGACTGCCGCCGCTCGATCCTCGATCCTGGCGTGCGGTGAGAGCGAGCGCGGGGATCCGTCCGCCACGCTCGGCGCGTGCCATGACCTTGCGGATAAGATTGTCGCCGTCGTCTTCCGATTAGGCGATGTCGCTGATCAGGACATCCAACCGCCTTTGGTCGAGCGCCTCGAGCGCGGCCCGGGCCGTCGCCGCGACGCTCACTTCGGCCCCCCCGCAATGGGCCAGGACCGCTCTCATAAGCTCTCGTGCGTCCGCGTCGTCGTCGCCGACGAGGCTCGGACGCCAGTGACCGGCGGGAGTCGATCAGACGCGAGTGTTCCGGACGCGATCCCGGCGGCGGCGGGACGCTCTTCGGTGAGCGGGAGGCTCACGGCAAACGTCGCCCCCTATCCGGACCCAGCACCGTGGAGATCACCCGAAGCGGATTTGTCGCCGGCCGAAATCGTAGGATTCCCATCACCACCGCGCTATGTCTGTGGTCACGTCTGAGAGGACGACCGTTCGAGAAGAGCGGGGCAAACGCGGGGCGGCGAATTTTCCCGGTTTTTGACCCGGACTTCAGTCCAGGCTGCATTTTCATTGGGTCACGAACGTTGCACGGCTGATCGAAAATCAGCCGGCACTTCCGATGTTCTGGAAGTGCTCGTGAGTGTCTTGGCGCCGGCCGCCGAGACGGAACTTGAGCTACGGCGGGGCGCGGCGTTCCTCGCCGGAAAGCCGTCGGGTCCCCCTCGCTACTTACCCTCCGGCCAAAGCGCGTCGTAGCTCACAGGCCGTCCGTTGTGATTCGATATCGGAGTCGCCCGCTGGAAGCTTATGAAGCGTGGCGCGCTTGCCGCTGACGTGAACACGGCGGGGACACCCAGCGGTTCGCTGAACTGAAGGTACGTCGCTATCGACGCGACGACGACGCGCGCCTCCACGGTCACCAGGTCGATACCGACGAGAGACAGCCGGACCCACGCATCAATGACGATCCCCTTGTCCAGGACGCGATCAAGAACGTCGAGGTGGCTAGTACCAGCCGAGACGCGCTGCACCCCCATCGCAATCCCTTTCGGCGGGCTAACGCCCGGTCGACAGTCGCACGGTTGAGGTCATCGGCTCCAGCGCGCTAGCTGTTCGGGCGCGGCGCACCGCGAGGCGCGCGCTGATCTCGCGTGCGAGCTGCTCGGGGAAACACGGCTTCATCATGTACGAGACTGCACCGGCGGCGATCGCCGCAGGCTTGAGGTCGGCCTTGAAGTCGTGGCCGGTCACGACGACGACCGGTATCGATGCTGTGTCGGCGTCACTCTGAAGTTGCCTGATCGCACTCAAGCCGTCGACGTCCGGCATGTCCAGATCCATCACGACGAGGTCGGGGCGTAGCGCGCGCGCCTTTTTCAGCACCTCGCACCCATCCGCGGCGATCGCGACCCTGTAGGCGAGCATGCTCAGATAGAGCCCGAACATCTCGCGCGTGTCGCGGTTGTCGTCGGCGACGAGGATAAGTGATGGCGTCGGGGCGGGCATGTGCACCACCATAAGTAGAACATCGTAGACATACGTAGGGTGCGGCGTCGAGATGGAAAACTTTTCCCCAAATTGTACCCCCCGGCCTGGCGGCGTCGGAAACGGCCATTGGGGCTGGGGGCGATATCGGGCCCGAGGCCGCGATGCGGGCCTCGAACGACGGGTGATGGAACACGTGGACGTCGCGGTCCGCGGGTCCTCTCATTGTCCTCGCTCCGACGGGAGTCGCGCTCGCTCCAGCGGACGCGCCGACCGCGAATTTACCCTCATCAATCGGCCGAATCAGGAAACATTTTCCCTGCCTTGTTACAAAGATACGGGAAGCCTATGCTGCCTTTACCTACGTATGTCTCCCAATCCTTGGCCGAACCTCAAAGGCATTCACATATTCGTCATCGATGACAACGAGGATTCGCGTCGGCTCCTGGAGCAGGCACTCACTTATTGCGGCGCGCTCGTCACTGTTTTCCAGTCTGCGGTGGCCGCTCTTGAGGCAATGGACGAGTATCTCCCCACGTTACTCATCTCGGACATTTCGATGCCGGAGATGACAGGCCTCGAGTTCGTTCGCCATCTGCGCGGAAGACGACCGAAGAAAGGCGGCCTGATTCCGGCGATCGCCATCACGGCGTACTACGAGGACTTTGCCGCGCCATCTGCGCGAGCGGCCGGCTTCGACGCATATCTGCCGAAGCCCATGAATTTCGTGACGTCGTGCATCCTCGTTGAACACCTCGCCGGTCTGACGCGGCCAGCAGACCAACCGGCCGCGTGACTGTGCGCGACACGACTTTCGAGAGTGCCGAGACCGTCGCAATCGCGCCGTTGCCGCTGACACCCGCCACGACGGCGGACGACCACAAACGTTGATCGCCGACCGACGGCATCGCGGAGGCCCAATGAGCACCAAGATCGCCCGGGATCGCCTGCAATCGGAACCGCCGCGGACAGGTCATATCCGCATCCTCATCGTCGACGACCACGAAATGGTACGGCACGGGTTGCGGCAGCTGTTAGAGCATGAACCCGATATGGAGGTCGTCGGCGAAGCCTGCACCGGCTTGGACGCCGTTCGCATCGCCGAGGTCCAACGGCCCGACGTCGTATTGCTGGACGCCAAGCTCGGCGACATCGACGGACCTGACGTCTGCCGGCGAATTTTAGCCCTTTCCCCGGCGACATCGGTCGTGATGCTCACGGGCTATCTGCAGGACGGCGTCGTTCTGCAGAGTTTGGCAGCCGGAGCGAAGGGCTATCTCATCAAGGACGTCGAGCTTCCGGAGGTGAAGCGCACGATTCGCGCGGTCTATCGGGGACATTCCGTGCTCGATCCCAAGGTCGCTTCGCGGGTCATCGCCCACGCAATGCCTGGCAATCGTAATGCCTTCAGCCAGCTCGGTGGTGTGTTGTCGGATGGCGACCGCGCTATCATCCGCCATGTCGCCACGGGACGGACGAACAAGGAAATTGGCGCCCTCGTTCACCTGAGCCCTCATACGATCAAGGATCGCCTCGAAAAGATCGCTGCCGCGTTGGGGGTCCGGTCGCGGACAGAGGTTGTCGCCGAGTCGATGCGAGCAGGTCTCGTGTGATCTCGCCGCCGAGCGCTGAATCCACGCGCACGTTGCCTTTTGTCCTCATCGCAGAGGATGCTCTGAAAAGCGGAGTCCGGTTGTAGATGGCCTCTGACCGCTTTCACAGACGCAAATGTCACCGTCTGCTTGCGGTGATCCGCTCCTTGAGGCGATCTAAACTTGGGTCGCTGAGGGTGACGGTGAAGGCGTTGAAGCGGCCCGCGAAGTAGCCGAACTCGCCGACAGCGCGGCAGATGAACGTCCTATTATCCCGCGCCAGACGCCGCCCTCGTCGACTCGTCGAAATACATCCCGACTCTTGGGTACGCTTCGATCATGGGGACATCTCATCAGGCGGCGTTCAACCCTGCCGTATCAAGCGGGATGGGCGCCTTTAATGCGTTCCGTGAGGTGGCATCGACAACGGGGTGGTCTTTTTACGCCACTTCGGCGATCTATAGGGTACACGGAACCAACTTGGCGCCGGCAGCATCGTGGTTCGGTTGCGTCCAGTCATCACTGGGAACCTCCATGTGCGAAATAGCCATGCGCAGACATTACGCAAGCGGTAACACCGTTGACCCCGTCGGACAAGGGGTGCCTTGCCAGCTCGTCTGGCTGATTCCGAAAAATGGCGCGCCGATCTTCCGCGCGTTCGCTCGTAGGACGAAGACCGCGTCGGAGATAAATCGCATAAAGACCCATTCTTGTGATCAGCAGGCCCGGAAGGATTATCGGGCTACCGAGTCGTCGGACGGCGGCGCGAAGAATGCAGTCCCACCGTACCTTGCGCGAATCATCGAGTCTCCGTCGTGACCGGCTGATACGCGAGCAACAGAGCCTCGAAGGTCTTGAACTTCAGCGACTCAGGCAATTTGCCGAGGCGCTGAAGGAAGGACTCATAAACATCCCGTGCGCGCTCAGCCATCCCCTCATCAAGGTATGCGACCGCCAAGTCGGCGGCCGCGAGAGCATTGCGCGAATCAAGCACATGGGCTCGCTCGAAATGTCTGATGGCCTCATCCGTGCGGCCAGACAGACGGTAGAGCCAGCCAAGATTCACGTGATTCCATACATAGTCTTCCTTTAGAGCTATCGACTTCTGATAGAGCTCGATCGCCCGCGGCAATGTCGAACCCTGGGCCATAGCGTCGATGATCATCGTTGTATTCGTACAGGTAGGCGAGAAGGTAATACGCCTTGTAGTCCTTCGGGTGAGACTTCACCCGTTTGAGCAGAAAGTTCTGAGCCTCCCTCCGATTGTGAGCGAGCAACCCTTCGACAGCGCGATTACGTGGTAAGAGGGCAAATCTTTCGTAGAAGCCGATCTTCGTGACAGTCTCGCCATACTCCGACATACCAGCTACCGCTGGGCGGAGCGGCGCGAGTGAAACGACAGTGAGGATTATTAGCGGTAGCCACCAGGTTCGCGCCATGGCGCCGTTCCGACACTTGGATGACGCCATGCCAGTTCTTCGCAGCTGTTCAGCCAATAACGAGCGTTGCTGCGCGAGCAGCGAGCACTTCGGCCTTCTCGACAACGACCTTTTAGTCGGCCGCGGTTGCCTGCGGCGTGAGGGTGGTAGGCGTTCCAAATGTCGCCAGCGCCTGCATGACCGGCGGTGTCAGCTTCGGGTGGCGCTCTCGGAAACGCTGAATGACCTCATCGGCGTTGTTGACGACAGACCAGCGACCGCGCGCCATCGTCATCGTCAAGAGCCGTTGCGCGAAGGAAGGTTGATAGCCCGAAAACCGGAAGGTGCCGATATAGACGGCCCCCGAGCGCGGCACCTCGAACGTCGCCTTGAGCGGTGTGTTGAGCGCCTCAGTCCATACCTCCTCTACGCGGTACCGTCCATAGGGCAAGACGACGTTGAAGTCGGACGATGGCCCCTTGTCGAGCGCCGCGATGTTGAACGTCCGCCCCGTCCGTTCATTCTTGGCCTTGATCCGGAGACGGTCAGCACGCAGAAAGTTCAGGGCAGGCGCCGGGGCATTCCAAAGCCCCTCACCATTCTTCGCCCAGACCAACTCGACGCGTCCGACGACCACGCTCCGGTCCTCGGACGCCGATGGAAAATCGCCCGGAATCGAGCTGACAGCAGTGGTGCAGCCGGTAGCGGCGAGCACCGCAACAACGATAGCGGCGGCTATTGTTCTCATGGTCAGATAAGTTCGCAAAGACCGCGCCAGCCGCGAATTTCGCGGGTTTTCTGTGTTCGCCGGCGTGGCCGAGCGACTCGGAATTGAGGAAATCTTTGGTGAATCGCGGAGACTCAGTGCAGAGCCGCCCTCCCGGGGGCCCGGGTGAGGGAAGACGAGGTTCCAGTCCCCCGGGCACTCCACCGTTAGGTTAAAACCCAACGGGCTTCGAATGCGCGTTCGATCCTGGTTGGCAGTGAAGCGGTGGAAGCCTTCACAAAGGATCACATGACCGTCTGCGTTCCCGATCAGAAGACGCGCACGCGAAACGTTTGACGCGTCAGCATCGAAAACAGTATCCCGGACCCTCGGGCGTGGCGGTCGTCGCGCGATCACGGTAGACTCCTCGGCCCTGGCCATTCCAGGCGACGATGACGCCCGCGCGCTCAGTTCAAGCTCGCCGACGGAGTTTCGGCGGACTGCTCGTCCGGTCGAATGGCGCGGACAGATCCGGCCGAGATGTCGGCGAACTTGACAGTTTCGCGAGAGTCTACCAAGAAGCCTCACCGTATCTCCGTGATATCCGGCACGTTCGAGGATTGGCGCTGAGCGTGCATCCTTCCGTCCGAAATGTCTTGGGGCTTGCTGAGCCCATCGGCCCGTGAGGGGTTAGCTCTCGAGTCTTGCCCCCCGGAGCCGGCGTGCCGCTCCCCGATGGTGCCGTCGCCACGCGTCAGGCGCCGCACGTGTCGTCGGAGCCGCCAGAGTCGATTGGTGATGGGCTGACGGCGCTATAAGAGGCCACCGCTTGCATCTACCCGAACACGGCGTCCTTTGAGGGCTGTCCGGGCGCCGCTGCACGCCTTGGGAGACGCGCGATGTTGGTTCCGTTCCGGTCGCGAACCGTCCAGTACACGTTCGCCGTCGCCGTTACGGTGCTCGCCACGCTTCTCCGCACTGAACTCACGCCGCTCTGGGGCCTGAAGCTTCCCCTCATCACCTTCTACCCCGCCATCGTCGCAAGCGCATGGTTCGGCGGCTTCGGACCCGGCCTCACGACCACGCTGCTCTCGGCGGTGACCGCCGAGCATTTCTGGATGGCGCCGACGTCCGGCTTCGCGCCGCGATATCTGGCCGACGCGATCGCGCTTATGATGTTCGTGGCCATCGGGCTCTTTATCAGTGCGGTGACCGAAGCGCTGTATCGTACCCAGCGGCGTCAGGCGGTGGAACGGGCGCGGGTCGAGGACGAGCTCAGAGATCTGGACCGCCGCAAGGACGAGTTCCTGGCCGTGCTCTCCCACGAGCTTCGCACGCCGCTCACGACCATGATCGGCTGGATCCGCATCCTGCAGAGCGGTCAGCTCGACGCCTCGCAAACGCCCCAACGGTTAGAGATCATCGAGCGGAGCACGTGGTCAGTGGCGCGGATGATCGACGACCTCCTAGACATCTCGCGCATCGCCGCCGGCAAGATGATCATCGATCGCCAGCCGATGAGCCTGGCACCTCTCATCGGCGAGGCTGTCGAATCCCTCCAGCCGGATGCCGAGGCCAAAGGTGTCACACTCAAAAGGGATCTCGATGTCCGCATCGGCAGCGTCTCGGCCGACGCCGAGCGCATGCGGCAGGTCCTGAGAAACCTCCTCACCAACGCGGTGAAGTACACGCCCAGCGGCGGCCATATCGACGTTCGGCTCACGGGCGGCGACGGTGTGGTGCGGATCATCGTGCGCGACACGGGCAGCGGGATCGAGCGTGCGCTGCTGCCGCACGTGTTCGAGCGCTTTCGCCAGGGCGACTGGCGCAAGGCCGGCGTCCAAGGCGGACTCGGGCTCGGGCTTGCGATCGTGCGGGAGATCGTCGAACTGCACTGCGGTGCGGTGGCCGTCCACAGCGACGGGCCGGGCACGGGCGCGACGTTTACGGTCACCCTTCCCGTGGCCGACTCCGGGTAGACGCCGAGAGGACCGGCCGAACAGCGTTTGATCGTCCGACGGCGTTGGCGGCGAGTCGGGCATCGATCAGGCGGCGCTGTGGTCTTCTTGCCGGTTGATACCTGCCACGTGGTCAACGAGGCTGCATAACGCGGTGGCGGGGATCAGGCCCCCCTTCTCAACGGGCCTCGCGCGCAGTCGGCGGGTGAACTCAAGACCGGTCATTCCCGACATGGAGATGTCCGAGATGATCAGCGTCGGAAGGTACTCTTTCATCGCTTCCAATGCGTCCTGATCCGCCTCAGGGAGATCAGGCGCTACCGAAAGACCACGCCACGCTCGCCGGCCGTCAAAGGCCAGTCGTCGCTCTGGTTCGCAGGTTGAGAGGAGACGCACATTCAGTCGCCCTTTCCGATGCCGGTGATCTATCGCGAGCCCTTTGAACGTTACCCCGCATACGAGCACTTGCGGCCGCATTGGCTCAGCTCTCCGCTCGGACAACGCTATTTCGTCGAGCTTCTCCGGCGAGGGATGCCATCGCCCTTGTGGCCGTCGCCCGTCCGCGAGGCGGTCATCGACGCCGCGGCCGGCGCGACGCGTGCTGCAAGCGCTTCTGGTCGACCGCCTGGAATTCTCAGCGTTCGAGCGCGACGGTGTGCGGGGCTATGAGTTCGTCGGTACCGGCAGCTATGGAGGATTACTGGCAGGCCATAGTTGTCCCACCAGCCGTGGTGGCCCCAACGGGACACGATCGAACTTGCATAATTGAAGTGCGCGATTTCGTTGCACGCTGACGCGGCGCTAACCGTCCGCTACGCTGACTCGATCGACGCATCCTAAGGGGTTGGGGTGCACGATTGCAGCCGCAAGCGCAGTTCGACCTGTCGTCACTGCCAAGACAAACACGTTAGCTGCTGTCGCTCCTACCGCACGCCCACCCAGATTGTTTCGGTGGCCGCTACTACAGCGCTGACGACGTCGTGTTCATCCCCCGCGCGGAGAGAAACTGAGCAGGAAACATGCCCCGCCATCGCAGGGTCTACACGCCCTAGAAATGACGTAGTTGTACCTAAGATGACGCGGCCGGATCGACATTAACCGGCCGCAAACTGACCAATCTCGTCAATCGGTCGCGAGGTGATTTCTACACGCTCGCCGAAAACGCGTCTACCAGGAATGAGAGTGGGCCGGCTCGCTTGGGGAGAACAACCTGATCGACGATTCAGCGCGGCTGGAGGGCCGCCTCGAGCACCTGGTCGAGACGGTCCATGTCGAACGGCTTCATCACGTAATCGAACGCCCCCCGATGCAGCGCCTCACGGGCGAGGACAAGGTCAGCGTTGGCTGTGACCATGATGATCGGGGCATCGGGACGAAGCAGACGGAGTTGGTCCAGTGTCTGCGTTCCATTGGCATCGGGAAGATTCATATCGAGGAGGATGGCGTCGGGGCGCTCGGCCTTCGTGAGCATGTACGCGTCGGCCGCGCTCCCCACCAGGCGTGCGTCGTAGCCAAATCCGTCGAGGATTTCGGCAATGACGCGGCGGACCGGCACTTGGTCTTCGACGACCAGGATGACTCGGCGAGCTGTCATCGCAGATGGGCCGCAAAGCGCCCGTGGTCGCCTACAAGGAACGCAATGGGCATGCCGAGCCACGCATGGCCCGTAAGTCCCTATCCGTACACGACCACGACAAGTGACTTTCCAGGGCGTGGTTGATTTCTCGCCGCCTGTTGGTGCGCGGTGGCACGATGTCCCGAGAGGCGCCCTTGCGATCGCCTCACCGCCGCGCCACGCTGGCCGCCGCTCTCGGCTTCCTCGCCCTCGAGCCGCGCGCCGGCCTGCCAGTCTCACCTTGGGACACTGCGTCGGTGAGCTTCCACCTTCTTGACAGGGAGGTCCCCGTTTGCGACGACGCGCGACCGTTGATCTTCCGGACGTCATGATCGGTACCGAGGTCGTATACCGCATCACGCCGTGGACGGGGGGCATCAGGATCTATCTCGGCGAGAATGATGCGAACCCGATCACGACGCTGACGGCACCGGGTGGCCGGGCGATGATTCCTCTAGGCGAGCCGTCGACGTTCTACTGGGAGCCGACGTCCGAAGATGTCACCTTCTGGTATCACGTCATCGGCTGGAAGGACAATCTCTCACGTGACCCTCGAGATGTTGCTATACGGCGCTGGCTGGCAAGCGGTTGAGCCGGCTGGTTCTGCCCGCGCGCTCAACGCGCGCCTCGCGAGGCACGGCTGGTGGAACTAGCCTGTAAAAGCTGCCGGCTGCGTGCGCGAAGACCGGTCCGGCCTCGCTGCAGCCGCTACAGCGACCGTCGGTGACGCGCAGCGGGATAGCGTCGATCTCGCGAATCACAAAATCGGTGCGGAAGCCCGTGCGCCTCACGACACATTCGAGGCAGAGCGCCGCGTGTCGCGCTCAGCACGACGAGGACGGTGCCCACGACCCTCATTGCCAGAAACCGCACTTTAGGCCGAATCCCGGCCAGCGATGAACTCGGACGTTTTGGCCGCATGGTAGCCCTTCGGTCTAAAGCGCACGTCTTGGCACGGCGGCTCAGCGTCACCGTGCGGACAAGCTATCGCTTCGGTGCCGTCTCCGGCGTCTGGCCGATGAAGTCAACGCGCTCTCGACCCCTGAGGACGTTGGGAGTAATCACCCAAGTGCCCCGACAGGTCGTGCCAACCACTTTTCCCGCCGTCTTGGGGCCAGCGAAGGGGAGCGTGAAGCCGCTAGCGATCGCCCCAAGAATGCAGAAGCTCGCCTTGATCGGGGAGTAGACCAGTGTCCCCAGGACACTCCCGGCCCCATAGGTAACCTGCTGCGGGGTGCTCTCTTCCGCAGCTGGGGCGGCCCAACCGGGCGCGCTCTGACCGAGGACGCACACTCCGAGGCCGAGGATCACGATTCGCCGCATGTGTGCGCGTCCCTCCCCTCGGTGGCCTTTCGTTTCGGACTTGCTGGGAGCAGGGGCACGCCTCGACATCCTGGCCCCAGCCGGCGCCGATTCTAGCCCGTTGCAGTCTTGTCAGCCACGATTGGCATTTCGTGGTGCTCCGCCAAGTACGCGGGCGCGTTATACGTGCCGCTACCTATGCTGCGCGGCGTTGCTCGGTCGTCCGCGCGGCGCGGCGTCGCCGCTCCCAGCTAGACACTGACATCCCAATGACGACCACAACGAATCCGAGGACGGACAGTGTCCCCGCAACCGGAGCACTGTGCGTGTCCAGACGGAGATGAGAGTACGCGTGCCACGCTTCCGCGCCGGCCGACAACACGACCCCGGCAAACGCGATGGGCAGCGCGATGCCGGTCGACGATCGTCTCATCTGACGTAGCAGGGCCCCGGACGTCGAGACGAGCACGCTCGCGGCACCGATGTAGAGCGGAAGATGGACCGTCCCCAGATGGCGTGCCATCTCCCCCACGGTTGTCGGCTCGACTCCGGGATTCAGGAGGCCGTGCCAGACGGCGTCGACGACGTAGCCAAGAAACTGCACGATGACCGAGACCCAGATCCACCTTCGCATTGAGTGGTCATTCATATCTGCCTCCAGTATCCAGCCGCCGTGAAGCATCGAGGACGACGGGGTCAGGAGGCCCGTGCCAACCGTCCTGGCCGGTCCTCCCATCAAGACAAATAGCAAACACCTCGCGACTGTCAAGAAGCGGAATCCGATTTCAAGCGATCGCCGATTGCTCGGCATCCGCACATCGAGCGCATTGGCGGTGTAATAACGTGAACGACGTGGGGGCGCCGTGGAGACGTTGCGGACGCTCGAAGGGCTGCTAAGAAATGTAGTGGGAACGGAACACAAAAGACGGCCCGAAACGGGCGACTCAGGAGGAGAGTTTCATGAAGACGGACAGTGCACTCCAGCGCGACGTCATGAAGGAACTCGAGTGGGAGCCACGGATCGACGCGGCACACATCGGCGTGGCGGCGAAGGACGGCGTGATCACGCTGAGCGGCTCCGTCCCATCATACGGGGAGAAGTACGAGGCTGTGAAGGCGGCCATGCGCGTCTACGGCGTCAAGGCCGTCGTCGACGAGATCGAGGTCAAGCTTCCGGGCTCCAGTGAGCGGACCGACACCGACATCGCGGAGGCCGTCGTTCGCGGGGGCTGGATCACCCTCGAGGGCGAGGTCGAGTGGCAGCATCAGAAGACTGCGGCCGAGACCTCTGTGCGGTACCTCGTCGGGGTGAAGGGGGTCAGCAACCTGATCATGGTCAAGCCTCGCGTGACCCCGACCGACATCAAGATGAAGATCGAGGATGCGCTCAAGCGCAGCGCGGAGATGGACGCCCGACGCATCACCGTGGAGGTCTCTGGTGGCAAGGTCACGCTTCGCGGCAGCGTGCGCTCGTGGGCGGAGAGCAAGGAGGCCGAACGTGCGGCGTGGGCGGCGCCCGGGGTCTCCCACGTGGAGAACTTCCTCGCGATCATGCCGTAACGGCGTATCGACCACGTAACGCTCGGTGCCCGGGGCCTTCCGCGGCCCCGGGCTTCGCGGCGGCCTCGTCGATGCCGTTGAGTTGGCGGTTGTCTTGGTTGGCACTGGTCTCTTAATCAGCGCGTCGAAGGGGGCACCCAACTAAATCGAGGCGACCTCAAAGGCGACGGTGTTTGATATCGGCAATTGCCGGCAAGCGCAATCACCCCATGGCCTGAACAATTTCGAGTCCTGCCCTTCTGCGACTTGGGGTGGGGTTCACACGTGTCCGATTGCGAATTCCTCAAATTGAGGCCGAGGTCCGCTCTGAGCGCGGTCTCGGCCGTGGCAGTGACGCCTTACTTTCTCCTACCTTGGACTTACTCGGCGACGAGCGCGGGGACGAGACCAACGCCGCAAGGCGGACCGCCACGAAAGCTGGCGTAACAATCGCTCCAACTTGCGGGCGCCCTCTCTGCCTCCGCGGAAGCCCACTCCAGGGGCGGAGGGCGCTGCCCTAATTCGTTTGGAGACTTTTGGCACTGTTGTAGCCTCCGCCGGAGGGTGGACATAGGCGCCTTCATGGCGCGGGCGATCCTGCGCCATCCTTGGCCGGCCGCGCGGCGCCGGAGGATCTCGGCAGTGTCCACGTCGCGTGGCTTCCTCCCGATGTGGACGCCCTGCGCCCGCGCGCGCGCCTGGCCGGCGCGGACGCGCTCGCCGATTCTCTGACGTTCCTGCTGCGCGACCCACGCGAACACAGCGAGCAGCAACTCCCACACTGGCGAGGACGTGTCGAGCCAACTCTCTCGGTAGCTCATGACGCGCACGCCGGCGGCGCGGAGCTGATCGAGATAGCGCAGCATCGGGCCGATGCCCTCGCGAGTGAGGCGATCGAGGGACCAGATCAAGAGCACGTCGTAGTGGCGCAGACGAGCTCCCTCGAGGGCTGCGGCGAGGGCCGCACGGTCACTCCGCGATCCGCTCGCCGTCTCGCGGTACACGGGCATGACCTCGAGCTCCACCCGCTCAGCCCACCGCCGGAGTTCGATCTCCTGGTTCTCGGTGTTCTGCTCGCGCGTTGACACGCGAACATAGAGTCCGGCGCGCCGACTCACCGCGCGTCTTCCTTCCCGACGCGGTAGCGCTCCACGGCTTCCAGCACCCACTCCTCGCCGTAGGCCGCCAGCGATTCGAGCGCAGCGACGAAGCGCGGCCCGTGATCTTTCTCTCTAACGCCAGCGAACCACAACTCGGCGTGCACCATCTCGTGGATAAGCGTTCGACGCTCTTGCTCGGTGCCGATTAGACGCCAGCTCAAGACGACAATCCGCGCCGGCCAGGCCGTCCTCGAATGAATAAAGCGCCCCGTGGCATGGTGTGGACCCGGGCCGCGCATGCCTTCCCTAATTGCCACGCGGCGCACCGTGACGAAGCGGGGCAGGTCCACGATCGCGATGTCCAACCACTCGTTCACACGTAGCGGGCGCGGAAGGCGGCCGCCCCAGAAGCGCTCGTTCAGCTCGAGGTACAGGTCACGTAGCGGGCGACGCGTCGTCACTCCCCCTCCTCTTCGGCGGCGACCCGACGCTGAAAAGCAGGGCTCGCCGAGGAGCTCATCCTCTATGCGCAGCAGACCCACGATACCGAGGTCGGCTCGCGGGGCAGCAGCACACCGCGGAACGGCACTTCAAGCCTATTAGTGGAGTGGGCTGAATCTCCTCCAGTCCACGGGCAGTTCCCGGAGAGATACTGCCCGTGAGCGCGATTGCGTGAACGCGCAAAACGCGGCGCTCCCCGCATGGGGTCCGCCAACGAAATGCTACGATGGCCCGATGGCTCGAACGGTGTTCATCCTTGGCGCGGGGGCTTCGGCAGAGGCCGGCGGCCCACTGATGCTCCAGTTTCTCGACGTGGCGAACCGGCTGCACCGACAAGGCCGCGTTGGTGCGGCCGCGGAGGATTTCGAACTCGTCCTCCGGGCGCGCGCTTCCCTGCAGGCGGTCCAGGCCAAGGCGTACATCGACGTGTTCAATATGGAGAACGTCTTCGGCCTGTTCGAGATGGGGCGCATCCTGCGGACTCTCGGTACGCTGGGGACCGACGAATTGAGAGACTCCCGACGGCGATGCGGACCGTCGTTGCAGTGACGCTGCAACAGTCCCTGGTGTTCAGGCCGGGCGACGAGGGTAGGGTTTTGCCTCCACACCCCTACGAGGATTTCGCCCGCGTGATCGCCGAGGTTCAAGCAACGGATTACAGCGGCGTGAGCGTGATTTCGTTCAACTACGATCTTGCTGCTGACTACGCCTTTCACTTCGTCGGCATTCCGATCGATTACGGGCTTGCCGACAACCGGACGATTCGCGGTGCGATGGCCTTCTGCAAGCTGCATGGGTCCGTGAATTGGGCGAGTTGCGCGAAATGCAGTGCTGTTCAGCCTCTCACGCTCGATGCCTACTTCTCTCGCAGGAGATGGGCACCGCTCGGCCGCGGAGAGGACACGCACCGGCTCTCGATGAGCGAGCACGTCGCTACTCTTGAGCACTGTGGCACGCGGGGCATGCCGGAGCCCGTGATCGTGCCGCCCACGTGGAACAAAGGCCGATATCACGGGGCTATCGAAAGCGTGTGGCGACGGGCAGCCAAGGAGTTGTCCGAGGCCGAGACGGTCATCATCATCGGCTATTCGCTGCCGACGACGGATCAATTCTTCCACTATCTCTTTGGACTCGGGTGCGTCGGCGGGCACCTGCTCCGACGCGTCATCCTTTGCAATCCCGACGTTGAGGTTGCGGCTCGTTTCCGAGGCCTGCTTGCGCCTGCCGTCCTTCACGGCGGCTTCACGCATTGGCCCGCCGGTTTCTCGGGGTGCATCGCGCCTCTGCGTGAGCAGTTGCTCCACGCGCCGTAGCGCCTCGCTCACGCGACTGCCTCGGCGTGGAATGGGAAGTCGAGCCCGCTAGCCTGACGGACAGTATCTGTTGTGTTAGTTCCGCTATTCGGCGTGACCATCACGGCGCTGCGCGTGGCTTCGTGCTCACGTTCAGGCGCCGGGTGAGCGCACCTCGGCCCTCGGCGATCGTCGGCCCTAGCTAGTGGCGTATGGTCCCACATCGGACGGCTTTTCAGCGAGACACGCGGAGAGCGTCACGATGTACCTGCGTCTCGGGATCGCCGGGGTGAACTGCGGTGAGCCTGGACGGGAAGCGGAAGGGCTTCTTCTTCGGTCTCTATCTCGGACTGTCTGTCAAGTTGGTGGCCCCAACGGGACACGTTCGAACTTGCAGAATTGAAGTGCGCGATTTCATTGCGCGCTGAGCGAGCGCCCCTGTAGCTCAGGGCTGGTTGCGT
>WNFJ01572922.1_pt1 | contig 19576 bp, 16 predicted proteins | sample 5400461 | NCBI WGS metagenome assembly WNFJ01 (sample SAMN13153349, study PRJNA577476) | soil metagenome | isolation source: 115 cm saprolite on Douglas fir-dominated hillslope | place: USA:California | collected 2013-09-17
GGACGCGGGCGCGAGGCGCCGGCGTCTGAGCAGGTCAACCGCCGCCCTGTGCGCTCGCAATTCTTTCTCGCGCCGTTAATTTCCGGAACGCGTGGCGCGCTCTAATCCTTCCGAGATTCGATTGATGAGCAACGCCAACTCGAGGAGCAAGCGGGTGACCAGAATCCCCACGAAGAGAGACACGATTCCTGCGACGAGATTGATGAGTCCGTCCGCGGGTGATTGTTGATAACCGATCACGACGCGAGCGACGACCGCGATGCCACCGAAGACGATGGCGAGCACGTACAGCAACTTTACAAGGCGGCGAAGCAGGGAATGATTGAAAGAGAAATCAAAAAGACCCGTAAAGAAATTTTTTTCTTCGGGCATGCGGCCTCCTGGGCACACAATTCAATTGCGGTTGCTGGGGTACTAGAGTTAGTAAAGCTATTCTGTGCCGGAAGTCAAGTAGTGTGGAGCAGCCGCACCGTACCATTCACTCACCTCTAGCGTGGAAAGCACAAACATCCCCAAGCCAATGGTGGCAGGCCTTTCTTCTTGACAATCCCGCCGCCCACGTACATCTTGGTTGGCTTCGTCGCTCTTCGATTCGAACCGTTTGGAGGCGAAGAGGCGAACTCGCTCACTTATGACCAAGGTCCGGCTCTGCTTTCACGATCGCTGCTTTGATGGGACTGCTTCCGCTGCTCTCTTTTACCGCTTTTATCGCGAACGCTTCGACCAGAACGCCGAGTTCGGCTTCACGGGGATGACGCACCGCGCCGCGCAACCGTGGGAGACGGGACTTTTCGATGGCGATGAAAACGTTATCGTGGATTTCAAATTTTCCAATTCACCGAAAGTAACCTGGTGGTTCGACCATCACCAGAGCGCGTTTCTTACGGCCGCCGACGCCGAACAATTCCGCAAGCAGCCCGGCGCGCACATGTTTTACCAGCCAGAGTACAAGTCGTGCACCAAGCTCATTGCGACGATTGCCCGGGAAAAGTTCGGCTTCGATACCAAGCCGCTCGCCGATTTGATTCATTGGGGCGACATTATTGATGGGGCGCAGTATGCGACGGCGCAGTCGGCTGTGGAGCTTGCCGAGCCGGCCACGCAACTCGCCTTGGTGATTGAAGCGGCGCCGGAAAATGGGCTGCCGGCACGAATCATTCCTGAGCTGGCGTACCGCCCGCTGAGTGAAATGGTCAAGCTGCCGCTGGTGGCCAAGCATCTGGGGCCGCTTCTCGAACGGCACCGCCGATCGATCGAAATTCTGCGCGAGCGGATCGAGGCCCGCGACGGCGTCATTTTCTTCGACGTCAGCGACATGGATCTCGAAGGCTACAACAAGTTTATTCCCTACTTGCTGCACCCGGAATGCGTTTATTCGGTGAGCGTCAGCGCATCCGCGGTGCGCGCGAAGGTTTCGCTGGGCACAAACCCGTGGAATCAGGCGACTGCGAATCAGAACCTCGCTTCACTGGCGGAAAAATTTGGCGGCGGCGGACATCCGCGCGTCTCCGCCATTTCGCTGGCGCCCGGGGATCTGCCGCGGGCGCGCGAAGTGGCGCGCGGCCTGGCTGCCACCTTGCGCGGAAAATAAGGCGGATTTTGCGGGTTGCGCCGGATTTCCTGTGTTCGACAAAATTGTTTGTCCCGTGTAAAATTCTAAAATCAAGCTGTGGACCGGTAGCTCAATGGTAGAGCAGCTGACTCTTAATCAGCGGGTTGGAGGTTCGAGTCCTCCCCGGTTCACCACTTGGAAGTCAGCGAGATCTCACTTGTCCCGCTACAGATCGTTCGTCAAGCGGGGAAGACTTACAGGGCAGAAGAGACTGAGGTGCCGGCGGCCGCAAAAACCGTGGCCATCTCGGCTTGCGCGAAGGAAATGAAGCATCGCACGACGGCGGGATCAAACTGCGTGCCGCTGGACTCGATCAGCCTGCGAACGGCTTCTTCGTGAGGAAGACCAACGCGGTAGGGGCGCGAGGAGACCATGGCATCGAAGGCATCAATTACGGAGACGATGCGGGACACCACAGGAATCTCCAATTCTTTTAGCCCCGCCGGATAGCCTTTCCCATCAAAGTTTTCGTGATGGTGAAGAATGTCGAGCGCGGCGCGTTCGAATCCCGGAAGCATGCGCAGAACCGCCCATCCGTATTCCGGGTGTTTTTTCATCAGGGCGTATTCGTCGGCGTCCAGACGTCCAGGTTTCCTCAAGATTGCGTCTGGGATTCCCATCTTGCCGATATCGTGGAGAAGAGCGGCAACTTCCAGGTTTTGGAGTTCCGATTCTTCCAATCCGAGTTCCTGACCGACGCGCATGCCCCATTCCGCCAGGCGAGTGCTATGCACGCCGGTGTTGAGATCTTTCAGGTCCAGGAGTTGGTTAAAGGCGCAGATCACCGAGCTGCGCAGTGCGGTGACCTGCTCTTCGACCCGTTTAACGCGCAGCGAGTCTGGCGCCCATTGAAGATTGGAGGACACGGTGAACATCGTGACGCCCTCGTTCTGCATGGTTGTTACCAGCAGAGCAAGAGGCACGATCCGGAGCTTGAGCCGGAGCTGCTGTTCACCCACGCGGAAACCGCCTGGTAAGCATCGAGGCGGCCGTAGTTGAGGTCCGGCGTGAGGTGGATCGCGTGAGATAGCGCGTTGGCAGCCTTCGATTGATTGATGGGCTGTTTTGCGCTGAGCATAAGAGCAACTGTTCCGGCCACGAGAGGGGAGCTAAACGAGGTGCCGGATTCACTCCCGTAGGTCCCTCCAGGATAGGTGCTGATCACGTATTCGCCGGGCGCGGCGATCCAAACGTCTGCCGAGCCATAGTTGGAGAAGGAAGAGCGCGTATCCCAATCTGTCGTGGAGGCAATGCCCACGACGGAGCCCGAGACGGAGGCCGGGTAGACGCGAGCGCTGGTGTCTTCGTTGCCAGCGGCCGCCACGAGCACGACGCCAGCCTTATTAGCGTAGGAAATCGCCTGGGATAGCGCTGGCGAAGGATAAGAGAGGTCGAAGCTCATGTTGACGACGTTCGCTTTATTCTGGACGGCATAATAGAGAGCCGCCACGATGTTGGAAAGGTTTCCCGTTCCATTCGAAGAGAAAGCCTTGAGCGGCAGGATCCTGGCCATTGGCGCGACCAAGTGAACCAGTCCGGTCGTCATGGTGCCATGTCCGAATGCGGAATAGGGCCCGCCATCGAGGACAGCCGCCGAAGATTGATCGAGCACAGCCGCGCTGGACTGTTGCACCATCACCGGCTGGGCATTGTGCGAAGTGGTGGTGCTTATGCCGGTTGAGGAAAGATCGAGCCATTCGGAGGCGCCCGGCTGGTTCCGCGTGAAATCGTAGCCGTGCAGAAGTACGGGCTGGAGAGCGGGGTGATTTGGATCTACGCCTGTGTCAATAACGGCAACGATTCCCGTGCCGGCTATATTAAATCCCTTTTGGGCATCGGAGAGACGAATGATCTGAGCAGCAGACTGGGCCGCATATCCGTGCGTAACGAGGGTGCCGTAATAGTTCTCCAGGGTTGTGTCGTAAAGGCCCGAAGGGATGTTTTTGAGCGGTGTCTGCGGCACCGGCAGCAGCTTGTCGGGCTCAATGGTCTGGATCCCCAAGAGCGATTCCACGAGATTTACCGAGAAATTCAGCAGATTGACGATGATGTTGCCGGAGGAGGTCACAAGAAAAGTCTGGTTGATATTGCCATCCAACGAGCCCTGAACCTGGCACCCCAGGAGTGAGCAAAGGTTCAGAACGGAGGACAAGCCTCCGGTGGTGCGGACGATGTAGCGGTTCTGGGCCGCGGCGGGTTGAACCCCTGCGGTGGCAATGGCAATCAAAACGGCGAAAATGAGCAAGCTACGTTTCATAGAATCGATCCCTTGTTTCATAGAATCGATCCCTTCCAGGGGACTCCTGCTTCAGTTTCACTCCGCCATCGGCACAAAGGGAGACCCGCCAAGTCTTGCGGATTCCGCCGCTTGGGCCAATGGTACGAGTGTGATAACCGTCACAATCATTCGAACTATTTGCCTTTGGTACCGTCGTACCGTTGGGCAAATATCCAAGAATCTCGATGTGGCGCCAGTCTGTCACGCTTTGCTCCCGTGCAAATTTCCCAGAGCATTGCGGAGCGAAATCACGATAGATTTTTCGCCCTTGCCGGGGAAAGAAAGTTCCAAGTCGCCACTGTTTTCGATTTCGCCGCGGAACTCGCCAAACTGATTGGTGACCGTACGGATGAGATTCCCGCGATGATTCGAAAGTGTGATATTCACATTGCGACCGACGATACCGGGTGAACTGACGTCTAAGAGTTGCCCTGTCACCATGAGGCGATTGCCCTCCGGCTTCGCTTCGATCTGAATATCAATCTGGTAGGGATCAGCGCGGTAGAGCATTTGCCTAGTTCCCAAGCTGGTGGACCGCGCGCCCGCCAACATCGGCTGCAAAAAACTGTCGAATAGCACTTCGACGAAACTGCCCTTTGCGCTCTGGTGTGTAGCGCGTCCGGCGGCTGCGAATGCGGCTTTGGCGATTCGAACGTCCGCCGCAGGAGGCTGATAGCTGGCCTCCAGCACTGCCGTGTTGCGAATTTTTTGCCATAGAGCCACTGCTTCCTCGCACCCCTTGCAACCAGTGCCCAAGTGCTTCTGCATTGCTGCCTGCTGCTTTTGAGAAGTCACCTGGTTCACGAAATCGATCCACTCCGCGGTCGTAAAGTGCTTCATCTTCTTCCCCCATCAGCCTTTCCTTGATCTTTTGCTCCCCCAACGGAAAGGAGCCTGTCCAGCTCCTGTGGCATAAGGGGACAGGAGGAGTCGAAAAATATAGGGAGGATGTCTCAGCTAACTGCTTTATTTTCAGTTAGCTTTCCGACAAGTACAAAGGGGGCCCAGAAGTACGGGTGGGGGTTCTGCTGGCGGAGCTGCTTCATGGCAGATTGCAGGGCGTGAGCCGTGTCGCCAGTTTGAATGAAGCTCTTATAGAACGCCTGCATGAGGGCGGAGGTGGTCTCATCGTGGACATCCCAAAGGGACAGGAGCAAGGAAGTAGCGCCGGCGCAAAAGAGGCCACGCTGCAAACCGAGGAGTTCGTCCCCTGCGGAAACAAAATTCATTCCCGTGGCACAGCCGCTCAGGGTCACAAGTTTGGCTGGCAGGCGAATCTGATACAGATCGTACAAGTTCAAGTAGCCATCTCCGAGACGGATACCGGAAAACATCGGGTTGTCTTGGCGGTAGGTGCCGTGCGTCGCGATGTGTAGAAGGCTGCTCGCCGAACCGCGCTCGCGAAGGATCTCCGAGGTTGCTTGCGAGCCGACGAAAAGTTCTGGATGCGGCAGCAGCGTTGCGACGGATCGGACCTCATTCAAGATATGCGGGGCGCGTTCGTCGGGGATTCCCATGACCAGGGAGTTTGGCATGTCACTGCCGTTCTTCTCCTGGCAGAGTGCAAACACAGTTGCGCTGGGCGCATAGGAAATGGTGTGCGCGTCGCAGAGGTACTCTTCGCCATCTCGTAGAGCATGGAAGGGAAGAAAATGTAGGGCGCCGTGGGGCACGAAGATCAGGTGCCTGGCGTTGAGATGGCCGCGGATAGGAGCGATGAGTTCTGCGCAGAGCGATTCCAGATGGCCCTGGGTCGCTGAGAGCAACGCCTGCTCAAAACGGTGAGCATAAGCGGCTCCCATGCGAAATTTCGAAAGCTGAAAGCGGAGCAGGTGTAGAAAGTGGATGACGCGTGAGACCACGCTGACGGCGGTGATTTTGATCGTTTCCCGCGTGACCACCGCGGCTACAAGACGATCCCCGGTCGAATAGTATTCGACCAACGCTGTACCCCGGGGCAACGTGGACTGCAGTCGGGCCAAGGAGAGGTCCGCGGGTGCTTCGAGCGTGGCGTTTTCCCGTTCGTTCGCGGGCAGTTCTCGGAGTGTTCGTAAGAGCTCGTTTTCGTGGGAGACCGCTTTTTCCTGCAATTGTTGCAGACGTTTGGAGGAACTCTCTTCCGGGCGCAGTTGTTCCAACTCGATGCGGTGGTAATACCAGTTCAGCTCTTCGCGCAAGTCGCGGATTCGCCGCACCAGTTCGCTCTGTCCGGCATCCCCCATAGGCAGGCTCTGGCCGCTGTGAAAAATCATTTCTGTCATGCTTCGAGACTTTGCCGCTTCGATGCAGGCAAAAGCGCCGGCAGCAGCGGCTTCGCCACCTTCGCCGCTTAAGTGCAAATCCACCAGCGCCTCGTACACCTGCAGGCGGTTTTTCACGAAAGAGATCTTCAGTTCTTCGGAGTGCAGCCTGCTGCGCAGAGTTTCGAGCGCTTCGCGCGCCGCGCCGTACGCGGCGAAAGCCGCCACACGGTCGCCACGGCCCTGGGCCAGTTGGCCGCGGAGAAAGTGCGCCTGATAGGCGAGCACCGGCGCTTGCAGGCGTTCGATCCTAGCGACGGCAACTTCCGTCTCCGATTCTGCGACCGCTGTCTCTCCGGCCTGGAAGGCGATGCGCGCAAGAAGAAGATGTGCGAGAACGGCTTTACCTGAAAGCACGGTTTGATCGAAGAATCCAGCAGCGCCCGCGCAGAGCCTACGCGCCTCAAAGTAGCGCCCTTCGTGGAAGAGGAGCAGTCCTTGGTACAAATCCAAGAGCCAGGGCCACACCAGGTTTTTTTCTCGGGCAAACATTTCGCGAGCCTTACTGAAGCGTTCAAGCGCATGTACCGTTTTCCCTTGCTGGCCGTAGGCAATCGCTTCGTTGGCCAGCGATTTTGCAGATTCGTAGCCCATGCCGAGCTTTTCAAACCGCAGAAAGCCTTCCAGTGCCATTTCCCGCGCTTCTTCGCTCAAGTTCAGCTCGAGGTAAATCTCCGAAAGGTCGAGATAGCAGAGAGCCAGATGATAAGTGTCCCCCGACAGCTCGCAGGCGCGCCGCGTTGCAAAAAGCATCTCGATCGCGCGGCTATATTCGCCGCGGAAGTAGTACAAGTAGGCGATGTTGTAATCGGCCTGATCGCGCAGCAACGGCATTCCGTACCGCTCACACGCTTCGCGTGCTTTCTGATAACAGTCCAGCGACCGGGGAAAGTCATTCAGGCTGATTAGGCACATCGCCATATTGCTCAGGACGACGGCAATACCCTCTGCATCCTTATATGGCAACAGGCCCCCATAAGCGCTTTCGTAATGAGCAATGGCTTCATTGAAGCGATCCTGCCGGTGCAAGATGTTGCCGAAGTTGATTTCGAGACGTGCGAGACGCCAAGGTTCGTTGAGACGTGTGAAGATCTCTTTGGCCCGATCTGCCGCTTTGAACGCCTTATCGTACTCACCCAGTAAGATCAGCGGCTGGATTGAACTACTCAAAGTTCGCGCAGCCTCTTTCTCGATCTTCAGCGCGTCGTACAGTTCGACTGCCTTTTCGTGGTGTTCGACCGCCGCAGCGTTGTTGCCGCACGCGTAAAGGGCGTTAGCCTTCGCGCGCAACCCGAGAGCTAGACTTTCTTTTCGCCGCAGTCTTCTTCCGATTAGAACGGCCGCCTCCGCGAGGTGCACCGCCTCGCGCGTGTCGACACGAACCCGCTCGACCACCAGTCGAGCCAGACGATCGACAACCTCGCCGCGCAGGAGGGCCGGGTGGCGAGTGAGAAACTTCCGCCGCGCCGGCTCACTCTCGAGTTGCGCTAGTTGGGAAATGAGCTCTTCCGGCGGGACTTTCTTGACCATCGGGGGCATCAGTGGAAACCCAGTTGGCCCAAATTCCGCCGCAATCGCTCGATACACTTCTGGCGTGTAAAGCCGATCGAGCCCAGTGCAAGACCCAGCTCCGCGGCAACCTGCGCGTAGGGCCGCGGTGGAGTCTCAAAAAAGAGCAGTTCGACAAGCCTGCGGCATTGCGGTGTGAGACTCCCCAGCGCTTCGCGGAGCAGCTGTTCTTCCTGGGTCTGTTGCACCAAGCTTTCGGCGATCGCGGGTGTTTCCGGATCCGGCAGGTCCGGCTCCGCGTCTCGGCTAACCAGGCGCCGCTGCTGACGCTTCACGCGATAGCACTCGTGATGGGCCACCTGCATCAGCCATTTCGGCAGTGCCCGCGGCTCACGCAATTGCGGCAACCGCGTGAGCAGTTCCAGGCACGTCGACTGAAATACGTCAGCCGCTTCGGGTGGCGGCAAGCCGTACTTGACGGGGATCGAGGAGATCAGCGCCTTGTACTTGTCAATCAGCAGGGACCATGCTTCTTCGTTTCCCGCGAGACACTCCTTCACCAGCCGTGTGTCATCCCCCGTGCTTGGAGCTTTCTTTTCAGCTCTGGCGATGACCGGGCTCATCGGCGGGCGTTCTCTGCTGCATTTTTGATGTAAAGCTGCTCGACGTTCCAGAGGACGTACGGTTCGAGAACGGCGGGATGAAAATTGCCGACGGTATTCTTTGCGCCCACCAGAATGTCCGGGCTTGCAAGAAAAATCATCGGCTGAGTTTCGGCAAGAATCTGTTGCACGCGGTCGAAGGCTTTTTTTCGCTGCTCGTAGCTTGGCGCAGCCAGTTGTTGCTGCATCAGGCTGTCGATTTCCGCTTCCCATGCTGTCGCGGGATGCGATTGCGACGGGTTCCAAAGGTGCGTGCCTCCACTCGAGAGCCAAACGTTGAGATCGGGAGTTGGGTCGGCGTCGAAGCTGACCAGCCCGAGGACGCAAGCCTGGTACTCTTTCGTTTGTGTTACGCGATCGATTAAAGACCGAAACTCCATCGGCACGATTTGCACGCGCATCCCCAGTTGCTTCAGGTCATCCTGAATCAGCGTGGCCATCTTTGTGCGGTCGGCGTTTGAAGAACTGGTCAAGATGGAAAACGCGACGGGCTTGGCGCCAGAATCAACGAGTTCAAGTTCTCCATTCGTCCCGGCGGTCCAGGCGAAACCTGCTTCCTTCAGGAGCGCTCGCGCCTTATCCACCGAGCGCGCGGGATGGGGGATCGTTGGATTTCCCCAACGATGATTGCCCGGTGTGACGGGCCCCCAAAGCGCGGTTCCACGCCCTTGATAAACCAAGCGCACAATCGCGCTGCGGTCAATCGCAGACGAGACGGCTTGTCGGAATTTCACTTCACGGAACCACTTCATTTTTCGCGCTGAATCCGGTGATGTATTTTCCCCTGGCTCATTTAGATTGAAGAAAAGGAAATTGAATTCGAGGCCCGGGCCGGCATCGGACATCGTGTAGCCGCGCTGCTGGCGGCTCAGCACCGAGAAATTCTCCGCGCCGAGCCTGCTGATAAGATCCGTATCCCCAGATTGAAACCGCAGGACTTGCGCGTCGGCATTGGGAACGAACTGAAAAACCAGCTCGTCCAGATAGGGCAGCCGGTTTCCCTTAGTGTCCTGCTTCCAGTAATAAGGATTTCGCTCTAGAACCAGCTTTTGGCCGGCGGTGTACTCCTTCAAACGGAACGGTCCGAGCCCCGCCCACTGATTCGCAGGCGTGGCGAGCGACCAAGCTTGCGAAAGCTTGCCTTCCGCGTAGGTTTTTTCGAGCAAGTGGCGAGGCAGGATAGCCAGGCCATCAAACAGTCTCTCTCCGGCGCCGTAGGTTTTCGCCAATTGGAAGACAACGGTTTGCGCGTCCAACTTGCGGACTGCGATTGGTTTTCCGCCGACAATCAGTTGGTCACGCTGCGTGGCGTGCACGTTTTCGTCCAGGTAAGCACGAATCGTGAATACGATATCGTCCGCATCGAGCGGCTGGCCGTCTGAAAACCGCAGTCCTTTGCGCAGGGTCAGCGTGTACTGAAGCCCGTCCGCAGAAACCTTCCACGAGTTCGCCAGCGCGGGCTCCGTGAGCTGCGTCGCGCGATTGATATGAATCAAGTCCGCTTGCATCGCGCCAAGAATTACTTCCCGCGATGGCGCATCGGCAGCGGTCAGTGGATTCAGTGTTTTCGGTTCCGCCCGCAGCGAAACGACCAACCGCCCGCCCCGTTGCCCGATTTCCCCGGGAAGAGTGAGCAGTTCTTCGGATGCACTGGCCTGTCGTGGATATCCGCTGGCGGGCCACGAAACAATGGCTGCGTTGGCCAGGAGCAGGCCGCAGACAAGCCATCTGCCAAAGGAGAAAAGTCTCGCCATTCTCACCATCTGCTCCCGCCACTCGTCATCTCTATCTTCTCCGTGCCTGCGTCCTGCTGCAACGCGCTCGCGAGGCCCAGGTATCCTAGAAAGAACGGCACGATTGCTAAAGCCGGCACGTACATCCACCAGTAGGACATCAGGACGCTGTATTGCTGAAGGCTTGTGAGGAGGTTGCCCCAACTGGGCACGGGTTCGGGCACGCCCAGGCCCAGGAAGGAAAGCGTCATCTCCGCGAGCACGAACTGCGGCACAAGGATCGCCGCCTGCGTCAGAATCACGCCTGCAGCTTCCGGCAAGATATGACGTCGAAGGAGATAGCCATCGGTTGCACCGAAGCCCCGCGCTGCTCGGACGAAATCGCGCTCTTTTGCGCTCAGAACGACTCCACGCACGAGCCGCGCCGGCCGCGCCCAACCGACCGCTCCGATGACAACGATAATCAGGAAAAATGCCTGCACTGGGCTGACCGCGAGCGGCAAGAAGGCTCGCAGCGCGAAGAGCAAGTATAACCAAGGCAGGGCGACAAACAGTTCGGCCGCGCGCATCAACAATCCGTCTCTCCAGCCGCCGTAGTATCCCGTCGTCGCGCCGACGAGCACGCCGAAAAGCAAGGTAATTCCCGCACCCAGCAAGCCTGCTAGCAGGGAGATTTGCCCGCCATAGAGAATTCGCGAGAACTGGTCGCGGCCGTAGGCATCGCTGCCCAGCAGATAGATTCGGTTTGCCTGCGCGCCGAAAAGATGAGTGCGAGAGGGCACGAGGCCGAGCAAACGATAGCGCGCGCCTGGCACAAAGAATCCCAGCGGGATGGCCTGATCGGTGCTCTGTTCGAAGTGATCAAACGAACCGTCGCGCAGATGCACGGCGTAGAAAAACGGGCGCAAGTGAAAGTGACCGTTGGCATCCACCAGTTGAATCTTCATCGGCGGAATATATGGGCGCTCGCGGTCCTGCTCGGTGGGATCATAGGGCGCGAAAAATCCCGCGCAAGCGACGGTTCCATGGAGAAAGACAAGGGCGAGGAGCCATCGCTTCCATCTGCGACGCTGGATCATTTTGCTGCCGCCTTCGGACGGATTCTGGGATCGACACTGTAGATCAGCACGTCCGCCAGGAAATTTCCGGCGACCAGAAAAATGGTCGAACAGAGTACGCCGCCGATTACAACGTACAAGTCGCGGGCGAGGATGGCGTCGAGCAGCAGCGGCCCGAGTCCCGGCCAGCTCATCACCACTTCCACGAGCAGCGAGCCGCTCAAGAGCGCTCCCACGCTGAATCCAAAAAGCGAGATAAGGGGATTCGCGGCCGCCCGCAGCGCATAGCGGTAAAGCAGCGTCCGGCGTTGAATGCCGTGACCAGCCGCCGCTCGCAGGAAGGGCGCGTCGAGCACCTCTGCAACGGCGGCGCGGACGTGCCGCACGAGCATCGGCAATGCGGAAAGAACGAGCGCCATGACCGGCAGCTCCAAGTGCAAAGCGATGTCACGGAATTTTTGAAGTGGCGAGAGGTTTTCGAAACTGATCGATACCATTCCTCCCGTGGGAAACCATCCGGTGCGTACTGCCAAAATCAGCAGACCTATCGCAAGCACAAGGTCGGGAATGACCAGAAGAGCTGCCGTTGCCCAAGAAAGGGTGCGATCCGGCAAGCGTCCGAGAGTCGTGGCGCTCCAGATTCCCACGGGAAGGGCCAGCGCCCAGGCGATCAGGGTAGCGGTTACCGTGAGCAGCAGGGTGTTTCGCGCACGCACCCAGAGCAGCGGGGCAACGGGACTGTTGTACGCAAAAGAAAATCCCATCTCGCCGTGCAAGAGCGAATTCACCCATCTCACGTAGCGCACGGGCAGAGGCCGGTCAAGCTGATACTGCGCTCGCAAAGCCGCGACCGTCTCGCGAGAAATCTGCGGATTTAGCCGCATCTCGTCGAAATAGCTCCCCGGCGCGAGCGTGGAAAATAGAAATGTAAGGATCGAAACGCCGATCAGGAGAAATGCGGCATGCATCAATCGGCGCAAGAAGTAGCGCATTACACCACCTCCGGCAGGTGTGCCGCAGCGCCCAGTCTCGGAGTGGCGACAATCAGGCGTCGAGTGATCTCCTGCTTCGGCGCGCGTAGCACTTTTTCCGCATCGCCCAGCTCTACGATCCTTCCGCGCTCCATCACTGCGATTTCGTCGGCCAGGTGCCCTGCCATGGCGAAATCGTGTGTGATGAAGAGATACGTCAGTCCCAGTGAAGACTGCAGCTCCAACAGCAGATTGGCGATCTGCGCTTGCACCGAACAATCGAGCGCGGAAAGCGCTTCGTCCAGAATGAGCAGCCTTGGCTCAAGCGCCAAGGCCCGCGCGATTGCCAGCCTCTGCTTCTGACCACCGCTGAATTCCGCGGCCTTTTGCAACGCTTTTTCTTGCGGGATCGCCACCTGAGTGAGTAGGGCTCGTGCCCTGACTTCTCTCTCCCGCTTTTTGAAGCGTCCCTGCACAGATAGTGGCTCACTCACAATTTCCAGCGCAGAAAACCTGGGATTCAGCGATCGCGCCGGATCTTGAAACACAAGCTGAATTTGCGGGCGGATTTCACGTACCTGCTTTTCATTGAGTGCGGTGATTTCATTTCCGTCGAAGACAATTTTTCCTGATGTCGGCCGCTCCAAGCATGCGGCGCACAAAGCCAGCGTACTTTTCCCGGAACCCGATTCACCCACCAGCGCCAACGTCGACCCCGCACTGATGGAAAAAGAAACTCCCCGCAACGCCGTCATTTCTTTCTTAGTCCCGAACACACGTGCATCCTCGTAGCGTTTTTCGAGGTTTTCGATGATCAGGAGTCGTTCCATGTTCTTGCGTCTCAAAGCGAATCATCCGCCGTACTTGAAGCACGATACCGTATGCGCTTGATTCACTGTCACCGCCGCCGGTTCGCGCGTGGTGCACAGTTCCATGCGGTCCGCACACCTCGGTTCAAATGGGCAACCGTTCGCGAGCACTTCTAGATTCGGTGCATCTCCCGGGATGACCGGCAGCTTGGACTTGCGTCCCTTTGCCTGTTCATCAAGTCGGCCCGGCATGCTTTGCAGTAAAGCTCGCGTGTAAGGGTGCCGCGGCGATGTAAGAATTTTCTCTGTCGGACCGATTTCGGCGACTTTTCCCGCGTACAACACGAGAAGGCGATCCGCCAGGCCTGGCAGAAGCGCTGGGTTGTGGGTAATTAGAATCATCGAGAGATTGAATTTCTCCCGGAGGTTTCGGAAAAGAGTAAGAATTTCATGCTGCGTCGTGGGATCGAGAGAAGCCGTCGGTTCATCGGCGACGATCAGAGATGGGCCGCACGCGATCGCCTGCGCGATCAGGACCCGCTGCTTTTGGCCGCCGCTCAATTGATGGGGATAGGAGTCCGCAATGCGGGCCGGATCCGAAGGAAAAACCTCCGCCAGGAGTTGTAGCGTCTTTTTACGCAAGTCGTGTCGGCTTAATGATTCGTGCGCGGCCAGGACATCGCTGATTTGTTCCCTAATCCGAATCGTAGGATGCAGCGCGAGCGATGGTTCTTGAAAAGTCACCGAAATGCGTGCGCCGCGTATGCGTTCGAGTGCTCGAGATTCTGCCCGCAGCAAGTCCCGCCCTTCGAATAGAACAACACCCTTTTGAATTTCTCCATTTCCGGGAAGGAGCCGCAGAAGCGCCGCCGCGAGGGTGCTCTTCCCGGAACCTGACTCGCCAATCACACCGAGAGTTTCTCCGGGCCGTAAATCAAAGCTCACTCCGGCAAGAGCAAGGGACTTCTTCCCGGCCAGTGAAATGTACGCGACGTGAAGATCCTGAACCTGCAGAAGGGGTGTCATACCGGGACGGGGAGCAGGCCTTTTCCTCTCCCCTCACCCATGTTGGGCCATGGGCATCGTTCGGGCAAGGCCGACAGATTGCCGGACGCTCGAATGGTAAAGAGAGATGGCAATTTACTCGCCGACTAAAGCGTTAGGCCCGGCCTATGGCGGGAGGGTCTCGTGACCCCGGACCCGGATCAGTCAGATCCGCCCAGCGTCGCCGCACGAAACCGATTTAACGGTTTACGTGGGCCGTCCCAACTCGGCTTTCCGCCACGTCCGTTCGTGGCGTCATTGAAAGCACGATGTATTCTCTTTCCTTGCCATCTGCCTCCGGAACGCGCAAGAGCAGCTTGTCCTTGTGAACTCGAAATTCAGCGGTCTCACCGATCGGTAGAAGCGCCGGGTGCTTGTCATCTTTCGGCCGGATCCGGTACGTAATGCGCTGCGACCTCAGCACATACTCTTGGCAGAGTGTTTCCTGCGTCTTTTTGTGTTGTCCGTCCGTGCCAAAAATCTCCCCGGCTAGCGTCTTGCCGTCCTTTTCTGCGTAGCCGCACGATGCAGAATCCATCTGGACCAACTCTCCCTTTTCATACGCGGGCTTGTCCTTTGCTTGCAACGAAAAAGGAGCCATTAGCAGAACCGCAAGAGAAATTGTCTTTCTCATGGCATCTCCTTCGAAACATCCACTCAAAACACTTCGGTTTACGCCTAGGCCTCGCACCTCGGCGCACAAGCTATAAGGGCAGAATCGCCCCCAGAAAATATAGGGCTCCTGGGATGAACTTTTGGTTGGGTGATGAACCTGGAAGTGTCAGCCTCTGGCAGTGCGGAGGTGCTGATGTACACCGCCGTCGAGCTGATACCCCGGGTCGAAATGCCAACCGTCATCCGCTTGCCTGACACTGGTCGAATGGCTCCACTTTTTGAATTTCATTTATGAGGTGAGAATACCCGGTTCACGAACACCGACCACCCTCGTGGTACCCCTCGAATACGTTATTCGAAAACATCCTCGACGGGCCAAGAACGGAAGGCAGACTTTGCCCAGTTTTGTGCCCACCCTGGGTAGAAAATCATCGCAAATGGCGGTAGAAAGGTGGGAGCTAGAATCGCCGCTATTGGCACGGAAAATCAATACGATAGCAAATCATCACACTCAGTCTTAATTGTCTTTGGACGGTCTCTTAATCAGCGGGTTGGAGGTTCGAGTCCTCCCCGGTTCACCAGACTCGACGATAGGAAGTAATTCACCGTCACCATCACTCCAGGCTAAGAAGGACTCGTTGCGGTCAAAGGGTGAAGTTGTCTTGGAACATCCATAGCCAATGGGGTTTGATTTGACACGCCTCCAGGATATCTGATTAGCTGGCAAGTCATCACGATGGGAAACGGAACCTTGCCGTGCATTCTCGTCGAAAGTTTCTGACTCAGTCCGCAGTCCTGGCTGCGGGCACCATGGGCACGCCTGCTCTCCCGGCAGGAGAGAAAACATCGGACTTGTCCGCGCCGGAGACCGTGAGCCTGTGCGGCCAATGGTGGTTCCGGACTGATTCTGGAAACGTTGGTGAGGAGGAGCGTTGGTACGGAAGCGATGAGTCCAACGGTGCCTGGCGCAAAGTGCGCGTGCCTCACAGTTGGCAAGTTGACTCGGCTTTTATTGACTATCGCGGTGTCGCCTGGTATCGGCGAACCTTCGACGCTCCGAGTGAATGGCAAAACTCTGCAGTACGGATCGAGTTTGAGGCCGTATTCCACACAGCCACAATCTGGGTAAATGGGGAATTGGCTGGAGAGCATGTGCGCAAGGGTTACACGGCGTTCGTGCTTGATATCACTCATCTGCTCCGCTTGGGAAGGTCAAACACCATCGCAGTCCGTGTTGATAGTGCATTCAATGGCCACATGCTGCCCAGGGGACGTTCCAGTGATTGGGCGCACGACGGAGGTATCTATCGGCCGGTGCAACTGCTCATTACAGCGAAAACTTTTGTGGAGCGCGTTGACGTCGAGGCCTTTCCCGAACTCAACAGCGGAGACGGAAAGCTTGCTATCACCGCTTATCTGCGAAATACAGGTTCGAAGTCGTGGACGGGACGAGCCTCTTTTCGAATTACCGACGATGAGACCGGACTGACAAGGTTGACCAGTTCCGATGCTCCGGGCTTCACCATTAAGAGCGGCGCAACCCAGACATCAAAATTTGAAGCTACGCTGCCCAAAGCGAAGTTGTGGCATTTCGATCATCCGAATCTCTATCGGCTTATTTTTTCAATAGCAAGCGGACAAGAGACTCATCGACTAACAGTTATATTCGGGGTCCGGAAACTAGAGGCTAAGGACAGCGGGTTTTACTTGAACGGCGAGCGCGTTCGGCTGATGGGTGTCGAGCGCATGGCGGGGAGCAATCCGGAATTTGGAATGGCGGAACCCAGCCGATGGATCACGCACGATCACGACGACTTGAAACATCTGAATTGCGTCTTCACGCGCGTTCATTGGCCTCAGGATAAGAGGGCACTCGAATACTGCGACCGACACGGCATTCTCATGCAGACCGAAATTCCGGTCTGGGGCTACGACACATTTGCCGGGATGGGAGCCGAGCCTGATACCGATATCATGGAAAACGGTTTGGAGCAGTTGAGGGAGATGATCGCGCGCGACCGGAACCACCCCTCGGTGGTGGTCTGGGGTCTTTGCAATGAGATTGGCGGGCAAAATCCTCCCGGGTATCAATTTGCGAAACATATGTTGGAGGAAGCGAAGAGGCTGGATCCTAATCGGCTTTGTTCTTATGCTTCGAACTCCTTGATCGAAACTCCGGAACGTGACGCAGCCGGATTGATGGACTTCATCGAAGCAAATGAATATTTCGGAAGCTGGTATCCGGGATCTCCGGAGGCAATGGCTAAGCATCTGGATAGCGTTCACGCCGCATTTCCCGGTAAGCCAATGGTAATTTCAGAGTATGGGTACTGCGCGTGTACTGAAGACCGTCCGGAAGGCGACGAAAAAAGGATCGAAATTCTTCGATCCCACAACGCGGCTATGCGCTCCAAGGAGTTCGTGGCTGGCGCTATTTTCTTCTGCTACAACGACTACCGTACGCATGTCGGTTATCGCGGTGTGGGCGCGCTGAAGCAAAATGTTCACGGCGTTGTGGATGTTTATGGCGCGCAAAAAGCTTCTTACGAGATACTGCGGCGAGAATCGAGTTCGGTCGAATTTTTCACCGTGGAAAATCACTTGAACACATTCCAACTGCGACTGAAAACCCGGCATGATGTTCCGATGTACACTCTTCGGGGCTATAAGCTCAGGGGAATTTTCTATGGCGAAGGCGACATACCGGTGGAGCGACAAGAAGCAGAGCTTCCGGAAATCGTTTCCGGCGGGGAAATCACAGTCGATCTCACATTCAGCCAATCCGATGTACCACTGCATGTTAAATTTGATGTTTTGCGACCCACTGGTTTTTCGGCCTATTCCCGGAACTGGAAGCCTTAGGTCACGATTCCACGGTGTCGCGCGGTAGTGACGGGAAATGAGCGGGGATGGTTGCTAGCGGAATGCTGCACGCGGGTCTTCAGATTGTCCTTGAGGTAGTACGATAGAATTGGCGCAAATAGCCGCTTGCGCGACAGCGGACTCTTGACAGGAAATATGACTTCGGCCGGTTCGCAGAAACACCGCATCTGTAGCTTAAGATAGCCGATTATGCGGAGACTTTTCGTTTGGTTTATCTGCTTTTTTTCTCTGCCGGTGCATGCCGCGCAACGTGACAACTTCTCAGCCTGGTTCGTTGATTCGCTGGTGAAGGTCTTTGCTGACAGCCCGGCAGCAACATCAACAGTTGAGTTGGCATTGGTAGCAGCTCGCAATGGCCACATCAGTCTGCAGGTCGCGTTGCGGTCCGAATCACACCGAGTGATACGGGTGCGCGTCATCGCTCCGCGCTTAGGGAATGTGGCGCTGAAGGTCCAGACATACCGAGTAGGAACTGTGAAAGTGAACTCGCATCCTACCGACACACCCTTGGACGAAGTGGTGCGTTCGGAAGTGGGTCCCTATCCCGATCCCTTGTTTCCGCTAGAGAAAGAAATCGCCTTGGCGCCGTCCCGCACCGAGACATTATGGGTTTCCGTATTCACGCCGGAGGACAGTCGGTCCGGGACTTACCGGGGCGTGGTCGAGATTGATGCCGGGAACCAGAAGTTAAAGCTTCCCTTTCACGTAGAAGTCTTCGCTGCAACCGTGCCGAAAGAACAAAGGCTTTGGGTGACGAATTGGCTCTGGTTCGATCACGAGCTGATGGCGAAGCACTATCCCCAATTGAACTCCGATCCGGATCGCTACTGGAGAGTGTTGGAGAACATTGGGCGGACGATGGCGGAGTACAAACAAAATGTTGCGTTTGTTCCAGTGCGGACGCTGGCTAAAGCGCAACTGACGGGTGGCGCAATCCAATACGATTTCGACTTAGTCGACCGGTGGGGTGAGATCTTCGACAAAGCCGGTATGGCGCACATGATCGAGGGCGGACACTTGAGCAGACGGCTAGGCGGTGGATATGACTCGCCGTATATGATCCCGACGGACCTGGTCGAAAACGGACAGGTTGTGAGGAAGGATCTGCCTGCAGACGATCCGCGTGCCGAACAGAATCTCCGGGAATTTTTGCGGCAACTTCGCAATCACTTGAAAGAGAAAGGCTGGCTCAGCCGTTATGTGCAGCACGTTCACGATGAGCCGCATGGAGCAGAGATGCCGATCTACCGGCGCTTCGTCCATATTGTCAGCGAGGAACTGCCAGGAGTGCCAACGCTGGATGCCATAAGTCTTCGCGAAGATATTTCCGCCCAGGAAGAGACCACGATCTGGGTGCCTAAACTCGGCACATTCGATGAACGGCTGGATGCAATTGCAGCGCATAAGGCGCGCGGAGGCCAAAGTTGGTACTACATCTGTCTAGATCCGCGCGGCAAGTACCTCAATCGGTTTATCGACTACCCGACGCTCAAGGTGCGGCTCCTGCCCTGGGTCAACTATCGCTATGGGCTTACTGGTTACCTGCACTGGGGCGGGAATTTCTGGACGGACCGGCCGTTCGAGAACCTTCAACCAGATTGGGGCGGAGGGTTCGTTCTTCCCGCCGGTGATGACGCTATCGTATACCCTGACCCAGAGCACGACGGGGTGTTGGTATCAGTGCGCCTCGAAGTGATGCGAGAGGGCATCGAGGATTACGAACTGCTAAGGGAATCTGCTCGACATGCGCCAGAACGCACCGACGCACTGGCGCGAAAGGTGATGCCTACATTCACCGAGTACCTGCGCGATGTGACGCAGTTCCGAAAGTTCGAGCGCGAGCTGCTTGTGCTGGTGACGGAGGCTCAGAGGGAATGATGAGGTAACAAACACTCCTACTCGGACTTTTTGGCAGGACAGGTACAAGAATCCCCGGTCAGTTGAACAAGGGGGTCTCTGAGTTCATCTCCGGGGAGCAGCCTCGATCAATCTAGAAGCTCAGCAGACGCTTTCTTGAGACGAATGGTGGCATTGTTGATCATCGGCCGTGCCCAGAAGCCCACGCTGAGGACAAACCCAAACGTGACGTAGAGAAATACCAA